>ENA-OXEC01000077-OXEC01000077.1-human-gut-metagenome-genome-assembly--contig:-NODE-77-length-68841-cov-24.7211_pt1 | contig 68841 bp, 48 predicted proteins | sample MGYA00249351_ERZ652235 | MGnify/ENA primary metagenome ERZ652235 (study PRJEB26925, sample SAMN05826906) | human gut metagenome | biome: ENVO:2100002; feature: ENVO:00000062; material: ENVO:00002003...
TATTCGGTTTTTTATCTCAACTGGCTTATAACTCGGGAATTTTATCTAAATTTGCACATAGACCTAAATCATAGACGAATACTGTCATGTCGTTATCTCAAATAATCAAAGCAAACTTTCTCATGCTGTTCATAGTGCTTCCGTTGCGAGCCAGCGGATCCAACATCGATGTACAGTTGGCTACCATCGACTCGCTCATCACCCACTATGACGCGACGTGTCGCAAGCGCATAGCCTTTATCGACAGTAAGGTTCGCACGTTGGCTGCCCTGCGAGACATAGAGCAGCGGTTTGCCTTGATGCGCCAGGTCCTGACACTCTATACCTACTTTAATACCGACTCGGCATTGGTCTATTCCAATCGACTATCGGCCTTGGCACGAGCTTCGGGCAAGAGGGAACTGATGGCGCAGGCTTATATCGACAGGGCCGGGGTGATTGGCGGCGCGGGGGAACTGTCGGAGTCGGAAAAGCTTCTGGAGAGGATACATGGCATGCCCATGAGCAGAGCCCTGCGCAGAGATTACTTCGGTCAACTCTATTTCCTTTATGCGCGCTATGCCGCATTCAACGACCACGGCGGCGTAAACCGCGACTACTATTATGAGCGTGAATTTGCCTATGCCGACTCCACGCTGTCGCTCATGGCGAGCGACGATCCTTACGCCCCGCTCTACAAGGGGTGGAAGCTCATGCGCCAGGGACAGTACGCACAGGGCATCAGGGTGGGCGAGAACTATCTTGCCTTCCGTCCGGAGGAAACCATCATGAGGTCGGAGATACTGTATATGATGTCGGTATGCAGCAAGATGGCAGGCAAGGAGGACCAGGAACTTGACCTCTTGTTTCAGGCCGCCATCAACGACCTACGCTTGGCCAACAACAATAGTGAGGTGATGGCCATGCTTGCCGACAGGCTCTGTAGCCGAGGGTACATAGCCGAGGCCTACAAGCTCATCAACTTTGGCACTCGTATGGCCATGCAGCAGAAGAACCGCGTCAGGCTGGTGGTCATGCAAAACTCGATAGGAACAATACAGCAAGCTTATAGCGACAAAATCACCCGCCAAAGCCAGCACCTCAAGCTGTTGCTGGGCGGTATAGGGCTGCTGGTCGTGGCCCTCTTGCTCACCTTATTATATATAATGCGGCAGCATCGCAAGTTGAGGTTGAGCGGGCAAAAGTTGGAACACTCCAATGCGCAGCTGGCGAGAAGCAATAATGATCTCAACACAGTCAATGGGCAGCTTGCCGCTAAGGTGGAGGAACTTTCACGCACATACATAGCTTTAGAGGAGGCTAAGAATAAACTCGAGGACGCCAACACACTGCTCAACCGGGCCAACGCTGACCTAGGCGAGAAGAATATCGTCAAGGAGGAGTATATAGGCTTCGTGCTCTCGCTCTGCTCCGACTACATCAGCCGACTGGACAACTACCGCAAGGACATCAACCGCAAGGTGAAGACCCACATGTACGCCGAGCTCAACGACATGACCAACACCTCGGTCATGATGCAGTCGGAACTCAAGGAGTTTTACCAGTACTTCGATACCGTGTTCCTGCACGTCTACCCCGGGTTCGTGGCCGACTTCAACCAGCTGCTGCGCCCCGAGGAACAGCTGCACCCCAAGGAGGGGCGGCTCAACACGGAGCTGCGCATCTTTGCGCTGATGCGTCTGGGCATCACCGACTCGTCTAAGATAGCCGATTTCTTCCACTGTTCACTCCAGACCGTGTACAACAACAGGCTGCGTATCCGTCAGAAAGCCATCAATCGTGAGACCTTCGACGAGGAAGTAAGGCATCTGGAAAGAGCGAAATCTACCACATTGTAAGTCCGAATATTAATCATCTGTTTGGCTATCAGCCGATTAACGTTTTGTACTATCTACCTTTACGTCTACCCGGGCTTATGTTCTACAGGTATTCTATCTAACTTTGTAAAGAATTAAAAACCCAAGCCCTGATAGACTATATGAAATTCAGCAGAATCTATTTAGCAGTATCTGTCGTCATGCTCGCGTCGTCATGTAAGTTTAACGGCGACCAGACGTTTGCTCTACAAGCCAAGGATACGCCACTCGCCTCGCCCGAGGTGAGGGTCAAGGTGGACAGTCTCTACGACTCGATGTCGATGGAGGAACGCATCGCTCAGCTCCGTTGTATCAACCTTTGGGAGGTGCAGGATAAGAACGGCAAGCTCGACACCCTGCTCTGCCGGCAACTCATCGGCAATGGCATAGGCCATTTTGCACAGTTCGCCAGTCAGTCGGAGACCACGCTCGACAGTCTGCGTGACCAGGTTTCCGAGGTGCAGCGGTGGCTTCAGAGGCACACACCGCACGGCATTCCCGCCCTCCTTCACGAGGAGGTTATCACCGGCGTGACGGCACGCGACGCTACCGTCTATCCCCAGCAGATCGGGCTGGCGTGCTCGTTTAACCCTACGCTCACCGAGCGGAAGACATGCCTGACGGCGCAAGACCTGCGTGCGCTGGGCGGCATGCAGACACTCTCGCCCATGACCGACGTGGTACGCAACCCCCACTTCAACCGTCTGGAGGAGTCGTATGGCGAGGACGGTTACCTTTCGGCCACCATGGGCGTAGCCTTCGTGCGCGGCCTGCAGCATGGCGGGCTCAGGGAGGGAGTGGCAGCCTGCTCCAAGCATTTCTTGGGTTACGGCGGCGGGGCCGACGCTCCCGAGAAGGAACTATACGAGGACATACTGCTGCCTCACGAGGCGATGATACGCGTGGGCGGCAGCAAGGTCGTCATGACGGGCTACCACCAGTTTAAGGGAACCAACTGCGTGGCCAGCAGCGAGCTGCAAAACGGCATCTTGCGCCGTTATCTCCACTTCGACGGTATAATGGTCTCCGACTACGGTTCGGTGGCCCAGATTGAAGGGGCGACCGACAACGTGGAGCGTGCCGCCCTCGCTATCAATGCCGGCAACGACGTCGACTTTCAGGAAGGCGAATGCTACAAGCTGCTGCCGGAAGCAATGAAACGTGGACTTGTGAAACTAGAGACTGTTGAAATGGCGGTGAAGCGCATATTGACTTTGAAGTATAGTTTAGGGCTTATGGACAAGGGTGCAAGGCTATGGGCAGACGGTCATCTCGACTTTGACCGACCCGAGGAACGCAAGCTCACCTACGACCTCGCTACGCAGTCGGTGGTGCTTTTGCAGAACGATGGCATTCTACCAATCAAGGGACAGAGAAAAATCCTGCTTACCGGCCCCAACTCCGACGGTATCTGGGCGATGTGCGGCGATTATACTTATCAGAGCATGAAGTTTTTCTGGCGAAAGCAGATGCCGTCGTTTTTCAACCCTAAGATAATTTCATTGAGAGACGGCATGACACAGAAACTCCCTCTAGGCTGCGCGATCGCTTATGAGCGTGGCTGCGACTGGACCAATGTACCTGTGACGAAGATACAGAAAGGTGGCGATCCACGCACCGTATGGATGCTGGAGATGAAGAACCGTCATGTGCCCGAACCCGAACCTGCTAACCCCGAGAGGGCCCTGGCCAAGGCTAAGGAAGCCGACATCATCGTGGCGGCGATGGGCGAGAACGTCATGCTTTGCGGTGAGAACCGTGACCGCGAGAGTCTGCGTCTGCCGAGTGGGCAAGAAGAGTATGTGGAACAGCTCCTCGCCACGGGTAAGCCTGTCGTACTGGTGATGTTCGGAGGGCGGGCACAGGTCATTTCTAAGTTTGCCTCCCGTTGTGCTGCCATTATTCAGGCGTGGTATCCGGGAGAAGAAGGTGGCAATGCGTTAGCCGATATTCTCTATGGCAATATCTCACCTTCGGGTAAGCTCAGCGTAAGTTATCCAAACTGCGAACTGAACGAACCTATATCTTACACCTATCAATCGACAAAGGATCCAAGAGTGGCATGGCCCTTTGGTTATGGTCTCAGCTATAACGAATACCAATATTCTAACCTGCGCATGGATGAGACTGTGAATACCAATGACGGAGAATTCTGCATCTGTTTCGAAGTCGCCAATAAAGGACGATATGCCTCAGATGAGATCGTGGAAGTGTATCTTTCTCCAGAAGATAGGCAGTTGCCATTAAAACCTATTCAGCTCATGGCTTTCGACAGAGTGACTTTGCAAGCTGGAGAGAAAAAGAAAGTCTCGTTCCGCGTATCTCCGCAACAGTTGGGCTTCTATGCGCAAAGACAGTGGCATATCTCCCCGGGGCGTTACCGTATCAAGGTGGGTAGTTCTTCACAGGATATCAGACTCACGGATGTGATGACGTTGAAAGGAAAGGAAGTTACCATGCCACTCCGGACAGTCTATTTCTCGGAACCCATCCGTTAACCACAAGACAACTAATCACAAGACGACATGAATAGACCAAGCATTTTGACAATAGCGTTGCTATGCGTCACCATTCTCCCCTGTCAAGGACAGGCTACGTGGAAGAGCCGATGGAAGAGTTATAGCAACGATGAACACATAAAGGCACGTGTATTCGCGCTGATGGATAAGATGACGCTGCACGACAAGCTCGGACAGCTCACACAGTTTGCTTCTCCTGGTGAACTCACCACCGGAGCACGTATTGACCCTGATATGGAACAACACATTATTCGGGGTGAGGTGGGATCGGTACTCAATGCATTCGAACTTCCTGTGCTGCGGCGACTGCAAAAGGAGGCGGTGGAGAAATCTCCGCTGGGTATCCCCATTCTCTTCGGCCTTGATGTAGTACATGGACATAGTACCGTGTTCCCTGTGCCTCTGGCGCAGTCGTGTTCATGGAATATGCCACTCATACAAGAAGCCGAACATGTTGCAGCTGTGGAAACGGCAGCTTCGGGTGTCAACTGGACATTTGCCCCCATGGTAGATGTCAGTCGTGACCCACGATGGGGACGTGTCGTAGAAAGTGCCGGCGAGGATGCCTATCTTGGCAGCCGCATAGCTGAAGCACGAGTCCGTGGTTTCCAAGGCAATGAGGCATTTGGCCGCAATGGCATCATCGCTTGCGTGAAACACTTCGGAGGTTATGGCGCTTCCGAGGGCGGTCGTGACTACAACACTACAGATTTCTCTAATCAGCGCCTCTTCAATTACTACCTCCGTCCCTACGAAGCAGCAGCCAAGGCAGGAGCGGCAAGTTTCATGTCGGCATTCAATGATCTCAACGGAGTTCCCAGCACGGCCAACCGATGGCTTCTCACCGATGTGCTCCGCAATCGTTGGGGATTCCGTGGCATGGTGGTGACTGATTATACCGCTATTCCAGAACTTGTCAATCACGGCATCGTAGCAGATGAGCAGGAAGCAGGCGAAGCCGCTTTACGGGCAGGAGTGGACATGGATATGCAGGGCACCGTGTTTCTGCGTTTCATGGAGAAAAGTATCCATGAAGGCAAAGTCTTCGAGGACGATGTCAATATAGCCTGCGCGCGTGTGCTGGAACTGAAGTTCATGTTGGGGCTTTTCGACCATCCTTATCAGTATATGGATGAGAAGTACCAGAAGAAAACTTTGATAAAGCCGGAGTTCATTGCTACCGCACGGGAGATGGCTCGCCAGAGTATTGTGTTGCTGAAAAATGAGAAGAATCTGTTACCTCTAGATAAAGGAAAGTCGCAGACCATAGCCTTGATAGGGCCTTATGCCGACAGCACCACCAATACCATTGGGCGGTGGGCTGGTATCAACATGAAGGCAAAATATGTATCTGCTTTGGAAGGTATCAGGAAGGCTGTAAAGGGAAGCAACGTAAATATACTGATTAATCGTGGGTGTAATATTGAAGGCTGCGATACGACTCTTTTTGCAAGTGCAATAGAGGTAGCCAGAAAAGCAGATGTTGTTGTCATGCTCGTTGGTGAGAGTGACGTGATGAGTGGTGAGGCCCAGAGTCGTACAGATATCCGTTTACCTGGTGTTCAGCAACAGCTTGTGAGTCGAATTGCTGCCATAAGCAAACCGATAGTGATGGTATTATACAATGGGCGTCCACTGGATATTTCACAACCTGCAAGCGAAGTGGATGCTATTGTGGAGAACTGGATACCGGGTGCCAATGGAGGAGATGCTTTAGCAGATGTCCTCTTTGGTGCATATAACCCTTCTGGGCATTTGACGATGTCGTTTCCTAGAAATGTAGGACAAATACCTGTCTATTACAACCATAAAAATACAGGACGACCAATTGATCCTGCCAAACCTTTCGAGCGTTATCGCTCCAACTATCAGGACAGCGTACCTAATTCTCCTCTTTATCATTTTGGCTATGGACTGAGCTATACATCCTTCCGAATATCAGACATGATATCAAGTAAGACCAATGTATCAAATACAGATTCCGTTACAATTACATATAATATTACGAACACAGGAAAACGGAACGGTGCTACCGTGGCTCAACTTTACATCCGTGACCTTGTATCCTGCCCCACGCGGCCTGTGGCAGAACTTGCAGGTTTTCAACGTGTCGACTTGAAAGCAGGTGAGACACGTCGTCTTTCATTTACGCTTCATGTACACGACTTAGGAATTTATGATAATAATTTCCAGTGGCAACTGCCTCAAGGTGAGATGCAAGTATGGATAGGACAAGATTCAGAAGACGATTCAAACAAGATAATACTGAATATCAAATGATAACGAAATGAAGGTAAAGACTATATTGGCAGTACTGCTGCTTTCTGTAACATCTTCCATGGCAAAGACTGAAAAGCCTTTGTATAAAGATGCCAATGCACCCATTGAAGAACGTATCAACGACCTCATCAGTCGGATGACACTCGAGGAAAAGATGATGCAGCTCAACGAATACACCGTGGGGCTGAACTTCAATCCCAACAACATGGCCGACCCCGTGGCAGAGGTATCACCTTTGCTCGGTTCTGTCATCTACTCCTCTGGGAATGCAAAACTTCGTAACCTTATACAGCACAAGGTGATGCGCGAAAGTAGATTAGGTATTCCGATGCTTTTTGGATGGGATGTCATTCATGGCTTCCGTACTATCTACCCCATCGGACTTGCACAAGGTTGTTCGTTTAATCCAGAACTTGTGAGGAATACAGCTGCCGTTGCGGTCCGAGAGGGGAAGGCAGCAGGCATAGACTGGTTTTTCTCCCCGATGATTGATGTGGCTCACGACCCACGTTGGGGTAGAATTAGCGAAGGTTATGGAGAAGATCCGTATCTGACAGCAAAGATGGCTGAGGCTGTCGTTCTAGGATTTCAAGGAGAAAAACTAAGTCCTAATACTGTGGCAGCATGTCCCAAACATTTCGTGGGCTATGGCGCATCAGAAGCTGGTCGAGACTATGTCTACACTGAAATTTCCAATCCCACCCTATGGAATATGTATCTCCCGCCATACGAGGCTGCCGTGAAAGCTGGTGCCATGACCATCATGAGTTCTTTTAATGACATCAGCTGTATTCCTGCCACTGCACATCGATATCTTCTTACAGACGTGTTGAAGAAACAATGGGGAATGAACGGTTTTGTTATCAGCGATTGGGATGGAGTGAAGCAATTGGTTAACCAAGGTTTTGCTGCCGACCGCAAGGAATGTGCAGAGAAAGCAATCAATGCCGGACTCGACGTTGACATGAATTCTGGTTGTTTCCAAGACCATCTTGTAGAATTGGTCAACGAGGGAAAGGTGGACATCGCTCGTGTAGACGATGCAGTGCGTCGGGTGCTTCGCCTGAAGTTTACGCTCGGACTGTTTGAAAACCCATACACGAAAGAACAACCGGACGACAAGAATTTCCTGCTTCCCGAATACCGCGCCCAAGCAGAACGTCTGGCTGAGGAGACCATGGTGTTATTGAAAAACAAGGATGCTATACTTCCTTTACAAAAGAAGAAGATTGCTGTGGTCGGACCGCTGGCCAAGACTGGCGAAGACTTGATCGGCAACTGGCATGCCATGGGGCGTGGAAGTGATGCCGTACAACTTTGGGATGGACTGCAGCAGGAGTTTCAAAGCAAAGCTGAACTACGCTATGTTCGTGGCTGTAATCTCGACTCTGCACTCAATGGTGGTATTGACAGTGCCCGCACTGTTGCAGAATGGGCGGATGTTGTTGTTCTTTGCATGGGTGAGAAGGGAGATTGGAGTGGTGAAAACCAATCCAGGGCGAATATCACATTGCCGAAAGCACAGACAGACTTGATTGCTGCACTCCGGCAAACAGGAAAGCCCCTCGTACTCGTATTGGCCAACGGCCGTCCGCTCGACCTTCATGAAATAGAACCGCAGGTAGATGCCATTCTCGAAATCTGGCAGCCCGGTGTCAACGGAGCAGCATCCATGGCAGAGATTCTCTCGGGACGAATCAACCCCTCGGGCAAACTCGATGTTACCTTTCCTTACTCTGGCGCACAGATACCTATCTACTACAATCGTCACCGTCCTGCCCGTTTCGCTGACCAAGGGTTTTATCACGATATGACGGTGGAACCGCTCTACGAGTTCGGTCATGGACTGAGTTATACGCACTACACTTATAGTAATCTTCGTGTCGATAAGACTACCTTTACAAAGAACGATCACGTCCGTGTGAGCGTTGATGTCACCAACGATGGCGGATATGATGGTAAGGAAGCTGTGTTATGGTTTGTTTCCGACCCAGTAAGTTCTATCACCCGCCCTATCAAGGAACTGCGTCACTTTGAAAAACAGTTGATTCATAGGGGAGAGACACGTACCTTTACCTTCGACATAGACCCTCTACGCGACCTTTCCTATCGCAATGGTGACGGCCATCAACTGCTCGAGGCAGGTACTTACGAGATTATGGTAGACAATCAGAAAATCGCATTGACGTATCAATAGTGTTGCGGATAGAGCACCTATTCATTAGATACCATTCATGAAGCTACCGGGGGAGACTCCGGTAGCTTTCTTGAAATATTTGCCGAAGCTACTCTGCGAGGAAAAGTGAAGGGCATTGGTGACCTGCTCCACATTGTAGCGACGTGAACGAAGCAGTACTTTAGCCTCTATGATGACGTAGTCGCGGATGATGTCAATGGGATAACGTCCACTAGCTGAGGCAATCATCTGTCCGAAATACTTCGATGACAAGCATTGCAGCGATGCATAATATTGAATATCACGGTGCTCGCGGAAGTCACGCGCCACATGACTGATAAAAGTTGTGTAGATGTGTTGTACTTTGGAGTGGTTGTTTTCACCTCGCTGTCTGACCGGAGCATCTATGAGGATATTCGACATCACCTGAAGGCAACCTTGCAAAGCATCCTCACGATGACAGCTCTTAGGCATCTTCATAAGCATCTCCAATAACGAAAGACATTTATGGACAACATCATGCTGCACTTTGTTGGGCATGATGATGACAGGGGCGCTGGACTCCATTCCCTTTACCACTTCCCGATAGTTTGCCGGCAACACGTGGTACATGGCTTCACTGAGCATGAGTGCCACACCGTCAAAATGCAAGAACGAGGAAGTGTGTTCCACGATGGAGCCAGGCATCACCACGAGGATATCGCCAGGACAAATGTCGTAGTCCTGCATGTTGATATTGACACGTGCACCTTGGTCTTTGCAGAAAATGGCAAGGAGGAAACGTGTGCGAACGGGCATGTCGTCGAGGGGTACCAGGCTCTCCTTGACTATGAGCCTATCATCTTGCTCCAATGCCATACTATAATAGGCCAGTCCGTCAGGAAGATCCAAGCGTCCTTCCAACTTGGGAAGCGTGGAGAATAGTGCTTCGATAATGTCTGATGATTGATTCATTTTTCTTCTTTTGATTACAAAATTAACCTATATTCTCTATATATTGGAATAAAATTCTTGTTTTTCTTCGTTTTACCATCTTTTGTTCCAATAGTTTAATCCTATGGATATGAGAGGAGGTGGAAAAACTGTCGACCTTTGTAGCGAACTAATCAAATAGAATAAAAATAATCATGATATGAAAACAACAATCCAAGAAAAACTGAGCAAGACGGCATGGGCAGTGGCTGTTGCCATTCTGATGACCGGATGTGGAAAGAAACAAAGTGGGACAGACATTATTCACAGTGTCGTGGTGACAACGGCCAGTGACCTGGCTGGTTCCGAGACACGGCAGGTAAGTGGAACTGTGAAGGTTCAAGATGTGATAGACCTGGGCTTCAAAACTCCCGGACAGCTTACAGCTGTGCTGGTAAAAGAGGGACAACAGGTGAGGCGTGGACAACTCATTGCACGTCTCGATACCAAGGACTACTATCTGGGGGTAGAAGCGGCAGAAGCACAATACGGACAGTTAAAGGATGAAGTAGCCCGTCTCCAGAAGCTTTACGCTACGAAAAGCATCTCCGGCAACGACTTAGAGAAGGCTGTTGCTGGATTAAAACAGGCTGGTGTCAACTTACAGATCAATCGTAACAAGCTCGCTTACGCCACGCTTACGTCACCTGTGGCAGGTACCATCAAGGCCGTCAACTTCGTTGCATCTGAGATGGTGAATGCGGGTACGCCGGTCGTGCAGATTCTTTCCACAGGACAGAAGGAAATCGAGGCAAGCTTGCCTCAGGAGCTCTATCTGCAGCGCAACCATTTCGGAAGAATAACGGCATCCATCCACGGACACATCTACCCTCTTCGATTACGTGACATCGTGCCGGATGCTGACAACAACCAGCTCTTCCGTGCCGTGTTCCTTATCATGGAGGCAGATGCCAATGTCAGTGAAGGGATGAATGCCAATGTCGTCATTCATCTGAATGACGACATTGGGCAACAAGGATATGTATTGCCGCCCCATGCCATCTTAGAGAAAGGTGGACAGGATTACGTATGGATTGTTGGTAAGGACAGCTGTGTGCATCGTCATGCGATTACCACCCATGGCATGGATGCCGACGGAAATATCATTGTCACCAGTGGCATCAGTCCTGGAGACCGCATTGTCCGTGCCGGCGTGAACAGTATACAGGAAGGTGAGAAAGTTGTCGTCGTCAAAGAGGCAAGTTCTACCAATATCGGGGATTTGCTGTAGCGGTATATGTTCCTTCAATAAGCTAATTCGATTATGAAGATAAGAAAATTTACAGAAGCATTCATCAAGAATCCCGGACTTTTCTGGAGTCTGATGATTGGTATTCTTCTAGCGGGCATCTATGCTTATATCAATGTACCCAAACTTGAGGATCCTGCCGTATGCGGTAAACAGGCACAGGTTATCATTATCTATCCCGGGGCCTCAGCCCATCAGGTGGAGTTGAAAGCTGCTCAGGTGGTTGAGGACGGACTGCGCACATTGCCTGATGTCCACGAACTACGCACGGAATGTTATAATGGAATGGCACAGATTACCGTGGAGTTTGAGATGACCGTGTTGAACAAGGACTTGGAACAGCATTTCGACCTCTTACGCAGGAAGATGTCTGAAGTCCGCCTGCCACAAGGGTGTTATCCTCCCGTCGTTGTAGACGACATGATGGATACCTATGGTATCTTCTATGGTCTGAAGAGTGATGGGTATTCTTATCCGGAGATGCTGCGCTATGCCAAGATGCTGCGACGTGAAATTCTCAGTGTAAAGGGTGTGAAACGTGTGAACATCGTGGGACAACGTGATGAGGTTATCAATATCACCCTCTCGCGGGAAAAGTTATCACGCAACGGACTCATCCCCACACAGATTATGATGGCATTGCAGAACGTAGGCCGGGAGGTTAACGCCGGTAAATATCGCAGTGACAGCGATCTGCTCCAACTGCGTGTAGGCGGCAGACTAGACAACGAACGAGACATCCGCAATATGATGTTGAAGTCTGTCGACGGTAAACTCTTTCGCCTGGGTGATGTGGCCGACGTGCAACGTACTTATACTGAGCCACAGACTCGCGGTTTCTTCGTTGATGGCAAACCTGCACTGGCTATTTGTGTGACGATGAATAACGATGTCATCGTACCTGATGTGGGTAAGGCTGTGGACAAAACGGTGACTACCGCTATGAAACGAGTGCCCGTAGGACTAGAACTGAAGAAGATTTTCTTCCAGCCTGATAAGGTGAATGAAGCTATCAGTGGCTTCATGGTGAATCTGATAGAGTCGGTGCTGATTGTCATCCTCGTGCTCATCTTCTCCATGGGGTTCCGCTCCGGACTTATCATCGGTACAGGACTCGTGCTCACCATTGCCGTTACCTTTCCTTTGCTTCTCGTCTGCGGAAGTACGCTGCAGCGCATCTCTCTCGGTGCTTTCATCATCGCCATGGGTATGCTTGTCGACAACTCCATCGTCGTCATGGACGGCATCCTCGTGGACCGAAAGCGTGGGACAGGCCCCAAGACATGGCTCTATCGCATCGGTGATCAGACGGCATGGCCGCTCCTCGGCGCCACTGTCATTGCAGCATCGACCTTTATCGCCGTCTATCTTTCGCCCGACACCGCTGGAGAATACTGTCGCGATATGTTCCTGGTACTCTGCTTCTCGCTGCTTGCTTCCTGGTTACTTGCATTCATTCAAGTGCCTGCCTGTGCAAAGGCATGGCTGACGGCAAGGGATGAAGGTAGAAAACTGATGACGAAGAGTGAAGATACTCAAAGTGAAAGTATCTACAACTCGTCCTGGCATCGTGCCATCCGTTCTGTTGTGACGACCTTTATCGGACATAAGTGGACGGTGCTCTGTGTCGGTATCGCCGTATTGCTAATCTGTTGTTTCGGTATGACAAAGGTGAAAAACCTCTTCTTCCCTGACTTCGACTATAAGCAGTTTATCGTGGAGGTGTTCCTGCCCGACCAGTCTAGCCCAGACCGTGTGCGCCAAGGCCTGCAGCAGATGACACAGGAGATGCTGCATGACAGGCGTGTCACACAGATTGCCATGAGTATGGGCGCTGCCCCGGCCCACTACTGCCTGGTACGGCCTATGACCAATGGAGGTGACACCTATGGTGAGTTGATGGTAGACTGCCGTGATTTTGCTGCCGTAGAAGAGGCTATTCCCTATTGGCGCAACCGCCTGCGCAGAGAATACCCGGATACTTATATCCGATTTCGTAAGTATAACTTCTCTGTCTCTACTTCTCATACGGTGCAAGTCATTTTTAAAGGACCCGACCCTACTGTGCTGAGACATCTCTCAGCCCAGGCCGAGGCCATCATGCGGAAGTGCAAGTATGTAGACGCCTATAGTGTAGAGAACAACTGGCGGCCGATGGGTAAGAGTGTCACAGCCGAATATCTGAGCGATAACGGTGTCCGATCGGGCATCCATCGCAACAATGTTGCTGATGCGCTTCTCGCTGCCACAGACGGACTTCCTGTGGGAGCTGTCGCGGAAGGTGATAAACAGCTGATAGTGAACCTCATGGTGAGAAACAGCAATGGCAGTCGTATCCAACGGTTGCAGGATGTGCCGGTATGGAGCATGATGAATGTGAACCTGGATCCACAGCGTATTAGTGGACTGCTCACTGGGGGCACCTCGGCGGATAATCTTTCTCAGGATATGTTCCGTTGTGTGCCTCTTAGTACAGTGGCACCCAATCTAAAACTGAAGTGGGAGAACGATTTTGTCTATCGTGTAAACGGGCAGCGTGCTATCATAGCGCAGTGCGACCCGAATACAAGCCTTTATCAAGGTACGACGGCAAAGGTAAATCAGGAAATCAAGGAGGACATCAGTAAGATTGCATTGCCCGAAGGCTACACGATGGAATGGGGAGGTGAGACAAAGCTGCAGCACGATGCTACTGCGAATATCCTGAAGTTTATACCGTTGACACTCGTCATTATTCTGACAATCCTACTTGTACTCTTCAAGAGTTGGCGCGAGGTGCTGCTCATCGTCAGCATGATACCTTTCGTCATCTGCGGTATTGTGCCATCCCTGCTTATGTTTCATCAGCCGTTCACATTCATGGCCATCGTCGGCATGATGGGACTTATGGGCATGATGATCAAGAATGCTATCGTGCTGGTCGACGAGATCAACCGACTCTACAAGGTGGAACATTATGAGCCGTGGCGAGCAGTGACAGAGGCGACCGTCTCTCGCGTAAGGCCTGTCATCATGGCATCGTTGACTACCATCTTAGGTATGGCACCACTCCTCGGCGACCCCATGTACGGATCGATGTCCATCTGTATCATGAGCGGACTAACTATGGGAACAATCATCACGCTGATTTTCCTTCCCGTGGTTTACAGCGTGATGTTCAAGGTTCGAGTTAATCAACAGCATGTCTAAACATTTACATAGTAATAATCATGAGAAAAATTATATATAGCATCTTCATACTGTTGATAATTAGTTCGACGGCAATGGCACAAGTAGAAATGAAACTCACGTTGGATCAATGCCGACAGCAGGCGTTAGCACATAACGAAGAGCTACAGAAAAGTGAACTGGAGATTCAGCGTGCGGAACTGGACAGGAAAAAAGCACTCTCGTCAAAGTTTCCTCTGCTTGATGGCTCACTGTTGGGTATGACTATGAAAGATCAGGACATGATGGGAATGAAGTTACAGATGCGGGCTTTCTATCTCGCAGGCATCACCGTGACACAGCCAGTCTACACAGGTGGCAGGATTAAGACCGGTATCCAACTGTCACAGGTCGGTATCGACGTGGCATATCTGCAGCAGCGGAAAACATGTTCGGAGATACTTTGCAACGTCGACCGTGCTTGGTATGCGCTTATCTCTGTACGCCAGAAGATAGTGATGCTCGAGGCCTATCGGCATCAACTGGAGGTTGTTGTAGATCAGATTCGGCATGCCGTCAGTGCGGAAATGGCCACCGAGAATGATGCGTTGCGTGTAGAAGCAAAGCTTTTAGAGATGGAATACCAATTGCAGAAGGCACGTAACGGAGAAACTCTCTGCCGCCTATCGCTCTGTGATGTCATCGGGGCAGACCTCAATACGGAGATAGCACTTGCCGACACGACCATCACCATCGTTGCACCCTCGGCATTAGACGAGAATATTACAGGACGTCCGGAATTGGGAATGCTACAAAAGAATGTGGAGGCCAGTAAGTTGCAGGAGAAGATGGCCCGCGCCGACATGCTTCCTACCGTTGCTTTGATGGGTGGTTACAGCTACTATGGAGGCATGCGGTTGAAAGGCAATGTACAAGCTGCAGATGGCAACTTCTACCCCTTTACGCAGAAGATGAATGGGGGAATGCCGTTGGCAGCACTGGTGGTCAAAGTACCAATCTTCCACTGGGGCAAGGAGTTACGTGACGTAAAAAAAGCGCGACTGGCAACCGAGCAGGCACAGCTCTCCTTCCAGCGCGTCACACGCCAACTATCTATTGAGGCACGGCAGGCTGTGCAGAATGTCACTGATGGCTATCGCATGATAAAAACAGCACAAAAGGGGCAACAGCAGGCGGATGAGAATCTCCGTGTAATGAAGAATCGCTATGATAATGGGATGGCGACACTCACCGATCTCCTTGATGCCGAGAGTCAGTGGCAAAATGCTCACAGCCAATTGATAGAAGCAAAAACTCAATATTGCATCTATCAAACGGAATATCGCAGAGTGACAGCGAAATGGTAAATGATCTAGCTTTTATATTCGATAAAGCCTGGTGCGCATTTGTATATGATAAAGAGTGTCCATGAAGCGAAATTTGTCAAAAGCGAAGTGCCAAGTTTCAATAGTGCCACACGTTTTCTATTCAATCCGAGAAGCCGAATTAATTCTTGCAAAAATTTAAAGTGATTTTGGGACAGTAGATATTTAGTGTGGATAAGCATATAGTTTAGCAATCCTAAAAAGGAAGAAACTTTTATCCACAACTCCCCTTACGTTAGCCCTAAATAGTTTTATTTTTGCGGTAAAGGATTCAGCAGCCGCGTTTGTAGCTCTGTTAATATAGAAGTTTAGTATGTCATCGTAATGTTCGTAGATAGTTGCTGCAATGACATTAAAGGAATGAAAGTTAGCTTCTTCAACCTTATTATACCACTTGGCCAATGATAGTCTAGCTGCATCTTTGACGGTGTTCTTTGCAAAAATCATTCTTAGCGAATGTGATAAGCCGTAAGCCTTCTTGATGTCAGGATATTCTCTAAATAGTATCTTGGCTCTTAGCTTCTGCTCATCAGTCCATTTCTCCGATGATTTGAATAACAGGTACCTGCTTCTTACCAGCAGTTCACTACGTGTATCTCCATTCTCAAAAGTCACAGATTGATATGCTCGCTTTTCTAACTTCGCATTCTCTTTCTCCTCATTTGCTTCCTGTAAGGCAGCCCAGCAATGCTCTATTCTCATCTGTTGCACGGCATCAATTGCAAGTTTCTGTATATGAAAACGATCGATCACTCGTTTAGCCTTAGGAAAGCAATGTCTCACTATCTTACGCATACTGTCGGACAAGTCCAAGGTAACCTCTTCTACGTCTTCCCGCTTCTTTTCATCTATCTCATCCAGTACCTTGCAGACATCCAAGGACTTTGTACCCGCAATAATAGCGATAAGACATCCCTCCCTACCGTGTCTGTCCCTATTGGTTACTATCGTGTAGAGCTCGCCATTGGACAAGGATGTTTCATCTATTGCTATGCTCTTGCCGATATTATTCTCAAATAGAAGCCACTTCTGTGCATGAGCCAACTGTTCCCATGACCTGTAACCACTTAATATTTCCTTATACTGTTTCTCAAAACTATGTCCATTGATATGATAGAATTCCTCAAGCGTACGGCAGGTCACTGGGGACGTCTCCATACGTCTCTTTTAAAAAAGCTCCGAACTCTTTGGAATAACGAGTGCCGGAGGCGGTAATGTCAATCTGCAGGGGAAGGGAGAAACTCTTACCTGTACGGGTATCTATCCACCGACGTCTACGAAGAACCAAAATTACCTTATGGTCCCGAATCGGGAAGTCTGTCACCTCGACAGCATCCATAAAGCCTTGGGATTCAAAATGAAGATCTTCTGAAAGTTCTTTCTCCATTTTCTCATCAAGGTAAATGCGCAACAAAGAAGAATCAGGCTCTATCTTGACAATAGAGAAATAATGTAATATATCGCTTGGTAAAACGAACTCGGCTAATTGATATAGATTTTTTTCTTCCATGATACAAAGGAAAGAAAAATATATTAACTAAGGAAATTTCCCCATCTCTTTTCTACTGAGCCGTGATTTTGCGAACACTGAAGCGATAATCTGCTAAAACCATGAATAGAGATAGCTGCTTTACGAAAGTCTCGGTGTTCGCATGGTGTTCGCAGATAAAGAAAAAGGAGTTGCGAATTTCTTCGTAACTCCTTGATTTTCAATGTGGACCAGATAGGGCTTGAACCTATGACCTCCAGATTATGAGTCTGTTGCTCTAACCAACTGAGCTACAAGTCCTGAATTCTGTTGATTCGGATGCAAAGGTAATGCCTTTTTGCCAATTATCCAAATATTTTTTGCAAAACTGACTAAAAATGGCTAACTTTACCGCCAATTATCCTGATAGGGAAAATCATTTCTTTACATAGGTGTAAAACTAATGTGGAGTGGGTTCTATCCGGTAGAATCGGGGAGAGAGAAACCTTGACCGAGAAGAAATAGAGAGGTGATGCTGGCCGTGAGGGGGCAGTTGCAAAAAAAACAAGGAGGAAAACAGGCCTTGCAGGAAAAGAATAACAGCTTATGAAGACTATACAGATAACGAAAGATATGGAGCCGATGAATCCGTGTGTGGCCACCATCGGCTTTTTTGACGGTGTGCATCGCGGGCATCAGTATCTCATACGCAAACTTATTGCCGATGCCCGGGCGGAGGGAATGGAATCGACGGTGATCACTTTCGACTTGCATCCGCGTAAGGTGCTGCAGAGCGACTATCAGCCGCGTATGCTTTCCTCGCTCAGCGAGAAACTGCTTTTGCTCTCCAAAACGTCGGTGGACAACACGGCGCTGCTGCACTTCGACGAGGAAATGGCCCGCATGACGGCCCGTGAGTTTATGGAACAAATACTCAGAGACAAACTCAATGTGCGGAAATTGTACATCGGGTACGATCACCGGTTCGGACACGACCGCAAGGAGGGCTTCGACGACTACGTGCGCTATGGCCGGGAATTGGGCATGGAGGTGGTTTTGTCGCAGGCGTTCGAATTGAACGGTGTCAATGTGTCGTCGTCAGTGGTACGCTCGTTTCTGGAAGCCGGTGAGGTGGAAATGGCCGAGATGTGCCTCGGCTATCCTTATACCATCGTGGGGAAGGTGGTCAAAGGGTATCAGGAAGGACGTAAGATGGGTTTTCCCACGGCCAATCTTGACACGACCGGTTTCGACAAACTGATTCCTGCACCGGGTGTGTATGCCGTGAAGGTGCGGTTGGAGAACAGCATGGAGATGAAGCGGGCCATGATGAACATCGGTGTAAGGCCCACATTCGGAGGAACAGAGACTACACTTGAGACTTATATACTCAACTTCGGGGAGGACATTTACGGCAAGATGATGCTCGTCAGCTTTGCCCATCGCATCAGGGAAGAACAGCGTTTTCCGTCGGCAGAGGCGCTCAGGGAGCAGTTGGAGAGAGACGAGAAAATGGTGGAAGAACAATTTAAAAAAGATTTGGAACATGAATAAGAAATTGAGAACTTCGCTCGATGTAGTGTTGTATGTGGTAGTCTACCTGCTGTTGCAGTTTGTCGTGCATCTTGTAGGCGCAAGTATCTATGCAGCCGTGGAGGGTGTAGACGCTCAAACCGTCCTCGCCGGGATGGCCGTCGGTGAATACGGTTGGCTGTTGGCTGTGGAAATGGTCGTCAGCAGCGGATTGGCGATATGGCTTTTTCTACGTTTGAGATGGGCTCCCGTTTCTCGTGACTATCTGGCTTCGAAACCATGGACGGCCCTCGTGTGGGTGGCTTTGCTCACTTTGGGGCTCCTGTTGCCCTCGCAGTGGCTCTACGAACAGCTACAGGTGAGCATGTCGGAAGACTATCAACGGCTCTTTGAGGGCATCCTCAAGGAGCCTTGGGGATATGCCGCCATCGGGCTTTTAGCTCCGTTGGCCGAAGAAATGGTGTTCCGTGGAGCTGTGTTGCGCACGCTGCTTGGCCTTTTCGACCGTCGCCGGCATTGGTTGCCCATCGCCATCTCGGCACTTCTTTTCGCTCTTGTGCATTGGAATATGGCACAGGGGCTTCATGCTTTTCTCATGGGGCTGCTCATCGGTTGGATGTATTACCGCACGGAGAGCATCGTGCCCGGACTTGTGCTTCATGGGGTGAACAACTCTGTGGCCTACATCGTCTACAACCTGATGCCCCAAGCGGGTAGCGGCGAACTGATAGACCTTTTCCAAGGCAACCGCCACACGCTCTATATGGCTCTTCTCTTCTCGCTTTGCATTCTGCTTCCGAGTGTCTTCCAGCTGACGCGCAGGCTGAAGAAGGCTGCTGCAGAATGAGCCACTTTGAGCATTTTGGGCGTGACCTGCCATTGTGTTTTTAGACTGAAAGGATGGCAAACTGCCAAAAGAATCAGGGCTGCCGGTCTTGCGACCGACAGCCCTTTTTCTACGTTAGTATGTTATGAAAAATTTGAGAGAATTGAAACTTCACAGCTTCAAGGTTGTTTTGTTTTACTAAACATGATTTATAGAGAAAGCATAGAAAATTATCTTATTTGATGATGGAACCGGCTGTTGGTGGTGTTGCCGGCTCAAGATTGCTTTGTTGCAGGCTGTCAATGACAGCCGAGTCGCCCATGGCAACCGATGCCCCGGGATGCGGATGGATGCTTTCCGGAACGCTATAGCCTTCGTTGTCGTTAAATGGAACCTGCATCGCATTGCCCAAAGTGAGGAAGATGGCCACCACGGCGGCGGCCTTGAAGAGGGGTTTCAGTCGCTGTCCCAAAGGGATGATGCGTGCCTTGACAGGTTTCCGCTCTTCGATCATCGACAGGATTCGTTCGTCGAAGTCGTCTCCCAGCACGTTGGCCTTCTTTTCGGTCTGCCCGTAGGCAAACAGAGCCTGATAGGGCAGCAGTTCGGCCGGAATGTCTTTCTGGCTGAAGAAAGCGCGAAGAATCTCCTCTTCCTCAAGAGTAGTCTCGCCATTCCAATAGCGCTCCAAAAGCTGGTTGATATACTTATAATCCATATTTGTCGAATTCTTGATAACGTTGTTTGATGTTTTGCCGGGCTCTGAAGATGTTCACTTTCACTTGTTCTTCCGTGATGCCCAGCACATCGGCTATTTCCTTATAGGGTTTTCCTTCAAAGTCTCTGAGCTGCATACAGCTGCGTTGCTTTTCGGGCAGTTCGTCCACGAGTCGCTTCACGATGGCCATGCGGTCTTTTTGCAGCATTTGCTCGTAGGGATTGGATGAGTGGTCGGCCCTTTCGGTGTTGGCATCGTCAAGCGAATCGTTTTGGTTGTCTTGCTTTCTGATGCGGTCGAGTGAGAGGTTGCGGGCTATGGTGAGACTGTAGGCCTCGATGGAGTCTATCTCGTTCCAGCGCTCGCGGGCGTTCCAGACTTTGATCAGCGTGTCCTGCACGATGTCTTCGGCTTCCGCGTTGTTGAGCGTGATACGGAGAGCAAGCCGGTAAAGTTCGTTCTTCAGCGGCAGGATATCATTTCGGAAACTGATCGTTTTCATCTTCTCTCTGATATAATGACGATTGGGGGAGGGGAAAGTTACAGAAGGGGGAGGGTGTTTTGTTTGTTTTAATATTTATTAAGGGTTAGAGGGAAGGATTCGACAGCGTCGAATCTTACCCAACCCGGGGAGGAGGGCAGCCTTGGTTGAGGGCTTGGTGCTGCTTGGCTGAGAGCTCGGTACTGCTTGGTTGAAAAGCGGCTTTATGAAAGCGGGTACTCCGGAGGGTTGCTGTGGAGGTGGTGCAGAGGTGCTGCACGCTTTGTGCATAGGCCGTGCACGGGTGGTGCATGAACCGTGCACGGATGGTGCAAACGGTTTGCACCGTTCCGAGGGCTTCTCTTACAAAACCGAGATACAGCTTTATCACCTTTTGATGACAGTGCCGTGGTGTCCGTCGATGGCTGTGGCGAGGGTGATGATGACTTCTTTCACGCCGGCATCGACGGCGGCGAGGGCGTTTTCGAGTTTGGGAATCATGCCGCCGGCTATGATCCCTTCGGCCACGAGCCGATTGAAGTCGGAGCGGGTGATGACGGGAATCACGCTGTCATCGTCGTCGGGCCGGGCAAGTACGCCTTTTTTCTCAAACGAGTAGACGAGCGTCACATCGTAGGAAGGGGCGAGGGCTTTGGCCGTCTCGCCGGCTATGGTGTCGGCATTGGTGTTGAGGATGTTGCCCCGGCCGTCGTGGGTGAGCGGTGCCAATACGGGGGTGATGCCTTTTTCGATCAGTGCTGCGAGTCTGTCTCCATCGGCATGTTCCACGTCGCCTACGAAACCAAAGTCGATGGGGGAGGTGTTGGGTGTTGGATGTTGGGTGTTAAGGGAGGGTTGAGATGAGGCGGGGAGTAATACCGGCGGACGCTTTCTGCTGCGGATGATGTCCATGTCGGCACCGGTCAGCCCCAACGCGTTCACTCCGTTGGCTTGGAGCTTGGCCACGAGATTTTTGTTGACCAGTCCGCCATAAACCATTGTTACCACCTCCAGCATACCGGCATCGGTGATGCGTCGGCCGCCCACCATTTTGCTTTCGATGCCCAGTGCGGCGGCCACCTTGGTTGCCCGGCGACCGCCACCATGCACAAGGACTTTGCGTCCCGGGAGGGCAGCAAAGTCCTTGAGCAACCGGTCGAGACTGTCGGGAGTCTCCACGACAGCGCCGCCCACCTTTATAATAAAGAGCTTCTCTTTTTCCTTCTTTTCCATTAGTCGGTTTTTCTATCGTCCCTTTTCCTCTCCCCCGTCTGTGGGGAAAGGAGAGGAGACTTTGTCGTTATTCCAAATAGGTGTATCCGTAGAGCCCCGAACGGTAGTTGCTCAGGAATTCTTTGCCCTCTTCAAGGCTGATTTTGCCTTGCTTCACGCTCTTGGTGACCCAGATTTCGAGCTGGCGAACGAGTTTCTTCGGATTGTACTGTACGTAGTCGAGCACTTCTTCCACTGTTTCGCCATCAATGATTTGGTCGATGTGGTATTGCCCGTCTTTCACTGAGATATGCACGGCATTGGTGTCGCCAAAGAGGTTGTGCATATCACCGAGAATCTCCTGATAGGCCCCCACGAGGAACACACCGAGATAGTAAGGCTCGTTGCGCTTGAGCGGATGCACGGGCAGCACGTGGCCCACATGCCCGTCGGTGACGAAGTTGGCTATCTTGCCGTCGCTGTCGCAGGTGATATCCTGCAAGGTAGCGTTGCGGTTGGGTCGCTCGTTGAGCCGCTGGATAGGCATGATGGGGAAAAGTTGGTCGATGGCCCAACTGTCGGGGAGCGACTGAAAGAGCGAGAAGTTGCAGAAATACTTGTCGGCCAGCAGTTTGTCGAGCTTCCTCAATTCTTCCGGCGTATGCTTGAGCGACTTGGCCAACACGTTGATTTCCCGGCACACACTCCAGTACATGCTCTCTATCTCGGCCCTTGTGCGCAGGTCTACGATGCCGTGGCTGAAGAGGTCGAGTGCCTCCTCGCGTATCTGCTCGGCATCGTGCCAGTCTTCGAGCATGGATCGGGGATTGAGATTGTCCCAGATGTCGTAGAGGTCTTTCACCAACTGGTGGTCGGTCTCCTTGGCCTCAAACTCCTCTGGCATCTCCGGCAGCGAAGCCGTCTCGAGCACGTCGATGACGAGCACGGAGTGGTGGGCCGCCAGCGAGCGTCCGCTCTCGGTGATGATGTTGGGATGGGAGATGTCGTTCTTGTCGGCTGCATCGACAAAGGTGTAGATGCAGTCGTTTACGTATTCCTGAATGGAGTAGTTCACCGAACTCTCACTCGACGACGAGCGTGTTCCGTCGTAGTCCACCCCGAGGCCGCCCCCACAGTCCACGAAGTCTACGTTATAGCCCATCTTGTGCAGGTTGATGTAGAACTGTGCCGCTTCGCGGAGTGCCGTCTGTATGCGCCGGATTTTTGTTATCTGGCTTCCTATGTGGAAGTGGATGAGGCGCAGGCTGTCGTGTAGTCCCTTCTCGTCGAGCATGTGCAGGGCTTCAAGCAGTTCGGAGGAGTTGAGGCCGAATTTGCTGGCGTCGCCCCCGCTGTCTTCCCACTTGCCCGAACCGCTCGACGCGAGCTTGATGCGGATGCCTAAGTTGGGTTTCACGTTGAGTTTTTTGGCAGCTTTGGCAATGATTTCCAGTTCGTTGAGCTTTTCCACCACGATGAAGATGCGCTTCCCCATCTTTTGGGCAAGCAGTGCCAATTCGATGTAGCTTTGATCCTTGTAGCCGTTGCAGATGATGAGCGAGTCGCTCTGGCACTGCACGGCGATCACAGCATGCAGTTCGGGTTTGCTGCCGGCCTCCAGCCCCAGATTGAACTTGCGGCCATGTGAGATGATCTCTTCCACCACCGGCTGCATCTGGTTCACCTTGATGGGGTAGATGATGAAGTTTTCCCCCTTATAGTTATATTCTTCCTTGGCCTTTTGGAAGCAGCTTGCCGTCTTCTCGATGCGGTTGTCAAGGATGTCGGGGAAGCGCAGAAGCACCGGTGGCGTGACGTCGCGCAGTGCCAGCTCGTCCATCACGTCACGCAAGTCTATCTGTGTGTTGTCCTTGCAGGGTGTGACATAGACGTCGCCTTTGTCGTTGACGCCGAAATAGGAAGTGCCCCATCCGTTGATGTTGTAGAGTTCCTTAGAGTCTTCTGTGGTCCATTTCTTCATAATCCTAAAAGCTTTTTGGCTTTAGCTACCGATATTTTTATTTTGTCGTAATTGTCCATTAAGTTCACATCAAGGGTGTGTTGGGCTTTCTCGTAGAATGGTTCGCGGACCTTCAGATGCTCTCCGATGAAGCGTTCCACCTCCTCGGGTGTCTTGCCGAGCAGCAGCGGGCGCACTGTCTTACCCATTTTCAGATGCCCGTAGAGCACCTGTGGAGAGGCTTTCAGATAGAGTGTTGTGCCCTGACTGTTCATGTAGTCAATGTTGTCACCGAAGCAGGGAGTCCCCCCGCCACAGCTGAGCACGATGTTTTCAAACTCGGCCACCTCGTGGAGCAGGTTACGCTCTATCTTTCTGAAACCCTCTTCTCCGCCCTCGTCAAACAGCTGCTTCACCGTTTTGCGCATCCGGTTTTCGATATACCAGTCAAGGTCGTAGAAATCCATGCCGAGGTCTTTGGCCAACGCCTTGCCCACGGTGGTCTTGCCGGCCCCCATGTACCCTATGATGATGATTCTTTTCATTTTCTCTTTCTTCTCGCCGGCTTGGGTTCGGGGGCGTTGTTCACGATGTCCATACACTCCTCGAAGGTGAGTTCGGCTGCGTGCTCATGCTTGTCCTTGGGCATACGGTAGTTCTTCCCGTCGTAGGCTATGTAGGGGCCGTATCGTCCGTTGAGCACCTCGAGCTTTGCGTCTTCGGCAAAAGTCTTGATGTGGCGTTCCTTCTCCTGTTCACGTTTTTTGATGATGAGTTCGATGGCCGTTTCCAGCGAGATGGTCATCGGGTCTTCCTCCTTGGGCAGCGACACATATTTCTTGTTGTGGAGCACGTAAGGGCCGAAGCGTCCGGCACCGACTGTGACTGTCAGACCCTCAAACTTGCCCAGTGTGCGGGGCAGCTTGAACAGTTCGAGTGCCTCTTCGAGCGTGATGGTCTCGATGCTCTTGTCAGCCGGGAGCTGAGAGAAGCGGGGTTTCTCCTTGTCATCGGCCGAACCTATCTGTACCACCGGACCGAAGCGTCCTATCTTCACAAATACCGGTTTGCCGCTTGCCGGGTCGGTGCCCAGTTCCCGTTCGCCGGCCTTATGCTCGCTCCGGGCGTTCATCACCTTTTCTACGGTGGGCTCAAACGACTTGTCAAACTGCTTCATCATCTTTGTCCATTCCGTCTTTCCCTCGGCCACGTCATCGAACTTCTGCTCCACGTTGGCCGTGAAGTTATAGTCCATGATTTCGGGGAAGTTTTCCATGAGGAAGTCGTTGACCACGATGCCAATGTCTGTAGGCAGCAGTTTGCCTTTCTCCGAGCCCGCCATTTCCTTTTTGGTCTTCTGAGTCACCTTGATGCCTTTCAGCGTGTCGATGGTGTAGGTTCGTTCTTCCCCCTTCTTGTCCCCCTTCTGCACGTATTCGCGCTGCTGTATGGTGGAGATGGTGGGGGCGTAGGTTGACGGCCGGCCGATACCCAACTCTTCGAGTTTGTGTACCAGACTGGCTTCGGTATATCTGTTGGGACCTTGCGAGAAGCGTTCCGTGGCAGTCACCTCGCGCCGTTGCAGTTCGTCGCCCTTTCTCATGGCAGGGAGCGTGTGCAATGAGTCTTCCGTGCCGTTGTCGTCATCGTCGGTCGATTCGCGGTACACCTTGAGGAATCCGTCGAACACGACGACCTCACCGCTGGCCACGAATTTCTCCTCCGTGTTGCTGATGTCGATGTTCACAGTAGTCTTCTCTATCTGCGCATCGGCCATCTGCGAGGCCGCCGTTCGCTTCCATATCAGTTCGTAGAGCTTCTTTTCCTGCGCTGTCCCTTCTATTTGCACCTCGTTCATGTAGGTAGGTCGAATGGCTTCGTGGGCCTCCTGTGCCCCTTTCGAGTGCGTGTGATAGTTGCGTGGCTTGCTGTATTCCTCGCCCCAGAGTTTGATGACTTCTTCCTTGCTGGCGTTGATGCACAGTCCGGAGAGATTCACCGAGTCTGTACGCATATAGGTGATGCGTCCGTTCTCGTAGAGCCTTTGGGCCACCATCATGGTCTGGCTCACGGTGAAACCGAGTTTGCGGGCTGCTTCCTGTTGCAAGGTGGAGGTGGTGAAGGGTGGAGCCGGTGTGCGTTTGAGTGGTTTTTTGGCCACGCTGTCCACCGTGTAGGTAGCCGACTTGCACTTTTCGAGAAACGTTTCCACCTCTTCGTGGGTCTTGAAGCGTCGGTCGAGCTCGGCTTTCACCTCAGTTGCGCTACCATCTTCGGCAATCAGGGCAAAGATGGCGGTCACCCGGTAATAGGGTTCGGTCTTGAATGATTGTATTTCGCGCTCCCGCTCCACGATGAGTCTCACGGCCACGCTCTGCACACGGCCGGCTGAGAGAGCCGGTTTCACCTTGCGCCACAACACGGGTGAGAGCTTGAAGCCCACCAGACGGTCGAGCACGCGGCGTGCCTGCTGTGCGTTCACAAGGTTCATGTCCAAATGTCTCGGGGTCTCAATGGCTTTGAGGATGGCCGGTTTGGTGATTTCGTGAAAGACGATGCGGCTGGTTTTTGCCTCGTCCAGTCCCAACACCTCGCAAAGGTGCCACGAGATGGCTTCTCCTTCGCGGTCTTCATCGGATGCGAGCCAAATCTTCTTGGCCTCCTTGGCGTTTTTCTTCAGTTCGTTGACGAGCTTTTGTTTCTCGTCGGGAATTTCATAAGTGGGCTCAAGCGTGTCTTCATCAATGCTGAGCTCTTTCTTCTTCAAGTCGCGGATGTGGCCGTAGCTTGACATCACTTTGAAGTCTTTTCCTAAAAACTTTTCAATGGTCTTGGCCTTTGCGGGGCTCTCGACTATTACCAGATTGTCTTGCATAATTCGTCTGTATCTGTTATTTAGGCGGCAAAAGTACGCAAAAGTTTGGCTTATACCTTATTATATAAAAGTTTTTTTGTTTTTTTAATGATTGTGGCGCGTGTTTCTTGTATGTTTTGACAGAAAGACTTTGATGCCCCGACTGATGGAGTCGAGTCCGAATTGGTCTGGATGAAGTTTGTGGAAGGGTATCCACAGGCATTCGGCAGCATCGTCGTGAGCATGTAGATTGGTCGTGCTATCTACTTCGCAAAAGAAAAATTGGTCGAGTGTGGGAATCAAGAGGCCGGAATAAAGGTAGGTGTTGGATTCGCTAAACAGATACCGTACACTTGTCACATGTAGCCCCGTTTCTTCCAAAACTTCCCTTACTATCCCTTCCTCGCTTGTCTCTCCGATGTCAGCAAAGCCTCCGGGGAGGTCAAGTGTGCCTTTGGCGGGAGCTTTTGCGCGTTTTACCACGAGAAGTTCGTCCTGTTCATTGACAATCAGGGCCACGGTGGCCGCACTCGGGTTGAGGTAATACTCAAATCCGCATGCGGCACAACGCTTGCTTTTTTCGTCTTGTATGTCGAACCTGTCAGCCCCGCATCGTGGGCAGAAACGGAACAGTGCCAAAGGATGTTTCATGACAGAAGGGACGGTTTACCAATCGTCTGTGCGGAAGGGGAATAGTGGCAGCAGCGCACCGTTTTTCACATTGCCATAACCCCAGTTGCGGAAGGCGTAGCGCACGGCCACCGGCTTCTTCACCTCCGGGCAGGTGATGATGATGCCTTTTGTCCAGTAGTAGGAGGCGCTGGCCTTGTGAAACACACGGTCTTCACCCGCCACTTCAAACCCTTGGAGGTCTTCATAGCGGCTGATGGCACCATAGTCGTTTTTCAGATGCACGTAGCAGGTGTCATTGCTCACGGTCATGTCTTTGAACTCCGGACTGTCGCACCAAATACTTTTCATGCCGTAGGTCTTGTTGAGTGCCTGATAAGCCAGTCGTTCGCCCACTTGCTGCTTCTGCGCAGGGTGTATCTGTTGACTCTCGTAGGGATAAACGAGGTCGTCGGTACACACGATGCCGCTGTTGGGAATGACTTTCGAGGCCTTGAATTGCTGCTCACGCAGTCGTGCTCCCCAGTCTCCATTCGCGTCGCCATTGTAATAAGGGGCTATCTGGACGAAATAAAAAGGTATGTTGCCAAGTTTGAAATCGCGCCGCCACTGGCTTACGAGATCGGCCAACCGGCGTGTGTATTGCCCGGCAGGGTCGCCCACATTAGAACATCCTTGGTAGAACAGGATGCCTTTTACCGTGTAGTTGAGAATAGGGGAGAACGTGCCGTTGCCCCATACGAGCGGATAATGGAAACCCCACTGATACTTTTTCTTGTACACCGCCGGGTCGAGTGATTCTGCCGTATGGGTTTTCAGGTAGGCCTCGTCAAGCCAACTCTCTACGCGTGTGCCACCCTTGTTGGCCATGATGAGGCCCACGGGGATATCAAGCGCCTTATTCACCACCTGCGCGAAGGCATATCCTGTGGCCGAGGCATCGCCCACAGTCTGTGGCGAGATGGTCTGCCATTCGCAGTTGGCATCTTCGAGTGGACGTTCGCTCATCACGCTCGGTATCTTCACAAAGTGTATGCCCTTGTATTGAGGAGCTTCTATCACCGCCCGATTGTAGCCCTCCACAGGACAGTTGTCAAAACCTTTCATCGGCATTTCCATGTTCGACTGTCCTGCGCACACCCACACCTCGCCTACAAGTACGTTTCGCAGCGTAGTCTGTTCACCGTCATTAAACGTGATAGATTGTGGCGTGTAGCCGGCAGCGGGTGTCTTTACTTTCACGATCCATTGACCGTCTTTGTCAGTTTTGGCCGAATATTTCTCTTCCGACCACGATACCGTGACATCCACTTTCTGTCCCGGTCGGTCCCATCCCCACAGACGAGCCTCCGCATTTTGTTGTAAAATCATGCCGTCTCCGAGGATGTGCGGCAACTTCACTTTTGCCTGTGCGCCCAAGCTTGTCGCCAAGAGTGCAGCTATGATGATTTGCTTTCTCATGTGAAATTAGGTAGATAATTCATTTGCAATATTACGAAAAAAAATCCTTTGCGCCAAGATTTTCCCTTTGTTTTCCGCAAGTCGTGGATAACGAGGTTCAACTTCTTCATCCATGCTGTCCATTACAGGATGGTCATCTGTTGATGCCTCTGATTCCGAATCTGTCTGGCCGAGAGTAGCGGGTTTGCCATTTTGCTTGTCAAGTAGTGAGGGCCGGTGTCCTTGTTGTCGGTTTTCAAGTGGCATGATGGGTGGTAAATGAAGAGTCCCCGCATTGTGGAAAGCTCCACAGTGCGGGGATTTTTTCGTTATCTTTTGGCGAAGAAACCGTCTCTTTTAGAGCAGGGCTTGGATGTCGGCATCAAGGTTCTTGATTTGGCTGGGGCCCTTGGCCACGCTATTGTCGCGCCCAATGAGGAAGTAGGCAGGTAGTCCGGGAGTGGCTTGCAGATAGACATTACTGATGCCCCGGTCGTCGCGCACGCTTATCCAAGGCAGTGCTGCGGTTTGAGTTTTCCAAAAATGCTCGTTTTCATCGAGCGAAACCTGGTATATCTCAAACCCTTGAGCATGATATTTGTTGTAGAGGTCGCGCAAAGCCATGATGCGCTTGGGCGACTGGTCGGATGCGAACACGTGGAAATCAAGCAGAACCACTTGTCCCTTGAGATCGGTCAGGTGGCGTTCACGGCCCTTGTTGTCGGTGAGTGGCAGGTCGATGAGGCCTGTTACCTGTACTTTGGAAGCGTCGATGGCGGCGGCACGCCTGTTGTTTTCCGCAATACGGATGTTCTTTAAGCCTTCTATGGCGATGTTATGGAGGTTTTTCCCGCGCTCGGCATCGGGATAGTAGGTGTCCCAACTGGTGGCTACGGCGGCAAAGACTTTCACGTCATCTTTCTCCGAACGGGGATTGAAAATGAGCGTGGTGGTCGAACCGAGATTGATGGTCTGGAAAAGGGCGTAGTAGGCGTATGCTTTCATGGGGGCCTTGAAGATATAGTTGCGCTTCACGTTGTCCTTGTAAGCGTCGATGGCAGCCTGTATGGCGAGCGTCGTGCTGTCGGCTCCCATGCCCGGTGCGGCGGCGAGTGCGTTCACACGCGCCTGCAAGTCTATCTGCATCAAGGCCAATTCTTTGATCTTCCGGCAATTTTCCGAACCATTTACCTCATATTGATACCACATGGTGGGGGCTGCTGCCTTCACACTGACAGTTTCGGTGGAGTCGATGGAAAGGTTGATGGACTGGTTGCCGATGCGCAGGCGGTAGAATTCGGGAGCATCGTTGCGCTCCTCGCTGAAAGCAAACGAGCCGTCCTTTTCAAGTTTCACAGAGTCGATTTTCACCGGGCCGTCAAGTCCGATGTTCTCCAAATAGAGCATGGAGTCTTCGGCCTCGGCAATGTTGCCGTTGATGTGGAACTTTCCTTTGGAGCAAGAGGTGATGGTCAGCACGGCCAGCGCAAGGGCCGAAACCGACAGCAGTCCGGTTATTTTCATGTTCGTATGACTTTCGTTTTGTTTTGCATGCAAAGTTAATATTTTAAATTGAAAACAGGAAAACGGCGGTTGATATTTTGCCGGAAAAGCAAAATAATCAGGCCTTTCTTCTTTTTTTAATTATAAAATAGGTATCTTTGCCCCGATTATTACATAAGATGTTAGTCGAAACAATAAAGTTTTAATTTTTTTAGATGAACGTAATTACGAAAACAGTTCAATTGCCTGATGGAAGAACCATCACGATTGAGACCGGAAAAGTTGCAAAACAAGCTGATGGTGCTGCGGTTCTCCGCATGGGCAACACAGTACTCCTCGCAACTGTTTGTGCAGCAAAGGACGCCGTTCCGGGTACAGATTTCATGCCTTTGCAAGTAGATTATCGTGAGCAGTACAGTGCTGCCGGCCGTTTCCCCGGCGGATTTACCAAGCGCGAAGGCAAAGCCAACGACGACGAAATACTCACTTCTCGTCTTGTGGACCGTGCACTGCGTCCGCTTTTCCCTTCTAACTACCATGCGGAAGTTTATGTACAGGTGATGCTTCTTTCAGCCGATGGCGTTGATCAGCCCGATGCGCTTGCAGGTTTTGCCGCATCCGCAGCCATGGCTTGCTCAGATATTCCTTTCGATTATCCCATCTCCGAGGTTCGTGTGGCCCGTGTTGGTGGCGAGTATGTCATCAACCCCACCTTCCAGCAGATGGCCGATGCCGACATGGACTTGATGGTCGGTGCCACCAAAGACAATATCATGATGGTGGAAGGCGAGATGAAAGAGGTTTCGGAGCAGGATCTTATCGGTGCGCTGAAGGTTGCCGCCGAGGCTATCAAGCCCATGTGCGAACTTCAGGAGGAGCTCTCCAAGGAGTTGGGTACCGATGTGAAACGCGAATATGACCACGAGGTGAACGACGAAGAGTTGCGCGAGCAAATCAAGAGCGAGCTCTACCAGCCCGTTTACGATGTCAACAAGCAGGCACTTGAGAAACATGCACGCCAGGATGCTTTCGACAAGATATTGGAAGACTTCCTTGAGAAATATGACGCTGCACACACCGAACTCTCTGAAGACGAACTCGACGAGAAGCACGCCGAGGCCCATCGCTACTACGATGATGTGATGCGCGATGCCATGCGTCGCTGCATTCTCGATGAAGGACTGCGCCTCGATGGTCGTGCCACCACCGAGATACGCCCCATCTGGAGCGAAGTGTCTCCGCTGCCCATGCCTCATGGAAGCGCACTTTTCCAGCGTGGTGAAACGATGTCGCTCTCTACCTGTACGCTCGGCACCAAATTGGACGAGAAACTGGTGGACGACGTGCTCATGAAGGGCTATCAACGTTTCCTGCTCCATTACAACTTCCCCCCGTTCTCTACCGGCGAAGCCAAGGCCCAGCGTGGTGTAGGCCGTCGCGAAGTGGGTCACGGTCATTTGGCTTGGCGCGGATTGAAGGATCAGATCCCCGCCGACTTCCCCTACACCGTGCGCCTTGTGAGTCAGATTCTGGAGTCTAACGGTTCCTCTTCTATGGCCACGGTATGTGCCGGTACGCTCGCTTTGATGGATGCCGGTGTTCCGATGAAGAAACCGGTGTCGGGCATAGCCATGGGCCTCATCAAGAATCCGGGCGAAGACAAGTATGCCATCCTCAGCGATATTCTCGGTGATGAGGATCACTTGGGCGACATGGACTTCAAGACCACAGGCACCAAGGACGGTCTGACGGCCACGCAGATGGACATCAAGTGCGACGGACTGTCGTTTGAAATACTCGAAAAGGCTCTCATGCAGGCTAAGGCCGGCCGCGAGCACATCCTCAACAAGATGATGGAGACCATCTCCGAGCCGCGCGCTGAGATGAAGCCTCAGGTTCCCCGCATTGAGGCATTTGAGATACCCAAGGAGTTTATCGGTGCTGTGATAGGCCCGGGCGGTAAGATTATCCAGCAGATGCAGGAAGATACCGGTGCGACCATCACCATTGACGAGACCGACGGTGTGGGCAAGGTGCAGGTAAGTGCCCCCAACAAGGATGCTATCGACGCCGCCATAGCCAAGATCAGGAGCATCGTGGCCATCCCGGAAGTGGGCGAGGTGTACGAAGGCACTGTGCGTTCCATCATGCCTTATGGTTGCTTCGTGGAGATTCTGCCGGGTAAGGATGGCCTGCTTCACATCTCTGAAATCGACTGGAAGCGTCTCGAAACCGTTGAGGAAGCCGGCATCAAGGAGGGTGACAAGCTCAAGGTGAAGCTCATGGAAATCGATCCCAAGACCGGTAAGTACAAGCTTTCCCGCCGTGTGCTGCTCGAAAAGCCCGAAGGCTATGTAGAGCGCGAGCGCCGTCCGCGTCGCGAAGGAGGTGACCGCGGTGACCGTCGCCCGCGCCGTGACGGAGGCGAGCGTCGTGGTTTCGGTGATGACCGCCGCTTTGGTGGCGACCGTCAGCCGCGCCGTTTCGAGCATCGTGACAACGACGGCTATCAGCCGAAGGAGTTCAACGACTCGCTCGATCACAACGATATTGACTAATCCACGGATTAGCCCATCAATCAAAATCCCCGCATTCATCGCGAATGCGGGGATTTTCTGTTGGTTTTAATACCCTGAAGCCGATGCCCGGGCAGCAAAAGGTTATGATGTGTCTTGAAAAGTCAAAGTGCCCCTTAGCCTCCAAATAGAGACCTATCTCTCTTTTGTGATGATGCTCATGCCCTCTTCCACCGCCTGCATGTTGAGCGGGATGAGGTTGTGGTGGCGCTCGGGCAGACTCTTTTTGAGTGCCTTCTTCAGTCCGTCTGTGCTCACCACGGCACACACTTTCAGCAGTCCGCCGAGCACAATCATGTTGAACACCTTGGAATTTTTCATCTCCGTGGCCTTGTCCATGGCATTGATGCGGTACACAGAGATGTCTTCCCGCGTGGGCGGATTGAACACCCCGAAACCGTCGTAGATGAGGATGCCACCCGGTTTGAGCTTAGGCTCGAATTTGTCGAGCGACGGCTGGTTGAGCACGATGGCCACATCGTATTTGCTGAGTATGGGCGAAGAGATGCGCTCGTCGCTCACGATGACCGTCACGTTGGCCGTACCGCCTCGCTGTTCGGGCCCGTAGGCCGGCATCCACGTCACTTCCTTGTTTTCCATCAGCCCCGAATAGGCCAGTATTTTGCCCATCGAGAGCACCCCCTGGCCTCCGAAGCCCGCTATGATGATTTCCGTTTTCATTGTGCAGTAGTGTCTTTTAAGTCCCCTTTGGGATATTTTTTGAACATGTTCTCGGTCATCCACTCGTTGGCCTCCTGCGGACTGAGTTTCCAGCCGCTGTTACAGGTGGATACAATCTCCACCAGCGAAGAGCCTTTGCCCTGCATCGACGCCTCGAAAGCCTTGCGTATGGCCGCTTTGGCCTTGCGTATGGCTGCCACCGTTTCCACACTTTGCCGGCTCACGTAGCATGTCCCTTCAAGATGGGCGGCCAGTTCGGTGATGTTGAGTGGGTAACCGTGCAAGTCGGGTTCGCGCCCAAAGGGGCACGTGGCGGTCTTCTGTCCGAGCAGAGTTGTCGGAGCCATCTGTCCGCCCGTCATGCCGTAGATGGCGTTGTTGATAAACACGATGGTGATGTTTTCCCCTCTGTTGAGGGCGTGGATGGTCTCCGCCGTACCGATGCAGGCCAAGTCGCCGTCGCCCTGATAGGTGAATACCAATCGGTCGGGCCACAACCGTTTGATGGCGGTAGCCAGTGCCGGAGCCCTGCCGTGCGGGGCCTCCTGCCAGTCGATGTCGAGATAGCGGTAGGCAAACACCGCGCAGCCTACCGGACTCACCCCAACGGTCTTTTCGCTCATGCCCATGTCTTCTATCACCTCGGCCACGAGCTTGTGTACCACTCCGTGGCTGCATCCCGGACAGTAGTGCATGGAGGTGTCGTTCATCAGCGTCGGCTTTTGATAGACGATGTTTTCAGGGGATATGATGTCTTTTTCTGTATCCATAGTCAAATGTCTTTATGTTGTTGCAGTCTGCCTTATTCCGGTAGGCTCTTGAGTGCTTTCACGATTTCTTCGGGGTCGGGCACGATACCACCCAAGCGTCCGAAGTGATCCACGGGGATGGTGCCGTTGACTGCCAACCGCACATCTTCCACCATCTGGCCGGCGTTTATCTCGGCCACGAGTATGCCCTTCTTGCCTTTCGAGGCTTCCATGATTTCCTTCGACGGGAACGGCCAAAGCGTGATGGGACGGAAGAGTCCCACCTTAATGCCCTTTGCGCGGGCTGTCTCCACACTCTTTTCAGCTATGCGCGAGGCACTGCCGAAGGCTACAATCAAGTAGTCGGCATCGTCGCAGAGCGTTGTTTCATATCTCACTTCCGTTTCTTTGATGCGCCGGTATTTCTCTTGCAGATGCAGGTTGCGCACCTCCATCACCTCGGGTTTCAGTTCGAGCGAAGTGATGATGTTGGGTTCTCGGTCACGGGTGCGCCCGATACTGGCCCACGGGCATTCTTTCTTGATTTGTTCTTCCGTTCTCCGTGGTTTCATCGGTGGCAGCACCACCTTCTCCATCATCTGTCCGATGACCCCGTCGCTCAGGATCATGGCCGGATTGCGGTATTTGAAAGCCAGTTCGAAAGCCAAATCCACGAAGTCGGCCATCTCCTGCACTGAGGCCGGTGCCAGCACAATCACGTTGTAGTCGCCATTGCCTCCTCCGCGCGTGGCTTGGAAATAGTCACTCTGGCTGGGCTGGATGGTGCCCAATCCCGGTCCGCCACGCTGCACGTTGACGAACACGCCCGGCAGTTCGGCCCCCGCCATGTAGGATATTCCCTCCTGCATGAGGGCTATGCCGGGGCTGGAACTGGTCGTCATCACACGCTTTCCGGCTCCGGCTCCGCCGTAGACCATGTTGATGGAAGCCACTTCGCTCTCCGCCTGTAGCACCACCATGCCCGTGGTCTCCCACGGTTTCAGCAGGGCGAGTGTCTCGATGATTTCGCTTTGTGGGGTTATCGGGTAACCGAAATAGCCGTCGGCCCCGCACCGGATGGCGGCGTGGGCGATGGCTTCGTTACCCTTCATCAGTGTTATTTCTTGTTCTGCCATACTCGTTTTGTCGTTAAGTTCTGTTTAGAGTTTCTTCCGATACACGGTGATGCAACCATCGGGACACACAATGCCACATGCTGCGCAGCCCACGCAGGCCTCTGCATTGATAGTCTCCACGTAGGGATAGCCGTGTACGTTCACTTTTTTTGCAGCCAGGCGGATCACACCAAACTTGCAGGCCGCAACACACAGGTTGCACCCCTTACAGCGTTCCGTATTTACCACGATGGCCCCTTGAATCTTGCTCATATCTTGTTCGTGTTTTCAAAAATCGACGGCTAAGGGTTGTACAAGTCTTTGCAGTAGAAGGCGAAGATGTTGTCGAGCATCTCCTTGGCCTGCACGGCCGGGCTTTCCGGGTCGAGTGCGATGGCCTCCAGATAGCACTCCATGGCCTGTCGGAAATCTCCCCGTCTGCGAAACTCGTTTCCTTTTAAGTAGTAATCCTCAGAAGTCATATTGCGTTTTCTTTCCGATTGCTAAATTAAGAAAATCTGAATGGAAACGGACTGAATAAGTATGCGATTTAAGCTATATTAAAATTGTTTCACTAAAAAATGCGCACAGCCTTTTGGTGTGTGCAGTTTTTCTTGTCTGCGTGGAGACGGTTGTGTGGCCCGGTGGTTGCATGGTGCTATCTTTCGGGCGTTGCCGTCGTGCCAACACGTGTTAATTATCAACAAAAAAACAAATAGAGAGGTAGGCCGTTTCCGGATTTTATGTAGATTTGCAGGACAACACAAAAAGAGAGATTATGAAGAAAACAACCATCAAAATGGTGACTCTGCTTGTTGTCCTGCTCTCGATGAGCTGCACCGGCAACAGCCGCACCAACACAAAGGAGAACAACATGAACAAAGAACAAGCCGAAATCTATCTCGCCGGAGGATGCTTCTGGGGGACGGAACAGTATCTCAAACAAATAAACGGAGTGGTGGACACCGAGGTGGGATATGCCAATGGCAACACCGACAGGCCTACATATAAAGAGGTGTGTACCGACCGCACGGGGTTTGCCGAGGCCGTACATGTGGTCTACGACCCCTCGCGGCTGCCCTTGTCGCTCCTCGTGCAACTCTATTTCAAGTCGATAGACCCCACATCGCTCAACCGACAAGGCAACGATGTGGGCACGCAGTATCGCACGGGCATCTACTACACCGCCCCGGCCGACGAGCCGTTGATTGCTGCCGAACTCGCCAAACTGTCGAAAGCCTATGGTCGTCGCCTTGCCATAGAGGTGTTGCCGCTCAAAAACTTCTACAAAGCTGAGGACTATCATCAGGACTATCTCGCGAAAAATCCCGGTGGCTACTGTCATATTCCGCAAGCTCTTTTCGACATGGCGCGTGAAGCCAACAAGGCTGAAGGGCGGCCTGTGGCCTACACCAAGCCCGCTGCCGACGAACTGAAGAAGCGGCTCACGCCCGAACAATACGAAGTGACGCAGCATGCCGCCACCGAACGCCCTTTCCAAAACGCCTACTATGACGAGTTTCGCGAGGGCATCTATGTCGATGTGACCACGGGCGAACCGCTCTTCCTGTCCACCGACAAGTTCGAATCGGGGTGTGGATGGCCGGCTTTCTCCAAGCCCATCGACAACCATTTGCTGCAAAACCTGCACGACACTTCCCACGGTATGGACCGCACCGAGGTGCGCAGTGCCAAGGGCAATGCCCATCTGGGCCATGTCTTCAACGATGGGCCGCGCGAGAGCGGCGGTCTGCGCTATTGCATCAACAGTGCCTCCCTGCGTTTTGTGCCCAAGGCCGACATGGAGAAAGAGGGCTACGGCGAATACATCAAGCTCATAGAGCCTGCGAAAGCATCGAAGCATTAAACCACTATTGATACAGGGTCGTGAGGGGCAGGTATGGGGAGCTTGGTCTCCATGCCGCCTGTCGCTCCGCAAATACACATCATCTGTAATATCAAAAGACGATAAACCATGGGTTGTTTAGGAAACCTTCTTTGGCTTCTTTTTGGCGGACTGGCCACCGCCCTCGAGTATTTCACAGCCGGACTGGTGCTCTGCCTCACCGTTGTCGGCATTCCTTGGGGGCTGCAGGCCTTCAAGTTGGGCGTGTTGGCTCTCTGGCCTTTCGGGTCTCACGTGGAGGAAGTCCCCGGAAGTGGCGGCTGTCTCGACACCTTGATGAATGTCATCTGGTTTTTCATCGGTGGTTTTTACATCTTCCTCACCCATGTCTTCTTTGGGTGCCTGCTCTACATCACCATTGTCGGCATCCCCTGGGGGCAGATGAATTTCCGCTTGGCCCGCCTCGCCCTTTGGCCTTTTGGCAAGCGTGTGGTGTGAGTTTCTCCCCATGCGGGCTATCCCCTATCCTCTTGGGGGCATATCTCTCCATTCGGTTTGAGACCCCCGGAATATGTCAGAATATTTCATTCATCATTTGCAAATGGGCATTAAATGCCGTATCTTTGCATGAGCAAGGGAAGCGCACACACGCTTCCCTTTTTTCAGCAAAACTCCCAAAGAGCCTTTTTTACCCTGATGTGGAATGTCGTTCGGCCAAAATAAGCCGATGAAACGGCCTTTTTTGGATTGCCATTCGGCCCGAATGAGCTTCCAAGTGTGGCCCTTTTGCAAGGTCGTTTGGGCTTAGTGGGAAAATCGATGGGGCGGATAGGGCGAATGAGGGGGATGGGATTGAGTGGAAAGGTGGGCATGGAAAAATCGCGTGTAAGGCTTTTTCGAAATCTTTAATAGTTCGTGCTATACACTGCATAGCCCTCCTTTCCGGGGAGGACAGCCTTGTTTCGTCTGCATTTTAAGTAAATGGTGAAACCGGAATATAAATAGGATGAAAGTGAAATGACGCTGAATGGCCTTGTCTGTAGTGGTCGGCTACGGATATTTGTATCGGAAAATGATAGAAAGTTTTGCTGTTTGCAGCTTTTTATTTATCTTTGCGAATGTTAATCGGCTTGTATCGGAGGAATGCCGGAAAAGGGGAAATGAAACCATTGCCCGGCGGCGTGAAATATCGTTTTTCCCGGATTCATGGCCCTAACAGTTAGGATTTTTCAAAACTAATATTATAAATGACAAAAACAAAACGACTTATGAAAAAGAAAATCACGCTATCGCTGATTCCTGCATTGTTGTGTCTGCTGCTGTCGGCTTGCAGTGACAGCGATGATCCGCAGCCGCAATTCACCATTCAGCTTGCTCCCACAACGCTCACGTTGACAGAAGGGGAGTCAGGCAATGTTGCTGTGAGTGGTGCTCCCGATGGTGCAACTATCACTTGGGCATCCGAAAATGCCAATATTGCCAAGGTGTCCGACGGTAAGGTGGAAGCTGTCGTTGCAGGAACAACCAACATTGTGGCCACGGCGCAGGTCAATGGCGAGACGGCCCGGGCCAAGTGTGCCGTGACTGTAAAGACAGCTCCCGGCAAACTGATCGTGAAGTTTGCCGATGCCAACCTTAAAAAGCAGCTGCTGGCTCTCAAACCGTCTATCGATGTCAACAACGATGATGAGATCTCCGTGTCGGAGGCACAAGCCGTGACTTCCATTGATATTCATTTCGAAACCAAGGAAGATGCCGAAGGAGCAAAGGTGATCAGAAGTCTCGGAGGACTGGAGTATTTCACCAACCTGCGTTCGTTGAATCTCAAAAACCAGTCTGTCACGGATGCCTCTCCCGTCTTCAAACTCGCTAAGTTGGAGCAACTTGTCCTCGGCGGCAATAACATCAAGACGCTTGACCTTTCGGCCATGACTGCACTGAAAGACCTCCGCCTTTACGACAATGCCGGGCTGACGACGCTCGACCTGTCGAAAAACACCCAACTTGAGGAACTTTATATTCAGCGCACAGGCATTTCGTCGCTTGACATTTCTATGTTGAAGAAGCTGACACTGCTTCTTGCCAACGGTGCCCGGCTCACCTCGCTCAAGGCCAACGACCTGCCGGAACTCGACCGCATTGATGCTGTGAAGAATCAGCTCACTACACTCGAAGTGACCAACCTGCCTAAGCTCACACAACTCCATGCCGACAACAACAAGCTGACGAGTGTGAAGTTGGAGAATTTGCCGATGTTGAATCGCTTGAACCTCTATGCCAACAAGTTGGAGACGATCAATCTCGATCTGCCCCGGTTGCTGTTCCTCTTCCTGCACGAAAATCCTTTGAAGTCGCTCGACATGAGCAAGTTGCCCATGCTGCTCCAAATATCGGTATCCAACACCAACCTCACTACGCTCGACTTTTCCCACAATCCTATCATCCGGAATGTCGAAGCCACCTATATGCCGAGGTTGGAAGAAATCAATCTGCGAAATGGGGCCGAATTCAACGATGAAAGCGAATACCTTATCATTGAAGGAAACACGGCACTGAAACGGATTCGTGTGGATGCAGGGGATGAAGAAAAACTTGTGAAGACCCTCGTGGGCAGTAAAAATATCTCCGTTGTGGCAGAATAATTTCTTTTTTGAGCGATCAAGAAAGTCTTTACACTGCCCAAATAGAATGGTTTGATAAAATCAAGTAAAGAAGGAAAAGCCATATCCATACTTCTTCATCGAAGTCGGATATGGCTTTTACAATGTTTTTAGAGCCCATCTGCCTATATGTATGTATTTTGCGTATATATTTGATGCGGCCACGTGACACGTTTTCAAGGCAGATTTGGCGGGCCATGACATGTTAAGGCAAAATAAATTTGAAAAAATCCGGACTTGCGTGCAGTCTTTTGGGGATAGCCGACTCCTTTATATAAAAAGGGGGAGGTATCCTCTTGTCGGAAACTATATGATACGGATAGACGCATGTAAGCAGGGAGACAGACGGGCTCTGGGAGAACTATATGCGGCATATTCCCGCAAGTTGCTGGGGATATGCCGATACTATGTAAAAGACGAAAGCGTTGTGGAAGACATTCTTCATGATGCCTTTATCATCATTTTTTCCTCTATCAGCACCCTGAAAGACGAGGCCAAGTTGGAAGGCTGGATGATCACGATTGTGAGAAACCTGTGTCTGAAGTATCTTCAACGTGCCGAGGGCAGGGAGAATCTTCTGCCATTGGTCAATGCTGATGCCCTTCCGGATGAGAGTCATGGCACAAATGGGAGTATGGATCTGGCGACTTTGCTGGATGCGATAGAGTCTTTGCCTAACGGACATCGCGAGGTGTTCAAGCTGGCTGTGCTGGACGGGCTGTCCCATAAGGAGATAGGCGAACTGCTTGGCATAGCACCCCACAGTTCCTCCTCGCAGTTGTCGAGGGCCAAGAAACTGTTGCGGACGATGCTGACCGACTATTGGCTGTGGCTCCTGTTGCCGGTGTTCATACCTGTGTACCTCTATTTGATAACAAGGCACGGGACGGAAAAGATTTCAGAAAACCAACAGATGAAGGTCGATTCGCCCAAGAAAGTGGGTGGAGTGATGAAGGATGATGGTGCGGGGAGTCGGGCTCACGATGTGGAACATGCTGGCAGGCCGGTCATACACAACAGAAACAGTGGGGGTTGGGGAAGAGCCGGGGAGGACAAGGCTGCTACCGAAGGGGCGGATTGGGCGGATAGCACCGTCCCCCGGAGTTCAATGTCCACCGGAATCGACTCTCTGCAAAGACATTGGATGGCAAATGTCGGTGTGGGAGACTCTCTGTTCCGTTTGCCGACAATCCCGTCCGGCAAGTTAATAGCGTCGAATGAGCACATTATAACCAAGCGGAAGCAGAAATATCCGTGGACTTTCGGTTTTGGCCATTCTTCCAATGCGGCGACGGGCAGTGGGCTGTCGACTCTCAATTATCTCACAGTGACGGACTATGCCAACGGCGGTGCAGCGGCCAAGTTGTACACTTGGAACGACTATATGGACTATCTGCAACGGAACAGTGCGCTGATGGACTCTACAGAGAGAGCCAACTTGAAATTGATAGCGGAGAAAAACTTCCAAAGTGACGACCATGTTTTGGGTGAGAAAGCGCACCATCACCGGCCCGTCACCTTCGGTTTTTCGCTCAATAAGCAGCTGAGTCCACATTGGATATTCGGCACCGGACTGAACTACACCGGGCTGAAGTCTGATTTTACGAGTGAATTTAACGGGGCGACACTCAAGAAGACACAGAAGATAAGTTATATCGGTATTCCGTTGCGGCTGACCTATCGCATCTGGGGCAAGGGGCGTTTCAATGCCTATGCGACGGGTGGTATGACCTTCGAGTTGCCGGTGCATAGTTCTTTTAAGAAGAAATACATCGTCACGCCGGATTCTTCCTATACGTTGCAGAGGGACATCCATCCCCGCAACCAGTGGTCAGTGAACTTGGGAGTAGGCGTTCAGTATCGTCTCTTCAAGCCGTTCAGTCTGTATCTGGAGCCCAACATGTTCTACTATTTCAACAATGGCAGCGACCTTGAAACCTACCGCACCGAGCATCCGTTTACGTTTACGGTGCCGTTCGGGTTAAGGCTCACTTGGTAGGTCGGGGACGGGAAGTTTAGGAAAAAGTCATACATCGCGTGCAGTCTTTCCGCCGGTATCTGCTCTTTATCATAAAGAGACAGAACCGAATAAAGAAACAATGTACAGTATTTATGACTACATCCACAATGGGGTGGCATTTGTAAACAACGTGGTGCGCAAACAGCACAAGGAGCTTACGTCTTTGATGATTTATTCCACTACCGGCTGCCAATCCCGTTGCAAGCATTGCTCCATTTGGAAGAAGCCCATAGAATATCTGAGTCTGGACGATATCATCAAGATCATGGACAGCAAATGCGTGACCAAACGCACAGTGGTGGGGCTGGAGGGAGGAGAGTTTATCCTGCATCCCGAGGCTGACAAGATATTGGGATGGTTTGATGTGCATCATCCCAACTACACCCTGCTGTCCAACTGCCTTGCCTCCAAAAAGGTGATTGCAGCCGTGAAAGACCATCGTCCCAAGCATCTGTACATTTCGCTCGACGGCAACAGGGAGACCTATCGGTATATGCGGGGGCGGGACGGGTATGACAAGGTGATGGAAGTGGTGGAAGCCTGTAAGGGCATGGTGCCGATATCTCTGATGTTCTGCCTCTCCCCATGGAACACATTCGAGGACATGAGCCATGTCATTGGAGTGGCCCAAAAGCATGGCATCGATGTGCGCATAGGCATTTACAGCACGATGTCTTTCTTCGATACGACAAAGGGGTTGATGGAAGCCGACGATGCAGACTTCATCAGCCGAATACCGGCATCCATACACCAAACGGACGAGAACTACGATTTCGTGGCTCTGTATGACGAATGGAAAAACAACAGGCTGCGGCTCCGCTGTCACAGCATCTTCAGTGGGCTGGTGATCCACTCCAACGGCGACGTGCCGTTGTGCCAGAATTTGGATGTGGTGTTGGGAAACATACACGAAAACACGCTCGACGAAATCTTCAATTCGCGCCGGACTGCCAAAATCCAATGCCGGTATTCCAAGGAGTGCAACCGGTGTTGGATCAACTATCACCGTAAATACGACATCATCCTCCTGCGAGGGCTGGAGAGAATACTTCCCAAGCGGGTGATAGAACTGTTCTACGGGGAGTACCAATGGACAGGCAACAGGCGCACCACGTATAGAAAACACTTCAAAACGATTACGACATAAACCCAAAAAGGAAATATGGCACATTTGGACAACATCATCAGCAGATACAAGCGTATGCGCAGTATGCGTGCCTTGGAGCAGGTTTACGGGCACCAATATGCGTTGGTTGGCATGGGAAATCACTGCACGGGCAACCTGTTGCCGGTCGTGCAATATCTTCAGTTGCCCTTGAAGTATATCTGTTGCGCATCCGAGAGAAAGGCTGCATTGATACCGCAGAAGTATCAAGGTGTCAGAGGCACGACCTCCTTGCAAGAGATTCTGGCCGACGAGGCTGTCTCCGGGGTATTTGTGGCAACGCATCCCCATGCCCATTTCCGCATTGCGGGCGAAGTCATCAAGGCCGGAAAGTCCCTGTTCATCGAGAAGCCCCCATGCAGGGACAGTGCCGAACTGGGCGCGTTGATAGATACCGTCAAGCTCTACGGCTCCGGCCATATTGTGGTAGGGATGCAGAGATGCTTTGCCCCGGCTACCCAAATCTTGCAAAAGCGGTTGCGGAAGGAGGGCAAGCACCATTACCATTATCGCTATCTGACGGGGCTGTATCCCGAAGGCGAGGCCTTGCTCGACTTGTTTATCCATCCGCTCGACTATGTGACTTTCCTCTTTGGGGAGGCAAAGGTGAAGTCGGTTGAGGTACTCAAAAACAGGGCAGGAGGGCAGACCGTTTTGCTTGTTTTGGAGCATCGGGAGGTGACCGGAATGCTGGAACTTTCCACCGACTACTCTTGGCAGTATGCGCAAGAACAGTTGACCGTCAGCACGGATAAAGGATTTTATGTGATGGACGGCATGGAGAGCCTTCATTTCACCCCTCGCCGCCCGGCATTGCTGGGCATCCCGTTGGAGAAAGTGGTCGGGGGCAATGCGTCGGTTGCCTGTCTATACGGCAGAAACGGTTTTATCCCGACAGTCGGCAACAACCAGATCGTTTCGCAAGGCTTCTTCTCCGAGATAGAGACCTTTGCCGATATGGTGGAGGACAGGTGTGCAGATACCAACGCGTTTGGCTTGGAGAGTCTGAGAAGCACCTATGCGCTGATAGATGAAATCAGGGAAAAAGGTGGTCTCAAAAGCAAGGTGGAGAGAAGCAAGATATGACTTGCAGCCGCGTTTATATGATAGACAGTATTCACAAATTAAATCCATACCAATCATGAGAAATGTATTTTATTGCCTGATATGTCTTTTAGGACTGTCAGCTTGTTCGTCGGAAAACATGGTGCTCGACTCCTTGAGTGTTTATGATGTGGCCAACTCTGCCTGCAAGAGCGCATTGTCGAAGACCGAAACCCGTAGCGATTTCTACACGGCCAACTACGACAAGGCGGCAACACTCAATGTGGAATTGGGAAAAGATGGGGTAGTCCGGTGTGTGCTTGAAGATGTAAAGGCCATCTGCGGGGTAAAACACATCTTTGTGGATGTCGCCAACCGCGATGAGCAAATAACTCTCATCGTCTACCACGAGGGAGGATTCGGAGCGTTGCCCGACTGCATCTGCAACTATGATGTCAACTTCAAGATAAGCAAATTGCCCGCCGGCACTTACAAACTGAAGATCTACTATGCCAATCCGGCCAAGAAATATGACGCCTCCTCCCTTGCGTATGATGGCCGGATAGCCCTTACCTTGGACAAAAAGACAAGCGTCACCTTGAAGTCCCCCATGATTTTACCGGTCAATTAGGTTGGCAGTCTGTCGGCTGCATGGCTGTAACCCCGATTCAGATTGGCGGAAAGCCGGATCCTGACAGAAGGAATGAACGGCACTTGCGTGGAATACTCCTCCCCGTAAGTGCCGTTTGTTTTGGGTTGGAGTGTATGGTTATAATAACTTTTTCTAAATCAAACCACTTCAAGAGGAATAAAAAAAGGATGACCTGAGTCATCCTTTTTTGCGCTTCAAGATGGGCTTGAACCAACGACCCCCTGATTAACAGTCAGGTGCTCTAACCAACTGAGCTATTGAAGCAAGTGCATTATCATTGCTGATTTGCGTGTGCAAAGTTAAGGCTTCTTTTTGGTTCTACCAAATTTTTGGGGAGAAAAAATCGATTTTACACTAAAATTCAATAAAAAACAAAGTCGGGTAGGGACTATATGCGCATAAAATCGTATTTTTGCAATATTGTCGTTTGGCCGGCGAAAGACTGTCTGCGGAGCATTGTCCGGGGAGAGGAAGAGCGGGGCCGGCGGATAAAGGAAAAAGAAGATTATGAGAAAACAACTGATATGCGTGCTGCTTGCCATAGGGCTGATGCCGGCCATGGCGCAGAAAGACAAAGACCACAACTTCGAAGTGGCCAAAAATATGGAGGTGTTTACCGCCATCTACAAGAATCTGGACATGATGTATGTCGATACGCTCAATGCCGGTGAGGTGATCGGCAATGGCATCAATGCCATGTTGCGCAGTCTGGATCCCTACACGGAGTATTATCCCGAGAACAAGGTGAAGGAACTCGACCGTATGCTCACGGGGAAGTATGCCGGCGTGGGGGCACTGATACGCTACAACCAGCAACTGAAACGGGTGGTGGTCGACGAACCCTACGAAAACATGCCGGCTGCCGAGGCCGGGCTGAAGAAGGGGGACATCATCCTGAGCATTGACGACTCGACAATGACAGACAAGGATGTGGCCTATGTGAGCAGCCGCCTGCGGGGCGAACCGGGCACGAGCTTCATCCTGAAAGTGAAGCGTCCGAGCACAGGCAAGACGATGAGGATGAAGGTGACCCGCCGCTCGATACAGTTGCCCTACTTGCCCTACTACGGATTGCAGGAGAACGGAGTGGGCTACATCAACCTCAATGCGTTTACGGTGAACAGTGCCCGCGATGTGCGCCGGGCCTTTCTCGACATGCGGCGGCAGGGCATGAAAGGCCTTGTGCTCGACTTGCGCAACAACGGTGGAGGCTCGTTGCAGGAGGCTGTGGACATTGTGAACATGTTTGTGCCCAAGGGCATCGTGCTCGTGCAGACGAGAGGGAAGATGACGCGGGTGAACAAGGACTATAAAACCACCGTGGAACCCATCGACACACTGATGCCCATCGTGGTGCTGGTGAACGGCAACACGGCCAGTTCGAGTGAAATCACGGCCGGCTCGCTGCAAGACCTCGACCGTGCCGTGGTTCTCGGCACGCGCACCTACGGCAAGGGACTCGTGCAGATGCCGATGGACTTGCCCTACAACGGGCAGATGAAGCTCACCACAAGCAAATACTACATTCCCAGCGGACGGTGCATACAGGCCATCAACTACAGACATGCGCGTGGGGGATATACGGAGCACGTGCCCGACTCGCTGACGAAAGTGTTTCACACTGTCGGCGGACGCGAGGTGCGCGACGGCGGGGGCATCAAGCCCGATGTGGAACTGAAGCCCGACTCGCTGCCCAACATAGCCTACTATCTGGCGGGGGCACGCGACTCCAACGAGGTGTTGCTCAACTACGAGATAGACTATCTTGCCGCCCATCCCACGATAGCTCCTGCCAAGACATTTGCCTTGAGCGATGCCGACTACGAGGAGTTCAAGCGGCGCGTGCTGAAGAGCAACTTCAAGTATGACCGCGAAACGGAAAAATATCTCAAAGACCTTGTGAAGCTGGCCAAGTTTGAGGGCTACTACGAGGATGCCAAACCGGAGTTTGAGGCACTGGAGAAGAAGTTGCAGCACAATGTGGCCAAAGACCTCGACTACAATAAGGAAGCCATCAGGCATATCATCGAGAGCGACCTCGTGGCTGCCTACTACTATCAGGGTGGAGCCATACAAAACGGGTTGCGCTACGACAAGCAGATGAAAGAGGCCGTGCGCCTGATAGAAACGCCCGAAGACTATCGGAAGATTTTAAGCGGAAAGAAGTAGCGGGCCGTCTGCGCAGGGCGGTAAGTCCCGCATTGCATAGGAGGCTCTCCGGATAAGATGGATTGTCAAACGATTTGTTCGTTTTCGGCCTCTCTGCTTGCGATATTTGCAACGGGCGACCTGTTCGTTGCAAATGAGCGAATTTTGGCGGTTCCTTTAAAACGTTGACAATCAATGACTTGAATTTTAATGACACGAATTAGGGGCTGAAAACGGGGCCGGAAAGGCCCGAACGGGCTTGCAAAAGGGCCACAGTTGCATCGCAACTGTGGCCCTTTCAGCTTTCAAGTGTGGCTCTTTCGCAAACTCGAAAGGGCCGAATGAGACAGTCGGTGGGCTTTTCGGGTGGTCTGAAGCCCGTCTCCCGTTCTGGTTGGGGAGTTTTGGCGGATGTGTTTTTGTTGATATTATTCGCTGTCATCCGGGCATCTTGCAGAGCTTCCTCTCATCGGTGTCGGTTATGATGTGCTTTATTTCACAACGAATTTCTTGCCGGCTCTGATGTAGATGCCCTTTTTCAGTGCCTTTGCATCGCGCCCCACATACACACCGCTCATACTGTAGATGGCTTCCGGCATGGCGGTTGGCTTTTCGCTTATGCCGCTGATGCCGGTGGGCGGGTTGTCTCCGTTGGGAGCAGCCGGGGCCGACAGGTAGCTGAACGAGATGGTGCCGTCGTCGTTTTGCCGGATATTTTTCACGCCACGGTTCAGATAGTAGGAGCCGTCGGCGTTTTTGTGATACACCTTGGCCGCCGGCACCGAGTTGTTGGTGAGGCTGTCATTGGCCATGTATGGATAGGGGTCGCCCTCTTGTGTCTGGCGGGTGTAAGAGGTGGAGTTGCTGTTCCAGTAGTTGCTGTCGTCATCGTTGTCGGCGTGGATGGGGGTGAGTCTCTCGTGGTCGTTGGAAACATACTTTGTGTAGCTTGTCCTGATGGTTTTTCCCAACGTGTTTACGATGTTGGCATTCCAAATGTCTTGGTCGTAATCCACATGCAGCACAAGCAGTCCCTTGCCCGGCAGTTCGGCATCCCAGTTTGTCTTCTGCCGGTTTTCCAGCAGGTAGTATTCGTTGCGGTTGCCCCGGTTGTATATCACGTAGGCCCCTCCACCCTCGCTCTGCGGCTCCAGTCGGTCCACTTCTTGGTCCTCGTCTGCCAGTTCGGTCGGCTCCATCCATCCGGCCGTCCACTTCTCGTAGCTGCTGTATCCTGCCGGCAGATAGCCCGAGCCCTGTCCCGCGGAAGAGGTGCCGTTGTAGGATCCGGAACTCATCAAGTCCCAATCGCCCATGCCGAAGTGTCCTTGGTATTCGGTGTCGTAGAAGTCGGGGAAGCCTAAACAGTGTGAGAATTCGTGGCACCATGTGCCGATGCCTGCCAGACAGCCGTCGCCGTCTATCTCGGAGGAGCAGGCGTAGGTGTCCACTTTCACGCCGTCAATGGTCAGTGTTTGGCCATAGTCGGATGCACTGAGACTGAACTCGTGCGGCCATATCACATTGTCGTCAGGGTAGTCGTTCTCCCCATGCCCGGCGTAGATGACATACACCTGGTCTACATAGCCGTCGCCATCCCAGTCGTAGCTGCGGAAATCCACTTGGCCTTCCACCGCCTTGCAGGCCTCGGCCACCATTTCGCCGGCGTGCAAGTCATTGCCTTGCCAGTCGTTTCGGCCATAGTAGGCGTATGCCTTTGAAAGTTGGACGGGGCCCACCACATCGAAGTCGAGTTCGAACTTGCCGTTGCTCTGCGCAAGGAAGTAGTCTTTCACGCTTCCCCGGAAACCGTTCTCGGTATACCCTCGGGTGTTGGCCACCTGATGGAAAAGGGCTTGGTTGTGCTCATTTTCAAATTTCTTGTCGGTAAATTCTGCCAGAATCACAATGCCCTTCTTGGTGCCCGTATAGAACTGTCGGGTGGCACGGCCGGCACGCGTCATGGCTCCATGCCGCCGGCTGTTGGCCCCGGACCGCCTGATGGCAGCGTGCCGCTCCAACTGTTGCATGTCTGCCTTGGCAAACTTTCCGCCGGCCGATGGCACATAGCGTGTCCCATCGGCAGCCTGCCAATAGTGCAGATGCTCGTCGCCCACCAGACACACGCGCACCTCTTGCCCATTCTCAAGAGCGATCGTTCGCCACACACCGCGCTTGGCGGGTACGGCACATAGGCTGGTTGCAGCCATCAGCAATGCCATGAGGCCATAAAGTCTTTTCATATTGGTTGTTTCTGGAAAGCCGCCTTACCCATTGTCTTCAAGCTGTCTGCGGCATTTGAAATGCACTTTCTGCAAGCATGTGCAGTGTTTGCGTCACAAAGATAGTCTGTTTTTTGATAAGTTCCAAATGGAAGGGGCTTATTCCTCCATATTTGTCGTGTCAAGCCAAGCCCGGAAATAAAAAGTCCCCGATGTGTCATGCACCGGGGACTTTATACTTTTGACGCGTTGGAGGTGTACCGCCTGTAAGCGGCTTGTCTCTCCTACGAATGCTTATCGAATGATCTTCCAATCGTTGCCGTTAGCTTCCGAAGCACGAAGAATGTGTTTGGGAGCCTGACTTGCTTTGGCTGCTGTCGGAGTGTATTCCTGCAACAGTGGGTCGATGAGGCCGATAATGTTGCCGATGTAGTCTTCAGTCGACAGCTTGTCGGTCTTGAAACCGGAGAATAGTATGGTGTCGAACGTGGCACCGGTGCTGCCCTTGCTGCCTTCGAAGAGACACATTGTGCCTACCTCGGGAATCACATTGAATGCACCTGTCATGGTGGCACTGTTATCCAATACGATGGTGCTCTTGAGATCCTGATGGTTGAACATGAGCATGAAGACATAGGCGTCGGTCTCCTTGATCTTCAGCCTGCCGATCAAATTGCCCGAAGTGAGGCTGATGCTTAGTGTGGAGGCATTGAAAGTGACGGGAATACTCCAGTTGAACGACGGTATTTCGAGGAAGAGTTTGCCTTTCTTGTCAACGATTTTAGCGACATAGGCTATCAAGGGGTTCCCCTCCTTGAAATAGTTCTTGCCACCGAGCAGATATTGCTTGTTGGTAATGTCTGCCAATGCTCCCTGGGTCACCACGATAGAGTCTTTCAAATTGCCGCATTGGTAGTGGAGCACTCCGGTGCGGATGCTGCCCGTTGCGTTCTTGCCATAGTTGACGAACAGACTGTCGTTGGTGGCGGTTCCTGTGAGCCAGTCGGCGGAAGAGGTGAAGGTGACCTTGTTGGAAGTGGAAATGCGGTAGCCCACTTTTGAGGCTTCATCGCCCACAACAATGGAACTGTCGACATTTATGGAGACCACCATGCCCAGCTGCTGGACTGTGAGCTGTACGGAGTCTTCTCCGCACCGGACGGTGAGCACTGAGGCACGCCCCTCATAGGCTTCGTTGGCTGTAGCCACGACACGCACACTGTCGCCTTGGACGGTGGCTGTGGCCCATGAACTGTTGAGCGTAGCCGTGATGGCCGACGGGGCTTCGAACTTGACGAAACCTGTACCTCCTTTGGAATCAAACAACACGCTCGAGCGCAAAACCTTCAGTTGTGACGTTCTTTCGTATGGATTGTCGGTGTCGTCGTTGCACGAGGTGAAGGAGACTGCTGCTACAAGGAGCAGCATGAGATAATATATCTTTTTCATCTTTGTCTGATGTTTATTGCTTGGAGTTAAAAAGTGGAGCAACTGCTGAAAGAGAGGTGGACGATTGGACCTCCGGAGCTTTCAGATAGGAGAATGCTATCCCCGCCTTGGCAGGTGCAGCTCCATATTGTCTGACAAGTATTGGGGAGGTGATGAGATCCAAAGTTCCTTTGTCATTAGCCTTGGTGGGCGATTTTGCCGTGAAGATGCGGAGCAGGAAACTGCCGAACTCTCCCTTGCCGACTTGTCCTGTGAACCGGGCTACTGTGGCATTGTTCTTTTCGTCATAGTTGAAACGCGCGTTCACGAATACCCCTTTGTTGTATGAGGTCCATAGGCGCTGAGTCTTGTCGAGGAGTATGTCGTAGACGTAATAGGTGCTTCCATCTGTTGTGGAAATCGAACCCCAGTACTGTCCACTTTCTACAGAGAGGGTGGCAGTCTTCTCATCCCACGTTACGGGAACGGTGAACATGGCAGCCTTTTGATAAACCCAGCGGAAGCGCACATTCCCCTCATGGCGGTCCAGTGTGGCCGAAGCTGTTGACTTCACATTGTCGCCATCCACATAGGCGAGCGTGTAGGTGCCGGCAATGTCTTTGTCAAATTCCACCTGTGTCACCCTGATGATAACCGAATCGCCACCGTTCTTGGTCAGCTTGACTCTTCCTGCGCGTGGATGGCCGGTTGTGTTGGCATCGGCTGCCAGTGTGATACCGTTTTCGGTCTTGGTTGCTTTGAGCCAACTTCCACCGGTCTTGACTTCTACTGCGGTCAAGTCCTTTGCAAAGAAATTGCGGGAGAAAGCTTCATCATTGACGACGAGGTTGGTTGGCAGATTATAGAATACTACGCCGTCTGCATCAGTGGCGGTCAGCGAAAGTTTTGCCGCATCGAACTTCAGTTCCGAGAAGGTCTTGCCGGCGATGGTGACAGGCTGGTAGAGACGGATGCCCTCATTATAGAAAATGTAAGCTTCTGTAACGGATGTCTCACCGGCAGTGAAAGTGACTCTGCGTCCTTCGAAGGTCAGCGAAACCTTCTGGTCGTTGACAGTGCCGTCGGCTTCGGTCAAGTCAAACGAATTTTGAACGCCTTTCACTTCTGCCAGATACAGGGAGGCAGGCTTGGCCAGCTTGCGCAGATACATGGTGTTGAGTGAGCGTTTGCCGTGTATCTTCACGATGTCGGTGCCAACGCTGTCGATGACAAACTCGAAATCGCCTCCGTATGCCTTGGTGTGCTCACCGTTGGGAGTGGCAAAATAATGGATAAAGTCGTTCCCCGAATCAAACGAAAGTACAGGACCGTTGTCTGCCGTCATGCGATAGAGCGATGTCAGTTCGGCGGTGGCATCGTTGGCCAGTTCGCAACCGACAGTGGCCTTGTCTTTTGTGAACTTCACAGTGTAGACAAAACCTCCGTAGAGTTGATTGTCGTCGGGAAAATAATCCAGCACCCAACCTTCTTCCGAGGCTGTCAAAGTGGATTGGGCATTGCTCAAAAACTTCTCCATGCGTTCGGAAGCGGGCTCGGAAAACTTGTCTTCCTGATCTTTCAAGCAGGACTGGAGAAACACAAGTGGAAGTGTTAACAGCAGATATGTTAATGTTTTATAGTTCTTCATAACCGTTTACTTTAATTATTTGACAGTCAAATTCGACGATACATCCACTTTGCCCGACACCACGTCGTCTTCGCGCTGCAAGACGGCGTCACGGAGTCTGTCGATGTCAATATTCCACTGGTTCTTCATATACTCGCGCACGATGTCGAGTTTAGAGGTGATGAGCGGGCCGCCTGTGGTTCCGGCTTCTTTGATCCATTTGTCCCATTGTGCGGATGTGTTGGTGACATAGATGGACAGCATCTCGGCAAAGTCCTCCTGATGGGAGTGCTGCGAATAGGCCGAGATGAAGCCATGAGGCAGATAATAGGATTCCTTTCCGTACTTCTCGGTGCTCCAAGAGTCGCTCACATAGCCGGTACCGGTAATGAGCTGGAAGTCTGCCGAGTAGTTTTTTGTCTGGTTGAGAATGTGGGTGAACTCATGATGAATAGTCTTCAGATACAACTCATTCAACGCGTCACGATCTTTAATGTAGCGTGTGAGGTAGTTGGTGCCGGCCAGGAATATCTTCTTTCCTCCTTCAGCCGTACCAAGAATCATCGTGCCGTTGTTGCGATACTGGAAGTCTCCTGTGGCATAGAGCATCTTGGGGAAATAGGAACGGGTGAAAGTGATGCCGGCCACTTGGTCGTAGGCTTCCACACAAGTGTATTTCACAACCTTTGCCAGCATGATGGCTTTGTCATAGTCGGCCGGCACGTTGTAGTAGTTCATGTCGGTCTCGTTGTGGTTGTAGCGATAGAGGAACTGGATGTTGTAGGGTTCCACATAGTTGTTCTGGAGCCACTTGTCGAAGTCGTTGAGCTCGACATTCGACTTTTTGATGACGCTGACGGAGTTCAGGTCGTCTTCCGAGCAGGAAGCCAGACCCAACCCAACCGAGGTCAGCAGCAGTAGTGTATATATAAAATGCTTTTTCATAAGAAATTCTTTGTTAGAAAGTTATTGTCTTATTGGTTGCGTGGATTGGCTGCCATACCGGCTTCACGTACTTGCATCGGAATCTGGATGGCACGACGCGGATCGTCTTTTTTCATCACGTCGAGCAGTTTGGAAGGCTTTCCGTCAGCTCCCATCTCGCGGCGTACGATTTCAATGCCGTAGCGTTTCACATCCCACCAACGGTTGCCGTAGTGCATTGTCTCGATGCGGCGGAAGCCGAGCACGCACTGCAACATGGTCTCTTGTACAGATCCTTCCTCGTCGATGCTGAAGGCCGGGTGCAGGTGCTTCTTCACGGTAGACATGATGCCGGCTTGGTCGGAGTAGGAATAAGCGACACTCTCGTAGAACTTCTGAATGACTTTCGGGGTCAGCTGTACGGAGGTGTTGGTGATGTTGTGCATCCATACGTTCATGTCAGCAGCCGCCTTGTCATACTGCTTGAGCATGATGTAGGCCTCGGCGCGGTTGAGCAACGTTTCGTCCATGGTGAAGAGAGCCAGCACCGTGCGGTTGTAACCGGTCCGGGCAACGGGATCTTTATATTCGAACAGGTCGGGTATTTTCATCATCAGACAAACATCGAAATTACTGCCGGCCATGGAAAGTGGCTTCTCGTAATAGTCGGCCGTTCCCCATACATTGACGGCATTCATGTCCTCGTTGTCTCCAAGATAACGACCGTGGGAGTATCTCTTGTAATAGGTGTATGCTCCAAGATATAATCCGGCAGACGTATGGAATGTCGAAAGCAGCAGGTTGCAGTTCAGCGAAGCGTCAATGTAGTGGTTGGCAAGTGCCTCCTGCTTCTGTGCCATGCCGCCCAACACCTTCCAGTCGCGGAGGTTGGCTCCCGGGTTGGTTCCCAGACACAGGTTGGCATATTCCACAGCCTTGTCCCACTTTTCATAGAAAAGATAGAAACGAGTGGCAAAAGCATAGGCGGCACGCTTGTTGAAATGGTATTTGGGCACAGTGTAGTTGTCGCTCATCAGTGGCAGAGCAGCTTGAATGTCACGGTCTATCTGTTCGTAGACCTGTGCCACGTTGCCCCGGTCTTTCTTGACATTGATGGCTTCCACAGAGGTGGTCACGGGAATGCCCGGGTCGGTAGCGGAAGTCTTGGAGTTGTAGTTGAGTGAGAACTCGTTCACGAGTACGAAATGGGCGTATGCCCGGCAAAGCAGAGCTTCGGCACGGGAGGTGCGCGCCTGCTCGTTGTCTTGCTTCAACTCGTCGAGCGAGGCCAAAGCCTGGTTGGCCGCGGCTGCGGCCTTGTAGCAGCTGAGCCACAGGTTGTAAGGTGCTTCGTTGCTCGCTTCGGTGATGTCTTTCCAGAAAAACAGCTGGTCGCCGAAGCGGTCGCCATTGGGATTGGTGGCTCCGTAGTAATCGGTGTTGTCGGAAATCAGCTCGTTGATCACGGCATACTGGTTGGAAGGATAGGCTGTGACCAGCAGGTCGGATATCTTTTCCTGTGAGTCCAGCGTGGTGCGGTTGTCGGGCATGGTGTCGAGAAAATCGTTGCACGATGTCAGCGTAAGTGCCGAGACGATACCGATCAATACCGGATAGATGATATTCTTCGTTTTCATTGTTGTTCTTTTTCTAAATTAAAGACCTAATCTTACTGTAAGCGTAAACTGTTTGGGCACCGGAACTGCCACACCGCCGGTGTTGAAGAATTCCGGATCCTGTCCGTTGAGCTTCTTGTCGGCATAGATGAGGAAGAGGTTGGTGGCCTGCAGCTTCAATGAAAGATTGTTGACGCCCATGGGGTTGAGCCAAGGCTTGGGGAAGTCGTAGGTCAGGGCGATTTCCTTCATGCGGATGAAGTCTCCCTTGGCCACACGCACATCCGAGTAGTTGTAAGCATTGTAGGCGTATTTCAGATTCTCATCTTGGGTGTTCTGCCATCTTGAGGCAATCACGGGCACATCAGTGCGCTTTTCGTCTCCGGCGTGAGTCCAGCGGTTGCGGAACTCCTTGGTCATGGAGCTGAGGTCGTCATATTTGTTCTTGAACACATCATCCAGTCGCACCACATTGCCAAACGAGTAGGTGAGGAACACGTTGAGTGTCCAGTTCTTATATTTGAACACATTGCCCAACGAGCCTGTCACCGTAGGATCCACCGGACCTTCATATTTCAAGAACTTGGTTTTCGACTGGTCGCGAGTCTGGAAGTAAATGCCGGTCGTGGTGATGTTTCCGTCTTGATCGAGGAAGGTGGGCAGTCCGTCTCTGTTCAGTCCTTTGAAGGGAATGGAGAAGATAGAACGCACCGGATAGCCCACGAGGGGATAGCCCGTGCCCTGCACGAGGTCGATGATGCGGGCGGGCGAATAGAGATCGGTGATCTCATTGTGGGCATACGAGAAGATCAGATTGGTGTTCCAAGAGAAATCGGCCGTCTTGATGTTTTGGGTGGACAGGCTGAACTCTACACCATTCGATTTCATTGAAGCCACGTTGGCCACTTGTCCCTCGCCATAGAGCTGGGTGTTGGCATAGCCAATGAGGTCGTAGTTGTTACGCCAGTAGGCATCGATGCTGAAATTGATGCGGTTTTTGAGGAATCCGAGGTCGAGGCCGACATTGAACTCATGCTTCTTCTCGTAGGTGAGTTCGGGGTTGCCCAGTGTCTGTGTCAAACCGGACTCCTGCACGCTGGTGAACGGGCGCCAGGGATTCTCGCTCTTGTAGATAGGCAGGGCGTTGGTCACTGGGGGGCGGTCACCGGTCAGCGAATAGCTCAAACGGAATGTCCCGTGAGTGAGCACATCTTTAAAGGTGTTGGCAAACCACTTCTCTTCATGGGCGTTCCAAGCACTGGAAACGTTCCATGTGGGCAACCAACGGGCCGATGTGGCCTTGCCCAGATAGTTGGTGCCTTCATAGCGCATGGTGCCGGTCACCTGATAGCGACCCTGATAAGAATAGGTGGCGGTGCCGAAGAAGGCCGCACTGCGATAGTGGGTATTCTTCATGTTGAAGTAATCGGAACCCTCTTCCAGACCTCTCTTGAACACCTGATAGGCATACAAGGGCACCTCGCCTTTTTTGTATTGAAGGCCCCAACCGCGGAACCATGTGGTGTGACGGTCGGTGTAGTTGGTCTCCATACCGGCATAGAAGTTGATGATGTGCTTGTCGGCAATCACATCGTTGTAGCTGGCCGAGATACGCGTGTCCCAGCCGAAAGAGCGGTTGTCGGTGCGCTCGTAGATACCACCGTAGGGCAATACGGAGATGCGCTGCGCATAAATATTGTCGGGGTCCTTGTAAAGGAACGGGTTGCGGTCGCGGATGGCGGCAGTGGGCATGGCCCGGTAGGCCAGTGCCTGATTGGATTCGTCCCTGATGTAGTGCTCCTGTGAGGTGGAAGCACCTTTCATGGCTCCGAGCAAGGTCAACTTCAACTTCCTGATAGGTTTATAGTCGATGCTGGCCGAGACGCGGAAATCATTCACGTTCAGGTCCAGATAGTTGTTGTCCAATTCATGGAGAATGTTGAACGGTGCATAGTTGCGCGTGTAGAACTCGTTGGGGTCGAGCGTGCGCGAGGTGTTGATGGCGTAGGAGTAGGGGTTGATGTCGAAGTCACGCTTCACCTCGCCGTTTACGGGATCCACCTCGGAATTGAGCGTTCCGGGAGCTTTCTGCTTACGATAGGAAGCGTTTCCGATGAGGTTTATGTCAATGTATTTGCTCACATTGTAAGTCGTGTTGAGGTTGGCCGTGTAGCGTTGCACTTTGCTCGCTTTGGTCCATCCCGGGTCGAACATGGCCGACAGCGATGCGTAATACTGCGACTTGTCCGTACCGCCGGAGACACTCACGGAGTGGTTGTGCATCACGGCGTTGGAGAAGAGCTGGTCAAACCAGTTGGTGTTTCTGTACTCGGCAGCCCGGAGGTAGGCCAGTTTGGCTTCTTCCGTGTTGGCTACGGCAAACTGCCCCGTGGTGGCATCATATTGGGAGAGCAGCTGGTAGAGCTTGCCATAGACGCCGCTGTTCATGGCTGTGGCTGTCTCGGCATAGTTGAGGAATCCTTTCTGCTGGAGCTCCTGATACACTTCCATCTGGTCTTGCGAGTTCATGATGTTGAAGTTGCTGTAAGAGGGCTTCAGTCGCATGGTGTATTCACCCGTGTAGCTCACGTGTGCCTGTCCGGCTCGTCCTTTCTTGGTGGTCACGACAATCACGCCGGCCATGGCGCGGGCACCATAGATAGAGGTGGCCGAACCGTCTTTCAGAATCTGGAAGCTCTCGATGTCGTCGGAGTTGAGGCCGGCTATGGCGGACGAAATCAGCGTGTTGGCATCACCCGAAGAGAGGTCGTCGGCATCCACGTCTACCACGTCTTCCATGATCACGCCGTCTACCACCCACAGCGGTTTGGAGCTACCGAAGATGGAGGTGGCGCCACGCACGCGGATTTTTGGGGCCGTACCGAATGTTCCGGACACGTTCTGCACGCTCACACCGGCAGCGCGGCCTTCGAGCGAACGGCTGATGTCGGCCATACCGTCGAGTTTGGTGGTGCTGGCATCGAGCTTGGTTGTCGCTCCGGAAAACAGCCGCTTGTCCATGGTGGTCAGACCCGTGACAACGACTTCTTGCAGCGTTTTGTTATCCTGAATGAGTGCCACTTTCATGTTGGCACTGGCATTGATCGTCTGCGTTTGCATACCGATGTAGCTGATTACGAGTTTCTTGCCTGCCGGCACGTCAAGAGTGAAGTGGCCGTCCACATCGGTCACAGCTCCGACCTTGCTGCCTTGCACAAGTACGGAAGCACCGATGATGGGCTCGCCATCCTCTTGAGAAACCACGGTACCTGAGATTTTGGTTTGAGCGAATGCCATTCCTACGGACAGGAACAGGCCGACCAAAAACAAAGTGAATCTTTTTTCCATAGATTTCCCTTAATTTAATTGAATATAATAGCTTTAAAATTTATGTCGCTGATGCGTGCCATATCAACATGGCATGGCTGGCTTCCGCAAATGTGGGTGGGCGTGGAATGCCGGAAATATATTAAATCTCTGTCTCGTCTTTTTAGGAAAAAATATATAAAACAAATGTAGAAGCGGGCTACAAATTTAAATAATATTTAGAATAGATCCAAATTTTTTATGCAAAAATTGACTGAAACGGTTAAATCTACCACAAAAATGTGAGTTTTTGATAAGAAAAGTTGTGATTTAAATGTTAAAATTAAGATTGCCGGGTCGGGCCGAAGCGTTTGAAGCCAACGTGGCGGAGTGCTGCGTGCCTGTTTGTCTTTGAGCGGCGAGGGGGCAGTTGTTCTGCCGTTGTTCTGTTGCCGTGTCTTTAAACGTCGTGCCACCGGGGGCCTTGCATGGTACCGGAGGGGCGTATAGTGCGAAGTATTAAAGAATTGGAAAAGGCTTTACAGTGTGTCTCCCCCGGGGTGTTGCAGCGAGGCGGAAAATGGCTTTCGGAAGTTGGAAAAAGCCGAAACGCATGGTCGTTCGGGCCAAACGACCATGCGAAAGGGCCACACTTGGAAGCCCGTTTGGGCCGAGTGAGAAGCCCGAAGAGGCCGGATGGAAAGGCTAAAGGGGCCCTTTGACCTCGGAGAATGCGGCAAACAACAAAAAAGGAGAGCGTCTGCACGCTCTCCTTGCTGATGCAAAGATACGATGAAATCGGGGAAAATCCAAATCGAGAGGGAAAAAGTTTTACGCCAATATCTGTTCGGCGTGCTCCTTCACCTTGATTTGCCGGGGTGTGAAAATCTGTTCCACAACTCCGTTCTCATCGGTGATGAAAGTGGTGCGGAAGATGCCCATCGACACCTTGCCATACATCTTTTTCTCTCCATACACCCCCAACTCGTTGACGAGTCTTTTCTCCGTGTCGGCGATGAGGGGGAAGGGGAGGTTGTACTTGGCGATGAACTTTTTGTGCGACTCCGCACTTTGCGGGCTCACCCCCACCACGGCATAGCCCCGGGAGAGGAAACGCTCGTAGTTGTCGCGCAGGCTGCAAGCCTCGCTGGTGCATCCCGGTGTGGCGTCGCGGGGATAGATGTAGAGCACGAGTTTCTTGCCTTGGAAGTCACTGAGTTTGATTTCTTTGCCGTCTTGGTCGGTGCCGAGCAGTTCCGGCAGTCTTTGTCCTATTTCCATTTGTCAGTCGTGTTTGTTGTTTTGTAATAGATACAAATATACATATTTCCCGTGAAGAGCGTATGGGAGTGGTGGAATTTTAAACGTTATTTAAGGAAAGCGGGGTCGGCAGACTTGTTGGGCGGTGTGCCCGCTGTTTTTCCGCCACCGGCAAAAACGGAGACCGATTATTTGGTGTTGACTTCCACTTTGCGTAACTTTGCACCCTGACAGGATAAAAAAGCGAAAAAGAATGAAACGGATTATGCTATGGGCATGGCTGATGGGCTTGGTGGCAATGACCGCCGGAGCGCAGGGAGTGGCCAAAAAACTGCCCGAGTTGAAGGAAAGTGCCTACACCCACTGGGTGGGCACATGGGCCACGGCGCAACAGCCGGTGGTGAAGTCGTTCATGCCTTACAACAACAATATGAGCAACCGCTCGGTGAGGCAGATCGTGAAGGTGTCTATCGGGGGCACCATGCTGCGCCTGCAGTTGAGCAACGAACTGAGTGCAGAGCCCGTGGTCATCAAGTCGGTGTACATCGCCCACTCCAAAGACTCGTTTGCCATCGATGCCCGCAGTGCCAAATATCTGCGTTTCGGCAAGAACCTCGGTGTGACCATTGCCCCCGGCAAGACCGCAACGAGCGACGCGCTGGTGTTCGACCTCCGGCCGTTGGAGCGACTGGCCGTCACGATCAACTATGTGTCGGCCCCGGCCCTCCCCACGGTACACATGGGTTCGCGCACCACCTCCTATATCATGCGTGGGGTGACAACCGCCCACACCGATTTCAGTACGGCTTTCCGCGAAAACCACTGGTTCAACATCGCGGCCATCGACGTGTTCGACCTCACGGCTTCGGCTGTGGCTATCATCGGCAACTCCATCACCGACGGCAAGAACAGCACCGACAACCGGCACAACCGGTGGCCTGACATGATGTCGGAATACCTGCAAACGAAACTCGGTGTGACCGGCATGGGAGTGCTCAATCTGGGCATCGGCAACAACCGTGTGGCCACGCCGGGCGGCTTCGGCACGATGGCCCGCGAACGTTTCGACCGCGACATTCTGGCCCAAAGCGGGGTGTCGGCGGTGGTCATCTTTGAAGGGGTGAACGATATAGGCGGTGCGCGAGGCAACAGCGAGACCGTGGCCCGACAGTTGATAGAGGCCTACGAGGAGATGATCAGGAAGGCCCGGGCCCATCGGCTGAAGGTGTTTCTGGGCACCATCACGCCGTTTAAGGGGGCCGGCTACTACTCCCGGTTCCACGAGGCGGCGCGGCTCTCCGTGAACGACTGGATAAGGGCGCAGAAAGGCAAGGTCGACGGCATTCTCGATTTCGACGAACTGCTGCGTGACCCGGCTGCCCCCGAGCAGATGCGCAAGGAACTGCAAAGCGACTGGCTGCACCCCAATCCCGAAGGTTATAGGCTGATGGGCGAATATGCTGCGGAAAAAGTGAAATGAGCGAGGAGTGTTGAAGGCTTTGCTTCCGCATCTCTGTGTTGGGTAAAATGCTTTTCTCCTATTGGGAACATAATTAAGGCTTATGGTAAAATGACCTATTCTGATTTTATTAACATACACCATGCGGCCCCTCCAAGAAAGTAAAGAAAACACATGCGGATACTATAAAAATCGCGCGTGGCATGAAGAAAAACAATGAAATCTTTGCAGGGTAGCGAAATTATTCGTACTTTTGCAGCGTTCAGTGGAATGAGGGGCTCCGGGAGAGCTCCTCATTTTATTTTAATCAGACTTATATGATAGACAAAAACGTCGTAAAAACATTAGTTGAAGAATGGCTCCAAGACAAGGAATACTTCCTTGTGGACATCCAAATCGGGCAGGACGACAAGATAGTCGTGGAGATAGACCATGCGGATGGCGTGTGGATTGAAGACTGCGTGGAGCTCAGCAAGTATATCGAAGACCGGCTGAGCCGCGACGAGGAAGACTACGAACTGGAGGTGGGCTCGGCCGGACTGGGCCAGCCGTTCAAGGTGGCGCAGCAATACATCAACTTCATAGGCAAGGAGGTGGAAGTGCTCGACGGCGACGGAAAAAAGGTCAAGGGACTGCTGAAATCGGTAGACGGAAACGACTTCACGGTGAGCGTAAACGAAAAGGTGAAGGTGGAAGGCAAGAAACGCCCCGTGGTGCAGGCGGTGGACCACACCTACCGGATGGATGAAGTGAAATATACAAAATACATAATAAGTTTCAAGTAAAGCTATGGCAGCAAAAAAACAAGGTGAAGAGACGATCAGTATGATCGATACGTTCCGCGAGTTTAAGGAAACCAAGAACATCGACCGTACGACACTGGTAAGCGTGCTGGAAGAAAGCTTCCGCAATGTGCTTGCTAAAATATTCGGCAGCGACGAGAACTTCGACGTGATCGTGAACCCCGACAAGGGCGACTTCGAGATCTACCGCAACCGCGTGGTGGTGGCCGATGGCGAGGTGGAAGACGAGAACAAGGAGATCAGTCTGACCGAGGCACAGAAAATAGAACCCGACTACGAGGTGGGCGAGGATGTGAGTGAGAAAGTGGACTTCAACAAGTTTGGCCGCCGGGCCATCCTGACGCTCCGCCAGACGCTGGCTTCAAAGATTCTGGAACTGGAGCACGACTCTCTTTACAATAAATATAAAGACCGCGTGGGACAGGTGATCAGCGGCGAGGTGTACCAGATGTGGAAGCGCGAGGTGCTCATCGTTGACGACGAGAACAACGAACTGATACTGCCCAAGGCTGAACAGATACCCGCCGACCAATACCGTAAAGGCGAGACCGTGAGGGCCGTGATTCTGCGCGTGGACAACGAGAACAACAACCCCAAGATCATCTTGAGCCGCACGAGCCCGATGTTTCTTGAGCGGTTGCTCGAAGCCGAAGTGCCCGAAATCAGCGACGGGCTCATCGCCATCCGCAAGATAGCCCGTATGCCGGGCGACCGAGCCAAGGTGGCCGTGGAGAGCTTCGACGAGCGCATCGACCCGGTGGGTGCCTGTGTGGGTGTGAAAGGTAGCCGCGTACACGGCATCGTGCGCGAACTCTGCAACGAGAACATCGATGTCATCAACTACACTTCCAATGTGAAGCTGTTTATCCAGCGCGCACTGAGTCCGGCCAAGGTGTCTTCCATCAACATCGATGAGGAAAACCACAAGGCCGAGGTCTACCTGCAACCCGAGGAAGTGAGTCTGGCCATCGGGCGCGGCGGTATGAACATCAAGTTGGCCTCCATGCTCACGGAATATACCATCGATGTGTTCCGCGAAATCGACGAGAATGCCGCTGATGAGGACATCTATCTGGAAGAGTTCTCCGACGAGATAGACCAGTGGGTGATCGATGCCATCAAGAGCATCGGTCTCGACACGGCCAAGCAGGTGCTCAACGCACCGCGCGAGATGCTGATCGAAAAGGCCGACCTTGAGGAGGAAACCGTAGACAACGTGCTCAACGTACTCAGGGCCGAGTTTGAACAGTAACGAAACGCAGTTGACGGTTGTTGGGTGATGGCAGTTGGCCGGTAGCTAAAAGGGTGTGACTACCGGTAGTGCCATGTTCGGACTCCCAACGCCATAGACCATAATCCGACAACCACAATCAACAACGAGCACCCGCAACATCAAAGGAAATACATGAGCATCAGATTAAACAAAGCATTACGTGAACTGAACATAGGACTTCAAACGGCAGTTGAATTCCTTGAAAAGAAGAACCACCTGGGAGAGGTGAAGGCCGAACCGAGCTTCAAACTCAACGATGAGCAGTATAATGCGCTGGTCAACGAGTTCAAGCAGGATGCCGAAGTGCGCAGCCAGGCTGAAAAACTGTTCCAGAAAAAAACAAAAGACAAGAAGCGTGAGCCCTCCCGGAAAGAGACTCGTGCCGATGGACTTCTGAAATCGTCCACCCAGCAGCAGTACAAGCCGTTGGGCAAGATGGATCTCGACAACATCGGCAAGAAGCCTGCCGAGAAGTCTGCTGCTCCCGTAGCACAACCCGAAACAAAGGTGGAGGCTGCTGCCGAGAGCCCTGCCGAGACGAAGGAGGCCCCGAAGGCTGAGGCTAAGCCGGTGGAGACGAAGCCGGAAACGGTCGCCGTTGGGCTTGAAGAGGTGAAGGTGGAAACTGCCGTTGCCGATAAAAAGACCGAAGTGGCCCAACCGGAAGCTCCAATCGACAAGGAGGAAAAAGACCATCCGGAACCTGTACACCCACAAGAGGAGGTGTCCCGACAACAGACCGAGGACACTGCCGGAACTGTGGCTGAGCCTGAGACATCGGCAGCTTCGGAGAAGCCTGAGCTGTTCACGCTCAAGAGCGAGCGAAAACTGTCGGCCAACGAACCCAAGGTGCTGGGCAAGATAGACCTGGCCACGCTCAACCAGAGCACGCGCCCCAAGAAGAAATCGAAAGAGGAGCGTCGCAAGGAGCGCGAAGAGAAGGCCCAGCAGGGCCGGGGCGGAAACGCTGCGGGAGGCGAGCGCAAGAAGCGTCAGCGCATCAACAAGGAGCGTGTGGACATCAACGCCGCTGCCAACCAGCAGCAGGCCGGTGGCGGAGGCAAAAACTCGGGCAAGAAGAACAAGGGCAAGAAGCGCAACCAGAAACCGTTGGAGGTGAATGAGGAAGATGTGGCACGTCAGGTGAAAGAGACGCTCGCACGCCTCACCAACAAGCAAAACCAAAACAGGAAAGGTGCTAAATATCGCAAGGAGAAGCGCGAGGCTGTGCAGGAGAAACTGGCAGAGGAGGCCAATGCAGAGCGCAAGCAGAGCAAGACGCTGAAACTGACCGAGTTTGTAACCGTGAGCGAACTTGCCACAATGATGGGCGTAGGTGTCAATCAGGTTATTGGCACGCTCATGGGCATCGGTATCATGGTGTCCATCAACCAGCGTCTGGATGCCGAGACCATCAATCTCGTGGCCGATGAGTTCGGCTTCAAGACCGAATATGTGAGTGCCGAGGTGAGCGAAGCCGTGAGCGAGGAGGAAGACGATGAGAACGATTTGGTGCCCCGTGCGCCGATCGTGACCGTGATGGGCCATGTGGACCACGGTAAGACATCGCTGCTCGACCATATCCGCAACACCAATGTCATTGCCGGTGAGGCCGGAGGCATCACTCAGCACATCGGTGCCTACAACGTGAAGTTGGAGAACGGCCGCCGCATCACGTTCCTCGACACGCCCGGTCATGAGGCGTTCACGGCCATGCGTGCCCGCGGTACGCAGGTCACCGATATTGCCATCATCATCATTGCCGCCGACGACTCTGTGATGCCTACCACCAAGGAGGCCATCTCCCATGCCCAGGCGGCCGGTGTGCCAATGGTGTTTGCCATCAACAAGATAGACAAGCCGGGAGCCAATCCCGACAAGATACGCGAAGACCTGTCGCAGATGAACTTGCTCGTGGAGGAGTGGGGCGGTAAGTATCAGTGTCAGGAGATCAGTGCCAAGAAAGGTCTTGGCGTGGACGACCTGCTGGAGAAGGTGCTTCTTGAGGCCGACATGCTCGACCTCAAGGCCAACCCCAACCGCAAGGCCACGGGATCCATCATCGAGTCGTCGCTTGACAAGGGGCGCGGCTATGTGAGCACGGTGCTCGTGAGCAACGGCACGCTCCGTCAGGGCGATGTGGTGATTGCAGGAACGAGCTGGGGGCGTATCAAGGCTATGTTCAATGAGCGCAACCAACGCATTCAGGAGGCCGGCCCGTCTGAGCCGTGTATTATCCTCGGATTGAACGGTGCGCCCACGGCCGGTGACACTTTCCATGTGCTGGAGAACGAACAGGAGGCCCGCGAGATAGCCAACAAGCGCGAACAGTTGCAGCGCGAGCAGGGGCTGCGCACCCAGAAGCGTCTGTCGCTTGACGACATTTCCCACCGCATCGCCCTCGGTTCGTTCAAGGAGCTCAACATCATCGTCAAGGGCGATACCGACGGTTCCATCGAGGCACTCAGCGATTCGTTCATTAAGTTGTCCACGGAGAAGGTGCAGGTGAATGTCATCAGCAAGGCCGTGGGCCAGATCAGCGAAAACGACGTAATGCTCGCCAGTGCCTCCGATGCCATCATCGTGGGCTTCCAAGTGCGCCCGTCAGCCGATGCCCGCAAGTTGGCCGACCGTGAAGGCGTGGAAATCAACACCTATTCTATTATCTACGATGCCATCGACGATGTGAAGTCGGCCATGATTGGTATGCTCGACAAGGTGAAGAAAGAAATCGTCACCGGCGAGATAGAGGTGAAGCAGGTGTTCAAGATTTCCAAGGTTGGCACGGTTGCCGGCGGTCTGGTCATCGAAGGCAAGGTACACAACAAGGACAAGGGCCGCGTGGTGCGCGACGGCATCGTGGTACACACGGCCCCCATCGATGCACTCAAGCGTTACAAAGACGACGTGAAGGAAGTGCCTGCCGGCATGGAGTGCGGTATCAGCCTTGTCAACTGTAATGACATTCTTGAAGGCGATATCATTGAGACCTTCACGGAGATCGAGGTGGAACAGAAACTGTAATGGACAAAAAACACCCCGTCGGCATTCCTTCCCTTGCGCAAAGGGGAGGAAAACCGACGGGCGAAAGATACTATCATGACCACGGTAGGGGTGCTGACAAAATGCACTTCTACCGTTGGTGGTTAGTGATACCGGCATTGTCGGGCTGCAGAGCGGCTCCGGAAACGGTCACATAAGTTACCGGTAATGATGTTGGTATGATATTTGTTATATCCCAGACAAAGGATAAAGTCAATGGAAGAGAACAAAGAAAAAAACGCGTTTGTCAAGCAGGTGGCCGAACAGAAATATGCGTTCGGCTTCACGACCGACGTGGATACGGAGATCATAGAGAAAGGACTCAATGAAGAGGTCGTGCGGCTTATCTCGCAGAAGAAAGGCGAGCCCCAATGGATGCTCGACTTCCGCTTGAAGGCTTTCAATCATTGGAAGACGCTCCGGCAGCCCGACTGGGCACATCTCCACATTCCGGAGATTGACTATCAGGCCATTTCCTACTATGCCGATCCGCTGGCCAAGAAACCGGCGAACAAGGAAATAGATCCCGAATTGGAGAAAACTTTCGACAAACTCGGCATACCCTTGGAAGAGCGGCTTGCGTTGAGCGGTACGGCTGTGGATGCCATCATGGACTCCGTTTCGGTGAAGACCACCTTCAAAGAACAGCTCCGTGCCAAAGGTGTCATTTTTTGCAGCATCGGTGAGGCCGTCAAGGAACATCCCGAACTGGTGCAGGAGTATTTAGGTTCGGTGGTGCCCTATCGTGACAACTTTTTCGCTTCGCTCAACAGCGCCGTGTTCAGTGACGGATCATTCGTCTACATTCCCAAAGGCGTGCGTTGCCCGATGGAGTTGAGCAGTTATTTCCGCATCAATGCCCGCAACACCGGACAGTTTGAACGCACGCTTATCATTGCCGATGACGATGCTTACGTGAGCTATCTTGAAGGCTGCACGGCCCCTATGCGCGACGAAAACCAATTGCATGCCGCCGTCGTGGAAATCATCGTCAAAGACAATGCCGAGGTGAAATACTCCACAGTGCAGAACTGGTATCCCGGTGATGAAAACGGTAAAGGCGGTGTGCTGAACCTCGTGACCAAGCGGGGAGAGTTGCGTGGAGTCAATTCCAAACTCTCATGGACGCAGGTGGAGACGGGATCGGCCATCACTTGGAAGTATCCTTCCTGCATCCTCCGGGGCGACAATTCGGTAGCTGAGTTCTACAGCGTGGCCGTCACCAACAACTATCAAGAGGCTGACACGGGTACGAAGATGATACATGTGGGCAAGAACACGAAGTCTACCATCATCTCTAAAGGCATTTCCGCCGGGCACAGCCAAAACTCCTATCGCGGTCTTGTGCGCGCCACTCCCAATGCCGACAATGCCCGCAACTACAGTTCGTGCGACTCTCTTTTGCTCGGTAGCCAGTGCGGAGCACACACTTTCCCCTACATGGATGCCCACAATGAGACAGCCGTGTTTGAGCATGAGGCCACGACTTCGAAGATCAGCGAAGACCAACTGTTCTATTGCAATCAACGCGGTATTCCCACCGAGCAGGCCGTGGGACTCATCGTGAACGGTTATGCCAAGGAAGTGCTCAACAAACTTCCGATGGAGTTTGCCGTCGAAGCCCAAAAACTGCTTAGCGTTTCGCTTGAAGGAACAGTTGGATAATGAGGGGGTAAAAGACTATCAATAGTGTCTCAAGGAAGAAATACAATCACGAAACATAAAATATGAATAAAGGGTGAAGGGGTGGCAGAAGAGAAGTGTCCACAACTTCTTACTGCTCAACCCCTCACTCCTAACTTTTACAACCATGCTTGAAGTAAAGAATCTGCATGCCACGATTGCCGGCAAAGAAATATTGCGAGGTATCAACCTCAGTATCAAAGATGGAGAAATCCACGCTATCATGGGCCCGAACGGTTCGGGAAAATCTACGTTGAGTGCTGTGCTTACGGGCAATCCGCTTTATGAAGTGACCGAAGGACAGGCCATCTTCAACGGTAAAGATCTGCTGGAGATGAAGCCTGAAGACCGGGCCCGGGAAGGACTCTTCCTCTCGTTTCAGTATCCCGTGGAGATTCCCGGGGTGTCAATGACCAATTTCATGCGGGCAGCGATCAACGCCAAGCGTGAGTATCAAGGCCTTGAACCGCTTAATGCGGCCGATTTCATGAAACTCATGCGGGAGAAGCGTAAGCTCGTCGATCTTGACAGCAAACTCTCCCACCGCTCCGTGAACGAGGGATTCTCAGGCGGAGAGAAGAAACGCAACGAGATTTTCCAAATGGCCATGCTTGAACCGAAGTTGTCTATTCTCGATGAAACAGATTCGGGACTTGATGTAGATGCCATGCGTGTGGTGGCCGACGGCGTGAATAAGATGCACACACCGGAGACTTCTACTATTGTCATCACGCACTATGAACGGCTGCTTGATATGATTAAGCCTACCGTAGTACATGTGCTCTACAAGGGCCGCATCGTGAAAACAGCCGGTCCGGAGTTAGCTCGGGAAATAGAACAACGCGGGTACGACTGGATAAAGGCGGAAGCCGGAGAGGAGTAAGATGATGGGGAGCGAGAAGCAATATATTGATTTATACCGCGAGACGGCCGGAATGATAAAAAGCCATTCGGCCGGTGTCTTGAATGGCGTGCGTGACAAGGCGTTTGAAGATTTCTGTTGGCAAGGTTTCCCTTCGCGTAAGGTGGAGCGTTACCGATACACCGACATGTCGAAACTCTTCGAACCCGATTATGGTCTCAATCTAAACCGGCTCGAGATACCTATCAATCCCTACGAGGCTTTTAAGTGTGATGTGCCCAACTTGAGCACTTCGCTCTATTTTGTGGTCAACGATGCGTTCTACACCAAACAGTTGCCCAAGACAGAATTGCCCGATGGGGTCATTGTGGATTCCCTCTGTCGTGTGGCAACGGAGAATCCGGGGCTTATTGAGCGATACTATGCCCGCATGGCCAAGACCGAAGATGATGCCATCACGGCACTCAACAC
>ENA-OXEC01000083-OXEC01000083.1-human-gut-metagenome-genome-assembly--contig:-NODE-83-length-67015-cov-18.1219_pt1 | contig 67015 bp, 51 predicted proteins | sample MGYA00249351_ERZ652235 | MGnify/ENA primary metagenome ERZ652235 (study PRJEB26925, sample SAMN05826906) | human gut metagenome | biome: ENVO:2100002; feature: ENVO:00000062; material: ENVO:00002003...
GGATAGCAGGTTGGTTTCTCCCTCCCCTGCAGGGGAGGGCCGGGGTGGGGTCGGCAGGGCCATCCCCTTTTTCTTAGCCCGCCGCATTTTCTCCGATGACAACGGTAAGCGCAAGGTGTCGCGACCGGCCATACGCATCGCCACGCTCGGTGTGGCCATAGGACTGGCTGTGATGCTCGTCTCGGTGAGCGTGGTGCTGGGCTTCAAGCACACCATCCGAGACAAGGTGACGGGGTTCGGCAGCCACATACAGGTGGCCGACTTCATGACCTTGCAAATGGGCGAACAATACCCTGTGGTGATGAACGACTCCATGACGAGCGTGCTGCGAAACATCAAGGGAGTGGCCCACGTGCAGCGTTACGCCGTGAAGCAAGGCATCATCAAGACCGACGACGATTTTCTCGGCGTGGCTTTCAAAGGCGTGGGGCCCGACTTCGACAGCACATTCCTCCACAGCAATATGGTGACTGGCAGCATACCCCGCTTCTCTGACACAGCGAGCAGCAACAGGTTGCTCGTGTCGCGCATCATGGCAGACAAACTCAACCTGCGCTGCGGACAGAAAGTGTTTGCCTACTTCATCGATCACAATGGCGTGAGGGCCCGGCGGTTTACCATCGCAGGCATCTATGAAACCAATCTCAAACGCTACGATGAGGTGATGTGCTACACCGACCTCTACACCGTCGTGAAACTCAATGGGTGGGAACCCGACCAAGCAAGCGGGGCCGAACTGACTATCAGCGATTTCGACCGGCTCGACGAGGTGTCCGCCCGGGTGACGCGCAAGGTGAACCGCACCGTGGATCATTACGGCGAGACCTACTCCAGTGCCAACGTCAAGGAACTCAACCCGCAGATATTCTCATGGCTGGGTCTCATGGACCTCAACGTGTGGATCATTCTGGCCCTCATGGTTGCCGTGGCCGGTGTGACAATGATCAGCGGCCTGCTCATCATCATTCTTGAACGCACAAACATGATAGGTGTGCTCAAAGCCTTGGGGGCGCGCAACCGCACCATCCGCCACACGTTCATGTGGTTTGCCGTGTTCATCATCGGCCGCGGACTGCTGTGGGGCAATGCACTGGGACTTGGTCTGCTGGCCCTGCAACACTTCACGGGACTCGTGAAACTCGATGCCCAAACCTACTACGTGAGCACCGTTCCGGTGGAGTTCAACTGGTTGCTCATCGCCCTTATCAACGTTGTCACCCTCCTCCTCTGCATCCTCATGCTTGTGATTCCGAGTTTCCTCATCTCGCACATCCATCCTGCTAAGTCGATGAGGTATGAATAACTTTCCTCCTCCGTCAACAGCTCTTTATACATGTCTTCAATACGTACAGGTTCCATGCACTTTGCTTGCGCTTATCAATATTGTGTAGTGGAGTAATCTAAACTTTACTCTCCGCGAAACGGTATCACGCACCAATAATTCGGTCAAAGCACATGGATAAATCCAAAATTATTCGTAAATTTGCAACGTGATATTCTATTTCTCAGCCACAGGCAACACGAGATGGGCGGCGCAACGCGTGGCCGAAGCCACACAGGAGCGGTTGGTGTCCATCGCCGAAGCCCTGTCGGGCGACTGTCGCTTTGAGCTCTCTCCCACCGAGCGGATAGGTTTCGCCTTTCCCGTACATGGTTGGCGGCCACCACTTCCCGTACGCCGGTTCGTAGAGCACTTGAGTGTCCGGCTCACTACCGAACACGAACTTGACGACGAAGACCTGAAGGGCGAATGGCTCATGCGGTCGCTGTTGGAACGAGAGGAGACAAGAGCGCGGTTTTGTTATGCCCTGATCACGGCCGGTGACGACATCGGCGAAACAACCGAGTGGCTCGACCGTGCCATCGCCGCCAATCCACTGCTGCACCGTTTGGGCATCTACCGACTGCATTCGGCGTTTTCACTCGTCATGCCCAATACCTATGTAGGGTTGCCGGGCATGACCATTGATGCTCCGGCCAAGGTGGCCGAAAAGAAGAAACGGGCGGCAGAGCTGCTGGAGGAATACCTGCCGCTGATTGTCGAAAGGCAAAAGGGCGAGCGGCGGCTTCATCTCAGCAGGTGGCCGCGCACCAACTCCCGCCTACTGGGCGGACTTTTCGAGAGATTTCTCCTCACCGACGGCCCGTTCCGCGTTGACCGGGAACGCTGCATTCAGTGTGGCATCTGTGCCGAGGTCTGCCCCACGGAGAATGTCATCGGTGGCCGCAAACGCTATCCACAGTGGAAGCACGATGGCAGTTGCATAACCTGCTTCGCCTGCTACCACCACTGTCCGCAACGGGCGATAGATTATGGTTCGCGCACGCGAGGCAAAGGGCAATATGCCTATCAGGGCCATAAGCCTTATTAGCCCTATTAGCCTCATAGGCCTTATAAGCCCAATAAAACCCCATAAAAAAGAAAATATGAAGAAACTGTTACTTGCTTGCTGCATGATGTTTGCAGCCATCGGCGCATGGGCTGTCAAAGCCGATCCCACGCCATTCAAAGTCACCCTGAGCGACGGCACCACCGTCATCGCCAGTCTCTATGGCGATGAAGACTTCAGCTGGTATGCCGATACCGAAGGCAACGTGCTCGACTTCGACGGCAAGACGTTCAGCCGCAAAGGCATCACCGTGAACGAACTGCTGGCCCGGCACCGTACTTCCATCAAGGCACGCAGGGCCCGCCGCATCGGTGTAGGGCCGGCATCGCCGGTTTATTTCCCACATACAGGCAGCCCGAAGGCGGTGGTGATACTCGTGGAGTTTCAGGACACCCCGTTTAGCGTGACCGATCCGGTAGCCTCCTTCAACGATTTCCTCAATGCCGAAGGAGCCATTCCCAACCGCGGATTGCGGGAAGACCGCAACTTTGGCAGCGTGTCCAGATACTTCAAAGACATGAGCGGCGGGCAGTTTACACCGCAGTTTGACATCTACGGTCCGGTGAAGGTGAGTCACAATATGGAATATTACGGACAGAACGATGGGAAAAGAAAAGACATCCATTATGACGAAATGATCAAGGAGGCCTGCACGGCACTCGACGGCAAGATCGACTTTTCGAAGTATGACTCCAACGGCGACGGCGATGTAGATCTCGTTTACATCATCTACGCCGGTTATGGGGAAAATTTGTCAGGCAACTCCCCCAACACCATCTGGCCCAAATCGGGCTCTCCCCAGGGCTCTTTCGGCACCTACGACGGAAAGGAAATCAGACGCTACGGCGTGAACAACGAGTTGAACTACTCTCCCACCAAAAAATTCGAAGCTCCGCCCTACAAGCGCATCAACGGCATAGGGCTCTTCTGCCACGAGTTCTCCCACACGCTCGGTCTGCCCGATATGTATCCCATCAATGAAGAGGCTCAAGTAGACAATCAGGAAATGGAGTATTGGGATCTCATGGACGGTGGCGAATACACGGACAACAGCTATACGCCTACTCCCTACACACCATGGGAAAAGGCCACAATGGGCTGGATCACGATAGATAAACTCACAGGCGACCGCAACGTGACCTTACAGCACGACCAAGCAATCAAAGTGGAAGGCAACAAGGAGAACAGCCACTTCATCTTCCACAACATCCAAAACGAGGGGTGGAGCAGCAAGCTGATGGGCCACGGTATGCTTGTCTATCGGGTGAACTACCCCTACTCTTCGGTCAACATCTTCGACTATCCCAACAACACAAAGGGCTATCCGGGCATGACCATTGTGCCTGCCGACGGAATACTATACTCCGCCTATCTTGCCAAGACCAATGAGGCCAAAGCCAGATATATGGAAAGCCACAAAGGCGACCCGTTCCCGGGCACTTCAAACGTGTCCCGGCTCACAAGCGAACAGAATCTGCCCAACTTCTGCTGGCAGGAGAAGCAGAATGACTCGCAGGAGAAACAGAATGGCTCGTTCGTGACCACGCCTGTGAAGTTCGCGCTAAGGAATATCACCGAGGTTGGCGGCATCATCATGTTCGACTATGTGTCTGATGCCACGGGCATCGACATTCCCGGCATCGACGGAAAAGCCGGCATAGGCGACGGTCGCATCTACACGCTCGACGGTCGGTTTGTGGGCACCTCCACAGACGGCCTGCCCAAGGGTATATACATTGTCAACAAGAAAAAGATAATTATCAAGTAGAGTGAACAAGTTGACGAGTTGACAAGTAAACGAGTTGCGTGCATGGCAAACTGCTCGCCTGCTCATTCCGCAGATTGACAAACAACTTGTCCACTCGTCTACTTGTTCACTCGTCAACTTAAAAAAAATACACTAATGAGAACAAGAACTTCTACGTGGTTTGAGACCAGTGTACAGTATGAGAAAACGATGGAAGATGGCTTGCAGAAGAAAGTCATCGAGCAATATGTGGTGGATGCTTTCAGTTTCACTGAGGCCGAGAGTGCCATCACCGAAGAGATGTCGGCTTACATCTCTGGCGAATTTCGGGTGAAAACTATTCGGCAGGCTGCCTACGGCGAGATATTCTTCAGCGATGCCGCAGCCGACGACCGATGGTTCAAGGCCAAACTGATGTTTATCACTATCGATGAGAAAACAGAAAAGGAGAAGCGCACGGCCAACACCTATCTTGTGCAGGCCCATACCATCCAGCAGGCGATGAAATATATCGAACAGGTGATGGGCGGCACGATGATTGATTACGAGGTGGCAGCCATCTCTGACACCAAGATATTCGATGTGTTTGAACACGAAAACAAGGTCCGCCGGCCCGAACCTGACGACCGTCCCGAATACGAATCGGATGGAAATGAAGAGGCCCCGGCTGCCGAACCGGAAAAGGAAGGAGAATAAAGACAATGAACACTGACGTAGCACAACGCTTACACACGGTGCTGGGCAGCCTGCCTGAAGGAGTAAGACTGGTTGCTGTCAGCAAGTATCATCCCGCCGAACGGATATTCGAGGCCTACAACGAAGGGCAACGACTGTTTGGCGAAAGTCATGAGCAGGAACTCCGCCACAAGGTGGAGGCTCTGCCTCGTGACATCGAATGGCACTTCATCGGACATTTGCAAACCAACAAGGTGAAGTACATCGCCCCTTACATCGCTATGATAGAAGCGGTAGACTCCCTCCGTCTGCTGCGCGAAATCGAGAAGCAGGCGGCCCGTTGCGACCGCACCATCCGGGTACTGCTCGAACTGCATATAGCCGAGGAAGCCACCAAATATGGCCTTTCGCTCGATGACTGCCGGGCACTGCTCGACGGTGGCGAATGGCGGGAGATGACACACGTGCAGATATGCGGCCTCATGATGATGGCCAGCAACACCGACGACAAGCTCCGTATCGCCCGGGAGTTCGACCTTGCCGCCCGTTTCTTCGATGAAGTGAAAGCCCGTCATTTTGCCGGCAACGATAACTTCTGTGAACGCTCATGGGGCATGAGCCATGACTATCGCATTGCCGTCGATCACGGTTCCACACTTGTACGCGTGGGAACCGGTATTTTTGGAGAAAGGTAAAGGAGATTCAACATGAATAAAGCAACAACCCATCGTTACACCCTCGCCGCCATCGCTCTGCTGGCCATCATCGTCGGCATAGTCTACTACTATTTTTTTGCGGCACTCTCGCTCAACACCGAGACCCAGTATATCTACATTGACAACGACGACACCATCGATTCCGTCTACAATAAGCTGCAGCCGTTTGCCCGTGAATATCAGATGCAGGGTTTCCACACGCTCGTACGTCACAGTTCATACGCCGACAATATCCGCACAGGACGCTATGCCGTGAAAGCGGGAGAAGGTGCCTTCCGGGTGTTCCGCAACCTCAAGAATGGTATGCAGGAACCGGTCAACCTCACTATCCCTTCCGTGCGCACAGTGGATAGGCTGGCAGCCGAGGTGTCCAAACACCTCATGCTCGACTCGGCCACCATCGCCACAGCTCTCCACAATCCCGACACCTGCCGTGCGTTGGGCTACGACACGACCACCATCGCCTGCCTCTTCATTCCCGAAACTTACGACATTTATTGGAACACTTCCCTTGCAAAGTTTCTGGAGCGTATGAAGAAAGAAAACCGCAACTTCTGGAACGCCGAGCGCACAGAAAAGGCCGAAGCACTGAAACTCACCCCCGAGCAAGTGGTGACATTGGCCAGCATCATTGATGAAGAGACGGCCAACGATGCCGAGAAGCCCATGATAGCAGGCATGTACTACAACCGGTTGATGCTGCGCAACGCCAAGTATCCCGAGGGAATGCCCCTTCAGGCCGACCCCACCATCAAGTTTGCATGGCACCGTTTCGAACTCAAGCGCATCTACCACAATCTGCTTTCCATCAACAGTCCCTACAACACCTACCGCAATGCCGGTCTGCCTCCCGGTCCGATACGCATACCGTCGGTGGCCGGCATCGATGCCGTGCTCAATCGCGTGCATCACAACTATCTCTATATGTGCGCGAAAGAGGATTTCAGCGGCACGCACAATTTTGCCGAGACCTACGAAGAGCATTTACAAAATGCTTCCAAATATTCTAAAGCTCTCAACGAGCGGGGCATCAAATGACAGATGGAAACGCAAGCAAGGAACTGTTTCAGAAACTGAAATAACAAACCTCCCGTGTCGTTGAAAATACAAAACTACAGAAGATAAGAGCAGTCGCTTCTAAAATATAACCACCCCAAGAGTCCCCCCGTTGGATATCCCTCAGTTGGAGGATGCCCAACGGGGGATTCTTATAGTATGTCCTTTAAAATTTTTCGCGAGTTTTTCTATTGCATTCGATGACGGAAAAACTCATTTATCCATCATTTCTTTATCGGTTTGCAGGCATCCTCCCACTCAAGGATACCCCCTTTAAGATTCACGACTTTGAAGCCGGCATTCACCAAAATACCGGCAGCCTCCAAACTTCGGCGACCGGACCTGCAATACACCAATGCCTTTTTGGAAGGATCAAGCAAGTCCATGGCTTTCGCCTTAAAGTCAGGGCTTTTCACATCAATGTTCAGTGCACCACCAATGTGCCCGCCATCATATTCACCTTGCGTGCGGACATCCACCAGTTGCACTCCGTCTGAGGCAAGCATACCCTCAAACTCGTTGGCGTTCACATTCACTACATTTCCTTTTTGCGCACATGCCCCAAAAACGGCACATGCGACTCCCATCATGGTAGTTCTCAGCTTATTTTTCATGCGTTCTCTAATTGTTTATGTGTTACTTAGTAGCCAAATCTTGAAAGAATATCGACTTTTTCTTTGATTATATCTATTTACACAACTCTTGACTGCAAAGATAAGCATAAAAAACCAAAAACAATGTATTATCTGATACTTTATTTTCCACTCTCCCATTCCCGAATGATATGCCATGCAATCGTCTCGGAACAGTAGCTATTTGAAAGAGAGCATGATGGGGGATGGCCATACGCTCACAAAACCGGTGAAAGGTATCTCCGCAGGTTGCCGGATAATAGCGAATAATCTTAACAGAAACATCTCCACCAAAACTTCCCAACTAGAATGGAAACCCGGCTTTAAGCCACCCTAAAAGTCCACCGGTTTTCTTATTCGGGCTCTCCGAACTTGCAAAAGAGCCGCAGTTGGAAACAGAACGGGCCACAGTTGCGATGCAACCGTGGCCCGTTTGCAATTCCGTTTGGGCCCGTTGAAGCCCATTTTTATCCCCAACACGGTGTCAGTAAAATTCAAACGACTGATTACCAGAACTTTGGAAACATTGCCAAAATTCGCTTATTTGCACCGAGTGGGTTGTCTGCCAGGAATATTGCAAGCAGAGAGCCCGAAAACGAACAAATCGTTTGACAATTACTCTATCCGAAGTTCTCCCCATCATCCGTCGACAACTCCACCTTTCTTGCTGCTTTTGCCGGCAAATGATGCGAAAGAACGCGTAAATCTTCGTGAAACACCTATCCTTTTGCAGGGTTCGAAAGCCTCCTTTAAGGGTTGGTGTGATTCTTAGCAGGCTTTCTTCCGCCGGGTACTCCCCTCCTTCGGAGAGGCCGGGGGAGGCTTTCTTTCCCCCTCTTTGTTTGTAAAATATGGATTATTTTTGTACTTTTGCACCGAAATGCGAGTAACCAAGAACTTAGGCTATCACCTCCTCGCCGCCATAGTGGTGCTGATTTGGGGTGGAACATTCGTCAACAGCAAGGTGCTTATCCTCCACGGCATGACACCGGCAGAGATCTTCACATTGAGATTTCTGTTGGCTTATATCTGCATCTGGTTTATCTCCCCCCGCCGGCTCATGGCCGACAACCTGCGGGACGAGGGGCGGATGGTGCTGCTCGGACTCACGGGCGGTTCGCTCTACTTCGTCTCTGAGAACATGGCGGTGGGCATCAGCTATGTCAACAACGTGTCGTTCATCGTGTGTACGGCTCCGCTCATCACCGTGATGATGGCCATGGTGCTCTTCCGCGAGGAGAAAATGACATGGCCCCTCTTTCTCGGTTCTACGCTGGCATTGACCGGCGTAGGACTCGTCATCTTCAACGGACATTTCGTGTTACAGCTCAATCCGCTGGGCGACCTTCTTGCACTGGCAGCTGCCGTGTGCTGGGCGATATACAGCATATTGATGAAAGGCGTGAGCCGGCGATACAGTGCCGTGTTCATCACGCGCAAGGTGTTCTTCTACGGACTGGTGACGATGCTTCCTTTCTTTGCCGTCACCCCGTGGACATTCCCCCTGTCGGGACTGCTCAGGCCTGAAATTTGGGGCAACCTGCTGTTTTTGGGTGTCGTGGCCTCGTTTCTGTGCTTTGCGCTTTGGAGTCTTTCCATCAAGAAACTCGGAGCACTCAAAGCTTCCAATTATGTGTATCTCAACCCCGTGACCACCGTTGTGGCGAGTGCGTTGGTGCTCAATGAGCCCATGACTTGGATGGCTGGTGTGGGGTCGGCGATGATTCTCACCGGGGTGTTTTTGGCAAACAAATAAGTGGATGAAGCATGAACAATTTTGCAGCGATAGACTTTGAGACAGCCAACAGCGAACGCACGAGCGTGTGCAGCGTGGGGGTCGTGGTGGTGAGAGACGGGGTGATTGCCGACTCTTTCTACTCACTCATACAACCCGAGCCCAACTACTACACCTATTGGTGTACGCGTGTACACGGACTCACGCAAGCCGACACCGAGACTGCTCCCGTCTTCCCCCACGTGTGGGAGCGGATAACGGAACTCATCGGCGACCTGCCGCTCGTAGCCCATAACAGTCCGTTTGACGAGAGTTGCCTGAAAGCCGTCTTCCGTTGTTACCAAATGGACTATCCCGACTATCGTTTCTATGATACGTTGCGCACGGCGCGCCGTGTCTTTCCCCACCTGCCCAACCACCAGTTACAGACCGTGGCGGCAGCATGTGGCTACGACCTCACCTGCCACCACCACGCCTTGGCCGATGCGGAGGCATGTGCCCGCATAGCAATGGCCGTGCTCTGACGGACACAGAGAAAGGTGCGGGATGCCTGTGATCCCCTTCCATCTTTGAATATATCACCTTTTGCATCTTGTCCGCTCCCTTTTACATCTCTGAAGATTTCAATTTTTGAATGTTTTAGCGGCCGTACTGCCAGTAATACCAATAGGTGTTGCCATAGGTTGCACGCAGTGCCGTTTGGCGTTCCCGCTTGTCGGGAAACTTGCGTTCGAGGGCCTGATAATCCTGAAAGTCAGCATCCATCACGTTGTTGTGATAGACCAATCGCGGAGTCGAACGGGTGTGGGTGTAGAGTGTGAGGGCCTCACGATAGTGCTTGGGAAGCAGACTGTCTACCTTGTAATAGCGGCCCACGGTCGAGACAAACCCGTCGAGGTCTTTGTCGAGCAGGCAGGCCGTAAGCAGATAGTCGGCTGCAGGCCGGCGGGCAAGGTGATGGCGCTCAAGGAAGTGCAGATAGCCGATGGTGGACATGGGGCGCATGGGACGTTTACCCACGTAGCAATAGAAACTGTCGGCAGGGAGCATGGCCAACCGCACGGCGTGTCCGTCGGGCTGCAAGGCAGTGCTGCCGCCGGTGACAGGTTTCTCAAACATGCGCTCGCCGAGCGTCCCCATGCGCGAGAGGGCCATCGCCCGCAGACAGGTGAGCACAGTGTCGGGGGCGGCTATCCGCGAACAGGCATCAAGGGCCTCCTCATGGTGACCTTCGGCCAGCAATCGTTCGGCACGCAACTGTTCGTGGAACACATCATCGTGGTTGCTTATGCCCACCACAAAAGCAAACTGCAAGAGCAATAGCAGCATGTTCTCCCACATCATTTGCGAGTACCACCGGTCTTGACTGATATCGATGTGCAGGTTGAGAATGCCGTGGCAGAAAAACAACACCCCTGCATAGACGACCAAAGACAGGGGAAACGCCCACATCCAGAAACCGAAAGAGAGGTCGCCGGCTCCATCGGTTTGTCCCCCTGCAAGCAGGGCCAGAAGAAGCAGCGAAGGGAAATAGACGAGGGCATGGAAGCGGGCGCGCAGCTTCAACATGGCCCGCACACCCACACTGAGCAGCGTGAGTGCCAGCGTGATGACCACTGCACCCACAATGCGGTTGTAGGTCGTAGCCCCCCGGGAGAGCACATGTTGGGTGTAGGCTATCAAGTCGGTCTGATAGTCGTAGACGAAGAGGAAGGTGAAAACCACAAAAACAATAGCACAGGCCATCCTCATGGCAGCTGTGCTATTCTTGATATTAAAAGTCATTGGCTTCAAGGCGCGTCCGAAGAAGAATACGTGCCGTTAAGTTTGTTGAATGTCGTGCGAGGCAGATCTGCCGCAGGTTGTCTTCTCCCCCACGGCCGACCTTTTCTCCATGCCCCGCACAAGAGGAATACTAAGTTCAGTTCTTTCTCAACACGAGCGCACTGCGTGCAGGCAGATAGAGCTTGAGCCACTCCTTGCGGTCGGCCACATAGAGCGGATCGAAGTTGGTGAGATGCACCACCGAGTCGTCGTTGAACCCGTTGCCGCCAAAGCACTTGTTGTCGGTATCGAGCACCACCTCGTAGCTGCCCGTGGGCACAAGGAACCCATAGTCGGTGAAGGAGCGCACGGGCGAGAAGTTGAACACAAATATCAGGTCGCCACGCATGAAGGCCAGCACCTGGTCGCCGTCGTCGTGCCAAATCTCCTGTACGGGCGTGTTGTTGAAGTTGCGCTGGCTCTTGATGACGCTCAGCATTTCGCGATCGAAGTCGCCGAGCCAGTGATAGCACAACTCCTTGTTGTCGACAAGGTTCCATTGGCGGCGTGCATACTTGTAGCTCCAGCCGTTGCCCTCGCGGGGGAAGTCAATCCATTCGGGGTGTCCGAATTCGTTGCCCATGAAGTTGAGATAGCCGCCGTTGATGGCCGCCGCCGTCACGAGCCTTATCATCTTGTGCAAGGCTATGCCCCGGCGGGCCGGCTCGTTCTCGTCGCCCTTGCGGAAATGCCAGTACATGTCGGCATCGATGAGACGGAAGATGATGGTCTTGTCGCCCACCAACGCCTGGTCGTGGCTCTCGCAATAGGAGATGGTGCGCTCGTCGGCACGGCGGTTTTTCACCTCCCAGAAAATGCTGCTGGGCTTCCATTGCTCGTCGGGCAGTTCCTTGATGATCTTGATCCAATAGTCGGGTATGTTCATCGCCATGCGATAGTCGAAGCCGTAGCCGCCGTCTTCGAAACGGGCAGCCAGTCCGGGCATCCCGCTCACCTCCTCGGCGATGGTGATGGCGTTGGGATTCACCTCATGGATGAGCTTGTTGGCCAACGTGAGATAGCAGATGGCATTGTCGTCTTGATGGCCGTTGAAATAGTCGCCGTAGTTCGTGAAAGCCTCCCCCAACCCATGACTGTAATAGAGCATGGAAGTGACACCGTCGAAGCGGAAACCGTCGAAGTGGAACTCGTCCAACCAATACTTGCAGTTGGAGAGCAGGAAGTGTACCACCTCGTCTTTGCCGTAGTCGAAACAGAGCGAGTCCCAAGCCGGATGCTCGTGGCGGTCGCCGGGATAGAAGAACTGGTTGGGGTCGCCGGCCAGATTGCCCAGTCCCTCCACCTCGTTTTTCACGGCATGGGAGTGTACGATGTCCATAATCACGGTCACGCCCTTTCTGTGCGCTTCGTCAATCAGCTCCTTGAGTTCTTCGGGCGTTCCGAAGCGACTTGACGCCGCGAAGAAACTGCTCACATGATAGCCGAAGGAACCGTAGTAAGGATGTTCCTGAATGGCCATAATCTGAATGCAGTTGTAGCCGTCCTTGATAATGCGGGGCAACACATTCTCACGGAACTCACGATAGCTGCCCACCTTCTCGGCATCCTGCCCCATGCCGATGTGGCATTCGTAGATGAGCAGCGGTGTGCGCTTGGGCTTGAAGGAAGTCTTCTTCCAGACGTATGGTCTCTCGGGATTCCACACCTGTGCGGAGAATATCTTGGTCTCCTCGTCCTGCACCACGCGGCGCGTCCAAGCAGGTATGCGCTCGCCCTCGCCACCGTTCCAGCGCACGCGCATCTTGTAGAGGTCGCCGTGTTTAAGGGCTTTTTCGGAGAGTTTCAACTCCCAGTTTCCGGTGCCTTCGATACGGTGGGCGCGATAGCGGTCGTTCTCTTTCCAGTCGTTGAAGTCGCCCACCAGATAGAGGTCGGTGGCATTGGGTGCCCACTCGCGGAACACCCACCCCCTTGAGAGTTTGTGCAGGCCGTAGTAGGCATGGCCATTGGCGAAGTCGCCCAGTTTCATCTTGCCGCCATTCGTGAGTTGGCCGAGTTTCCACAAGGCATGCTCGTGGCGACCGCGGATAGCGTCTTCAAACGGTTCCAGATAGGGATCGTGGGCCACGATTCCTATGTGCTGGGGGGTAGTCTCCTTTCTCATTGTTTTCATGCTTTGACTTTAAAGATTGCTTTCAATATGTCGCCCTCGCCGATGCAGGGCTGGTGGCCGTCTTGGGGCCAGAAGATGGCAAACTCTCCCGGCCGGCATTTCACAAGCGTCTCGGCCTTGGCACCGGGATATTTCGTCACGTCTTTCTCCTCGTTGTAGTCGGCCTCTGGCAGACGGGCCAGCGGCGTGTACCCGTAGGCTTCACAGGCGTTGAGGGGAATCTGAACGTCGAGCATGCGGCGATGGGTCTCAAACACGGCTTCGCCCTCGCTCTTGGCGTGTGCCACCTGTATGTTGACGAAGAGGTCGTTGTCTTTGATGACATGTTTCCCCGGCTCAAGCCGGGCCAAGTCGTTCTCGCGGATGAACTTCACCACTTCGGGAAACAGCGGGTTGAGGGAAACATACTTTTCTAAATTGTCTAATGTGTCTACAACCATAATGATTTCTTATTTTTAGTTATTTATTTTATAGGTGATAGGTGTTGGGTGTTAGGTGGTGAATGGCGAGCCGGAAGTGTGAGCCCCTACAGACTCGACAAGATTTCTTGTTCAGTCTCAAAACTTAGGAGGCTTGGCCAACTGGGGAGTAACTTGTTCTGTGTTGCTTGTTCAGCCCCCACCTCCTAATTTAGGGGGCTTATCCTGCTAACTTAGAGGACTTTAGACGGCCTTTGTCCCGCAAGGCACTCCCCTCCTTCGGAGGGGCCGGGGGAGGCTTCTTCAATCCTCAAACCTCCTGCCGTTTTCATAAGTCCCTCGTGCCGTGATTTTCCCGTTGCGGTCTTTTTCGACAAACTTCCCTTCGCGGCGGTCGTTCACATAGGAGCCCTCAAAACGCTTTCCGTCTTTGCTCTCCTCTATGGCAGCCCCGTTACGCTTTCCGCCACGGTAGACACCCTTAAACTTGCTGCCGTCAGCATAGTGGATGATCACCTCTCCTTCCACCTTTCCATCCTTGAAGTTACCCTCAAAGATGTCACCGTTGTGCTTGGTCAGTTTGCCCAGCCCGTTCTGCCGGTCGTTTTTCCACAACCCCACGTAGGAGTCACCGTTTTTCCACGTCAGTGTCCCTTGACCGTCTTTCATCCCTTCTTGGAAGTGGCCGGTGTATTTGTCGCCGTTGGCGTAGCGGAAGATGCCCAGCCCCGTGCGCTCGCCTTGTGCGTAGTCGCCCTCGTAGACATCCCCATTACGGAACTTGTAGATGCCTTTGCCGTTCTGTATGTCGTCGCGCCAGTCACCCACGTAGACATCGCCGTCGGCATATTTGTTGGTACCCTTGCCCGAGCGTTGGTTGTTGGCCCATTGGCCGTCGTAGGTAGTGCCGTCGCCCCAGTCGAAGAAGCCCTTGCCGTTTTTCATGTCGTCGAGCCACTGACCGCGGTAGTAGGCTCCATTGGAAAAAGTGTAGATGCCTTTGCCCTGCCGCTTGTCCAGAAACCACTCGCCGTCGTAGCGGTCGCCATTGTAGTAGTACATCACCCCGTGCCCCTGCTGATAGTCGCGGAACCACAGGCCCACATACTTGTTGTTGTTCATGAAATAATAAGTGCCCTTGCCGTGCTGCTGGTCTTGAAACCACTGCCCTTCATATTTCTCTCCGTCGGAAAAAGTGTAGATGCCGTAGCCCTCCCGCCGGCCTTTCACGTATTCTCCCTCGTAGGTGTCGCCGTTGGCAAATACGGTGTTGCCCTTACCGTTGGGCTTACCTGACACCATTTCGCCCTTGTATTGCCCCCCGTCACGCGTGGTACACGAGCCGAGAGTGATCTTTTGCGCCATCGCGCAGATGGGCAGGAATACAAGAGAAAGGGACAATATGTTCTGTTTGATATTCATCGTTTGTCAATATGATTTTCTATAATATTTTCGGTTTGCAGCCGACAAACTGCCGGCATAACAACATAAACACCTCAAAATTAGGAAAATATCGGGTAACAGCAAAATTGTTTTAGAAATATTAAGTTTTCAGGGGTTGCAAATGCGGGCTTGGAGATTTTAAAAGGGTTAATCAAAAATGAAATTGAGGATGAACAGCACGGAGAGCACAAGCAGTGTGATGTTGACTTCCTTCCACTTGCCCAGACACAGTTTCATGATGACATAGCTCAGGATGCCAAGACAAATGCCGTCGGCTATGCTGTAGCAGAGCACCATTGTGATCATGGTGATGAAGGCAGGGAAAGCCTCACTGATGTGGCTGAGGTCAATTTTCTTCACCGAGTCGATCATCAGCACACCCACCAGCACGAGGGCTCCGCTTGTGGCGGCACTGGGAATGAGCAGGAACAGCGGTGAGAGAAAAAGTGAAACGAGGAAAAACAGCCCCACAACAAGGGATGTGAGTCCGCTGCGTCCTCCCTCGGCAATGCCGGATGCACTCTCCACGTAGGTGGTGATGGTGGACGAACCGAGCAGTGCCCCCACGGTGGTGCCGATGGCGTCGCTGGTCATCGCTTCTTTCACACGGGGAATGGTACCGTCGGGCTTCACAATGCCGGTCTTCTCGGCCAGTCCCACGAGAGTGCCCACGGTGTCGAAGATGTTGATGAGCAGCAGGGAGAACACTACAAGGAACATCTTAAGAGTGAACAACCCCGTGAAGTCGAACTTGCAGAAGATGGGCTCCGGCGAATGGGGGGCGGAAACAGGCAGCCATCCGCTCTCCACCTGCGTCACGCCCATCGGGATGCCGATGAGCGTGGTGATGATGATGCTGAAAAAGAGAGCACCCTTCACCTTGCGGGCCATGAGCACACCGCTCAACAGAATGCCGATGATGCCGAGAATGGCCGGTGGCGTGAACTTGCCCAAGCCGACGATGGTGGCGGGATTGGCCACAATGATTTCGGCGTTTTTCAGTCCGATGAAAGCAATGAACATACCGATGCCGGCCGAGATGGCATAGCGCAGATTGGTGGGGATGCTGTCGAGAATCATCTCGCGCACATTGAAGAATGTGATGATGATGAAGATGATGCCCTCCACAAGCAGGGCGGCCAGCGACTGCTGCCACGTGAGCCCCATCGCCTGACACATCGTGAAAGCGAAGAAAGCGTTCAGGCCCATGCTCGGTGCTTGGGCAAACGGCAGTTTGGCCATAACGGCCAGCAGAATGGTGGCAATGGCCGAGGCCAAAGCCGTGCTGGTGAAAAGGGCCGCCTTGTCCATGCCGGTGGTGGAAAGGATGGACGGGTTGACGGCGAGAATGTAACACATGGTGAGGAAGGTGGTGGCACCGGCAATCACCTCGGTGCGCATCTTCATGGTGGTGGCGTTGAAGCCGAAAAGTTTTTGAAGCATAGTTTTTTTAAAGGAGTTAAAGGGAGTTAAGACAACAGCTTTTTTCTTGTGATCTTGTCTTCTTTCACCTTGATTTAATACATGGACATAACGTGTATGACGCTAAAGTAAGACTTAGTTGGAATATTCGAGGAAGGAGAAAGTTTTTATAGCTTTGCGCGTTGGAAATAAGACTGTTATCTTAACTCCTAACGAACGAAGTGAGTGCTCACTCCTTAACTCCTCGTAACTCCGTAAAGTTAGAATGTCCACTTTGCCGCAATGGTGGGAATGAAATAGAAGCGGTTGTGCTCACCCTTGTCGTTCCACACGAAATTGTTGGAGAGTTCCCACTCCGTACCCACGCTGAGATTGATCTTCTCCCAACCCTTAAACTTGTTGAGGTTCCACCAGAACTGGGGTTCGGAAATCACAATCCACTTGCCGTTGGCCGACGGGTCGTACCAAAGGTCGCAAAAGCCGCTGAACGTGCAGAAGCCTTTGGCAAATTGGATGCCCCACACCTCGGTGAGCTGAAATCCGTTGAAAGGCCGGGCACCATAGTGGCGGTTCTTGAAGTAATACTTCCACAGAGCCTGTACGGAGAAAGTGCGCGAGAAGTCAGCCGAATGCCAATTCCACGCACCACCGGCGAGCACGGCATGTTGGAATCGGGTGGCATTCCAAGTGTCCTCATCGCTGTTCAGTCCACCGTTATATTCCACATGGAATGCCCATTGCTTGTTTTTCGTGACATTAAACTCACGGGCGATTTCCCAATAGGCTCCGGCCACGCCGTCGCGCTGGTAGTCAATGTCGGTGAACAGATAGGTGCTGCCCCATGTGTCGGGCTTGAACATCTCCACGGTAGTGGTCACGCTCGGCCGGTTGCCGAGGTCGTTGTAGAGCGAATGTCCGAGGTCGTAGTGCAACTGCACGTTTTGGGCCGGTGCAGCCACTGTTGTTGCCACGAGGGCAAGGGTTGAGAAAAAATGTTTCATACGTTTAAATTATTGTTTATTGCTTATCAGGGAGTTAAAGGGAGTTAAGGAGTGAGCATTCGCTTCGCTCGTTAGGAGTTAAGACAACAGCCTCTACTCTTGTGTATGGATAGAAATGCCCCTCTTCGCTTCTTTACCTTATTCTTATTAAACAACAAATTGCTTTTCGGAAATTCGACTATTGTCTTAACTCCTAACGAGCGAAGCGAATGCTCACTCCTTAACTCCTATCTTATTATTCCTTCAGTCTTATCACCACATTGGTCACTATCGCCGTGAGTCCGCCTGTAGTGATGCCGCTGGCAAAGATGTTGCGCAGTGTTTCAGGCAACTGAGAGAGGATCTCGGGTTGCAGTTCCACGCCGAGTCCGGCGGCAAAACTGAGGGCGATGACGAGCGTGGCCTTGCGGTCGATGTCGTGGGAGGCGATAATACGCACCCCCGCTGCTGCCACCGTGCCGAACATCAACAGGGTGGCTCCACCGAGCACGGCAGTGGGAATGAGCGAGAATGCCACACCCACGGCAGGGAACAGACCGAGCAGCACGAGGAATCCGGCCACATAGTAGCCCACATAACGACTGGCCACGCCCGTGAGTTGTATCATACCGTTGTTTTGGGCGAAGATGGAGTTGGGGAAAGCACAAAGCAGCCCCGACATGATGGAGTTGCATCCGTCGCCGAGCACACCGGCTTGGGCACGTTTGATAAAGATGTCACCCTCAACGGGCTCGCCCGAAATCATCGAATTGGCCGTGATGTCGCCGTAGGCTTCGATGGCCGTAATCATGAAGATGAGTCCAAGGGCGATGATGCCCGAGATGTCAAACTTAAGTCCGTATTTGAGCGGTACGGGAATATTCACGCCTCCGAAACTTGACACCGAGTCGAAATTGACCATCCCCATGAAACAAGCGGCCACGAATCCTACAACCAGTCCTATAAATATAGACCCCATACGCAGGAAGCGGTTGCCGCTGCATTGGAAGATGAGAATGGTCACGATGACCAAGCCTGCCAAGGCCAGATGGGGCAGACTGCCAAACGTTCCGTCTGTCTGAGCGGCTGCTCCTCCCCCACATGCGGTGATACCCACTTTGAGAAGGCAAAGACCGATGAGCGTCACCACGATGCCCGACACAAGCGGGGTGATGATGCGGCGGGTGTATTTCAACAGCCGGCTGATAACCACCTCTACAAGTGCCGCCACAATACAGCAACCGAAAATCATGGGCAGTCCGCCTATGGCACCAATGGTGATGATGGGGCCGATGAAGGAAAAACTCGTACCCTCAATGCAAAGCATCCCCGTCCCCACAGGCCCCACGCGGCGGCACTGTACGAAAGTGGCGATACCTGACGCGAAAAACGCCATCGACACGAGAAAAGCCGTCGTGGAGGCATCAAAGTTCAAGGCACTGGAGATGATGAGGGGAGGTGTGGCGATGGCGACAAGAATGGCCATCAAATGCTGAAAACCGGCAAAGAGCGATTCCTTCACGGGCGGCCTGTCATGAAGACCGTAGATGAGTTCTTGCATTTTAAGTATTTAAGAGTTAGATTCGATTACAGGTTGCAAAAGTACACATTTTATGGCAAAAAGTTATTGATTATTGATTTTTTTTGTTAATTTCGCACTCAATTTAGATCAACAAAACCAATGGATACAGAAAATCTCTCGTTATCGAAGAAAACCATCGTGGGGGTGCAATTCCTTTTCGTGGCTTTCGGCGCCACGGTGCTCGTGCCCCTGCTCGTCGGCATCAACCCCTCCACCGCCCTCTTCACGGCCGGTCTGGGCACATTCATCTTCCATTTTGTCACCAAAGGACGAGTGCCTATCTTCCTCGGCAGTTCGTTTGCCTTCATTGCCCCCATCATTGCAGCCACACAACAGTGGGGACTGCCCGGTGCGCTGGCCGGACTGGTGGGCGTGTCGCTCGTCTACTTCGTGATGAGTGCCATCGTGAAATGGCAGGGCCGCAAGTTTCTCGACCGTGTGTTTCCACCTGTGGTCATAGGTCCCGTCATCATCCTTATCGGCCTGTCACTCTCGGGGAGTGCCGTCAACATGGCCAAAACTCACTGGCTTCTGGCCTGCGTCTCGCTCGTCACGGCCATTCTTGTGCTCACGTTCGCCAAGGGACTGATGAAGCTCGTACCCGTGATTTGCGGTATTGTGGCAGGCTATATTGCGGCCGTCATCCTCGGTCTGGTCGACTTCTCGGGAGTGGTAGCAGCCCCGTGGTTCACCAATCCTGTCAGCCTCGACACCATCACCCATTTCCAGTGGGCACCTTTTTTATATATGATACCCGTGGCCATCGCCCCCGTGATAGAACACATCGGCGATGTCTATGTGGTGAGTGCCGTAGCCGGCAAAGATTTCGTCAAAGACCCCGGACTCCACCGCACGATGCTCGGCGACGGGTTAGCCTGTCTGGCTTCGGCCTTCCTCGGCGGCCCTCCGGAGACCACCTACTCGGAAGTCACCGGTGCCATGTCCATCACCAAGGTCACCAGCCCTGCCGTCATCCGCATCTCAGCCGTTACGGCCATCGTTTTTTCCGTCATCGGCAAACTGAGTGCCCTACTCCAGTCCATTCCACAAGCCGTTTTAGGCGGCATCATGCTGCTGCTTTTCGGTACGATAGCCAGTGTCGGGGTACAGAATCTCATCCATCATAAAGTGGACATGAACGAGACACGCAACGTGATTATCATCTCCGTCACACTCACAATGGGCATTGGCGGTGCCGTGCTCTCTGCCGGCGACTTCGCCATGTCGGGCATCGGTCTTTCCGCCATCATCGGTGTGGTGCTCAACTTGTTGCTGCCCCAGCCCAAACGCACCTCTTAAGAAGATTAGGGGGACACCATATTTATTCGGTATTCCCCCTTCCTTCCAAACAAAAGAACGCAAAACCGGGATATTTATACCCTTTTTATTCTTTTATTCTTTGATTTCCCTCTAAAAGAATATTTGAGAGGGGCATTTTCTTCCTTTCCTTTTGGTGTTGTCGCCAAAAATTCCTACCTTTGCACCGCATTGTAAATACAACATTTCTGCGAGATGTGCAAGGGTGACAAATAGCGAAGAATCTAAGGGAAATCTCTTTCAAACGGCATTTGCATCACAAGCTATTTACCAAGAGGCGATACCGCTTGACAGTTGAAGGTCCCTTTACCTCTCTCTGCCTTTCTTGATCATCTCCCATGCGGGAACGTAGCACTCCGATGCCTATCCTATATCTCTACCGAGGTAGATTATACAAATGGCAATTCCCCTACTGTACACACGGTGGGAAGAGTGGCAGTTCCCCTTACACAAGTTTACGTTTCTTGGACATTTACAATCTTTCATTATCATTCATAACAGTATCCATTTCGAATACAAAAAGTGAAACAGAACTACCAGATTTAGAATGTGAATATTATAATGGTAAATTTTAGATTTCGAGCCAGGGCTATAAAATCTTTACAGAGGCAAAAGGCTGTATACAGCAGTATTTCCCGGGCAAGTTCAACGTAGAAGTGCAATCGGGGAAGAAGTTTTAAACCATAAATTATCTATATTTGAAAACATTGAGGGGCCTGGGGGGAAAGAACTTGGCAGTTGAACATCTGTGGCACAATTAATATTATATGGGATATTCTAAAAATTAATTGATTGGTTGATAATCAGCGTACAATGCTGTTTCCTCGATATTTTTTAGTACCTTTACATGACAAAGTGTAGCAATCATAAAGAAAACAACAATATGTAGACAGCAAAAAGACGAGAACCTTTTTGAAGGGGACTCCACTATTGAAGCCCTTTTCGCAATGAAGAATCCGCTCTAGCAGTTGTCAGTCCCAGTGGATTTTGAAATGTTCCGTCCTGCATTGGAGGACGTACTCGTAAAGAAAGACTGCAAGTCAACGGCCTACCGTTTGCAGTACGATGCCGTTTTAATGCAACGTTATTATGGTTTGGTCGACAAACAGATCCAATATCAGATCATCGACCGTACAAGCTTCCGCCAATTTCTCGGCATACACAGTGGATGATATCCCTGACGAAGAGGCCGTATGGAATGTAAAGAACGTATTAAGCAGGTCCGGCACATTCGACACGTTGTTCAACACATTCCGTGAATACTTGAATGGCCACGTTTTGTCTTTCAATAAAGGCAAGATTATAGATGTCTCATTTGTAGACGCCCCAAGGCAGCGCGCCACTCATGAAGAGAACAGGCAGATAACGTCCGGCAATGGCAACGGACTGTGGAAGGACAAGCTGCACAATGTGCCACAAGAATATGGATGCAAGGTACACAAAGAAACGTGGTGAGGCACATTACGGCTACAAAGTCCATGTCAAGGCCGACAAGAAATCAAAAGCTCGTAGAATTGTATACCACCACTGACGCAAGCGTGCACACCCCCAATCTCACCAAGCCTCCCATAGAGGGAAACGACAAGGGGCGGACATTATATCTTGATGCCGGATATGAGGCAAGAGAAGACATTGTCCGTGAATGTGGCATGGAGCCTGTCATCTGTGAGAAAGGGCTCGGAACCATTCGCTTACCGAAAAACAGAAACAGAACAACCGTATAAAGTCAAGGAGCAGATGCTGTATTGAGCATATCTTCGGTTTCATAGAAATGGCAATGAACAAGCTCGCTTGCACACAGTATTGGAATAACGTGCCAAGACAGTCTCTGGTATAACATGCCTCGTTTACAAATATCTTCAGATATGTACAGATTAACAAGGTTCAACCGCAGCTTACACCTCTATGGGATAACTGTATCTTAACGTCAATAAATAAAGTCAAATGAGTGAATAAACAACCTCTTTCGCAAGCTGATTAACTCTTTCGGGAGTTGTTTCCACAGAAATGTATTCTGATGGTGCAGCTTCCATTCGGGAATATTAATTTTAGAACCACCCATAAGTGGTTCCGTATTCGTGAATAAAGCAAGACCATATATTAGTACATATACAGAACATATGGCATATAGAAGAGACAAAGAGCTTTCTACTTCCAGAAGAATCTAGCTTAGAGATTTACATCGTAAAATCCCCAAGAATAAGTTGCAAATATTCCTCCAAGATATTTATCCGTTAATTATGATAGAACCCATGGAGACAATGAATATCTAGACAAATTAACAACGTCTGTTCAACATGATATTGAAGCATCAAATATTGAACAGTCTGTTTTGTATTTAGCCGTTCAAACTAACAACTATTCAGCCGACATCGTTTATGAAGTAACAAAATCTATTTGTCAACGATTTAAGGAATTAATTGAAAATAACAAAATGTACCGTTTACTATACTATGAAGATAAGATTCTTAAGGAAGAAACGGCTTCTCAGTTATTCTATTCCATCGCTGACTTATACTGTAGAAGAGCCTATAATATAGATGTTAACAGAGAATTCAGATCTAGGAATTGGAGAATTGGATTTTAAATTCTCATTTGGTTATGATCAAAAGGTTGCAGTGAAGATGATTTATCAAACAGTAATAAACTTTATCATGGCTATTCACAGCAATTACCTGCATACATGCGGGCAGAAGATGCAAAATATGGCATATTTATTATCGTTGGACTTAATAAAGAACAAGAATCACAGGTAGTATAGGTTTTGAACGAATCCTCTTCGAAAGATGGAAAAACATCTGATATTATTACAGTAATCTATATTGATGCAAATCCAAAGAACAGTGCCAATAGGCTTTAATATTCAAGTTCATTGTATTTTCTATACATCGGACTTCGTTGACATTTATTGTTCAATGTCTGTTTATTAAACGATAACATGGTGGCAATGAGAGAAAATTAAATTCAAACAAGACAGATTCGGCATTATATTTAATGAATAAAATAAAATCTCTTATATCTAAATTTTCGAAGTCTACAGAACGCACAAAAGATATTGTGCGAAACGCAGCTTTGTCAATTGGAATGAAGGGAGCTAGTGTTCTTTCAACATTATTGCTTATACCTTTAACCATACACTATCTAACCCCCACGAAATATGGTATTTGGTTGACTTTGTCATCGGTAATCGGATGGGTAACTCTCTTTGACCTAGGCTTAGGGAATGGCTTTAGGAATAAGTTTGCAGAAGCAAAAGCTAAGGGTGATACTTTATTGTGTAGAAGATTGCTTAGTACTACATATTTCGCTATAAGTAATGTTGTAGGAATAGTACTATTAATAGCACTAATAATAAATTATTTTATAGATTGGACTGAAGTTCTTAAAGTTTCACCAACTTATCATGATGAACTTAGATCTGTGTTTGCAATAGTCTGCACATTCGCTTGCTTAAATATGGTAGTGAGCGTCATAAATTCCTTCCTTTCGGCTGATCAAAAAAACGGCTACTCTTCAGTTATTGCTGGTATCGGACAATATATATCTCTCTTGGTCGTATTCATTCTAACAAAAACAACAACGGGTAGTTTATACAAATTAGCAGTTTATTATGCAGGTGTTCCTTTTATAGTAACACTAATAGCTTCCCTCTTGCTATTCAACTTTTCTCATTATAAAATATACAGTCCGTCAATAAGGTTCATAAGAAGATCTTTAATAAAAAACATATTACAACTTGGGGGACAATTCTTCATTATATATTTATGTTTAATCGCAATTTTTCAAGTTGTCAATATAGTAATTTCTAGAGAGGTAGGTTCAACTGCCGTAACGCAGTATCAGATAGCAAATAGATATTTCGGAATACTTTACCAAGTTCTTTCCATTATAGTTGCACCTTTTTGGTCCGCTTTTACGGATGCATATACTCAAAAGGACTTTGCCTGGATGAAGTCGATGGTCAAAAGGCTGGAACAGTTGTGGATTATATCATGTATTGTAGGACTTGTAATGCTGTTAATATCTCCAATATTTTATCATATATGGATAGGAGACAGTGTAAAAATGGACTTCAGCATCTCAGTAGCAATGTTTCTTCTGATAAATTCGCAGTCTCTGGGCTTGTTTATGACACTTATAAACGGAATAGGGACTATAAGAATTCAATTGATAACCTATATTTTCTTGGCTGTTATTGCTTGGCCGATGTTCACATATGTCGGTAGATCGTTCGGTCTGATTGGTATTATTGCTATACCCTCTATTGCCTGGTTTATTCAAGGCTTCTTAGCTCTAATTCAAGTGAAGAAAATTTTAAATGAAACTGCGCAAGGATTATGGATAAAATGATAAAAGTAATATTTAAGATATTTGCATACTTAAGACGTAGATGGCTTTTGTCAATAATGCCTATTTACAACAAATTATATTGTATTGCTAATGGCATAAAATTCGGCAAATCCTTTGTCGTAGACTCATACGTAAAGTTGAATGTTAACAAAGGCGCTATTGTTACAATTGGCGATTATTTTAAGATGTCAGGTTCGTTTTATATAAATCCTTTATGTAAAAATAAATCTGCAATAGCTGTTGACAATGGAGCCTACCTAAAGATTGGCTGCAACGTAGGAATGTCTTCACCCATCATTTGGATAACAAAAGGGCTAACCATCGGTGACCATGTTGATGTGGGGGGGGGGACTATGATTTTCGATACCGATGCGCATTCGCTTTATTACCTAGATAGGAGAAATTCGAAAAGTGATAGGCTAAACAAGATCAGTAAGGAAATTATTATCGGAGATGATGTTCTTATAGGGGCAAATTGTATAATCTTAAAAGGAGTACACATAGGCGATAGAGCAATAATAGGTGCGGGAAGCATTGTGACTAAAGATATTCCAAAAGATTGTATTGCTGCTGGGGATCCATGTAGAGTAATAAGACAAATTACAAACAAAATGTGATTATAGTCGAACGCAAATAATTTGCGAATTTCACAAAAAACAGTTACCATTTATACTATGCGATTAAAGTTGTCCATAGAAGAAAAGGCCGATCTCAGACACCTTCAGCGCAACGTAGCCGGTACCCCCCGACTATGTACGGATAACCTGTATTCTCATGTTTGACAACGGTCGCAGCCCCAAATCAATAGCTGAAGATTTGGGTATAAGTACGGCTACAATATACTGTCATGTAAGTGAATACCAAACTGGCGGTATCGAGAAACTGTTGGAGAACCATTACAAGGGGGGATTGAGGGATGCTCGGCTGCAGCCAGTTTTGTGTCTTGCGCAAGGAGTTGAAGGAACATGTTTATACAGATGCCAAAAGGGTATCGGCGGGATTCGCACGATCTTTGACGCGTGTCCTATACTCCTCAAAGAAACCCGTATAGGCTTCACCTATAAGAAGACCACGGAAGTTCCATGTGAGGCAGACTTTGAAGAACAGTTGAGATTTGCAGAAGAACTTACCGGGATATTGTCTACAAAGGATGAAAAGGCTGTGATCTACTATGCGGACGGCGTCCATCCTGCCCACAACAGTCGTTCCACTTCTGTTTGGATAAGAAAGGTGAGCAGCTTTCCCAGCCAACCGTAAGCAGTCGTGACCGTGTGGACATTAACGGGTTGTTGAATGCCCATGATGTTACGGATGTCATAGCGCATGATTGCGAGAGCGTCAATGCGCAGTCTACCCGCGAATTGTACGGGGAGGCCTTTACCAGAGGACACCCTGAAGGCTCATGCATCTATATCATTTCTGACAATGCAAGGTACTACCACAACAAGGAACTCAAGGAATGGGCGGAAGGGACAAGAATCAGGCAAATATTCCTTCCGCCAGATTCCCCAAATCTCAATCTGATAGAGCGGTTGTGGAAAATCCTACGGAAGAAAGTCATAAACACCGGATTCTATCGATCTAAAGAGGTATTCAGAAGAGCTGTCAAGAAGATTTTTCGAAAACATTGCTGATTTTAGAGAGAAGAGTTGGAGGCACTGCTAACTCTCAATTTCCGATTGACAAATTCTCAAACTATTTCTTTTATGAATATCCGCAATCATCCAAATTTAACAGAGTTTGCACAGCCATCATTGTGTACTTGGCGCAGACTTTGTAGCAGTATTATTGTCTAACAGAAAGGAGTTACTATGAATCTGACTGATTTCTACAAGACTTATCCGGACGAGGAAGCCTGTGAGCGTGCTCTCAGGGAATACCGCGAATGCAACACCCTTTACTGCCCGGTATGCGGGGGTCTGCACCTCAGTTGGAATCCAAGCCACAAGTCTTGGACATGTACGGATTGCGGTCATGAGACGACTCTTCGTTCAGGCACCGTGATGCAGGGCAGCAAACTTCCGGTTTTCGACTGGTTTGTGGCAATGTTCCTGATTGCAGGCACCAAGCGGGCCATTTCCGCTTTGGAAGTACAGCGTCGGCTTGGAAGGAAGCGGTATCAGCCGGTCTGGGAAATGATGCATAAGCTGTGTGACGTGATGGGGAAGCGGGACGGTCTCTACCGGCTGTTTGACCAGGTGGAACTCGACGAGGGCTTCTTCACCACGGAAACGCCTGACAGCGGGAAGTGCAGCCCTCTCAAACGCGGGCACGGAAGCCAACGGAAAAAGACGGTCCTTGTCATGGCGGAGAGTTCTGTCCCCACAGATATGCCAGCCAAGAAGTACAGTACGTGTAAAAAGGTCGGTCACATCAAGATGATGGTCATACCTAACTTGAAAGCTGCAACGGAGGAAGACAGGATAAAGAGGTCGGTGGAGGCGACGATCGATGCCGCCGGTCCTTTTATTCAACACTCGTCAGGAATGGTGTGGTTGCCGGACATGAAACTTATGTCATGAAGGACAAGGTTATGGTCGGCAGAGTACTCCCGTGGGTACACATATCCATCAGCAATGCCAAACGTAGCATTCTTGACACGTATCACGATGTCAAAGTAGACTTCCGGCAGCTCTATCTCAATGAGTTCTGCTATAAGTTCAACCGGAGATATTTCGGCTTCCACCTTTTTGAAAGGCTTGAACTCTGCGCATGTACTAACAGAACGAGTTTCAAACATCGAATTTACTGATTTGGATGATTGCGGATATTCATTATTTCTTTTTAACTATAAAACATAAAAACGTGAAAGCATTTGTAATATTGGTATACCAAGAGTATGAGAGGGCAAACCACCACGACTTGTGGAATATAATGGCAGATATAACTGATGACCTGTTCATCGTATTGAACATTCCGGCTGATTACGTTGTCTCAAGGCTCAAAAAGAAATTGTGTTATCGTATTGCAGATGCAAAAAAAAAGCCAAAACAAATAAAACACAACTTATATCTTGGCAGATTTCTTTTCCCTATACGGCATGAAATAGCACCAAAAATTATATATCCTTATTTTAGAAGGCTTTTGTGGAAATATCTTAACCACAATTTTCCACAACTTGCTGATATGGAGGTGGACTTTCTTGTATATGATCCAATATGGTTTCAAATACTGCTCCACTCGCGGAAGAATATTAAATTTGGTTACTATTTACCAGACGAATTGCGAAGACGGGCAAGTGATGATAAGCCAAATAAGAAAAAAATGGCACAGGATGATATAGCAAGCCGGTATGCCGATGCTATATATGTCGCTTCCAAAGCTTTGCAGGAGTCTAGACAGAAAGTCAACAAGCATGTTTACTTTACAGGTAATGGAGCTGATTTGAATATCGCTCAGAAATATCTAGATGTTAAGTCTCTAACTAACACCGTCGCCTATATAGGTAACCTCAGAGATTGGACTGATTGTAAACTGATGGAAGGTATAATCTCTAAGAGAAGTGACATAGACTTTTATTTTGTTGGCACAGTAGAAGAAAACATGCGACCTTTTTTCGAACATCTACTAAACACGTATCACAATACTTTTTATTTTGGAAAAATAGGGAAAGATGAAATAGGGTTTGCATATCGGCGGTTCAAAATACTGTTTATTCCTTATAGACAGAACAAATTCATACAAGCATCAAGACCGCTGAAGATAGTAGAGTGCGTAATGTGTGGAACGCCTGCAGTAACAGTTCCTGTGTCTGGATATAAAGAGTGTGACTTTATACGTTTTGCTCAAGATGTGGAAGAATTTTCTTCCGCTTTTGATGAGTTGATGAAATCAGGTATCAATACGGAATCTGTAGAATACAAAGAATTTTGTAATCAGTATTCATGGCAGAATATTGGTCGAATAATAATTGAAAGTTTAAATTGACTTTACTCGTACGTAAGTAAGAACATGAAAGGATTTGCTTACATTGATAAAATTAAGGGGCTTGCAATAATCCTTGTTGTAATTGGTCACTTATTGGCTTATTCATTACATGGCGCAAACGGCTTGTTACACAATATTATATATTATTCTCTTAAAACTACAGATAGAAGTCAAGTTCGTAGCTGTATTATCTATAATAATGAATATGGACTTTTAAGAAATTGGATAACTTAATTTCTAAAGCAATTCAAAAGTTCGGTATGTGGACACTTGACATATATGTTTTTTATCGGTTTTTTACTTCCTTTTCTACCCAACATGGGTTAGACTGTACTCTTCAAAAGTAGTTTACTGCCAATGACAACAAACTCTATGTGAATAGAATTGTTTTTATGCAGTTTTATGACCGCACTAATTATACCGTTATGCATTGTCATGGGTAAGAATTATTCGCACAAATAAATACCTAAAGAAATTATAGGTGCTTGACATACTAAAGTTACAAAACGACATGTACATTAGTTTTGAAAAACTCTCCACAAAAAACATATAAGATGTATAAGGGTAAAGTTGATATAATTATACCTATAGCTATGAATGATTTAGATTCTTTGCGAATGAGCTTACCATTCATAAAAAAGTATCTTCCTTGGAAAAGAATCATTATCATTGCTAAAAAAGAGATGCAAAACTATTTGTCAGAATTATCTGATAGTATTAAATTTTATGATGAGGATAAGTTGCTTAATGGACTTACATTTGACAATGTAAAATCAATAATCTTCAACATCTATCCGAAAGCAGTAAGGAGAACAGGTTGGTACTTTCAACAGTTCTTAAAACTAGCTTATGCCTATAGTTGCAATGATGAATATTATCTTACATGGGACAGTGATACCTTGCCTCTCAAAGAAATCACATTTTGGGACAATGAAGGAAAACCATTCCTAGACTATGTACCCATGCCATATGGCGATAATGACTATTTCAAGTTATTAACTAAATTGCCACCAACTTTCGCACATCAAAACGAAAAACTCTCCTTTATTACAGAACACATGCTGTTTCACTCGGCTACTGTTAAAAACATGATAAACGAGATAGAGAATTCTATAGCATTGGATGGTGATACTTTTTATAAAAAGACAATCAGAAGTATTGACAAAGATAAGCTCAACCTGTCTGGGTTCAGTGAATTTGAGACTTATGCGGCATATGTGCAGAACACATCCGACAGATATGTTCTACGACTATGGAAAAATCTCAGGAATGGGAAATTCTATATAGGAAGGAATCCCTCAAGTAAGCAATTAAAGTGGGTCAGTGAATCATTTGACGTGGCATCAATAGAAGATTATGACTGCTATTGTTTATTAAACAAATGGTTAAGCGAAAGCGATTCTTTCAGAAAGCAATTCATTTTCAAAGAATATTACTCCATTGTCAATCCCATGTACAAAATATACAGCAATACACGACTTTGGTTGCGAAGTATAATAAGAAGCTAAGATGAGAGTTTTACAAATAGCCGTTGCGTCTACTGGTGGTATCGGCCGCCTTACAAGAGATATAAGTGACGTACTGACAAAGAATGGCATAGATAACAAGATTGCTTACGGCAGGGGGGGAGTCTTGGATCCAGCTCGTGACTTTATGTTTGGCAGCAAACCGGAAATTTATTTTCATGCATTAATGTCACGCCTGGATGACGCTTGCGGATTGTGGTCAAAGCATGGCACCCGACAGTTGATAGACTTTATAGAAAATTATAAACCCAACTTGGTTCAACTGCATAATCTCCATGGATATTACATAAATGTGGAAATGCTTTTTCGTTATCTCCATGACAAAAAGATACCAACGGTATGGACGCTACATGACTGCTGGTGTCTGACAGGACACTGTGTGCACTTCACTTTCGTTAAATGTTATGAATGGATGCAAAAATGCGGAGATTGTCCTCAGATAAATACCTATCCTAAATCATACGTAGACAGGTCAAAGAGAAACCTGAAAATTAAGGAAAAAGCATTTTCATCCTTATGCGACATGACCATCATAACACCAAGCGAATGGCTTATGGGGTTAATTCGAAGATCATACTTAAACAAGTATTCGGGAGTTGTCATAAATAACGGGATAGACCTTGATGTCTTCAGAGTTAAGCCAAAGCTTGGGTATGCAGACAAGAAAATTATTTTGGGGCTTGCTTCAACTTGGAGTAAGAGAAAAGGCTTTGACGATATGATAGCACTTTCTAGAATGCTTCTCAATGATGAATATCAGGTCATGATGGTCGGAGTGAAAAAAGAGCAATTGAAGCATATACCTCAAAATGTTCGAGCCATTCTCCATACAGAAAGCATCGAACAACTTGTAAACTTGTACAATGAGGCTTTCATATTTGTGAATCCTACATATGAGGATAACTTCCCTACGACGAATCTTGAGTCTATGGCCTGTGGCACTTCCGTTATAACATATAATACTGGTGGGTCAGTAGAATCCGTAACTGAAGAAACGGGCTATATAGTTCCGCAAGGAGACATAAAAGGCATAGCTGAAATAATAGTTAAGCATAAGAAGACCAAAGAGTCAATCATAAATTGTCGTCATAGGGCTGAAAAATATGATAAGAAATATGCATATAACAAATATCTTGAACTTTATAAGTTGATTTTGAAGATATGAACAAACGATTGAAAGTGCTTTTCACCACCAATATACCTGTTCCCTACCGTATAGATTTTTACAATGAACTTGGTAAATATGTGGATTTGACTGTGACATTTGAAAGACACAACGCAAAAAGCCGTGATGCCACTTGGCTGGGAAAAGAAATGACAAACTTCAAAGGAATATTCCTTAAAGGGATTCCAATAGGAGACGACATAGCCTTTTGTCCTGGCATAATCAAAATAGTCAAGGATGGTTATTTTGACAAGATACTTGTAGGAGTTTATTATTCCCCCACGGGAATATTGCTCACCCAGTATCTAAGATTGACCAACACGTCATATTTCATGACTGGCGATGGTGGCTTTGCAAAGAAGGATAATTTTGTCAAGCACGCTATTAAGAAATATTTGAATGGTGGGGCCAAATGCTACCTCATCACTAGTGAAGCCAGCATGAACGCGCTTGCAAGCTATGATATTCCACGTAACATCATGAGAAAATACCTCTTCTCTTCATTGAAGGCAAATGACTTGCTGAAACAAGTTGCGCCGTCAGAAGAAAAAGCAAGACTAAGGACGTTGTTGGGCATGCAAGAACGGAAAATTATCCTTTGTGTAGGCCGACTTTTTTTGCAGAAAGGGTGGCAAGACATGATAGGTATCAGTGATAAGTTAGGAGCAGATTGCGGAGTATATCTTGTCGGTGGCAATCCAAAAGGTACAGAATTCGAATCTTTCATAGGCAAGACTCCTAAGAATTTTCATTTTGTAGACTTCAAGCAAAAAAACGATTTGGAAAATTACTATAAGGCTGCAGATGTATTTGTATTGCCGTCTCGTCATGATGTGTGGGGGCTTGTTGTCAACGAGGCCATGGCGATGGGACTACCAGTTATATCAACATATACGACAGTAGCTGCTTTAGAACTTGTAAAAGACGGAGAAAATGGTTTCTTATATAATGCAGGCAACACGAATACCCTTTTGACGCTGCTTCAAAAGCTTCTAGGGGATGATGTTTTAAGACATGACATGGGTGAGAAAAGCCTTATTAAGATAAGGCCATACACAATTGAGAACATGGCTAAAACAACTTATGACATAATAGAATCTTTCAAAGCATGAAAATAGCCATAATTTGTGGAGAGCTGGAAGGTGGTGGGGTTGAGAGAGTCAATACATCATTGGCAAAAAATTTCCTCAAAGCAAGACATGATGTAACGTACATCGTTGTAACAACAAAGAAAGAAACGGCAACAAAATCGAACTATCCTTTTAAGATAATCTGTCTTGAGTCTAAGTCCATCAAAAGAAGTCTTTTTGCATCAATCAGTGCACTTAAAAGATTGGAACCGGACATAATCATGACATCCATATTGGATGAAACTTTCTTTGCCCTATTGTATAAGCATTATTATAACCGTGGAACAAAAATTATTTACACTCAGCACACAGTATGGTCAACTGTATGTAATTTGTCTAAGAAAGGGTATTTTTTCAATATGATTATGCCAAGAGTACTAAAGTTGTTTCAGATGATGGACGCCTTGGTGTACGTATCAAGAGGAGTGTGCGATGATATGAGAAAAACCGTCAAGGGTATCAATACAAAAGAGAAGGTTATCTATAATCCCATCACGTCAACGAATGAGTTTTATAGATACAAGCCCATTGACAAAGACCATATTCAATTGGTGACGGCAGGACGATTGTCATCAGAAAAGAGGCAAGACATCATTATAAGGGCAACAAAGATTTTAATAGACAGGGGGGTGAATACCGAACTCTATATCTACGGTGTCGGAGATATGGAAGATTATCTGAAAAATTTGTGTCGTGATTTAGAAATTGCTGATAAAGTTCATTTTATGGGATTTAGCCACGATTTGCAATCAGACATGTCCAAGTATGACATATTTGTGTTGTCTTCTATATATGAATCGTTTGGTAACGTCATAGTGGAGGCCATGAACACAGGGCTGCCTGTAATATCAACAGATTGTCCTGTGGGGCCGAGAGAATTACTTGATCACGGAAAATATGGAATCCTCATACCAATGAATGACCCAAAGAAGATGGCAGAATCCGTCATTCAATTGGTGGACACGTCATGTGAAAAAAATGTATGGGATTCTTTTAACAGAAGCATGTGCTTTTCGGTGGAAAATTCTATCCGACAATATGAAAAATTATTTAAAGAACTGAGAAATAAATGATAACCATATCAATAATTACCGTCTGCCTTAATAGTGGCAAGACAATCAAGAGAACGTTTGATTGCGTGCTTGCGCAGACTGTACTACCATTAGAATACATTGTCATAGATGGTAAATCCACAGACAATACCGTGGAAATAATCAAGGAGTATGGGCCTTCTTTTAAAAATAAAGGTGTTAAATTTAATTGGATAAGTGAGAAAGATAAAGGCATCTATGACGCAATGGACAAAGGTATTAGAATGGCTAATGGCGACTATATCGGCATTATTAACAGTGACGACTATTACATGCCTTGGACAGTTCAGACTATATCAGAGGAAGCAGCACAACATCAGGATGTCGATGTTTTTCATGGCCTTCTGCGTCATACATCAAATGGCGTTCTGTCACGTGTAACAGGCTTGCCAAGTTCACAACTCAAAAATAATATGATAGAGCATCCAACGTGTTTTGTAAAGCGGACGGTTTATCAAAAGTTCGGCTTATTTAATTTGAGGTACAAATATGTAGCAGATTATGAGCTCATGATTCGTTTAAAAAGGAAAGGATGCAATTTTTATTTGATAGAGAAAGTTCTGGCTGATTTTGAAGAAAATGGTGCAGGAAACTCATGGGTTTCACAGAAAGAAACCTTAAGACTGAAACGGAAAGAAGACTTGCTCTCTCAAAAAGGCTACTTGTTGTCATTAGTAAAAGCATATATCCATAACATTTTAATAAAATAACATTATGCTCCATAAAAGTGGTAGAACAATATTTATATTACTGATATTTTTCGCAGCAGAAAGTTTCTTCTGGATGTTTAACTTTCTAGACTGGCGTATAACATATATATTGTTATGCTTCCTGTTCTTCTTATTACTAAGAACATCATATAATCTAAAATCAACTGGATTTAGGCCATTCATACAGTGCTATCTCCTTTTATGGCTCGTCTCTGCTATTTATACATTCACACATGATGCAGCACCTATACAGACAGAGGTTAGAAGCTACATGATGGCTCTTCCCATGCTCTTGTTGTTTAGACCATTTGTAAGCATGGGGCATAGGTACGGAGTATCTTCATTGATGACCCCCATGGTGTTTTTTTCAAGGATCGTTGTGATAGTTCTGTTACTGCAGTATGCTGGGTTAATAAATCTTATTGCTGAGGATACTTTATCGGAAAGAGATGGTATGAGGTCTTTTATGGGTGCCAATGCAATGACACTGGGCCTATTTTTCGAATTACATAGAGTTTTATTTCGAAAAGACAAGGATAGAATATTTTCGTGGGCGTGGATTCTTCTGACATTGACATGTATCATATTGGTCAATCAATCACGCTCTACCATCTTTGCCGTTTTGGGTGGTGTCGTTATCCTTTTCTATTACCGTTGGGGAAAACTGATGAAACGTGCTGGATGTATAGGAGCAGCCATCAAGATAACGCTTGTCGCACTTGTTGTCTATTATACTTACAATTATGTAATGGGCATTATAAATGAAAGTATAAGTATGAAGGAAGCCTCAAGCATTCAGCGTATTGATGCCTATGCCTATTATTGGATGGTTTTTCTGCAACATCCACTTGTGGGCGTAGGTTTTTCCTCCCCAAATAATCTAATATCAGAAGGTACTTTTCTTAAGCTGTTTACAGACGATATTGGCATTGTTGGTTATCTCGCGCAGTCTGGTTTATTGGGAATACTTATGCAGACAATGATTGTGATAAATTATGTCAAGTGTATAAAGAGGCTGAACAATGACTGGAAATATTTGTTCTTGACAATAGGCTTCTTTTATATACTAATCTCTCCTTTCAATTCATATATGTTAACTCACCAGGAATATGTGATATATACTTTGGCTCTTCTGTCAGTGGTTGTATCGTATTATGGAACTAATACAAAATTAGTACAACATGGATAATAAAGTCCGGAATTCCAGCTTCGAAGTTCTACGCATAGTTGCTATTATCTTCATAGTCTTAAGTCATCTGTCATGGCATGGTTACGCCGACAGTTCGTTTGTTTACTCATATATAGACAATGCTTTTAATAGGGACTTACTCCGATGCTTAAATTTGGGCAACCTTGGAGTTGATGTTTTCGTTATGATTTCAGGGTATTTCCTCATAGAATCAAACAGGGTTTTTCTCAAAAAAGTATTGAAACTGTTTACCCTTACTTGGTTCTATGGGATTATAATCACTGTATCTGTTACGGTTTTAGGAGTTGGGGGAGGGGCCTCAGAAATAATAAAAATGGCTTCTTTCCCATTGGTCTTTGGTAGCAACTGGTTCGTAACCGTCTATCTGATATTGTATACGTTCCATCCCTACATTAACAGAATGTTGATGTACAGCAAAACCATGAAACCATTCATCATCATTATGGCTCTTTGTTTCATTTGGTGGGTGTTCCCATATACTTTTCTGTTTAAAAAAGACAACTATTGTAATCCGGTAATAGCCTTCTTCATCATGTATGTTATAGGTGCCTATCTAAGACTTTATGGGGAACAGCTACATAAGAAAACAGTTAATATAGTTTTATTGGTGTGTATTGTAGGTTGGATTGGCCTGCCTATTATGGCGGAGATTTCCAAAGTACAATATGTAATGAACCATGTGACTTATTTTTACAGCACAATATCTTTGATAACCATTGTATTGGCAGCTTGTTTGGTACTTGCTGCATCACGGATTAGTATTACAAGCATGAACATCAACTGGCTCGCAACATTTGTGTTTCCTATATATCTTATAAGTGACAACTATTGGATTAGAATTTACATATACGACAGTATCTTCCATTGCAAGAATTATGCAGACTCAGCGTATCTGCCTTTAACAATCGTAGGTCAAACGGCGATAATTATCATAGTCTGCATTATAACAGATCTGGCGAGAAGATATATTGTAATGCCATTGTTAAACATACCATTTAAGAACCCCATACAACGAATGTATACAAAATTAGACAAATATAGTGAAAAGCTGTTCAGTTAGTTTTATGTCAAAGGACTATACCAACATCATGCGTGGAATAGCCATATTGATGATAATGGTAGCACATTGCGGAAGCATTTTGCATACCCGACTTTTGACTCCTTTAGGTGGGGGGGGGTAACAATATTCCTGATTTTAAGCGGATATGGCGTAAGCAGGTCCTTCTCAGCGAAAGGACTTGGTTACTACTGGATAAAGAAGATCGTAAGGATATGTATACCTTGGCTTTTGGTATGGACTATTTCGCTCTTTGTAAATTTTTGCTTTAATAAGCAAAACATCGTTGAAGAACTGAAATTATTATTGCTAATATCCTCTGGCAACTGGTTTTTACAATTTCTCTTCCTTTGGTACATTATATTCTATATTACACACAAGTGGCTATATAAAAACAGATGGATTATAATATCTTTTTCCTCAATGGTGATATTTGCTTCCTTGGGGAATACTCAGGCAGAACAAGCTTTGTCTTTCCCTTTTGGGGTTTTGATAGCTGAGAACAGTAAGGGCTTCGTGTTCTTGAAAACGAGAAGTAAAGAGATTGGTAGCTTGGTACTATTTGCTTTCGCCACTTTTCTCTTTTTAAAGAACACAATTACGATAAGAGAACAAATGAATGAGTTACCAATAATTGAACATGCAGTCAACCTGCTCATAAAGCTTCCCTTAGGCATGTTCGTTATTGTTGCGTTAAAAGATAGTTGCACTTTGACTAATAATTTTTTGAAATTTACAGGGATTATTTCCTATGAGTTGTTTCTAGTTCACTTGTTTGTAGTATTTAAAGTTGTGAGTCCAATGAATAACTTTATCCTGCAATTTTTAAGTTTGCTTGTACTCAGTTATTTGGGTGCAATAATGCTGCACAAAATTAATGGGAAAATCTCTAAAAAACTCTTTAGTTTAATCCGTCATTAATAATAATAACATGAAAATTTCAATCATCACATCCTCATTCAATAGGGTATCGGTTATTGAAGATGCTATCAAGAGTGTGTTAAATCAGGACTATCCTGACATAGAGTATATCATCGTTGATGGAGCGTCTACTGACGGTACGTTGGACATCATCAAGAAATTCGATGAACTGACAAACTCAGATGAGTTCGTAAAGTCTCATCCACAATTCACATTCCGTTACATCTCTGAGCCTGATCACGGTATGTACGAGGGGATAAACAAAGGTTTGCGGATGGTGACGGGTGATGTCATCGGTCTGGTGCATTCTGACGATTTCCTAATTACCGAACATACCATATCGGACGTGGTCAAAGAGTTCGGGAGAACCAACGCCGACTTTGTATATGGCGACGGGCTGTATGTAAATTTCCAAAACATCACCAAGCCTGTACGCAACTGGATAGGAGGGAAATATTCCAAGAGGAAGATGAAGATGGGCTGGCTGCCATTGCATCCAACGTGCTATATAAAGACTTCTTTCTATAAAGAGGTGGGTCTTTACAACGATAAATACAAGATAGCCGCCGACACCGATTTCCTTATACGTGCGCTCTATGAGCATTCGCCAAAAGTCTCATATATGAAGGAATATATCATCCGCATGAGGATGGGAGGGCTAAGCACCGACTCGGCAAAACGTAAGGCGATGTGGAAAGAGGACATAGACATCTATTCCTCACACGGCTTTGCCGCACTATCGACAAAGATAATGAAGATGATGTGGAAAGTGCCACAGTTTATATCAGCAAAACAGAAGAAGTTTAAGTAAAGGTTAATCGTCTCAAGCATAATATTATATGGGATATTCTAAAAATTAATTGATTGGTTGGTTGATAATCAGTGCACAATGCTGTTTTCTCGATATTTTTTAGTACCTTTACATGACAAAATGTAGCAATCATAAAGAAAACGACAATATATAGGCAGCAGAAAGACGAGAACCTTTTTGAAGAGAAACCCACTATTGAAGCCCTTTTCGCAATGGGGAATCCACTGGAGCAGTTGTCAGTCCCGGTGGATTTTGAGATGTTCCGTCCTGCATTGGAGGACATACTCGTAAAGAAAGACTGCAAGTCGACGGCAGGCAGTCCGATACCGTTTTAATGCTCAAAGTCATTTTTCTGCAACGTTATTATGGTTTGGTCGACAAACAGATCCAATACCAGATTATCGACCGCACAAGTTTCCGCCAATTTCTCGGCATACACAGTGGATGATATCCCTGGCCGAGGCCGTATGGAATGCAAAGAACGCATTAAGCAGGTCCGGCACATTCGACACATTGTTCAACACATTCCGTGAATACTTGAATGGCAAGACTTGTCCTTCAATGAAGGCTAGATTATAGAAGTCTCATTCGTAGAAGCCCCAAGGTAACACGACACTCATAGAAAGAACAGAGAATAATGTCCGGCAATGGCAACGGGCTGTGGAAGGACAAGCTGTACAAAGTGCCACAAGAATATGGATGCAAGGTACACTAAGAAACGTGGTGAGGCGCATTATACTATCACAACAAGGAACTCAAGAAGTGGGCGGGAGGGACAAAAATTAGACAAATATTCCTTCTGCCATATTCCCCAAATCTGAATCTGATAGAAAGGTTGTGAAAATTCCTACGGAAAAAGGTCATAAACACTGGATTCTATCATTCTAAAGAGGAATTCAGAAGGGCTGTCAGAAGATTCTTCGAAAGCATTGCTGATTTTAGGGAAGAGTTGGAGACACTGCTAACTCTCAAATTCCGATTGGCAAATTCTCAAACCATTCCTTTTTGATTAATGAATATCCGCAATCCTTCAAAGAGGTAGAGTTGCAGGAACTCCCCCTTTGTGTCATGGTAGGTGTCAAGAATACTGCGTTTGGCGTTACTGATGGATATATGCACCCATGGAGTACCTTTCCAACCATCGCCTTGTCTTTCGCTGCATTAGGCTTCATGCCCGGCGATGATGCCGTGTGCCTTGAGGGTCGCATAAGACTTTGCGGCATCGGGGATAGCGACGCCCCTGGCGTCCACGGCCTTCTTTATTTTGCTTTCCTCCGTGGCCGCCTTCAGATTCGGGATAACCTCCATTTTGATGTGGCCGACCCGTTTCCCCGTACTGCGCTTCCTTGTCGGCGGATTTACGGGTGCGGAACTCTCCGCCATGACAAGGACAGCCGTCTTCCTTTGGCTTCCGAGTCCACGTTTGAGAGGATTGAGCCTCTCCTTGCCGGGCGTTTCCGTGGAGAAGAACCCCTCGTCGAGCTCCACGTGGTCGGACAGGCGGTAGAGCCTGTCGCGCCTGCCCATCACGTCACGCAGCTTGTGCATCATCTCCCAAACCGGCTGGTAGCGTTTCCTTCCAAGCTGACGCTGTACCTCCAGGGCTGATATGGAACGCTTGGTGCTTGCCATCAGGTACATGGCCACGAACCAATCGAAAACCGGAAGTTTGCTGCCGTGCATTACTGTCCAGGAACAGAGCGTGGTCTCGTGGCCGCAATCCATACATGTCCCAAGACTTGTGGCTGGGATTCCAACTCAGATGCAGATCGCCACATTCGGGGTTATAAAGAGTATGGGACTCGCGAAATTCCTTGAGGGCATGTTCGCAAGCAGCCTCATCGGGATATATTTTATAGAAGTTTATCAGATTCATAATAAATTCCTTTACGTCAATCAAACACGGAACTGCAATCGGCATACCAAGAGAAACGTTGACAGTGAAAACTATGTTAATTTGGAGGATTGCGGATATTCATTTTTTGATTATAAAATTGCCGCTGATACAGATTTTTTAATCCGTGCTTTATACAAGTACGAGCTGAAAGTGAAATATTTAAAAAGATACATCGTTAGGATGCGCGTATGGGAGGACTTTCAACTGATAGCTCCAAACGAAAAACCGTATGGGATGAAGATATTGCTTTATTCATCCATGGATTTCGATCCATTCCTACAAAAATAATGAAAATAATGTGGAAAAATTCACAATTTATTATGCTAAATTTTAATAAAAATAAGTTAGAACATTTTATCGCTTTTTTAAAAGCAAGTCTCCAAAACACAGATTTTCAATCAGCGGAAACTATCAATTGGCACAACCTCCTTGAATTTGCAAGGGAACAGGCTATAGTCGGTGTTTTTTGGGAGGGAATACAGCAGCTAGGAAACCTAAAAGCAAATAAGCCCACCGCTGAAGATGTTATGGAGTGGATGGGAACATACCAAAGGATAACAAGGCGGAATCATTATGTCTATGCAAAGACTGCATGGGCATGCGAAACATTTCAGAAAGAAGGTTTTGACACCTGTATCCTAAAAGGACAAGGAAATGCTTTATTGTATCCAGATAAGTATGAACGTACTAGTGGAGATATAGATATTTGGCTATACCCTCATATTTCTAATAAGGATACAGACATGGCACACACCATACCCATCACTCAACGAAGGAAAATAATTACTGACTATGTTAGAAGATTCTTCCCAAAAGCAAATATGAGATTTCACCATGTAGAATTCAACGTCATCAAAGATCTGCCTATCGAAGTACATTTCTTTCCAATAAATATGAATAATCCGTGGGTGAATCGTAAATTACAAAAATGGTTTGAAACAGTTAGGGTAGAACAATTTTCAAATGGAGTTGAACTACAAATCAAAAACACGCCAAATTTCTTTACCGACAAACTCTCTAAGGAAACGAATGTTATAGCCTTTAATGCTCCTACCACAAAATTCAACCTAGTATATCAAATGTGTCATATCCTTCACCACTTTTTTGATGATGGCATTGGATTGAGACAGCTAATAGACTATTATTACCTGTTGCTACAGGAGTGTCCAAAACAAGACAAAGAGGAGGTCGTATCCTGGTTTAAGAAACTTCGTATAGAGGGATTCGCCCGTGCAGTGATGTATGTTCAGCATGAAGTGTTGGGAATAGATCCACGCCATTTACTTTTAAAGCCGGATGAAACAAGAGGCAAAATACTGTTAAATGAAATCATATCCGGAGGAAATTTTGGAAAGAGTTTCGCTTTTAATCATTCTACTGTCGCTAACAAATATTTTTCCAAAATCATAAGAAACTTTCGTCTGATGAAGATGTGTCCAAGTGAAGCCTTATGGGAACCTTGGTTTAGAACGTGGCACTTTTTTTGGAGAATTCTTCACTAAAATAACGTGAGTTCGACGAATTATAAGTGCCTATAGATTTGGTGATTAGCAAAATTTGTTGTAACTTTAAGATATTGACATTCAAATAATTACAAACAAAAATCGCTATGCTCACCAAGGACAAAGTTACAAAAGTTTTCAGTAACTTTGTCCTTGGTGAGCATCGTTCAGAAGTTTTGTAATCTATTGATTTTCACTTATAAAGATACGAAATTTTGACGAGATTACCAACTTTTACAAGCCTTTTCTTATCCCGAATTCGCGTAATAAATAGGACAATAAAAGCAAGCGATACTTATGGCGTAGGTTAGAAACAGAATCCAGCCTACGCCTTTTTTCATGTCAGAAAAACAACAAAACACCACCTACACGCCAGGCAAGACATTTGTCGTGTCTTTCCGAGACCGGTGCAGAATACCGGCACCCTCTGTGCATAGGTGGCGCACAGGAGGGGCGACAGAGTAGCGCGAATGGTGCAGAGCCCATGCACCACCCTCTTTGCAGCGCACTCTTTTGGCTTCTTGTATGTTTAAGGGGAGCTTCTCTTACCTTGCAAGACTTTCGGGGAACCGGGGGGCTGTCATAAAGAAAATCCCCGCAGGGGATTGGCCTGCGGGGAGCGTGTTGTACTTATTTGATTTGGAGCAATTTGTTTTCCTGATATAACATTTTAATCATCTTTCTCGGCAGCCAATTCGGCTTCATGCTCGGCGATGAGGCGGGTCTGGATGTCGGTGGGCACAAGCTCGTAGGAGGCAAACTTGGTGGTGAACGAAGCACGGCCACCGGTGATCGAGCTGAGGGAAATGGAATAGTTGGCCAGTTCCTTGAGCGGAATCTTGGCCTGCAACTTCTGGTAGCCGGCCTCGCTGTCCATGCCCATGATGAGGGCACGACGGCCTTGCAGGTCGCTCATCACATCGCCCATGAAGTCGGACGGGACAAACACTTCCAAGTCGTAGATGGGCTCGAGTATCTTCGGGCCGGCATTCTTGAACGCATCGGAGAAGGCATGGCGGGCGGCGAGCATGAACGAGAGTTCGTTGGAGTCGACGGGGTGCATCTTGCCATCGTAGACGATGACGCGCACATCGCGGGCATAGCTGCCCGTGAGCGGGCCGTGCTCCATGCAGTCCATCACGCCCTTGAGGATGGCAGGCATGAAGCGTGCGTCGATGGCACCACCTACCACGGAGTTGAGGAACACCAGTTTGCCGCCCCATTCGAGGTCGATCTCTTCGCGGCTCTTGATGTTCATCTTGAACTCCTGACCGTTGAAGGAGAAGTTGGTCGGATCGGGCATACCCTCTGCATAGGGCTCCACGATGAGGTGTACCTCGCCAAACTGCCCGGCGCCTCCCGACTGTTTCTTGTGCCGGTATTCCGCACGAGCCTTCTTGGTGATGGTCTCACGGTAGGGAATGCGCGGTTCGCCAAACTGCACCTGCAGCTTCTCGTTGTTCTCCAAGCGCCATTTCAGCGTGCGCAGATGGAACTCGCCCTGCCCGTGAACAATGGTCTGGCGCAGCTCTTTCGAGTTTTCCACCACCCATGTGGGGTCTTCCTGCCTCATCTTGAGTATGGCGGCCATGAGCTTCTCCATATCCTGCGCGTTGGCAGCCTTGATGGAGCGGGAGTATTTGGAGTTGGGGTATTTGATGAAATCATAACGCCACTCGACCTCCTTACCGTTGAGGGCGTTGCCCGTCTTCACGTCTTTCAGCTTCACGGTGCAACCGATGTCACCCGCATTGAGCTGTTCCACGGGCACGCGGTTGGCCCCGGCGCAGGCGTATATCTGGCCCATACGCTCCTTCGACCCGCGGTCGGCATTGGTCAGATCGTCGCCCGGCTTCACGCATCCGCTCATCACCTTGAAGTAGCTCACTTCGCCAATGTGCGGCTCCATGCCCGTCTTGAAGAAGTAGAGGCTTTCGGGCCCGGCCACATCAGCAGCCACTTCCTCGCCCCGGGTGTTGTGTACCTTGGGCATCTCGTCCACAAACGGCACCACGTTGCCCAGAAACTCCATGAGCCGGCGCACGCCCATGTCTTTGCCTGCACACACGCAGAACACGGGGAAGATGCTCCGTGTGACGAGCCCTTTGCGGATGCCCTCACGCAATTCGTCCTCGGTGAGCGACTCGCTCTCGAAGAACTTCTCCATCAGTTCCTCGTCATTCTCGGCCGCAGCCTCCACCAACGCGCGGTGCAATTCCATGGCCTTGTCCATCTCTTCGGCCGGGATGTCTTCGATGACGGGCGCGCCGCCCTCCGGCTTCCACGTGTATTTCTTGAGCAGGAGCACGTCGATGAGTGCGTTGAAGCCCGGCCCCGTCTGCACGGGATATTGTATCTGCACGCACTTCGACCCGTAGATGTCCTTCATCGAGGCAATGATGGTATCGAAGTCGCACTTGTCGCTGTCAAGCTGATTGATGAGGAATATCACCGGCTTCTTCAACTTCTCGGTGTAGCGGAAGCAGTTTTGCGTGCCCACTTCGGGCCCGTACTGCCCGTTGATGAGCACCACGGCCTGGTCGGTCACGTTGAGCGAAGTGATGGTGCCACCCACAAAGTCGTCAGAGCCCGGGCAGTCGATAATGTTGAGTTTCTTGTTGTTCCACTCCACATGGAAGACCGTGGGGAACACCGAGTAGCCGTATTCCAACTCAACGGGGAAATAGTCGCTCACCGTGTTTTTGGCTTCGATGGAGCCGCGGCGCTTGATGAGACCGGCTTCAAACAACATACTTTCGGCAAGGGTCGTCTTGCCGCTGCCCGCACTGCCAATAAGCGCGATGTTCTTAATCTCGTTAGTCTGATATACTCTCATAACGTTATAGATTTAAAGTGTGAATAATATTAGCCTAAAAAGGGATGAACCGGCTGTCTGCCGAATCTGCCGTCTAAGATAGTTATTTTTGTCAAACCGACAAAACAATCGTTGCCAAAAGCCGTTTTTTTTAAAACAAATTAGTATTTTTGCACGTGCGAACACACATTTGGCATGGCAGGACTTTACATTCACATCCCCTTTTGCGAGAGCCGCTGCATCTATTGCGGCTTTTACAGCACCACCCGGACCGGACTACGCAGGCGGTATGCCGACGCGCTCTGCCGCGAGATGGAGATGCGGCGGGGGGAGATGCCGGGCCCTCCGGACACCATCTACCTCGGCGGGGGCACCCCGAGCACGCTCGGCGGCGAACTGCTGGGACGCGTGTTCGACTATATATATAAGGTGTACGGCCCCTGCGAGGGAGAAATCACGCTGGAATGCAACCCCGACGACGTGACCGATGACTTCTGCCACGCGCTTGCCCGACTGCCCGTAAACCGCGTGTCGATGGGGGCCCAGACATTCAGCGACGCGCGACTGCGCTTCCTCCACCGACGCCATTCGGCTGCCGAGGTGGTCACAGCCGTAGAGCGGTTGCACCGGGCCGACATCCGCAACATCAGTCTCGACCTCATGTTCGGCTTCCCCGGAGAGACACCGGCCGACTGGCAGACCGACATCGACAACGCCTTGCAGCTCCACCCCGAACACCTCTCGGCCTACAGTCTCATGTATGAGGAGGGCACACCACTCCACCGTATGCTCACACGGGGCGAAGTGGAGGAAATCGACGAAGACGTTTCGCTGCACATGTATGACATGCTCATCGACCGGCTCACCGCCGTCGGCTACGAGCACTACGAGATAAGCAACTTTGCGCTGCCCGGCCACCGCAGCCGCCACAACTCAAGCTATTGGCACGGGGTGCCCTATGTGGGTCTCGGGGCTTCCGCCCACAGCTATTCGGGCACCGCGCGCTCGTGGAATGTGGACAACCTGCAGGCCTATCTTGAAGCCATTGAGGCCGGCCGGCTGCCATCGGAGAGCGAGAAGCTCGACCTCACCACGCGCTACAACGACCTCATCACCACCGCTCTGCGCACCCGGGAGGGCATCGCCCTCGATGCCATGCGTGCCGAGTTCGGCCCCGCCCTTTACGGCTACATGATGCGACAGGCCCAAAATCAGCTTGCTCTCGGCTTGCTGCAAACCGACAGCCGCAGCCTTTCGCTCACGCGCAAGGGGCTCTATGTGAGCGATGCAGTGATGGTGGAACTGATCAGATAGCCTGCTCATACGCCTTGAAAGGCCGTCCCGAGAATCTTTTTCCTTTTGAGAAGTAGGAATTTATTGCCCGTTTATGATTCTATGGCAAACAACAGCGAAAAAGGATGCAAAAACAGGGACAGTTGATATTTGATAGTGAAATGATTCTATGTAGTATCACATACAGACAAAATCGGCAGAACACATCGTCGCAAGATGCCGGATAGCGGCAAATAATATTAACAAAAACACCTCCACCAAAATTCTCCAACCAGAATAGAAAACCTGCTTTAAACCACTGGAAAAGCCCACTGTTTTTCAAGTTCGGCCTCTCCGAGCTTGCGAAAGAGCCACACTTAGAAGGTGAGATGGCCACAGTTAGCAAGTTACTGTGGCCCTTTTGCAAGCTCATTTGGGCCCTTTCAGGCCCGTTTTCGGGCCCCAGAAAGTGTCAACAAAAATCAAACGGCTGATTTTCAGCATTTTCAAACAGCCGCTAAAATCGCTTATTTGAATCCGAACGGGCGGTTCGTTGTAAATATCGCAAGCAGAGAGGCTGAAAACGAATAAATAATTTAACAATTTAAAATTCTCAATTCTCCGTCAGAAAATTCTCAATTTGATTATCCGGGACAACAAAAAGGCCTTGATTTCCAAAGATCTAAGATCAACTGATGATACTTGTGGAATGATGGAACTGAACAGATGAGTCATAAAAAGGCCTCCCCGTGGCAAGACATTTGTCCATGGGGAAGTCCTTTTGGCGGCTTCGCCGTCTTTCACTTTCCGAATCGTGAAGTGTCTATCTCCTCACGGCTGCGCTCCTTGAAGCCTCCGAAGGTGTAGGTGAACGAGAGCCCCAGCTCGCGGTAGCAGGCAAAAGTCATGGTGAGATGCTGACCGCGATAGTCTATCCGCGGATTGATTCCTCCTGTCTCGAAGAGGTCGTTGCAGAACAGTCGCAAGGCGGCCCGCTTCTTCCAAAACCGACAACGCAGACTGAGGTCGAGATTGCCCGAAGGGGGCAGGTCGTAGGTGGCTTGATGGGCCTTCGAGCGTATCATGCCATCGACAGAGAGCGTAAGCTCGGAATGGCGGGCGAGGGTGAACGTGTTGTGCATCGTAGTCATCCCATAGGCTATGCTTCGGTTGAAGGAAAGGTCGTAGAAATCATCGTCGCGCTCCTGCATCCACACTCCAATGAGTGTCAGGCGAGCATCCCACCATCCCCAAGGCTTGAAAGGCGCGGAGGCTTGTATGCCCACCTGTCGCTGATAGTTGAAGTTCAGATACTGATACTGTATGGTGAGCCGATCGGATCGCTGGTAGGGAGTCTGCACAAAGTAGTCCTTGCAATGGGCATACCATGCCACCATCTGATACTTGCTGTGAAGCACATAGACAAACTGTGCCCGATACTTCACCGACGGGCGTAGCCCCGGATTACCCACAATCTCATTGTAGCCGCCATTGGAATAGGTCACGAAGTTGTTCATCGTCCAATATTGGGGATAGCGCTTGTCGCTGCTCACACCCATCTGTATCACATGCCCCGTGGCAGGCAACCACGTGAGATTGAGCGTGGGGAAAAGATCCCATTGATGCCATAGAGGTGTGTGATAATATTCGGCGGCCAACGAAACCTCCATCGTCAGTTTCTTGGAGAAATTGCGGTTGATGCCCCCGTAGACGTTGATGTTGTCTTCACGTCGGCTTATGATGTTTTCGGTCGCATCCGTTATCTGCCTGCTGTTGTCGCGACTGGTGGTGTAGATGGTGCCGTAATTCAGTTGCCAGCCGTGGCCGAGCGTGTGTTCCTGTGAGAGAGACAGCCGCCATCGGTTGATGCGCTGGTTGTTGTTGATCTCATGGTTGATTTGCCCTGTGGGCAGCCGACTGTCAATCCACTGCTCTTCAGGATTGCGGAAACAGGTGAGCTCGGCCCCGGCCTTGAAACCGAAAGGCGCTTCGTAGTCGAGTCGAAGATTGTGGAGCCGTTCCGGCGAGTGGATATGAAACAGGGCTTCCACGGAGCCCGAAACCTCTTGCTGAGTGCGATTGCTCTCGATATTGCCATTATAGACGAAGTCCACCCGATGGTGTTCGGCAAAGGTATAGTCGATGCCGAGCCGGTAGCTGTCGTCGTGGAACTTCCTTCGCGACTCCTCATGAGTGGCGATGTCGTGGCGGGTGCCATCGTCAAGGGTGTGGAGGGATGTCTCATCAGTTACATCGAAATCCCGCCCATGACCGTGCCGGTACATCAAGTCGGCCGACCACCGTCCCCGTTGATAGAGCAAGGAGACACGCTCGCCATATCGGGCATGATGCGTCTGGTTCCATGCGAGGTTTGTTTCACCCTGCAAAGCCGCCCCACCATCCGGTCGATGTTTGAGCACGATGTTGATGAGTGCTCCCCGCACCTGATACTTGGCCGGCACCGTGTACATCACCTCAACACGCTCCATGCGCCCTACGGGCAGCGAGCGCAGCAGGGCCATAAGCTGCGTGACGGTCATGCTGCTTGGTTTGCCATCGAGCATCACATTCACCTGTTGTCCCGAGAGCAACAAAACACCGTCTCTCACGGTCACACCGGGCAGTTCTTTCAACGCGTCGAATATATTGGTCACACCCTTCTTCTCCACCATGTGTGGCAGGTCGTAGACCAATGCGCCCCCTTCGGCCTTCACCATGGGGCGCTCGCCGCTCACCATCACCTCGGGCAGCGAGTACATGACACTGTCTATGCGCAGTGAGTCGGCTGTCTGGGCACAGGCATTTCCCCATGCCGGAAGAAAAACTATCAGCAACAAGAGATTTTTCATCACATTTTTCTTAGGTTATACTTGACACTTGCAAAAGTAGATATTTTCAGTCGTGTGTAGGCAAAATGCCGCTTATATAGTCTTAACAGAAATGTTATTTAGTCTTATCATATTGAACGGACATGCCGAAAAAGCATTATCTTTGTTGCATGAAACTGTCCTTGAAATACATCGCATTGCCCGTCATCGCGACCCTGATAGCCATCTTTGCCTACCAGGTATACTGGCTGGCGGGGCTTTACACCACCATGCAAGCCAAAATGCAGAGCGACATCCGGGAAGCACTGCGCATGGCCGACTACGGAGAGATGTTGCATCGGGTGGAGATGCTGCGCAAACGGAAACATGCCGAACATGGCACGGTGGAGTTTTCGGCCGACTACAAAGTGCATGGAGGGACGGGCACGGCCACCAGTCGAACCGTTGTCAAGGGCGACAGCGGAAACAAGGTCAAGAACAAGCTGCAACGAATATTGAAACAGAAAGGAGAGGCGACCATCGTCTATGACACCGATACCAAGCAAGCCGATGTGCATGAGACCGACTCCGCACAGGCCGGCTTGGTGGCCAATGACAATCTGTCGACCATACTCAAGGAGCAGAAGGATATGCAGCAACTGGCCGTCTACATGCAACGCGGACTGCACTCGGGGCTTGATGCTGTAAGCGAAACCGACGTGAAGTATGCCGACCAACTCCTCACCAAGCGGTTACACGAACTGGGTATTGACTACCCCCACCGCCTCTGCTTCCTCCACCATTATACGGTCTATCCCGATACCACCACCTTCACCGATACCCTCGCCGTCATAGGACAGCCGATTGCAGGGCCGGCGATAGATTACCGCTACGATGCCGACCTCACCGACAGCCGCAGCTACTTGCTCGTGATGCCGACGACGAGACTCGTGGTGCTGCGTCAGATGAGCGGCATTTTAGCCACTTCGCTTGTCATTCTTGCAATAATCGTCCTCGTGTTCTGGTTTCTGATACACACCATCATGAAGCAGAAAACACTTGACGAGATGAAAAGCGACTTCACCAACAACATGACGCACGAACTGAAAACACCCATTGCCGTGGCCTATGCTGCCAATGATGCACTGCTCAACTTCGATGAGGGCATCAGCCGCGAGAAGCAACGGGAGTATTTGCAGATAGGCCGCCAACAGCTTGAAAAACTCGGTGGATTGGTAGAGCAAATATTGGCCATGAGCATGGAACGACGCAAAACCCTCACGCTCGACATGGAGCGGGTGGAGTTGGAACCGCTCGTGCGTCCCATGATAGCAACATACAGGCTGAAAGCAGACAAGGCTGTCGATATAGAACTGGTGACCGAACCTGCCAGTGCCGCCGTGTGGGCCGACCGGAGTCATCTCCAGCATATTATCGGCAATCTTATCGACAATGCCGTGAAATACTCCGGACCGTCGGTGACCATCCGCATCGTCTGCACGGAAGGGTGTATCTCAGTGGGCGACAACGGCATAGGCATCGACAGCGCACAGTTGCCCTATCTGTTTGATAAGTTCTACCGCGTACACCAAGGTGACCGACAAGACGTGCAGGGCTACGGACTGGGCTTGTACTATGCCAAAAGCCTAATGGAACACATGGGCGGGACTATCGCCGTGGAGAGCACTCCCGGACGGGGAACCACCTTTACACTCAATTTCAAGACACCATGACAAAGAATCGGAAGATAAGCGTATTGCTGGCTGAAGACGAACAGACCTTGGCCATGATTATCAAAGACACGCTCGACGCACAGGATTTTAACATCACGCCGGCAGCCGACGGAGAGGAGGCGTTACGACTCTTCCTCGCCCGAAAGCCCGACGTGCTCGTGGCCGACGTGATGATGCCGCACATGGACGGCTTCGAACTGGTGAGGCGCATCCGCCGTGTCGACAGTCACACGCCGGTGCTATTCCTCACGGCCCGTTCTTCGGTGGAGGATGTGGTGAAAGGATTTGAACTCGGTGCCAATGACTACCTGAAAAAACCCTTCGGCATGCAGGAGCTTATCGTGCGACTCCGTGCTCTCATGGGCCGCGCAGCCCGCTATCGGCCGGAAGACCGGCCTGTTGTTCCCTCGCCCACCATTGGGATAAGCCGCTACCGGCTGGATGCCGTGAGGCAGCAACTGCTCTTCGCCGGGCAGACTGTGCTTCTCTCCCACCGCGAGACCGAACTGCTCCGCATGTTGGCGGAAAGACGCAACGACGTGGTGGAGACGCACGACATCCTACTCAAGCTGTGGGGAGATGACAGTTTCTTCAACGCCCGCAGTCTGCAAGTGTTCATCACCAAGCTGCGCCACAAACTTGCAAAAGACGACAGCATCCGGATTGTCAATGTGCGCGGTATCGGATATAAGTTGCTCGTCTAAATTTACATCCTTGAATTCGAACTCGACGGCACACCGGAAGACGCGCTCCGGCAGATAGAGGAGAATGGCTATGCCCGCCCTTTTGCTTTAGACAGCCGCCGACTTTATAAAATTAGGTGTGAACTTCTCGTTGCAGAAGCGTTGCATCGACGGATGGAAGATAGTGTCTTCCCGTCTCCCTGCCGGAGACAGGACGGAAAGTGAAACCAATTAGAATGACCCAAATATCAAACAACCACATGAAAAGAGAAATGATCGTCGGTATGGCCATGCTCACCGTCTCGGGGGCCTTGGCACAGAAAATAACTTATCCCGACACACCGCGTGAAAACACCGTAGACACCTATTTCGGAGAACAAGTGGCCGACCCCTACCGATGGTTGGAGAATGACACGTCGGCCCGGACGGCTGCATGGGTGGAGGCCGAAAACAAACTCACACAGGCCTACCTCAAGCGCATTCCGATGCGGGAGAAACTGTTGAAGAGACTCAAAGAAGTGTCTGACTATGAGAAGATAGGCCTACCTACATTCAACAAGAAGAACAAGAAGTGGTATTTCTACAAGAACGACGGATTGCAGAACCAAAGCGTGCTCTACGTGATGGATCGTCCGGGAGACGAACGCAACGCCCGCGTGTTCCTCGACCCCAACAAACTGTCGGCCGACGGGACGGTGGCACTGACGGGACTTTCCTTCTCCAACGACGGCAAATATGCCGCTTACAGCATCTCGCGCAGCGGCAGCGACTGGCAGGAGTTCTACGTGATGGATGCCGTCACGGGCCGCCTGCTCGACGACCACATCGAGTGGGCCAAGTTCTCGGGGGCAGCGTGGCAGGGCGACGGCTTCTATTACAGTGCCTACGATGCGCCCACGAAAGGCAAAGAATACAGCAATGTGAACGCCACCCACAAGATATACTACCACAAACTGGGCACACCGCAGAGCGAAGACCGGCTGTTCTACCAGAATCCGGCCTACCCGATGCGCTTCTACAGCGTGAGCGTGAACGAGGAGGAAACCATGATGTTCCTCTATGAGAGCGGGGCAGGAGCCGGAAACAACCTCTACGTGAGAGACCTCACGAAGCCCGACGCGCAGTTTATCCGGATGACGGCCAACATGGAACTGCAATACTCGCCGGTAGAGACCATAGGACGGAAAATATACCTGCTCACCAACGACGGCGCACCGCGCAACCGTCTCATGGTGGCCGACATCGACCGCCCGGGCTTCGCCGACTGGCAGGAACTGGTGTCCGAGAGCGGCGATGTGCTCGAAGGGGTGACCTTCACTGCGGGCAAAATGATACTCTCCTACATGAAAGACGCTTGCAGCCATGCCTATCTCTACGCCCTCAACGGCAGGAGATTGGGCGAAATCGCTCTGCCGGGCGTGGGCAGTGCGGGCTTCAGCGGCGACAAAGACCTGCCGGACGTGTTCTATTCGTTCAGCTCCTACTCCACACCCGGAACCGTCTACCGCTACGATCCGGCCACCAACCGCAGCACACGTTACTCTTCGCCGAAGGTGAACTTCAATCCGGCAGACTACGTGAGCGAACAGCACTTCTTCACCAGCAAGGACGGCACGCGCATTCCGCTCTTTATCACCTACCGGAAAGGCATGAAGCGCAACGGGCGCAATCCGCTGCTGCTCTATGGCTACGGCGGTTTCAACATCGCCCTGACACCCTATTTCGCCGCCACACGCATCCCCTTCCTCGAACGGGGTGGCATCTATGTGGTGGCAAATCTGCGCGGTGGCAGCGAGTATGGAGAGGAATGGCACTTGGCCGGCACGAAGATGAAGAAGCAGAACGTGTTTGATGACTTCATCGGGGCGGCCGAATGGCTCATCGCCCACCGCTATACCGACAGCAACCATCTGGCCATCAACGGGGGCAGCAACGGCGGACTGCTCGTTGGGGCCTGCATGACGCAACGCCCCGACCTCTTTCGTGTGGCCGTGCCGCAGGTGGGTGTGATGGACATGCTGCGCTACCACAAGTTCACCATCGGCTGGAACTGGGCTTCCGACTACGGCACGAGCGAAGACTCCAAGGAGATGTTCGACTACCTCCGGGGCTACTCTCCGCTGCACAACCTGCGCCCGGGCATCCGCTATCCGGCCACACTCATCACCACAGCCGACCATGACGACCGCGTGGTGCCGGCCCACAGCTTCAAGTTTGCCGCCACTCTGCAAGCCTGCAACGACGGCACGCGCCCCACGCTTATCCGCATCGACACCAAAGCCGGCCACGGCAGCGGCAAACCGATGGGCAAACGGTTGGAGGAACAAGCCGACATCTACGGTTTCATTTTCTACAACATGGGCATCAAATAGAACGGTCCGTGCCCGTCACCGCCATAAAAGCAACACGGCATTAGCCCCAACGACACAGACCGGAGGACACAAAAAGGCCGGAATCCCGCGCGGGATTCCGGCCTTTTTGTGTTATCTTTATGCTGTTATATAGTCTATCTGAGCCGGTCGGCAGCCCTTACGAGCTTCTCGTCGTCAAGCACCCCCTTGCGCGCGAGCACCAGCAAGATCATGGCCACAGCAGGCAACATGCCGGCAAACGACATGTGGAAAGAGCCCGTACCCAAGTCGAGCAGCACGCCAAAGGCGCAAAGGGCGTAGTAGGCATACCATGCCGACAAGAGCACAAGTACGGTCGTACAGAGCCGGGCCTGCAAAGAGCGGTTGTGGTAGAGGAATATCGCCACGAACGAAAGCACACAGGCCACTGCCAGCAACACAAAGAGCGGCACGCTGCTGAAGTTGAACGAGCCGTTGGCATCCACCACACCGAGGTTGTAGACGGCCATCGTCTGCCCCAACATTTCAGGCACCACCACGGCCACCGGCAAGGCGAGGCACACCACAAAGGCCACCACTGCCAGCAGCAGGAAGATGGTTTGCTTGCGCTGTATCATCAGAACTCGCGATCCTTAGAGGGGTCACGCCAGTAGACATTGCCCTCGATAAACTCCTGTGTGGCGAGAAGTGTGGGTTTGGGCAACTTCTCGTAATAGCGCGAAATCTCTATCTGCTCGCGGTTTTCAAACACCTCCTCAAGCGAATCGTTGTAAGAGGCAAACTCGGCCAGTTTCTTGCTGAGATCCTGTTTGATTTCAATGCCAATCTGGTTGCTGCGCTTGCCGATGATGGCCACGCTCTCGTAGATGTTGCCGGTCTCCTCGCAGAGTTCCATGATGTTGCGGGTCACGGTGTTTGTAGGGGCTTTTGACTTCTTGTAATCCATTCTTTAGATGTATATACTGTTTTGTTTTTTATTGATATGCGTGTTGTGGACATCCGCCCGGGGTCAGCGCAGCGGATTGTCGTGCTCGTGTCGGGCGATGTATTTCTTGCAGTCGTCGATGTATCGTTCACAGTTGGCACGCTCCTTCGAGTCGGGATATTCGTTAAGGAATCCGTAGCACTCGTCCTGCGCGTCCTGATAACGCTCCATCTGTTTCGCCTCCACACTCATCTTGGCCAGTTCGTATTTGCTCTTCATGAGCAGCGTGGCAAAACGCTCCCGCTTGCTGCTGTAGGGATATTCCTTGAGCGCATTCTGCGAGGTGACGATGCAAGCCTGATAGTTGTTGCCGCCGCTGGTGCAGTTGCCGAAATAGGTGCCGAGATCGTAATAGAGCTGGGCGTTGTAGAGCTCCTTCTGCACGAGCTTGTCCTGCAGGGCGAAGAGCCGCTGCTGGGCCTGCTGTTTCAATTTGCCGTCGGGGAAGAGGTCGAGATATTCCTGATAGGCAGAGATGGCCGAGTAGGTCTGCGACTGGTCGAGCCGGGGCTCAGGCGTACTCATGTAGAGGCTCTCGCCCACGTAGTATTTGGCCATCTCGGCATATTGCCCGCGCGGATAGGAGGAATAATACTTCTTGAAATATTCCGATGCCGTCTGATAGTCTCTCATGCAATACTCCGCCATCGCATACATGTAGAGGCACTCCTGCGCATTCTCGGTGCCTTTCATCACCGTCACGAGTTCCCCAAGCAGGGTGGCTGCGCGGGTGTACTTGCCGGCGGCAAAGCACTCTTTGGCATATTCGTATTTGTATGGGTAATTGTCCGATTTGTACACCTGATTGAACTCATGCGCACAACCCGACAGCAGGATAGCCACAAACAGGGCTGCAAGAGATATTTTTTTCATATAAGAATATTCACGCTTTGGCTTGCAAAATTACGCATAAATCTTTGAATGGCAAAGCAAAGAAAATGTTTTTTAGCAAATTTTGCGGAAAAGTCGCAAATACTTGCCATCATAAAAGAAAAAGATTGGTCTACAAAAGCAGAACTGACAGAACGGGCGGTCGCCCCTTAACGAACCTTTGACAAACAGGAGATCCCGCCACCCTCGGGCGCACAAATAACCTCTCACACTTCCAACTTCACGGCCATTCATTACCACCCGACACCTGCCACCCGACACCTGCCCTTGTAAAATATATTGGCCGAAAAAGCGGGCTGTGCCTGCGATATTTTCCAGCTAAAGCTCTTCGGCCGGAAATACGCAAAATTCAGGGAAGATGTTTAAGTCATTAGCTGTCAGCACTTTGAATTTCTTTGACGCTCACGAAGCCTCGAAAAGGGGGCGGAAAATGCCGAGAACAAGGCTCAAAAGGCCACAGTGAGAATGCAGAAGAGCCACTTTCAGCTGCTCGTCCGGCCTGTTTGACGCGCTCAAAGGGGCCCTTTCGCATTGTCGCAAGGCCCGGATGGGAAAATCGGAACGGCTTTTTTGTCTCTCAAACACATTTTTCCGCTCCGGATGGTGCATTAAGGTCTCAGCTTTTTTGTCCGTTCTTTTCTTCCGGAAAAGATGCAGGGCAGCCTTCGGAAAAACCGTAGGGGCAGCACTTTATGCCTGCCCGCACGCCCCCAAGGGCGTATCCCGGCAAACGAAAAAGCGGAAAAATGGGCAAACGAAAAAATCCAAACCACCGATGAAGATGATTTGGATTTAACGGATAGTCGGGGTGACAGGACTCGAACCTGCGACAGCCTGGTCCCAAACCAGGAACGCTACCAACTGCGCTACACCCCGAAAAATCGACCGGCTGACCGCCTTTTGCAATCAGCGCGTGCAAAGGTAGTGCTTTCTTTTTGTTCTGCCAAATTTTCATACTCCTTTTTTCCGAAAACTTTCCTGCCGGCAAGTGAACCCGTGCGTCGCCCCACCGGGACCGGCAAAGGCTGGAAACAACCGCCTCGCGCGCCAAGGGGCATCGACGACAAGACAACAATAATGGAAGAATGATGAAAAAACAAGGATGAATAAAAATAATTGCAGGCAGGCCGGTGGCGTGTGCGGATTTTTGATTAAATTTGCAGCAATGAAAACATTTCGCCTGTTTGTGACAATACTCGTGGGACTTTGGTTGTCGGCGGCAGCCCCCCTCCACATCGTGGGAAAACCACGATACGACCGCGAATTGCTCAGGCGCGTGATGGACTATCCCCAACGGTTTGCAGACACCCGTCACGACACGCTCACGACCAATGTCTACATGAAATTCAGGGTGAACATCAACCGCCGCAACCCCACGCTCATGGCCGTGCCCACGTTGTTTTATCTGGCACGCGACGGGCGGCGCAACTACTTCGGCGAGTGCTACGACCACGTGACCTACTACCGTCGCGGGCGCGTGGAGGCCAAGCGCAAAGTGTCGCTGAGCACCGTCTACCACCGCCACAACACGCTCTCCGTGCTCCACGAATACCTCCTGCCCGACATCTACGATGCGGAACTTTTCAAGGGGCGCATCCTCTCGCCGCTGTGCCGGGACAACAAGCGTTTCTACCGCTATCGCACCATCGAGCGCGACAACGGACAAACGAAAATACTGGTGAGGCCGAAGTTGAAGAACACACAGCTTGTGAGCGGTTATGTGCTGGTAGACAACGCTTCGGCACGGGTGATTAACTTCGAACTTGAAGGTGAATACGACATGATTCACTTCCGCTTGTTGTGCCGGATGAATGAAGACGGCGAGAAGTCGCTGCGCCCGAAGCAGTGTGATGTGACGGCCAAGGTGTCGGTCACGGGCAACCGCATCTTCACATGGTTCACCTGCGTCTACGACCTGCCCCGCGACCTGCCCGACTCCATCGACAACAGCGAAGACCCGCGGCTGATGCAGTCGGTGCGCCCGATACCGCTCACACCCGACGAAGAGCGCGTGATGGCCGACTTCAACTCCGCGCGCAATGCGCGCATACAGGCGGCGAGGGAGCAGGCTGTGCGCGACTCGTTGGCCGGCATATCGCCCAAGGCGAAGAAAGAAAATTGGGCTAAATATGTGTTCTGGGACATCATCGGCGACAACATGCTCAACCGCATACACGCCGACTTGGGGCAAAATCGACAGGGCCATCTGCGCGTGGGGCCGATATTCAACCCGCTCTACTTCGGGTTCACGCGGCGCAAGGGACTCATCTACAAGTTTGACATCAGACTCAACTACAACTTCACGCCCAACCGCGATCTGTCCATGCGCGTGAAGATGGGCTACTCGTTCAGACAACGGCACACCTACTTCAACGTACCGTTCAACTTCAACTTTAACAAACGGCGCAACGGATATGTACGCGTAGACTTTGGCAATGGCAACCGCATCACCAACTCCCGGGTGCTTGAGGAGGTGAAGGCCGAGAAGAAAGACTCCATCAACTGGGGCAAAATGCACCTCGACTACTTCAAAGACATGAACCTGAAAATGGGTGTCAACTACGACGTGCTGAAGAACAGACTTGGGGTGCAGGGCGGTTTTGTGGCCCACAGACGGTCGGCCGTGCATAAACAGGGCTTCATCGCCGCCGGCAAACCCACCGTCTACAAGACCGTGGCCCCCTATCTGCGCCTGCAATACCGCCCGTGGGGCGACGAAGGCCCCATCCTCACTTCCGACTACGAGCGGTCGTTCAAGGGGCTTTGCGGTTCGATGACCAACTACGAGCGGTGGGAATTTGACGGGCAATTTCTCCACAAGATGAGTCGCATGAGGGCATGGTCGATGCGCGGAGGCGTGGGCCTCTACTCCTCGAAAGGAAAAACAGACTACTTCCTCGACTACACCAACTTCCGCGAAAACTACATCCCCAACGGTTGGAACGACGACTGGAGCGGCGAGTTTGAACTGCTCAACTCCAACTGGTACAACGCCTCCGACTACTACGTGCGCCTCAATTCCACCTACGAAGCACCGCTGTTGCTGCTCTCGTGGATTCCGGTGGTGGGACAAGTCGTGGAGAAGGAGCGCATCTACATCAGCGCGCTCTCGGTGCGCAAGTACACGCCCTACTTCGAGGCGGGCTACGGGTTCACCAACCGCCTGTTCTCTATCGGCATCTTCGGCGGTTGGAGTCCGCGCCACTTCGAGGGCGTGGGCGTGAAGTTCGGCTTCGAACTTTTCAACAACTGGTAGGCGCAACGGCCCGCCTCCGCCCCTCCACCAACAAGAATATGCACAACGACAATATGAAACCACTCACCGTCTACAAGGCCAGTGCCGGGTCGGGCAAGACCTTCACACTGGCTACGGAATACATCAGGCTCGTGATAGACAATCCCATGGCCTATCGGACCATCCTCGCCGTGACTTTCACCAACAAGGCCACGGAGGAGATGAAGTTGCGCATACTCTCCCAGCTCTACGGCATCTGGCGGGCCGACAAAGCTTCGGAGGGTTATTATAATAAGGTGAAAGAAACCTCCGAACTGCCCGAACGCGAGATTAGGAAGCGGGCAGGAATGGCCTTGCGCAACCTCATACACAACTACAACTACTTCCGCGTGGAGACCATCGACACGTTCTTCCAAAGCGTGCTGCGCAATCTGGCACGCGAACTCGACCTCACGGCCAACCTGCGTATAGGGCTCAACGACTATCAGGTGGAGCAGCAAGCAGTGGACAGGCTCATCGAAGACCTCGACGCGAAGAATCCCGTGCTCGGTTGGATCATGGATTATATCAACGAGAACATCAACGACGACAAGAGTTGGAACGTGATCGGGCAAATCAAGAAGTTTGGTGAAAACATCTTCAAGGACTTCTACAAAAGCCGGAGCCGCCGGCTGGAGGAGGTGTTCGGGCAGAAAGACTTCTTCCCCGAGTTCAACCGGCAAATGCGGGCCATCCGCAAGGAGGCGCAGGAGCGGCTCGCCGGCCAAGCCGAACGATTCTTCAGACTGCTGGCCGACAACGGTCTGTCCGTGGAAGACTTTGCCAATGGTGCATCGGGCGTGTGCGGCTACTTCTTGAAACTGCAAAAGGGGGAGTATGACGAGACCAAACTACTGGGCAAAAGGGTCTTGGACGCGATGGAATCGCCCGAAAAGTGGGTCAAGAAGAAAGAGGCCGTGCCCGGCAATCCGGCCTTCGACCTCGTGACGGAAGTGCTCTTCGACCTGCTGAACGAGACCGAACGGCTCCGCCCGAAGGCCGTGCGCGACTACAAGTCGGCCGACCTCACCCTCCGGCACATCAACCAACTGCGCCTGTTGGGCAGCATCGAGACCAAGGTGAGAGCCCTGAACGAAGAGGCCAACCGCTTCTTGCTGAGCGACACGCAGATGCTTCTCCACTCGCTCATCGACGGAAGCGACTCGCCGTTTATCTTCGAGAAGATAGGCACGCAGCTCGAACACGTGATGATAGACGAGTTTCAGGACACCGGCACCGTGCAGTGGGCCAACTTCAAGGTGCTTCTGGAGGAGTGCATGAGCCGCGACGGGGCCGCCAACCTCATAGTGGGCGACGTGAAGCAGAGCATCTATCGCTGGCGTTCGGGCGACTGGCGGCTGCTCAACGACATCGAGCGCGAGTTTGCCCCCCATGCCGAACAGCGGCTTGCCGTGACCTCGCTGTGTACCAACTACCGCTCCGAGCGCAACATCATCGCTTTCAACAATGCCTTCTTCCGCACGGCTGCGGCACTTGAAGAGGCCGACCGGCAGGAAGACAATGCCGAGGGGGCGGCCCAACTGGCCCACGCCTACGCCGACGTGGTGCAGCAATGGCCCCAAGGACGGGCTCCCCGGGGGCGCGTGGAGGTGGAACTGCTGCCCAAGTCAAGCACTGACGACGATATGCTCGACAAGACCGTAGAAACCGTAGACTATCTGCTGCGGGCAGGGGTGGCGACCAACAAGATAGCCATCCTCGTGCGTTCCAACCGCACCATCCAAGACATCGCCGACCATTTCATGACCGTTCGTCCCGACATTCCGCTCGTTTCCGATGAAGCTTTCCGCCTCGACGCATCCGCAGCCGTCGGCATGATAATCAACGCCTTGCGCTATTTGGTTAACGAAGAAGACTATCTATCGAAAGTGGCACTGGTGGAAGCCTACCAGAAGCAGGTGATCGGCACCACGCTTACCGACAGCGAACTGCTCGTGAGAGACCGGGCAGGCAAGACCGGAGGCGACACCCGGCTCAACGAAGAGCTGCCTGCCGACCTCACCGAGCCCGACAAGCGGGCCCGATTGCTTGCCATGCCGCTCTTCGACCTGGCCGAACGGCTCTTCTCCCTGCTCGGACTGAAGAGACTGAAGGGCGAAAGTGCATACGTGTGTGCCTTCTTCGACCGACTGACGGCCTATCTGCAAGACAACACCACCGACATCACGGCCTTTCTGGAGGAATGGGATGCCAACCTGCATGAGAAGACCATACAGAGCGATGCGGCCAACGGCATACGTCTGCTCACCATCCACAAGAGCAAGGGACTGGAGTTTGACAACGTGGTGATGCCCTTCTGCGACTGGACATTGGAGCGCACATCGGGCAACACCGTGTGGTGCGTGCCCTCGGAGGAGCCTTACAGCCGGCTGCCGCTCGTGCCCGTAGACTTCAGTGCCAAAGGCATGAAAGGCTCCATCTACGAGGCCGACTACCACCACGAGCACTTGCAGAACATCGTGGACAATCTCAACCTGCTCTATGTGGCCTTCACCCGTGCCGGGCGCAACCTCTTTGTATTTGGCAAGCGGGGCACAGCCAACTCCCGCTCCTACCTCATCGAGCAGTGTCTCACGCAGATGGCCGGCAGTGAAGAGTTTGAGACAGCCGACTACCATGAGGGAGCGGACGAGAAAACAGAGTCGGTGGGTTTCGCGTTTGGGGAACTTTCTGTGGAGAAACCGACCGTTTCACCGACAGCCGGGACTGCCGCAGGAGCGGAAAATGGCGGTGATACAGCCCTATCCGAAGTCCCAGAAAGCGAAAAAGAGCCCGTTTCATCGCAGCCGAATGTATTCATCCGCCGCCCCATGCCGCTCCGGCCCGACATCGAAACATTCGAAAGCCATGCCGAGTTCAAGCAGAGCAACAAGAGCCGCAACTTCGTGGGGGGCGACGAGGAAGAAGAGAAACGCCGCAGCTACATCAACACAGGCAACATCCTGCACCGGCTTTTCTCCAACATCCGCACCGCGACCGACATCGACGATGCCGTGCGGGAACTCGAACAGGAGGGCGTGCTCTACGACGAAGAACTCACAGCCGAGAGTCTGCGGCGCATGATTCACAAACGGTTGGAGACGGAGCAGGTGGCCGACTGGTTTTCCGGTCGCTGGCAACTCTTCAACGAGTGTACCATCCTGCAACTCAACCGCGAAACCGGCAAGGTGGAGGAGCATCGCCCCGACCGCGTGATGACCGACGGCAGGCAGACCATAGTGGTCGACTTCAAGTTCGGCACCCACCGCGACGAATACCACCGGCAAGTGAGACAATACATGGAACTGCTCCGCCAAATGGGCCACCGGCAAGTGGAAGGCTACCTCTGGTATGTATATAAAAACGACATCGAGCGCGTGGAATGAGCCACTCCAACCGCCGGGCCACTCACTGCACGCCCCTGCCCGAGCCTTTCACCGACACTCTCCCATCCCCAACAACAACGATATAAAAAACCGCTGACACGCCAATGAAGACTTTTCTCGAAACTGTAGCACACGATATCATCACAAAATACGGCACCGACCTGTCGCGCACGGCTGTGGTGTTTCCCAACAAGCGGGCCTCGCTCTTCCTGAACGAGCACCTCGCCCGATTGGCCGACCGACCGCTCTGGAGCCCGGCCTACATCACCATCAGCGACCTCTTCCGCCGCCACAGCAAGCTCGCCACGGCCGACCCCATCAAACTCATCTGCGACCTGCACAAGTCGTTTGTGACCTGCACGGGGCTCAACGAGACCCTCGACCACTTCTACGGATGGGGGCAGCTCCTGCTCTCCGACTTCGACGACATCGACAAGAACATGGCCGATGCCGCCAAGGTATTTGCCAACCTGCGCGACATACACGAGTTCGACGATGCCTCCTTCCTCACCGAGGAGCAGAAGGAGATGCTCAAAAAGTTTTTCAGCAACTTCTCCGACAACCACAACTCCGAGCTCAAGCGCCGGTTCTTGGAACTGTGGAGCCACTTCGGTGACATCTTTAACGATTACAACCAACGTCTTGTCCAACAAGGACTTGCATACGAGGGTAAGCTCTACCGCGAGGTGGTGGAGAATCCCCGGCTCACCTTCGAGTATGACACCTATCTCTTTGTGGGTTTCAACATGATGCAGAAGGTGGAGCTGGCCCTCTGCGACCGGCTGAAACGGGAAGGCAAAGCCCGCTTCTACTGGGACTACGACCACTATTACATGTCGGGCGACAACGAGGCCGGGCACTACATACGCCAATATCTGGCCCACTATCCGAATGAAATAGCCCCGGACGACACCCACGATCCCTACGACAACTTGCGGCGCACGAAGGACATCACCTACATCAGCGCGTCGACAGAAAACATTCAGGCACGCTACATCAGCACGTGGCTGCGCGAGAACAACCGCATAGCCGACGGCAGCCGGACAGCCATCGTGATGGCCGACGAGAGTCTGTTGCAGACCGTTGTCCACTGTCTGCCGCCCGAAGTGAAGGATGTGAACATCACCACGGGCTATCCCTTGCAGCAATCGCCGTTTTTCTCGCTTGTGATGCAGCTGTTCGCCCTCTGCACCATGGGCTACCAAAGGCAGAGCAACCGCTATCGGCTTCACTTCGTCAACCGCCTGCTGCGCCACCCTTACACGCCCTACGTGTCGCCAAAATACCGCGATCTCATCGACGATCTCAACCGCCACAAGCGTTTCTATCCGGCCCGCGACAGCCTCACCTTGGGCGACGAGGGACTGGAACTGCTCTTCCCCGACATGGGAGACTTCGACAACCGGAAGCTCATCGGGTGGATGCTGGCGGTGCTGAAGCGCATCGGCGTGAACGCCCGGGGGGTGGCTGACCCTCTGTTTCAGGAGTCGCTCTTCCGCAGCTACACGCTTCTCAACCGCCTGAAAGAACTCATGGACGCGGGCGACCTCACGGTGGATACGGCCACGCTGGAGCGGCTCACGGGCCAACTGTTTCAGTCGACCGGCGTACCTTTCCACGGCGAACCCGTGGTGGGCATACAGGTGATGGGCGTGCTCGAAACCCGCAACCTCGACTTCGACCACGTGCTGCTGCTCTCGGCCAACGAGGGCAACCTGCCCAAAGGCATCAACGACGCCTCGTTCATCCCCTATTCCATACGTCATGCCTACGGGCTCACCACCATCGACAACAAGGTGGCCATCTATGCCTACTACTTCTACAGCCTCATTCAGCGGGCCACCGACGTGACCATGACCTACAACAATGCCACGGAAGACGGCCACACGGGCGAGATGAGCCGCTTCATGCTCCAACTCATGGTGGAAAGCGGGCACCCGATAGTGCGCCGGAGCCTGCAGGCCGGCCAGGAACCGAAGCGAAAGGAGGAGACCGACATCACGAAAGACAAGGCTGTGGAGGAACAGCTCAACAGGTTTACAAGCCTCTCGCCCACGGCCATCAACACCTATCTGCGCTGCCAGAAACGTTTCTTCTACCGCTACATAGCCCACATCGAGGAACCGGACACCCCCGATGAAGACGCCATCGACAACCGCATCTTCGGCAACATCTTCCACAAGGCGTGCCAGAATATCTACCTCTCGTTTGCCGGACCGGGCGACGTGGCCTGCGATGAAAAGGGCGAACCGCAGCTCCTCCATCCGCTCACGATACGCCAAGGCGACATCGACAGCTATCTGAAGAGCAAAATGCGCATTGAGGAGGTGGTGGACGACGCTTTCCGGGAAGAACTCTTCCACGTGAAGCGGCAGGGATTCCGGCCCGAATACAACGGTTTGCAACTCATCAACCGCAATGTCATCGTGAGCTACGTGCGCCAGCTGCTGCGCCTCGACAGCCGCCACACGCCGTTCACAATACTCGGACTGGAACTGAAAGTGTTCGACACCGTGACTTTCACCGCGGGCTCTGCGGAGCGCACACTCCAAATCGGCGGCTCCATCGACCGCCTCGATGCCGTGGCCTCGGAACTGGGGGGCGAGCGCATTCGCGTGATAGATTACAAGACGGGCAACAAGGCACAGGCCAAAATCAAGACCATTGAGGAGATTTTCTCGGGTGAGGACATCAGCCGCAAGCACACCGACTACTATTTGCAGACGATGCTCTACTCGCTCATCGTTGACCGCAGCAGCCGCCACAATCCCGAAGGAGAGCCCGTGAGTCCGGCCCTGCTGTTCATCCAGCACACCACGGGGGATGAATACGACCCCACGCTCACGCTCGGCGACGAGAAAATCACAAGTGCCGGCCGCTACCGTGACGAGTTCACCGATCGGCTGAAAGGCGTGCTCACCGACATCTTCGACCTCTCCCACCCGTTCGTCGCCACCGCCGACCGCCGCCATTGCGACACGTGTCCCTACCGGCAGATATGCAAGTAAAAGGCAGGAGTCACTTCCCTTAGAATGAGGCGCATTTATCTGCGCGACCGGTTTTCGACATAATCAGCATCATTCGCCGAAGAACATCTGTGTCGGCGAAAGGAACAAATCAGGCGAATTTATCCGCGCAACCGACATTCTTTTCGCTGCGGGGGAGGTAAAACCTGTATATAGCACGAAATATTAAATCTTCAGAAAAAGCCTTACACGGTTTTTCTCCACAGCCGTTTGTCTACACAAAATCGTCCGCCCCACTCTCCTTATCCGCCCCATCAAAACCCTCATCAAGCCCGACCGACCTTGCAAAACGGCTACACCTGAAAGCCCGGTCGGGCCGAACGACAACCTCAAAGAGCCCGTTTTGCAACGCCATTCGGGCCTTTTCGCAAGGGTTGGTGGTCCGATGGGTGGCTGTAGGTGGCTTGGGAATGAAAAAAGGGAAACACCTGCGTGCTCCCCTTGCCAATGCAAAGATAATACCTTTAAAAGGCAAATGCAAACGTGCTGCGAAAACTATTGACACACCAACCGCCCGCCCTGTCTGTCAGAACAAACTCAGCGAGAGGTCTACGGGCGGGGCTTTAGACTCTTCCTCCTCTTCCACGCGCGAGAAGCGGAGCATGAGCTGCTGCGTTTCGTGCGCATCGGGATTGAGAAAATACACGCCCCGGGCATCGGCCTTCTCGATAATGGAGTCCGGATTGCGCGCACTGCGTTGCAGAAACTGCGCCACATAGCGGTGTACATCGTCGTAGCTCGCCGGGCAGAACAGTGAGTTACAAGCGTTGAACACGTGGCGGGCCACCTTCTCGGCCTTCAGTCCGTTCTCTCCCGCCTCGGTGAGCACTTTGAATATTTCCTGATCGTAGTTCATCATAGATTCGGCAGTTCTGTTGTCCCGTAACAAATACGGATGCGCTTCCGGCCCGGCGACACACACCGCCCCACAGCACGACCGCTCCCCGGCGGCACAAAACTCAGCCTTTCGGCTTCAACAAAAAAGCCGCGGCTTGCATGATGGCGAGCCGCGGCCTCTTCATTTTTTTCTTTGAGTTTCGATTAAGCGAGGACCACTTTGTTGTCCTCTGCCTTGATTTTGCCCTCTTTCAGGAGCCATCCAATACCGAGGATAGCCTCTTCGGAGCTAATCTTAGACGCCTTGGTAATCTCGGCCAGTGTCTGGGCCGAACCGGCTGCTGCCAGAGCCTGATACACATCACCGGCCTTGAAACCTGCATTTTCAGCAGTGAGTTCCAATACCGATTTCTTTACAGCTGCCTTCTTCGGAGCAGCCTTCGTTGCTGTAGCTTTGGGAGCAGCAGCTTTTGTTGCTTTCTTTTCTGCCATAATCTTTTGCAAATAAATAAATTTTAGGGTTTCATGGCTATTTGATCCCCAGTTGATTAATTATTCGCTGCAAAGATAGCATAATTATCCTGAAACACAACGGTTTTTAATTGGAAATGTAACAGATTATCAGCCAATTAGCAAATATAGTGGGTTTTTCTTGATTTAAATCAAGGTTTAGGTGTTGGGTGGTAGGTGGCAGGTGGTAATGATCACCTTACAGACTATTACCTTATCACCCATCACCTACCCCACACACATCGCCAAGACAGCCAAGACAACGATGCGTTGTTCGCCTCGGGACAGAAGACACACACAAACACACAATGGGCAGACCGCCTCCGACTTGCCGCGGCAACCGGAACCCCGCACTACGGACAGATTTCGGTCAGGATGTCGGGCAACGGCATGTCGTCGCAGTTCATCTCGTTGAGCAGGTCAGACCCCTTCTTGGTGAGCGAGAAGTGCATCTGCCGCTTGTCCACACGGTCGAGGTTGCGGTTGACGAGCAGTTTGTTCTCTGCCGATCCTATCACCTTCGAGGCATTGGAGTTGGTCAGTCCCAATGCCTCGGCTATCTCGCCCGACGTGAGTCCGCTGTTGTCCTTGAGCGTGCAGAGCAGCATGGCCTCGTTGATGTTGAGGTTGAACGACTGCTGAAACTGGTTTTCAAGCGCCACGATGGCGCGATAGACGTCGCGTATGCGACATAGTTTCTTTTTATCCATAATCTATTATCATTTATTTAAGTTTCACAAGCTCAACTTTAGGAGTTAAAGGAGTTAAAGGGGTTAGCACTCGCTTCGCTCGTTAGAAGAAGTTCCTTGAGCGTAAGCGAAAAAAGACAACAGCCTTATTGATTGACTGCTTCATTGCATTAGGAAGAAGGACTATTGTCTTTTTTCGCTTACGCTCAAGGCACTTCTCCCTTTTTTTCGCTATCGCTCAAGGAACTTTTCCTTAAATCCTTTAACTCCTGTTGAACTTGCGAAAGTTCAGTCATTTATCATTTCATCGGAATCAAAGCCCCCACCCAGCAAGTCCGCACGGGGTATCCCTGTCTCTTATACACATCTCCGAGCCCACGAGACATG
>ENA-OXEC01000088-OXEC01000088.1-human-gut-metagenome-genome-assembly--contig:-NODE-88-length-64047-cov-39.8714_pt1 | contig 64047 bp, 49 predicted proteins | sample MGYA00249351_ERZ652235 | MGnify/ENA primary metagenome ERZ652235 (study PRJEB26925, sample SAMN05826906) | human gut metagenome | biome: ENVO:2100002; feature: ENVO:00000062; material: ENVO:00002003...
ATTGTCAAGTGTTTTTTATTAAATTTTCTATATTTTCTTAAGTTGACGACATTGAGCAAACGGTTTTGAGCACAATCATTGATGTTTGAATTCTTAGCTTCATTTTTGTAGCAAGCGAGCACCATATAAGTGCTTTATTTCGGTTCTTATCCTCTAAACTCTAATTTATTTAGCATTTTATTAGATGTATTAATTTTCCTGCATAGTCTCCATATAAGTCAGTTAGATTTATACCCCCGTTCATAAGTACTCCACCTGAATATATTTCATTTGTTTCTTCATTTCTATACATTGAGTTTTCATCTAATCCTTTTAATTTTATTCTTCTGCTATGATAATTAGGTCTGCCTAAAACTTGAATACATGTAATTAACGCTTCATCTTTGTTCTTTGAAACTACTGCCCAAGAATCAAAATTATTATTTTCAGAGAAATTATCAATTCTATAATAATCACCTTCTCTAACTAAATCATTATATTTATGATACATTGCAACTTGTTTTGGTATCATATTTCTATCTTCTTCTGATATCTTAGTAATATCTAGCTCATATCCAAATGTTCCACTAAGCGCCACATATCCTCTTGTCTCAAAAGGAGTAGTTCTTCCTACTGTATGGTTTGGGCAATCACTTACGTGGGAGCCCATTGCTGATAATGGATAAACCATAGCTGTTCCTTCTTGAATTTTTAGTCTTTCAATTGCATCAGTATCATCAGAGCACCAGATTTGTGGACTATAATATAACATTCCCGGATCAAATCTTGCTCCTCCACCAGAACAATTTTCAAGTAATATATTTGGAAAATCAGTTGTTAATCTGTTCATCATATCATATACTGCGAGTACATATCTATGAAGTATCTCACCATGCTGCTCCTTTCCAATAACACTACTTCCTAAATCAGTAATCTGCCTATTCATGTCCCACTTAACATAAGTTATATTTGCACTTGAAAGAACCTTTTTTATACTTTCATAAATATAATCCACAACTTCTTTTCTGGTTAAATCTAGAACATATTGTTCACGGCATAAAGCTGGTGTACGTCCATCTATATGTATACACCAATCTGGATGTTCTCTATATAAATCTGAATCTGGAGATATCATTTCTGGTTCAAACCAAATTCCAAATTCTAATCCTAATTTATTTACTTCATCAACAAGATATTTCAATCCACCTTTTATTTTATTTTCATTAACAATCCAATCTCCAAGTGAAGAATTATCTGCATTTCTATGGCCAAACCATCCGTCGTCCATAACAAGCATCTCAATTCCAACATTGGCTGCTTCTCTAGCAATTGATAATAGTTTATCTGTGTCAAAATCAAAATATGTTGCTTCCCAATTATTAATCAAAATAGGTCGTTCTTTATCTTTAAATTTTCCTCTGATTAAATGGTTACGATATAAATTATGGAATGTTCTTGTCATTTTTCCTATACCTTCATCGGAATATACCATAACAACTTCTGGAGCTACAAACTCTTCATTAGGCTCTAATTTCCACTCAAAATCACTTGGATTAATTCCCATAAGTACTCTTGTTGTATCAAATTGGCATCCTTCTACTTGTGCTAAAAAATTTCCTGAATATACAAAGTTAAATCCATATACTTCACCAAAATCCTGTGTTGCACTACTATCTAAAAGTGCTATAAAAGGATTATCTTGATGGCTAGATTCTCCTCTTACTGAAGATACTGTCTGTGTTCCATAAGTAACTTTTTGTCTCAAAATATGTCTTTCTCTAGCCCATGAACCATGTAATGAAATCATATCATAATTTAGTCCATCAAAATCTATACACATTGATAGAACTTTTGTAAGATAAACTTCTTCTTTCCCACTATTTTTAACTCTAACACTTCTTGTTATTACATCTAAGCTTTCAAAAACAGTATATATTAAAATTACTTCTAAATTAGCATCTTCATCTAAGCATGTTATTTCAAGACTTGTACATTCATTATTTTTACCAAATGTAGCTGGAAGATCTTTAAGCTCCTTCTTGCCTTCATAAATTTTATGTGAGCAGTATCTAAGTTTACATGTTGTATTTCCATTGAAATCTTTTATTGCTAATGCAGTTTCTCTAAAATCTCCTATACCATGAGTTGAATATTCCATTGGAAAGCTATCATAAAATGATACTCTATCTCTATTATTTTTAGATGGAACATATGGCGGCTCTTCTAAACGTAATAAATAATTAACATTTTCATCAATAATCTTTTTTCCATAATAAACATGACCTATAAATTTTTCTTCATCAACAATTGATATGATATATGATGTATTTTTCGCATCCAACTTAAATATTTTATCATCTTCAAAAAATTTTATGCCCATTGTTATCCTCCTTATTATTAATCTGTATTTCTATAGAAAAGGTTTACTATACCTTGACGATAATATAAACATTAGTCTTAATCAATGCTATTTTTTAATATCATTTATATTTGCATCAAATACCGAATTTTTGTATATAAAACTCAAAAGCAATAAAAACTTTTAACTAAGTAAAGTTTTTATTGTTTTTACTTTATTGATTGTTTCAACAGCTTTAGTAAAATTAATTGGTACTTCAAAAATGTGGTTGTTTTAAATTGATATCTTTATTAAAATTTTTACATTTTAAACATTAAAGGAGCATATCGTATTTGATATGCTCCTTATAACACTTAAGCTAAAAATTCTTCAAATCTTGAAACACTATTCTTTTTACCGATTACTACAATTAAATCATTTTCGGATAAAATACAATCTGGGCTTATCTCAAAAAACTAAAAACAATAAGTCTACTTGGACTTATGTTTTTTAATAATTTCATGTTTAATCTCCTCGTTTCGCTCATAATTGAATTCTATTTTTATAAACACTTAATTATCAAAAGCTGATAATTTTCTTATTGCAAAATATCCAATTAAAAATGTTCCTATACTTATTATTATATTTATTCCTGATGGTATTCCCGGAAATACTTCTATAACTGATGCAATAACAAAACCAAGAATTATCAAGTATGTTGGTGCAGTATATGTATTCATTGCTTTCTCTAAAATTCTAGTTGTCAATATTATTCCCAAAAGTACTCCTACACCTAATGGAATTAGATATGGTAAATAGAATTGATCAATTGCCTTCATAGTTTCTTCGTACATTCCTAATACTAAAAGCATATAGGATACACTTATTCCTGGCAAAACTAATGCTACAGCTGCAACAATTCCTGCAATTACTAAAAGCAATATATCAGTTACTCCAATATCTAAATTTACTGAAAATAATTCTTCTGGAATAAGTGAAATCATAAATATAATAGCCATTCCTAATATTGTATATAATATTACTGATAATGATATTTTTTTTATATCTGCTTTCTTATAAATCATAGGAATTGATCCAACTACTGCCCCCATAAATAAATACATCATTGGAAAAGTAAATGTATCAGTTAAATAAAGCAATGGTTTTGCAAATAATAAAATTCCTATACCTGCCCCTAAAACAAATGTTCCTAAAATTATCATACTTTGTTTTTTATGTTTAAAAAACGAACTTACAGATGTTATTAATTTATCATATATTCCAAGAATCATTGCCATTGATCCTCCGCTAACACCTGGTATAAGCATAGAACCTCCTACAAATAATCCTTTAAGCATATTTAATAAAATATTACTATCCACAATGTTCTCCTTTCTCTTTCTAAATTTATCTATAATATAAAAAGAGGTATAAGCTACCATTTAATAAAGTGTAGATTATACCTCTTTATATTCATTTTCATTAAAAATATTACTCTGCCTTATATTAATAACCGATTTAATGTCTTTCATATTCATATCTTTACTTTCCTCTTAATTAATAGCACTAATAATATTAATTCATTATATCCTATTAAGTCTACTATATCAACAATTAGATTAATGTAATTGTTGATATGTTAATTTTTATAATATTTATAGACTCTCTATTTTATTTTTAAATATTATATAAGTTATTATAATCATTTAAAATATCTTTCTCAACTACCTCTAATAAATCTGATAGATATAATTTTCATCTTTATAATTTTATGTATATTTTATTTAAAGAATTCTATTCCATAGTATCTTAATACCTCACTTGCAAGCCTTTCTCCTGCAACTTTAGATCCTTCTAGATTAGGATGAATACCATCTATACATTGAACATTCCATTCAGATGTATCAATGAATACTGTATTTTCTGTCATTGAGACTACTTTCTTTATTTCTGCTTTCCGCACATTAACAAATGGTAACATCAAAAATATAGTTACTCCACTATATTTATCTTGTATTCTTACTACACATTTTAATAATTCATCTTGAAACTCTTCCATTGATGCATCATTATCATTAGTTCCCATATTTATAACTATGAAATCTGGAAATTGTGATTTTTCTTTTGTTATAGAATCCATATTATCAATAAAGTCTATGAATTTAGGAACTCCTCCAGTTCCACCTTTAGTTACACCTGCTGCTGAAAAAGATACTCTTACATTCAAGCAGCCCAATGTCTCACAGCATTTAGCTACATAATTTGCTTCCGCCGCATAACCTTGGCTTGGTGTATTTCTATCTAGTAACCAACATCCTGCAGTTATGCTATCTCCATAAAATAATCCTATTTTTTTATTTTGTGTAAAAGGTTCGATCTTTCCATCTACATCAATATCTATTCCTGTAAAAGCTATTCCTTGTTCTTTATTCCATACTTCATCTTCATCTTTATTTCCAGAAACTACAATCTTTAGTATATATTCTTTATCTTTATCTAAGTTATCTATTATAAATGGTGAATTTGATACATTATCTCTAATATAATCCTCATCATTAATCTTATAAGCAATTTCAACTGGATTGCCAATTGGATTAGTATTTAAGAAATTTATTTTTATTGTTTTAGTACCTTTAATTTTTGCATGTATTTCTGATCCCAAATTTATCGTATATATGCATTCTGCATTATCTATTATTTTTTCTGTCCATCTTCCTAAGAAATAATATTTTGAAAAATCATTTCTTAGTACAATATGTTCTTTATTTATTGATTTTAGATTTTTAAATTTTCCCTTAAAATATATTATAAAAATAGTTGTAAATATAAAAAGCGGAAGATACCTAAGATAAAATTTATTACTAAAATTTATAAAATAAGATATTAATTGATATTTAATATCTCCTGAAGGATATATTTCAATTATATCTTTTAATGTTGATGATAATACCATAGGTATTTCAATAAGAATTATTATCCATGCGTTTTTTCTAAATATGTATGTAGAAAAAAGTGCTATAAATAGTGATAAAATAATTATTGCTATAAAACAAATTAATATATTCATAAATTTACTCCTGTTAATATTTTGATAATAATCCTTAGTATACACTATTTATTGTTTATTTGCTATTTGTTCCGCTCAGTGGAACAACAATTTTACAGAATGGGATATGTCAATTGTATGATAACGTAAACATTGTATAATTAAATTATAAGAAAAACAAATCATTGAATAAATATATATTATTAACCATATTAATTGGGAGGTTGAGATTTATGTTAAAAGTAAATGTAGGATCAAGTATATTATCTTGTGCAAAAACTGCAGGTAAAGAAGCTGCATCTAAGGCAAAGCTTGGTCTAGATTCAATAAAAATGGCATTTGTTTATGGTAGTTGTGATTACAATATTGATGAAATGTTATCTGGGGTAGCTGAAGAGCTTCCTGATATACCTCTAATCGGAAATACTTCATTCACAGGAATCATAACACCTGAAGGTTTTATTGGTTCTGACGATGGATTTGTTGGTGTAATGGCACTCTCTGACCCTGATATGATAATTGGTATAGCGTCTAAAGAACGTGGAGCTTCTCCTGTTGAAGATGGTAAATTAATTGCTGCTGAAGCTATGAAAGCTGCTAATCAAAACTCTTCTCCAAATTTCTTTTATATGGCTGCATCACCAGCAGAAGAAGAATTTTATTTAAAAGGCATAAGCTCTATTATTGGAAGAATTCCTTTCTTTGGTGGAAGTGCCGCTGATAATAGTATCTCAGGAAATTGGAAATTATACACTGATAATTCTCAATTTTCAGATGGTGTTGTTATTGCATTTTTCTATGGAGATATAAAAATGACCAACCTCTTCACTGGAACTTATAGAGAAACTGATGATTTTGGAGTAATAACAAAAATAGATGGTAATCGTACATTAGTTGAAATTGATGGTGTTCCTGCTACCAAAAAATATGCTGAATGGAGAGGAATTGACATGGAAGCCGTTACTGGCGGAAACTTACTTTCAACTACTATAACATCTCCTCTTGGTGTAAAAGACCGTTTAGGTGATTTAATCGCAATACGTCATCCTATGAATGGAAATGATGATCTTTCTATGGCTATTGGTAACAATTTATCTGAGAAAACATGTGTAATTCGTATGGAAGCAACTGTTGATGAACTAATTTCATCTACTGGTGAAACATTAAAAGCTTTAATAGAAAAAATGGATAAGCCTCCAATAGCATTTCATTTAGTTCATTGTGGTGGCCGTCGAGCTGGTATAGATAGTAGAATAGATGAAGTTGCAAAGCTTATTAAAGAAGCTGCTGGTGATATCCCTTTCATTGTAGAGTTTACATTTGGTGAATATGGATTTGAAAGTGACAATAATAATACTTGTGGTGGTTTAATGCTTTCTTTCACTGGATTTTTAGAGTAAACGGTAACAAATATAGATTATTTCTAGAATTATATATATATGAATGGAGGATTTTATTATGAAAATGATTATTGATGGTAAGGCTGTTGATTCTTCAGATGGCAAAGTATTAAATGTTTTAAATCCTGCTACTGGAGAAGTTATTGATACTGTTCCATTAGCTACTGAAGATGATGTTAATAAAGCTGTATCTTGTGCAAAAGAAGCACAAAAGATCTGGGCTAAAGTTCCAGTATATGAGAAAGTAGAAATACTAAAAAAATTTATAAATCTTGTTTTAGAAAATAAGGAAGATTTAGCAAGAACATTATCTAATGAAACTGGCAAGCCAATTAAAGAAGCTAGAGCTGAAATTGCAAATATTCCAATTGCTTTTGATGCTTTCTCTGAAAAAGCTAAACATTTATATGGCACAGTGGTTCCAGCAGGATTAGAAGCTGGACAAGATAAAAATATATTATTTACTCAAATGGAACCAATTGGTGTAGTTGCTTGCGTAATACCATTCAATTTCCCTTGTGACCTATATGATCAAAAAGTTGCTCCAGCTTTACTTGCTGGTAATGCTGCAATTGTAAAGCCATCAACTGATAATCCTTTAACTTTATGCAAGTTAACAGAGTTAATGGTAAAGGCAGGTGTAACTCCTGGTGCAATACAAATAATTACTGGACGTGGTTCTTCTGTTGGAAGCTGGCTTTGTTCTAATCCCGATGTACATTTAGTTACTTTAACAGGATCAACAGAAGTTGGAATAGAAACTGCAAAAGCTTGTGCAGATAATTTAACTCATGTTGCTTTAGAATTAGGTGGAAATGACGCATTCATTGTTTTAGAAGATGCTGATATAGATTTAGCTACAGATGAATTATTATGGGGGCGTATGTATAATACAGGGCAAGTTTGTTGTGCTTCAAAGAGATTTTTAGTTCATAAAAATGTTGCTTCTGAATTTTCTAAGAAGGCTGTAGAAAAGATAAGTGCAATTAAAGCTGGAATGCCATCAGATGAAGATTCTGAACTTGGATGTTTAATTAGTGAAAGAGCTGCAATTAAAGTTGAAGATCAAGTAAATCTCACTGTATCTCAAGGTGGAAAAGTAATCTTAGGTGGAAACAGAAACGGTGCTTTTTATGATCCTACTGTAATTATAGATGTTCCTAAAACTGCTGATGTTGCTATTGATATGGAGATTTTCGGACCTGTTGTTCCTATAATTACATTTGATACAATTGAGGAAGCAATAGAAATTGCTAATAGTTCTAAATTTGGTTTATGCGGCTGTGTATTTAGCCAAAATATGAAAAATGCATTTTATGTAGCTAACGCATTAGAATGTGGTGGTTCAGTCATTAATGGTGCCAGCTTCTTTAGAAGTTTTGAAATGCCTTTTGGAGGATATAAATTCTCAGGTATTGGTACAGAAGGTGTAATGAGTACATTTAATGAAATGACAAGAACAAAATCAATAGTGCTCAAAAATATCCTATAATATATTATCTCATATTAATTAACAAGGGGAGCTGAAATTTTCAGCTCCCCTTCCACTTAAATTCAAATATTTTAAACTATTATATATTTTATAAATTAATTTTCCAAGTACCCCATTCTTCTAGAAATCTGACTTGCAGCTTCTTTTACATGCTCTATAATAATTGGTAATTTTTCATCAGACATTTGTGCTACATGTCCACTTGCACTAATTGAAGCAATTGCATCTCCTCTATAGTCAAAAATAGTTGCTCCAACGCATCTATGTCCCATAATATATTCTTCATCATCAATTGCCCAACCTTGTTGTCTTACTTTTTTTAGGTGCTTTTTTAAATCTTTCATATTAGTTATAGTATTTGGGGTAAATTCTTCAAATGTGCAATTATACAGTGCCTCATCTAATTCATCCCCAGAAAGACTTGCTAAAAGACATTTTCCCATAGATGAACAAAATGCTGGTGATCTATACCCTACTTGAGAATAAAGCCTTGTAGTTGGATACAAATCTAGCTTTTCAATATATATTACTTCATGTGCTTCTAATATACCTAAATGTACTGTTAAATTTAGCTCAGATCGAAGTTCAGATAAAAACGGCTTTGACTCTGTCTGTAATTCTAATCCATTTATATGATAACTAACGATTTCTATAAGTTTTATACCTATATAATAGCATCCATTATTATCTTTTTCTACATAGTGACGTATATTCATTGCTTTTAGTAACCTATACGCTGTAGATTTACTTATTCCTGTTGCTTTTGAAATTTCAGTTAAATTCATTGGATGATTCTCTTTAGATAATAATTCAATAATATCAAATGCACGATCCATAACCCTTACACTAGATTCCATAAACTTCTCACCCTCTATTTAAATATAATCATGATGTATAATATTTTTCTTTTTGGTAAACCATTACAAATATTATACATCATCTACTTATTTATTTCATTAATAATGCATAACAAAATTAGAATTTAAGTGAGAGCCCAAATTTTACATTTGGCTACTCTAGCTTACTCCTATGAACGGATGTGAATAGTGAGTTTCTTTATCCAATGCTCAATGATCAATTTTCAATGATCAATGGATGAAAAAAGTTTTCGACTTTTAATTATATTATTGCATCGTTATGCCCTTTAGCCATAACATTCGCTGGCATATAGTGCTTAGTGAAGTATGAACTTAGCACTATAGCCCATATTTTTCTGAAAGAAAAATATGTTTCCTATCAAACAGTGGACTATATTGGCATATAAATCTTAGCGACAAAGGAGCTTAGAGTTATAACCAATATTCTGTAGGAATATTTTCCTCGGAAAATATACATGCAATATAATAATTTAAGAAAAAACGAAGTTTTTTATCCTTCATTGAAAATTGATCATTGATAACTGAGAATTGCTAGACAAATTCTAGCTGTGCAAAACAGTTCCATTTTCATTAAAATAAAAAATAGGATTTTAAAATAAAATTAACTATTCTAAAATCCTATCTTTATTTTAATTATGTCTTATAATATTGCTAAAATTATAAAGTTTAATATAAATAATCCTGTTGATACCCATAAAATTGGATGAATTTCTTTTGTTTTTCCCTTACATACTTTCACTATACAATAGAATATAAATCCACTTGCTATTCCATATGAAATACTATAACATAATGCCATAAATATTGCTGCGAAGAATGCTGGAATTGCTTCCTCTAAGTCATCCCATTTTATTTCTTTAAATGAAGCTAGCATCATAATTCCTACAACAATTAATGCTGGTGCAGTTGCTTGTGCTGGAACTATTCCTATTACTGGAGCTAAAAACATACTAAGCAAGAATAATATTGCTGTAACTACTGCTGTTAATCCAGTACGTCCACCTGCTCCAATACCAGCTGCACTTTCAACATATGTTGTTGTATTAGATGTACCTAAAATTGCTCCTATTGAAGTGGCAATAGAATCAGCAAATAAAGCTTTATCCATTTTTGATTTGAATCCTGATCCATTTTCTAATGCTTTTTGGTCTTCTGCACTAAAGATTCCTGTACGACGTCCTGTACCAATAAAAGTACCAAGCGTATCAAATGTATCTGATAAACTAAATGCAAAAATAGTCATTAATACTAATGGAATTTTCGAACTATCTGAGAATAGTGAAAGCATTCCCTTTGAACCAAATGCTACTCCAAATGTTTGTCCTAATTGTCCAAATGATTCTCCTAATCCTGCGCTTGTACCTATTGCTGATAAATCCACAACTCCCATTGGAATTCCTATAATTGTTGTAGCTGCAATCCCTATAATAATAGCGCCTTTAACATTTAATATTAATAAAACTGTCATAATAGCTAGTCCTATAACTGCAAGTAAAACCCCTGGAGTATTAAAGTTAACTAAAGCTGGAACTGCACTACTATTTGCAACTACTGTTCCACTGTCAAGTGCTGTATATGTACCTGGATCAGATGTGAAATTAATTAATCCTGCATTCTTAACACCGATATATGCTATGAATATACCAATTCCACCTCCAATAGCATTTTGAATACTTTCTGGAATTGCCTTAATAATTAATTTACGAACCTTTGTTATTGTTATTAAAATATTAATCATACCGCAAATAAATACCATTGCTAAAGCTTGTTGCCATGTGAAACCTAATGCTCCACAAACAGTAAAAGTAAAAAATGCATTAAGTCCCATTCCTGGAGCCTGCGCATAAGGAACATTTGCAAATAGTCCCATAACTAAAGTACCTACTGCTGATGCAATAATTGTAGCTAAAAATATAGCACCTGTTGGCATTGGATTATCAGCTGTTCCTGCCAAGCTTAGCATTGAAGGATTAACAAAAATTATGTATGCCATAGCAAAAAATGTTGTTATACCAGCCATAAGTTCTGTAGAAAGATCTGTTTTATTTTCTTTTAATTTAAAAAATTTTTCCATTTTTAGTCCCCTTCTAATCACAAATTTTATTCTATTAAATTTTATTTAAATAAATAAAGCAAAATATACTGAAGCCGCTGATTAACTTCATCATTTTATTTTACTAACGTTCATAAACATTTTACACTATAATGTTCGTATATAATGTTAAAATTAAGTTAAATTTTGACGAAATATCTTTTTACTTCCTTTAAATTAGCTTAGAAATATAAAAATATCCATAAACTATTTACTTTTCAAAAGTTATCTCAAGGTAAAGGCAAATAATAATCAATTTACTATTGTTTAATATACATAAGTTTTATTGTTGATATATTCAGATTATGATAAAATAATCATGATATTTTGAAAATCACACATTTTGCATAATTTTACTATAGAGGAGAGGTTCTTTAATGAAAATATTAAAATCAACCCCAAAACAAGACGGTTTTTACATGCCTGCTGAATTTGAAATTCATGAAGGATGTATAATGATTTGGCCAGAACGTACTGATTCTTGGCAATATGGAGCAGTTGCCGCTAGAAAAGCTTTTACAGAAGTCGCTACCGCTATTTCAAAATCTGAAAACGTAACTGTCTGTGCTAGTGAAATCCAATATGATACTGCAAGAGAAATGCTTCCTGACCATATACGTGTTGTAGAAATGTCTAGTAATGACTCATGGGCTAGAGATTATGCACCTACTTTCGTAAAAAACCATAATGGTGATATTCGCGGTGTTGATTGGTACTTCAATGCATGGGGAGGTTTAGTTGATGGTCTATATTTTCCATGGGATAAAGACAATAAAATGGCAAGAAAATTATGTGATTTATATAATGTAGACACATACAATGCAAGACATTTTGTATGCGAAGGTGGATCTATTCATGTAGATGGACAAGGTACTGCTTTAGTTACCGAAGCTTGTCTTCTAAGTCAAGGACGTAATCCTAAAATGACAAAAGATGAAATAGAAGAAACTCTTAAAAATTATTTAGGTGTAGAAAAAGTAATTTGGTTAAAGTATGGAATATATAATGATGAAACAAATGAACACGTAGATAATATTTGTGCTTTTACAGCACCTGGAGAAGTTGTTCTTGCATGGACAGATAATAAAAACGATCCTCAATATAAAATGTCAAAAAGTTGTTTAGATATACTTGAAAATGAAATTGATGCTAAAGGACGTAAAATAATTGTTCATAAGCTTCCACTACCTTCTCCTGTATACATAAGTAAAGAAGAATGTGAAGGTCTTGAAAATATGGATGGTGAGCCAACGAGGGTTGATGGTGAACGTTTGGCTGCCTCATATGTTAATTTCTATATTGCAAATGATGCAATAGTAATGCCTGGATTTAATGATCCTATGGATATGGTTGCAAAAGAAAAGCTTCAAAAATTATTTCCTACAAGAGAAGTAATTCAAATTTACGCAAGAGATATATTAATCGGTGGTGGAAATATACACTGTATAACTCAACAGATTCCAAAGGGAGGTAAATAATATGACTAGAAAAATTAAGGTTGCTGCTATTCAAATGTCTTGTGGTACTGATAGAAATGGTAATTTAGATAAAGCCGAAAAATTTGTTCGTGATGCCGCAAAACAAGGTGCTCAAATAATCCTTCTTCCTGAGTTATTTGAAACACAATATTTTTGTCAGGAAAAAAACTACAATTATTATAATCTAGCTACATCAGTTGATGAAAATCCTGCAATTCAAAGATTATCAAAAGTTGCAAAAGAGTTAAAAATAGTTCTACCAATCAGCTTTTATGAAAGTGCTGGAAATACAACTTTTAATTCAATTGCAGTTATTGATGCAGATGGAACAAATTTAGGTATATATAGAAAGACTCATATTCCAGATGATCACTTTTATCAAGAAAAATTCTATTTTACTCCAGGAGATACTGGCTTTAAAGTATTTAAAACTGCTTATGCAAATATTGGAGTTGGAATCTGTTGGGATCAATGGTTCCCTGAAGCTGCAAGATGTATGGCTCTTTTAGGTGCAGAGATATTATTTTATCCTACTGCAATTGGCTCAGAACCAATATTAGACTGTGATAGTATGCCTCATTGGAGGCGCTGTATGCAAGGGCACGCTGCTTCAAATATTATGCCAGTTATAGCAGCTAATAGAATTGGCTTAGAAAAAGTGACTCCAAGTGAAGATAACTCTAATCAAGAATCTTCTTTAAATTTCTATGGTTCATCATTTATTACTAATGAAACTGGTGAAATCATAGAAAGTTCCGACCGCACAACTGAAACAGTGTTAATTTCTGAATTTGATTTAGATCATATTCGAAACATGAGATTGAGCTGGGGTGTATTTAGAGATAGACGACCTGAATGCTATTTTCCTATTACTAGACCAATTACAAATAACACCACTTTACAATAAAATATAAGAATATAGGAATATGTATTCCTATATTCTTATATTCTTAAAACATCTTCTTAATTAACATACTTTATAGTTTTCAATAAAGTTAATACAATCTAAAGCTTTATTCGTTATATGTTGTATTTATTTAAATCATTCTTAAAGTTCTCAGTTATATCTTTGAAATCAGATATATTATCCATTAATTTTTTAATTTCATTAGTATAAGTTGTTACATTAGCACTTACTTCTTCTGATGATGCTGAGTTTTCTTCTGCAATTGCTGCTAAGGATTCTATACTCTCATAAACACTATTTATAGAATCAGCTTCAGTATTTAGTTTATTTATAGTTTCTATCATAGAAGTTGCTACTATTTGTATTGATTTATTTGCTTCAAAACTTATATTTCTTACATTTTCTAAGTTAGTAGTTTCATTTTCCAATACGCCATATTGGTCATCTATATTATCTACTAATGATTTTATCTCATGTACAAACTGCTTTAGGTTAGAGTTTATCTCTTCAACAGCGTCTTTAGATTGTTCAGCTAACTTTCTTATTGAATCAGCAACAACAGCAAAACCTTTGCCTTGTTCTCCAGCTCTTGCTGCTTCTATAGAAGCATTTAATGCTAAAAGATTTGTCTGTTCTGCTATTCCTGATACTATTGATACAATGTTATTTATATCATTTGCTTTTTCTTCAAGATTACCACCTTTAACCCTAACTTCATTAAACTTTTGTAATGAATTAGTAATATTATTACTTGCATTATTTACATTTTCATAACTATTATTTATTTTTCCAATAGCATCTTCAAGTTGTGATTTGTTGTCATTTTCCTTTTTAACTATCTGTCTTAAATCTTGAATATTTTCATGTAATGACTGTACTGCATTATCTGTATTTTGAGCTTGAGTAACAGCACCTTCTGCAACTTGTTCAACTACACCACTTATTTCATTTGATGTGTGATTCATAGAATCTGATATTACATTTATTTTATTTATAAATGTATTCATCTCATCTGTAACGCCTTTAAAACCTACAAAATCAGTTTGTATATTATTCCTATGTTTTTTTATATACATATATATATCTTCAAAGAAATCATTAGTTTTAATTGTTCCATCAACACTATATTGATTATTTATTAATCTTTCAATTTCTTCTTTCAATGCATTTATAGGTCTAATCATTAATGAAACCCCAATAATACTTGAAATTCCACCTATAGCGCTTGCGATTATTCCATTTTTTAAGCCTATGATAGGTAACATGATTAAAAATGATATTATAAAATTAAATATTCCAACTTTAACTCCAAAACTTTTTATAAATCCAAACGAAAATAATCTATTAAAAATATAATTTCTATTGTAATATATATCTTTATCAAAAGTTAACTTTAAAGTAAGTTCGTTACTAGCTTTAGATAATTCTTCTGTCTTAATCTTTTCATTAAAATAAATACATGCCCCTTCAAGCATTCCGATAAAATAATCAAACATTCCTCTATCAGATCTATAAGTAAAAATAGCTTCTCTTGCTGAAATTGGCTCAATTTCAACTATTGGTGGTTTTGCTCCTGCAAATCTCTTTGTCATTACAACATGTATATCAAATAATGACTTTAGAAATGAATATAAATTATCGTGTATAAAAAAAGCAGGATAGTCCTGACTGAAAGATACTATATTATCATGTCCAATTTTCTTCCAAAGCTCTCCAACTTTCATATTTTCTTTTTCTGCTAGATACTGTATTATTTTTTTGATTTCTTGATCATCAACATTTTCAAGTGGAGAAAATATTCTTTTACTTCCCCAGCCCACGTATTCCATTGCTTCATCAACTATTGAATCATCAAATAATTTCCTGTTGGTTTTCATCCATGTTGCTACAACAGTTCCCTTCATTTTGATACCTCCTATTATAATAATTTTATATTTTTTACTTATTTTAAGTTTATATCTTTACATTGGTATTGTCACTAAAATTCTTCGTTATATTATATACAATATAACATGATATTTTAATATGAATATAATGAAAAAGATGACTTATCCTCGGCAGAAAAGTCATCTTTTAAGCTCAATTAATTAATTTTTAATATCTATATATCTTTTCTAGATTTAATTATTGTTAAAAATTAAACTATCAATGGTAAAAATTATATTGATATTGTTATTTTATATAAATAATATCAATCTTTATTTTAATATTTCATCTGCTAATTTTCTCATATTTTCAAAATCTTTTTCTTTGGCTACAGATTTTATAGTAACAACTGAGTCACAAATTGTTAAATCTCTCATTTTTTCTAATATGCCTTCCATGGTCTTTGCTGCCATTGGTGCCCATGAACCATTTTCAATTATACCAACAGTTCTCTTCTGGTAATTTTTGCTCTTTAAGTGTAATAAAAATTCTTCCATACATGGGAATACGCCACCATCATAAGTAGCTCCAGCTAAAATTAATTTATCATAAATAAAAGCATTTGTTACTGCTTCTGACATATCTTGTCTTGATAAATCAAATAAAACTACCTTCTTAGCTCCTTTTTCCTCTAGTATTGAAGCCATTTTTTTAGCAGCATTCGCAGTGTTTCCATGAATTGATGCATAAGCTACTAATACGCCATCTTCCTCTGGTTCATATTTACTCCAAGTATTATATTTATCTATATAGTAAGAAAGATTTTCTTTTAAAATAGGGCCATGTAATGGACAAATAGTCTTTATATCTAATGTAGCCGCTTTTTTTAATAACACCTGAACAGGAGAACCATATTTCCCTACTATATTTAAATAGTATCTTCTAGCCTCATCAATCCATTCATCTTCTACATCAAGTGCGCCAAATTTACCAAATCCATCTGCTGAAAATAGTATCTTTTCTGTTTTTTCATATTCAACCATAACTTCTGGCCAGTGAACCATAGGCGCCATAAAAAATTGTAATGTATGATCTCCTAAATTTAGTTCATCTCCTTCTGCAACCAAAAGTGTTTTTCCTGTAATATCCACGTCAAAAAATTGAGGAAGCATATCGAATGTTTTTTTATTTCCAACTAACTTCATATCAGGATATCTTTCTATAAGATTTTGAATGTTTGCTGAGTGATCTGGCTCTAAGTGCGAAATTACAAGATAGTCTACAGTTCGTCCATCAAGTGTCTTTTCAAGATTTGCAATCCACTCATCTGTTGCTCTAGAATCGACTGTATCCATAATTGCAACTTTTTTATCAAGGATTACATACGAATTGTAAGAAACACCATTAGGTATTTTATATTGGCTTTCAAATAAATCAAGTGTCTTATCATTTACCCCTATATACTTAATGGAATCTGAAATATTAATATCTGTCATACTTTATAGTACCTCCCTTTAGTAAATCATTACTTAAAATAATATTAATTAATAAATAATATATAATATTATTTATTATATTTTCCTTTAATAATTCTATAATCTAAAATAATTCCCTTGTAATTTTTTATCATTATAAATATATAAAATATCTTTTTTGTTATTAATTATATAATACTACAATATAATGAAAATTACTAGATTAAATATTAATCAATATTAATTCTTTATATTAACTAATATTGCAAAAAAAGCGCAAATTATGTATATAACTTTTTATATTAAGAAATTATATTTTACTTTCATAAAATAAAAACTCAAAGTTCAACTAAGTCTTTGAGCTTTTATTTTATATTCTACATTATTAATTTTTTATAATTTATTTAACCCATGCTCCGTTACTTCCAACATAGTATCCATCAACATAAGTGTTTGCTGCCATTGAACCATCAGCATTTAAGTAATACCATGTTCCATTGTCATTTAACCAGCCTGTTTTCATTGCCCCACTCGATTGTAAGAAATACCACTTTCCTCCTACTTTCTGCCATCCTTTTGTCATAGCACCACTAGTACTCATAAAGTACCATGTTCCTCCAACATTTTGCCATCCTGTTGTCATGGCACCATTAGCATTCATTAAATACCATTTTCCTTCTATTTGTTGCCATCCTTTTAATGCTTGTCCGTTAACATCTCCAAGATACCATGTTCCATCTACTTGTTGCCACCCTGTTGCTGGCACACCTTCTGCATTTACAAGTTTTATGCTTCCATCTGCATTTTGCTGCATTGCTGCTGTACTACCTTGAGATACGGTAACATTTGAATATGTATTATTGTTATTACTTGATGTTGAGCTATTAGAAGAATTACTTGATGATGATCCCCCTGATGAACTACTACTTCCACCACTTGACGATTTTTTACTTATCTTTCCTGTAATAGTTTCCACAGAATTTTCACTATTAGATACTACTAATTTTATGTATTTATATGCATCATCATTCTGTAATTTATATGCTGAATTCGTACTAACTAATGTTTCAGAAACTGAACCTACTCTATCTACTCTATACCATTTATATGCTAAATCTGAATTCACCTCATTCCCATTAATATCTTTAACATTTGCACTTAAAGTATTTCCAACTTTTTCATTCCCTTTAATTTCCACAGATGATAATTCAACTGCTGAAGGTGTTGTTACTGTTCCTCCATCTGGTGGATTTGGTATTCCTGGATTATTTGGTACAATTAAAGAAATTTTTGTTGTATACTCAAGCGAGCCAATCTTATATTCTTTACCATCCTTATTAAATGAAAAATCCTTTGTTCTAACTGTAAGTGTAACAAAATCATCATTATCATTATCATGTTCTATAAGCCATCCACATTCATAAAGATTTTGACCATCTTTTAATGGTACATCTGTATCTATGTCTAACCCCTGTCCACTAATTTTAACATTTAATATTGTATGTTTGGATAATTCATCTCGTATACTTAATACTTGAAAATCTAGAGATGTATTACTTGGTATTTCTACCTCTATAGGTGCATTCAAGCTTACATCTGCAGTTTTTGTTATTCCTACCGCAGATGGTGTTGTTTCTATTATAGAAACATCAGATGCTAATTTTGTTCCTTGCTTTAAGATTTCCACCTTGTCATTTGTTTGATTACGTTCTACCGCAAATGCATTAACATCCAATAAATTTGTAGCCATTGCTCCTGATTGGAAAATAGTAGCTGCCGCTAAAGCAATTGCTGTTGTTTTAGTGTATTTTTTTCTAGCCATTCTTATTTTCTCCTCTCTAAACAATATATTTCGACATATATTTTACCATTTTACATATATAATTTAAATATTTTTTGTTAAAGAACTAGACTTTTCTTCATTATATATGTTTCAATAATAAAATTTCATTTAAGATGTTCACAAGCTAAGTAAATACCGCATAGAAAATATAGAAAAGTAATTTCAACATATATAAATTAAAATATTGTATTTTACTCTATCCATTCCCATACATCTGTGCCAGTGCCTAATTCCAAATGGCATTTAATAATTCCTAAATCTAATTTGGTATAAAGTGCAGTTAATGCCTTTGATCTTACCTTATTACCTTCTAAATTAATCAAAAACTTTTGCTTGTTCATTGACGTTGGCAATAGCATTGCTACTTACACGCTTTTTTCAAAACAAATCTGATATTTTCAATTAGCTTTATAACTCCTAAGCTCTATCTTTAAATTCTTTTTTATTATAGTGAATTCTTCTAAAATAAGTAGAAAATTTAAAAGTCAATCTTTTTATTATATAAACCTCTTGCTTAAATAACAATCTATGAATTAAATTTATTATTGAAAATATTAATTAAAAATTTTATAATAAAAAAATAATAAATTTTGAAAAGCGTTCTATGAGTAAAGTAAAAACAATTTTAATAAAAAAGATGTAATTAGTCCTAGAGGTGTTGTTATACTCCAAAAGGAAAATTATTAAAATTAGATTTAGCTACTATAGATAGATTGAAAACACATAGGGTTTATTACGAAATTCTAAGGTCAGAAAATAACTTACCATAACTTGAACAAACTAAAAATACTTTTTCTAATGAAATTTCAATAAAAGAATATATGTTATCTGATAATGATATCTCACTTAATGTTCTAAAACATAATAATTCAACAAAATATGGTATTATTTTAGATATAATGAATGAATTTATTTTTGATGGTAAAAATGAGCAATAGTATTTATACTTCAAAACATTATTTAATGGTTATAATTGGTACTATTCACATTCTATAAATGTTGCTAGTATTGTTGCAGCGATTGGATTAGCCTTAGAATATACAACAGAATAGCTACATTCTTTGATATTAGGTTCTCTACTTCATGATATTGGTGTTATTCTTCTTCCTAAGAATATACTTCTAAAAGATAAAAATTTATTTACATCTGAAGAAAAAGCTATATTTGAAAAACACAATTCACTTGGATATGACATGGTAAAAGATTTATCTATACCAGAAGTATGTAAAAGAATTATATTAGACCATCATAAATTATTAAATGGAAATGGATATCCTAGTTCAGAAGATGATGAATTAAGCATAGAAAGTAAAATAGTAATAGTTTCTGACTATTTTGATTCTGAAGCAACAAGTGAAAAATCCCTAGAAGATATAATAATTTATCTTGTTAATAATCCAGATAAATTTCCTATTGAAATCGTATCAATTTAAAAAAATGAATTTAACCTTTAATATTTTTATTAGATACATTGCAATAGCAAATAAACTAATTTATATTTATGATTTATTCTATAAATATTTTCCGTATTCTGATTTTCTTCTTAGAAATAATAGATAACAAGAATGTACGAATATCTGTGAAAGTAAAAAATCCTTTAATTTCCCCTAAAATCTTTCCTTAAATTCTTTTTTTATTATAAGAAAATCTTCTAAATCATTTAAAAATTGAAAAAGCAATGCTCTATTTTCAAATTCTTCTCTATTTTTAGGTAATTCCATTCTTCTATATTCTTCCTTTAATAAAGTTAAATTCCTGATAAGCTCAATACAATCATTATCTGCATGTATATTAACAGCTACTTTGCGTGTAAACTCTGATAATATGCTAGTTTGCTCATATGTCATATAAAATCTAGAAAAATGTTTTTTCATTTTTTTTAATGTATCTAATTGTGCTATTCTCATCTCTATATAACATAAGTAATAATCCTGATTTCTAAAAAAGTAATTATTACTTATTCTTTGTGCCATAACCTTAGTTTCATAAATTAGTTTTTCAACAGCCCCAAATATTTTTTCTTCATTTCTCGATACAGCTTGAGTAATCAAGCTCGTGGATAAGTTTAACAATATTAATTTATACTGTTCCTCAATCTCATGCTTATTTTTTTCAAAATCCTCTTCCAAAGAAACATTATACAAATTAAACATCATTGCAACACTTATTCCTACTATTGTTAAGCCCACTTCATTTATGATCCACTGAATATTTATATTAGTACTTGTTAAAAGATGAGTAGATAAAACCGCACCTACAACCATCCCATCTTCGATTTTAAATCGTATTGTAATAGGAATAAATATTAATAAAAATAACCCAAATATGATTGGATTGTTTCCTAATAAAACATACAAAAGAAAAGATAAAAGTATAGCTATGATTGATGCTAAAAATCTTTTTACACTTACTATAACTGCTTCTTTTTTTGTATCTTGAATACTTAAAATTGAAATTATACCCGATGTCACTCCAAACTGGAATCCAATATAGCTTGATATTAATACTGATATAGTTGCCGACAATGCTATTTTAAAAGTTTTTGATTGTAAATATTTTATCATTAATATATCTCCTGATTCTTCTTGTTAATCTTATAATATATTAAGTTTAACATTATATTCTATAGTAAAGCTAAAAAAGCACTAAACATTTTTGTTTAGTGCTTTTTTAGAATAGCCTATGAGTGATTGTTAAAATAAACATCTAATGCATTGTTATAAAAGACCATTTTCATTTCCTCTTCATCAAATATATTGTATCGGATACACAAAAGATTTAATAATATCACTCTTATATTTAATTTAAATTAAAACAAGTTGTTCATTAAATAAATTATTTCGCAACATTGCCATATGAAGCTGCCCAGTTCATAATGCTAACTCCATTTTTATCTTTTGGATTATTATTTAATGTATAAATCCAAGACCAGTGATCATTATATTGAACTAATGAATTAATTCCATCTTGATTATAATCTTCTGCAAATTCCAACTTATTTGATTTTTCCCCTGTTTCACTTTGAACCTCTACTGTTTCATATAAAGATAATTTATATTTTCCATCCTTTGTTTCAGATGTAGTAAAGTCAGAATTTAGATCTTGTTTATATTCAGTTTTTGTTAATTCTTGTCCTTCAGTTAAAATATTAAATAAACGAACGGAACAATCTTCTGTTTTAACAGAGCTGTCTGTTTCACCTTGCACTAACCAAATAGCTGTATCAGAATTCTTCAATGATGATAATTCAGCATCAGTTGGAGTTTCTCCACCACGCTCAGTAGCAACATCTAATGCTGGACAACTTATCATTGCAGCTTTAAATAAATCTGGATAAGCAATTAACATTCTTGTTGTCATATATCCACCTGCTGAACATCCTGAAATATATACTTTTTCTGGATCGATATTTTTGGCTTTAATAACTTCATTTATTTCATTATATGCTTTTTTCAATAATTCATCCTTTTGAGCATTGTACCAAGTATCTGGTGCTTGGAATGCCATAACATGTGCTCCACCAAAAATTGCTTGTGTTTCATCTGTAGCCCAAGCAACTGTACCACGGTTACCTAACATTTGAGCAACATTATTGCCAGAAGATAGATAATCACCTTCACCATTTCCATGGAACCAAACTATTAATGAATCACTAGCTCCTGCATCATAGTATTGATAATTAATTCCGTTTTCAACTTTAACTGACTGAAATTTAGCTGTTTCAGCATTTATAACACTATTATTAGTAGTATAATTAGCTGTATATGATTCATCAATTACTACACCATTCTCATCAGTTAATATAATTGGCTTATTTTGTTTAATTGTATAAGTTAAATCTGCAGGGTAGTTTCTTGCTGAACTTAAGTAAGCTAATGTAGCTCCTTCTGATTCATCAAAATAAATAGTTACATATTGGCCATCAGTTTCTACTTTTACAATCTTACGATCAATATCATAATCACCATAACTAGTAACTGTAGTGCCTTTACGAATTCTATCTGTAGAAGCTTTAGCATGTACTGTAAATGTATCTTTATCTACTCCAGTAACCTTTCTTGCATCACCAAAATTAATTACAACCTTCGAAACACTCTCACCAGCATCAGTAACTTCTGAGTATACTTTACCAACATACGTAACATTAGTTGCTGCAAGTGTTGGCGTGTAATAACTTGTTACACACACAGCCAAAGTCAAGGCCATTGTTAATAATTTTTTAATTTTTTTCATATGTTCATTCCTCCAACTTTAATATTATTTTATGTACTCTTTTATCTTCAGCTAATACTATGGTAAAAGAGTCTACTATATTTCCAGTAATAACTGAAAATTTATTAGGCTAATTATATCTTATTATCTAAACTTACTTCTCCACTTACATGAAGAACTAAGATTAGTAGTACTCCCTATAAAATCGTTTAAAAAAATAATTTAACTGTAGATTTATTTCATTCCAGATATTATGAGTAATATCTAAACTACTCATAATATCTACAATCAATAATTTTCATAAACTAAATTATATTACCACTGTTAGTAGGTCTTCTTTGAAATCTATTTCTTTTTTATCACTTTCTATAACATCTAAATAATTGTCTGAATTTGTTATTATTACTGGTGTAATTAAAGAATATCCTTCTTTTTCAATTGCATTAATATCAAACTCTAATAAAACTTGTCCTTTTTTAATTACATCACCTTGTTTAGCTTTCAATGTGAAGTGTTTTCCTTCTAGTTTTACAGTATCCATACCAACATGTATTAATATTTCTGCTCCATTATTAGTTGTAATTCCCATAGCGTGTCCTGTTGGGAAGAATGTTGTAAGCACTCCATCTGCTGGTGCTACAACCTTACCCTCTGTTGGCATTATTGCTATACCTTTACCTAATGCACCACAAGCAAACGCTTCATCTTCAACATTTTTTAGTTCTGTTAATTTTCCTTTTAATGGGCTTGAAATAACTTCTTGTTTAACTAATGTATTTTCACTATTTTGTGAATTACCTTTATTAGAACTATCATCTTTCATATCACTTGGATCTAATTTTACAAATAGCATTGCTAAGAATCCTAAAACTAATCCTACTACTGATGCTATTAATATTCCATAGAATTCCATATTGAATCCATCTGGTCCCATAAATGTTGGTATAACAAAAACCCCCATACCACCTATTGAATATGCTTTTGAACCACAAAGTCCTAAGATTCCACCTGTTACAGCACCTATTATACAACTAACTACAAATGGTTTCTTTCTTGGTAATGTAATACCATAAATTGCTGGTTCAGTAACACCAAAAAATCCTGAAATAATTGATGGTATGCATAATGATTTTAACTTTTTATTCTTTGCTTTTAATGCTATTGCAATAACAACACCTGTTTGAGCAAAACATACTGCAAAAGAAGTCGCAACTACTGTATCATATCCAATAACAGATACGTTATTAATTGCTATTGGAACTAAGCCCCAATGTAAACCAAACATAACAAATATTTGCCAAAAACCACCTATAAATAAACCTGCTACAACTGGACTTAAGTTATAAATTGCCATTGTAATACTTCCAAGTCCATTACTTGCATAAGATGCTATAGGTCCTATTACTAAGAATGTTAATGGAACTACTATCAATAATGTAAATAAAGGAACTATGAAAGTTTTAATAACGTCTGGAATAATTTTCTTACATAACTTTTCAACATAAGATGCAAAATAAATTGAAAGTATTATTGGAATAACAGTTGAAGTATATCCACTTGATGGCATTACAACTGGAATACCAAAGAAATCAATTGTCTGACCTGCAAAGCCTACTATTGTAGGATAAACAAGAGTTGCACCTATTGCCATAGCTGTAAATTGATTTACATTGAACTTTTTAGATGCTGTAAATCCTAAGAATATTGGGAAGAAATAAAATAAGCAATCTCCAATTGACTGTAATATTGTGTAAGTTCCACTTTGATCGCTTAAGAAACCTAAAGCAACAAACATTGATAAAAGACCTTTAATCATACCAGTTGCACATAACACGCCAAGTGTTGGCTGGAAAACTCCTGATACAACATCTATGAATTTATCAAATACATTCATTTTTTCTGAAGAATCATCTCCAGCTCCTTCACTAAATCCTCCAACTGCAACTACATCTGCATAAACATCTGGGACATGATTTCCTATAACTACTTGATACTGTCCACCACTTTGAACAACTGTAACTACACCATCCATATTTTTCAATACATCTGTATTAGCCTTTTTTTCATCTTTTAACTTAAAACGCAATCTAGTTACACAGTGAGTTAAGGAGTTAACGTTTTCCTTGCCTCCAACATTTTTAATTATTTCTTTTGCAAGATTTTCATATTTCATAAGCAATCGCTCCTTTTCAATTAATCATAATCTTAGGCATTATCAAAAACATAACAAGTCATCTGCCTATCTATTTTCCATCATACTTCTTCAGTAAATTGCCATAATAGACCCAGCTATGATGGCAATCTACTTCATTGTCTGATGAAAAATATTCTCGGCATATTTGGACTTGTTATTTTCTTTCATATGCCTTATATACAAAAAGGCAAGACCTAAAATTTAACAATACTCAAATTACTTTTGTATTCTTAAGCTTCTGGTCTTGCCTGATTTAACAGTAACAATCCTAAATATTTAATTATTTCTATTTACCTATTTACAACACGCTTAATATGAAGTGTCAAATAAAGCTGTTCTTCATGACTTAACTCTATATTTAAATATTTTTCTATCTTAAGCATGCACTTATAAGCATCTTTATATTTTTCCTTTACTTGTGGTAAAAGAAAGTCTTCATTTTCATCTCTATACATCTCTTTATTATTAACTCTTTTAAAGAAGAATCTTAAATGAGTAATAAATCTTTCATAACTTAAAGATTTTTCATCTAATTCAATATCATAGGTATATTTTACAATATTCAGTATATCTTGAATCTTTTTAGTCATATCATAAGCAGTGTCAATTTTATTATTTTTTTCATTAAGCTGAGCTGTTATTAAGTGAAGTGCAATATTTCCAGCTTCTTCTTCATTAATCTTTTTACCAGTCTCACTTTCAATAAACTCCAAAGCTTTTAATCCAATATTGTATTCCTTAGGATAAAACTTTTTTATTTCCCAAATTAATATATTGGGTCTTTCTATTCCTTCATCAAATAACTTTAATGTATAGCTTATATGATCAGTTAATGTTACATAGATATAATCGTTAAGTTCACAGTTTAACATGTTCTTTGCATATTCTACAATGTCATAGCATAATGATATTTGTTCTGTAGGAATGTCTTCTAAAAGCATTTTAAACTTTTCCAAAGTATCCTTTTCTTTTAAAATAAAAGTTTTTTCTATTAGTGATTCATCTATTTCATCGCCAACTTTTTTTTTAAATGCAAGTCCACATCCAATAATAACAGCATCCCTTCCATTGTCTTCTTTAGCCATAACTGCATTATTGTTAAAAATCTTATCTATCTTCAATACACATCACCTCACATTCCATTCTATACTTGACTATATATTTTAAAATAAAAAACCTTAATTAATCAAAAGAAATAAATAGTATATTTCTTCTCATTAATTAAGGTATAGCCTGATCGAATCAGTAACAATCCCGACTTAATGTAATCGTTTATCTTGGTTTTATTATAATTTTTTTACAATGGCTTGTCAATACTTTTTTTATAAATTTATATGATTTTATACAAAAATCTTTTTTACTTTTGAATCAAATTCTAAATTTTAATGCTTTACTTTAGGCACATAAAAGAAAGAGCTGCGACATAAAGAATACAAAATATAATATATTATATTCAATGCTTAAATCTAAAAATAAAATATTGTGGTAATTGTCTTAATGCCACAGTCTCTTCTTTTTAACTAAACTTAATTGTCTCAAATAGTAAATATACTTAATAGTTAACTAAGAATATCTACTAGAATTTAATATGAAGCAAGTTATAGTTCTTCCCCATTAGTTTTTATTACATTTTTGTACCATTCAAATGATTTTTTCTTCTTTCTGTCTAATGTACCTTCTCCAGCATTATCTTTATCTACATAAATAAAACCATATCTCTTTTCCATTTCACCAGTACTTGCACTTACAAGGTCAATACATCCCCAAGGAGTATATCCAATTAAGTCTACCCCATCTTTAACAGCTTCCTTCATTTGAATTATATGATCTTTTAAATATTCAATACGATAATCATCATTAATTGAACCATCTTCTTCAACTTTATCAAAAGCCCCAAGACCATTTTCAACTACCATAAGAGGAATATTGTATCTTCCATATAATTCATTTAAAGTATATCTTAAGCCTTTAGGATCAATCTGCCATCCCCAGTCACTTGCTTCAAGATATGGATTTTTAATTCCACCAAGTAAATTTCCTGAAGTTTTGTCTTCATCTCCTGATGCTGATTCACAATTACTCATATAATAACTGAATGTATAATAATCTACTGTTCCTTCTTTTAAAATCTTCTTATCCTCTTCAGTTATATCTAAAACAATATTGTTTTCTTCAAAATATCTCTTAGCAAAGAAAGGGTATTCACCTCTGACTTGTACATCTCCACAAAGATCATTTGCTAATTGATTTTTTTTCTGTGCAAGTAATATATCATCTGGATTACATGTATAAGGATATGTTGTCATATGAGCAATCATACAACCTATTTTAAAGTCTTTATTAATACTATGACCAAGCTTTACTGCTTTTGCACTTGCTACAAATTGATGGTGAAGTGCTTGAAAACGGATTTGCTTATTATCATTTTGATGTAAAAAGTCTTCTGTGCCTTCATTTAAAATTCCAAGCCCAAGATATCCTCCCATTGGCATTGTGCCACAGTTAATTTCATTAAATGTAAGCCAGTATTTAACTTTGTCCTTATATCTGTTAAATATTACACTACAATAGTTAATAAAAAAATCTATTAGATTTCTTGAAGCCCAGCCATTATATTTTTTAGTTAAATTAAAAGGCATCTCATAATGTGAAATAGTGACTAATGGCTCTATATTATATTTTTTTAATTCATCAAAAACATCATCATAAAACTTTAAGCCTGCTTCATTAGGTTCTTTATCATCGCCATTAGGGAATATACGTGTCCATGCTATAGACATCCTAAATACCTTAAATCCCATTTCTGCAAATAGCTTAATATCTTCTTTATATCTGTGATAAAAATCAATAGCTTCATGGCTTGGATAATTTAATCCATCAATAGTTTCCTTAGTAATTTTACGTGGAATTGTGTGAGTTCCTGCTGTCAGCATATCACTTGTACTTGCACCTTTACCATCTACATTCCATCCACCTTCAAATTGGTTAGCAGCTGTAGCACCGCCCCATAAAAAATCTTTACTTAATATCATATAATGTTCCTCCTTATTAAATGATTTAATTAGATTTAATTTATAAATTAAAATTGTTTGTTTAAAAATAAAAGACCCATTTGTAGAGATATAAGAAATTGCACATAATGTAATGCTTATAAACTCATACAAATAGGTCTAGCTTGTCTTTTTAACAATAACCATCCACTTGTTATACTTATAATATAAAATATTCTAAATATTTTGTCAACGGTTTCATTTATTTATATTTTATAATTTTATCTTCTTTGCAAAAAAACTAAATATTTATTATAAGCATTTTTATAGTCTGTGTACTCTTCCAGTTCAATCAATCTTGTTAATTGTTTAGCAATTGCTGAATTAAAAATTTCATTTAAAGACTTCATTTTATTCTCCTCCAATTTTTATAAGTTTCTATCATAGTAAATTATCTTTGTTCTTTCATGACGCTCAAAGATTTACTTTATGATAAAGTTTACTCCCTGAAGTTAACTTTAGGTCAAGAGTAATTATAAAAATATTAGGTATCTTAATAAAAATTTATATATTTCTATTCAATTTAAAAATTTAAATTGCCAAATAAATATGAAAAATATTCAACGTATGCATTCAGATTATCTCTACAGGAAAAACTCAAGTTAAATTAAGGACAGCTGCAATTAGTTTTAAAATATTGATACTGTCCTTTTACTTATATATTCACATTTCCCTTATTACATTATTTATTGAATATCTTGTTTATTTTCTATATCAATTAAATTACTTATATATTTTATTTTTCCGTCCAATACATCGTCATAGAAAGATTGTTTGTTGTCAATGAAATCAATACATTCATTAAGTTCATTGATTTTCTCTAGCAAAGATTCTTTTAATTTATTAAGCATCTCTTTTCTTTGATTAATTGTAGAAGGACCTTCTAAGCAATAATTCATATATAATTTCATATCTTTAATGCTCATTCCACACTTTCTCAAGCACTGCAATCCCTTTAACCATGCAACATTTTTTTCATCAAACACTCTATAGTTATTTTTATCTCTTTTGACGTTTGGTACTAATCCTTCCTTACAATAAAATTTTAATGTTTCATAGGATATTCCTACTTGTTCACATACCTCTTTTGTTGTAGACATGAAATTACCTCCTAAATTATTAAAAATTAAAATACCACTTGCTAGGTAGTTACTACCTACTGGTAAGATTATTATAAAATATAAAATAATAAAAATAAAGGAGAGATTAAAGTGGAATATGTAACTTTAAATAATGGAATAAATATGCCTGCAGTTGGATTTGGAGTTTTTCAAATCACAAATAAAGAAGAATGTATAAAGGTTGTAATAGATGCTATTGATGCTGGATACCGCTTAATTGATACAGCGCAATCATATGGAAATGAAGACGCTGTTGGAGAAGCTATAGCTAAATCATCTGTACCTAGAGAAGAACTATTTATTACAACTAAAGTATGGATTAGTAATGGAGGATATGAGAAAGCAAAAGTTTCTATCGAAGATTCGTTGAAAAAAATGAAGTTAGATTATTTGGATTTAGTATTAATCCACCAGCCACTAAATGATTACTATGGGACTTATAGAGCTATGGAACAATTATATAAAGAGGGAAAAATTGAGGCAATAGGGGTATCAAATTTCTATCCAGATCGTTTGGTTGACTTATCTTTATTTAATGAAGTAATACCTGCAGTAAATCAAATTGAGATTAATCCATTCCATCAACAATTAGTAGCACAAGATTTTAATAGTAAGTACGGGGTACAACTAGAAGCATGGGCTCCTTTTGCTGAAGGAAGAAATGGGATGTTCAATAATCCTGTTTTAAAAACAATTGGAGAAAAATATGGCAAATCAGTTGCACAAATTATTTTAAGGTGGTTGGTTCAAAGAGGGATTGTTCCACTAGCTAAAACAGTTAGCAAAGAAAGAATGTTACAGAATATTGATATCTTCAATTTTAAATTAAATGAAGATGATATTAAGAAAATAGCTGCTTTAGATAAAAAAGAAAGTTCTTTCTTTAATCATCAAGAAGCATCATCAATAGAAATGTTAGCAAATCTTATTAGATAGAACTTTAATTAACATATATAAGTTCTAATTAAAAATCTCAAATGCACAATTTATGCCCCTTGTGGATACAAATAGTGTGATGAAAGTTTAAAATTTTTCAAGATTTCTTAAATTACATTCAGATTATTTATTAGAATATATATATACTAAAATTAATATTAGGAGTGATACTTATGAAAAAGATATTGTATTTAATGAGACATGGACAAACATTATTCAATGTTAGAAAAAAAATTCAAGGATGGTGTGATGCCCCCTTAACTGATCTAGGAGCTAGACAAGCGATTGTTGCTGGAGAATATTTCAAAAACAATAATATAACTTTTGACCACGCTTATTCATCTACATCTGAAAGAGCTTGTGATACATTAGAATATGTTTCTAATATTCCTTATAAGAGAGTAAAAGCTCTTAAAGAGTGGAACTTTGGTACTTTTGAAGGTGAAAGTGAAGATTTGAATCCACCATTGCCTTATGGAGATTTTTTTGTTAAGTATGGTGGTGAAGATGAAATTGAATTAAGAAACAGAATTGCAGAAACACTGTATTCTATTATGAAAAACGATAATCATCAATCGGTGTTAGCTGTCTCTCATGGAGCTGCTTGCCGTCAATTTATGAGATACTGGGCTCATACTAGTGATGTTGACCAAAAAGAAAGACTAGGTAATTGCTGTATACTAAAATTTGAATTTGAAAATGATGAATTTAAATTGATAGAAATAATAAATCATGACTTTAGTCAGTTATCTTAAATATATATGTTGCAATTACTTTTCTACATTTTGTATGCTGGTATTTACTTAGCCTGTAAACATCTTAAATGAAATTTTATTATTGCAACATATATACTATAATTACTTGTTGTGCTAGTTAAAAACAGTCAAAACAAAAATAGAATAAAAAATTGTTTTATCAATTTTTTAACTAACACAATGAGTAAATAATGTTTAAGGATAGAATTACAAAGCGCTAGCAATTTAGCCTATTTGGCTCAACACTAAAAACTGTGCTTGACAATATGAAGCAGTAACACCTATATGTATAATAGCTAACATTTTCTACACTTCTTTCCCCTCCAAGTTTGCATATCCTTTGGAAATACTCTTATTAAATTTGGAGCTTCTTTATATCCTATTATAATTGGTGCTTTTTCTATAACTACATTACTAGTGTCTATTCCAAACCATCTTGCTGGAGATACTGTTAATCTTTTAATTAATAATTTTGTACTTGTTATAAAATTATCCCATTTTGAAAGTTCACTTTCATTTGAAAGAACTTCTTCTAATAATACAAATTTAAAGTCTCCAAATACAAATTCATTATTTTGATTCAGCATATACTTTTTGGGAGTATACTTAATTTCTCCACTTTTAGCTAAGTCTTGAATTACTTTATATAAGAAAATATTTATTCTTTGATCTATTCTAAATCCAAGATTAAACTGAACACTATATGCCATATTGGGAACAAGTGTCTTGACTACATATTCTTCTGTATGTGGTTCGTCTGTCACTTTTATATTTATGAACCAATAAAATTTTGCTCGTTTTGGCTCTTTATTGAATATAGAGTAAACTATTTTCTTCTCAAGCATCCTATAATTTAAAGATTCTGTTAAATAAACTACATTTGTAGCATAAAGAGGTAATTCTTTATCTTCTTGAAGATCCTTAAAATGCTCCTGAAAATCTGATAAATTAACATACTGTCTAAATCTTTTTCTAATAATAGTACCATATATCCATATATACATAAGAAAAATAAGAAGTCCTGCAATAATTACAGTTACATATCCTCCATGTAAAAATTTAAATAAGTTTGCATATAAGAATCCACACTCAATGATTACAAAAGTTGTAAACACTATCCAAGATAAAACTTTTTTCTTCTTATTAATTCTTAAATACTCATTTAATAAAATTGTTGTCATTAACATTGTTATTGTAATAGCTAGTCCATATGCAGCTTCCATGTTTTCTGACTTCTTAAATTTTAAAACTAATAATATACATCCAATATAAAGTATAACATTTACTGTTGGTATGTAAATTTTCCCTTTATCATTATTAGGATAATTAACTTGAAGCTTTGGAAATAAATTCAACTTTATTGCTTCTGCTACTAATGTAAAGGATCCTGTTATAAGGGCTTGGCTAGCTATAATAGCTGCTATTGTTGCTATTATTGTTCCAGGTACTATAAACCATTCTGGCATAATTAAAAAGAATGGGTTATCTTTTATTCTGCTTCCTTCTCTTGATAAAAGCCATGCACCTTGACCTAAATAATTTATAACTAAACAGGTCTTAACAAAAATCCATGTATAGTGTATATTTTTTTTACCACAATGCCCCATATCAGAATATAATGCCTCTGCACCAGTTGTACAAAGGAATACTGCACCTAAAATAGATATACTTTTAGGACTTGTTAAAATTAAATGTATACCATAATAAGGATTCAAGGCTTTCATTATTTCTGGATAATTAAATATTTGAATAAAACCTATTATAAAAAGCATTGAAAACCACAAAACCATCATTGGACCAAATAATTTTCCTATTACATCTGTTCCAAATCTTTGAATAAAAAATACAACAGTTAAGATTGCAACTACTATTAATATTATTTCCTCTGTATTAATAGGTAAAACCAAAGTTAAACCTTCTATTGCAGATGTTACTGTTACAGGTGGAGTAATCATTCCATCTGCAAGTAATGAAGCTCCTCCTACTACTGCTGGAATAATAAGCCACTTCGCATTTTTTCTAACTAATGTATATAGAGAAAATATTCCTCCCTCACCTTTATTATCTGCTTCTAATGTTATCATTACATATTTTATGGTTGTTTGAAGAGTTAATGTCCAAATTACTAAAGAAATTCCTCCTAAAATAAGTTCACTTGAAATTTGTCCATTATTTACCATAACCATTGATTTCATAACATATAAAGGGGATGTACCTATATCTCCATACACTATTCCTAAGGCTATAAGCAATGATGCTATACTAATTTCTTTTTTCATTTTTAGTTTATTTCCTCCATAAATTGTATTATTAAGTATAAGTAACTCACTAGATTATAGTACTCTAAATTTAAAGTGTCTATATCTGTAAACTTCCTTTGCAAAATTTATTACTTTGATAATTTTTTTACCACTTTTTTTATTTCCTTACTATTCATTATCAAATTATTCACATTTTAAAAAATGAAAACCTTATTTATTAAAAAAGTGCCCAATTAATCGGACACTTTTTTAATGGCACATACTATGGTTCTCGCATTATCAAATTCATAGCTACAGGTATAAAATTACAGATATATGCAAACTAAAGCATTTATAATATTCACTTTTTAATAATCCATAAAATAATGAACAAATGAAACTTACTATTTATTTTCTGCCATAACTCCAACTAAGCGATGAGGTTTATAAAGTTCTTCTAAATAAATAATTTCTTCATCAGTCAATTTAACTGCTACTGCCTTAACAGCTCCATCAATATTATGTGGTTTTGTTGCACCAATAATAGGTGAAGTGACTTTTGTAAGTAACCAAGCCAATGATATTTCAGTCATAGAAACACCTTTTTTCTCAGCTAATTCTTCAACTCTATGAATAATTGCTAAATCTTCATCATGTGTTATATCATATTTCCCTTTCGCATAAATATCTTCACTTAAGCGTTTAGACTCTTCACCAGGATGTTTAGCTAATCTTCCAGATGCTAACGCGCTATATGGTGTCATAGCACTTGATGCTCTAGCATGATAAATTGTAGCAAATTTCAGAGTTTCAGGCATTACTTTAGAGCCATATAATTCCTGATGCCACTTAATATCAAATTCTTTGCAATGCTCAAAGATATAGTCTTTTAAGCAATTCTGTCATTCTACCATAGATGCTTGTTTCATAAAACAATGATATTTTTCATATTTTCAAAAGCAATAAGAAGTGAATCATAAAAGTTCATACTAATATTCTTATCATTAAAATCTCAAACGATCCTTGTATCATAAACATATTGAATTAAATCATTTTTATCAATGAAATGATTATAGAATGTTTGCCTACTAATTCCTGTTTTATCTAATAACTGCTTAATTGTCATTGACTCTAAAGACTGTGTCTCACAAAGTTCTAATAGTGCAGTAGCTAATAAATTCTTAACATTTATAGCTATTACTATCACCTACCTCAATTCAATTTTACCCAAAAACCAATTGAATATCAAATGTTATAAACGTAAACGTCAAAGAAACAACGCCTACAAAGGAAATATAGCCTTTTGTTAAAATTGAAATAAAATATTTTAACAGGAGGCATTTTTTATGAGTGAAGTTAAAAAAATAGATTAGAAAGTAACAGAAAATAGAGATATGCATTTATTAAAAGATTTCATGCCTTGGTCTTCTAAGCTTCCAGATACCTTGTATTCTACATCTAAAAAGAATTAATATTAAATTTTTTTCCCAACATCAATTTCAACTGTTGGGCTTATTTTAACATTACCAAGATTTCATTTCTATACGTGAATTCTTTTACGCTTACAGTGATATCATTGCAAAAAATGCATAACAAAAGGACTCTAGAGTTAAGATACACTTAACTAATAAAGTCCTCTAATAAATATTTGCCCTATTGCATATTATTGCCATACTTTGGTTATAATATACAATATGAGCAATAGAAGAAGTATTGCATATTACTATAATTACTGACGAAATTGTTTAATAAATTTAAAACTGAAAATTTTGATTATTTCTAAGAAAAAGTTAGGAATACACAAAATTATTTATCCCCTCAAAAATTAACACCTATAAAATAAATATTATGTGCTAATGCTTTTAATGTCATTCTAAGCATTAGCACCATTTAGAGAATTATCTATTATCGTATTGATATTAAATTAGCTGGTTATTATTCCCTTTGGCAAAATGTTTCCAAGCCGTTTTTCTAATTAATGAATCATTAATTCTATCTGATACTAACTTATTTCTTCTCCCATTTATTTGGTGAAATTTCTCATACTCATTCATATTTTATACCTATAGCTGAAAGATATTAAAGTTCGTTCTTCTTACAATGAGACTATATTCTCTATTACTTTAATATGATTATCTGTATGATTTATTAAATTGGTTAAAACCTCATATGTACTACTTTTATTATCATTAGTATTATTATATAATCTTCCTTGTATATCAATGAGTAATGCGTATTTATCTTTAGTTAAATCTAATGTAATATCCACATATTCTTTAGGTGATATTTCATCTAAATCCATATACTTTATTTTATTATCATATTCATTCATTAAAAATGCTATTTTATCATAAGTTCTAAAATCAATTTCTTCAATACTCGATATATTTATTCTATTTTTTAATTCTTCATAATAATCTATTACCCTATCTATATCTTTTAGAAATGTTTTTACTAACACAATTAACCTTAATCTAATTAATTCGCTCTTAATAAGATTAAGCGAATCCTCATTAATGATTTTTTTAAAAATCTTTCTTTTATTTTCTTCTATAATAATGCACTTATTTACTATATCAATTATGTTATATCCCATATCCTAATATTTCTTCCTTCCAAATTTTAAATATTGATTATAACAAGCACACAACTTAATTATTCTTTTATCTTTAAATAATCTTTTTATACATTTATCTTCATTTTTTAATTAGATATGCATTTTTAACATTTTATTTATATACCAACTTTATGATAATTCATTTTTGTTCATATCATCTAATATTTGTTTTTTTATATTCATAAACTTTACTCTTGCTTTAATTTAAAATATTCGATAAGTTGTTTTAAGCTAATTGCTTGAGATAATAATTCTTCACTAACAGATGAACTTTCTTGTGAAGTATATAAATTGTTTTCTACAATATTAGATATTTGCTTTGTACCAAGCATCAATTCTTCAAGAGCTACTTTTTGACTTTTACTATTGTCAAGAAGATTTTCTGTTATTTCTACACTACATTCAATTGAATTAACAATATTATCAAAAGATTTAGCTGTATTATTTGCAACCTCTTGACCATGTTCAACTTTTTTAAGAGTATCTATAATTATATTTTCTATCTGTCTTACAGTTTCTATGCTTCTGTTAGCTAATTCTCGTACCTCTTCAGCAACTACCGCAAATCCTTTTCCAGCCTCACCAGCTCTTGCTGATTCTATAGCTGCATTTAATGCTAATAAATTAGTTTGACTTGCTATTTCATCTATAATTTTTATAATATTTGATATGCTTTTACTTGCTACACTTATTTCATTCATTGATTCAAGCATTTCATTTATAGTTTCTGTACCATGTATAGCATATTCTTTAGCTGATTGTGATATTTTACTACTTTCCTCTATTTGCTCCATACTCTTTATAATATTACCCGATATTTCTTCTGTAGAAGCTATAAATTCTTCTATTATACTTGATTGATCAGTCGCAGCATTTGCTATATTGTTAGATACTTTTTCTATATTATTTGCTCTACCTTTTAATTCATCTGCTGAATTACTAATACTACTTAATGTGTCATTTAATTTGTTAGATATAGACAACATAGATTCTTTAATTGTGTAAAAATCTCCTATATAATCTAATTGTGGTATTACAGTAAAATTACCTTTAGAAAATTCACCTAAAACATTAGAAATTTCAATTACATATCCAGATAATGTATTAGCAACATTATCAACCATTTCAGTCATTTCTATAACTTCTTTACTATTTTTATCAATATTGCTTGAATCAAGTTTTAAGTTTCCTTTGCTAAATTCATTTAATAAATTACTTGTTTCTTCTATTGGTGTAATATACTTTTTCGAAAATTTAGAAATAAGAACTCCACTAATTATAATAGATATTACTAATACTGATGTATTTAAACCTATTTCTTTAACTAGTTCTTTTTGAATAATTTTCTTTGGATAGTTGAATATTATCCTCCAATTTCCATAATCCAAAGTTTCAACAACGCTATAACATTTATTTCCTTGAATATCTACACTATTATTTATATTTCCATCTTCCGAATTTAAAATCCCATTATAATCAACTGGAAAATCGGAAATTTTTAATATCTTTCCATCCTTTGGCATAATATCTTCATTGGGATGAACTATAATTTGCTCTTTATCATCTATAATGAATGCATAACTTCCATCTTCATATGTTAAGTTATTTATAAATTCTTTTAATTTATCTATAGGTACATCTAATGCAATTACACCTACTAGATTATTATTGATTTTTATATTTTTTGATATAGTAATTACTAGGCCTCCACTCTCAGCATCTGAATATGGGGCACTTATATAGTATCCATCTGAATCTACAGCATCTTTATACCAATCTCTATCCTTAGCATTATAACCTGCCTCTGGTATCCATCCACTTGAATCTACATAATTTCCATCCACATTTGCAAAATATATAGCTAATATTTCATTATTATTTTTTGCTTCTTTAGCCATATATTCTTGTAAAACAGCTGCATTCTCTTCTGTATCCCAATTCAATAATTCAATATTATTTTCTACCAATTTTAATATACCAATTTTATTATCAAACCATGAGTTAAAATTTTCCTTACTAGTTAAAGCAGTATTTTTTAAATACTCCTGAGCCTGCTTTTTTGTATTATTATAAACCTTAGAAATATTTATAATCGTAATAGTACCCATTAATAAAATACAAATAGTTGTAACATATATCAATATTAATGAACTTAAACTTTTCTTCTTACTAAAAATATCTTTATATCTTTCAATTTTCTTCATATTTATTAATCACCTCAATTTATGATATTCTCAATATAATTAAATTTTCCTTACATTAAAATTTCTAGCTCAACACACAAATGTGTTCTTGACAGAATTAAGATGTTAATGCAAATTTATTACATTCTAAAAAAATTCTTGCTTAATATTGTCACACAAAGTTTTTAGTGTTGAGCCAAATTTCTTAACACAGTAAATTCTTCAAATTATATATCTACTTTTTAATTAACATGATTGTTTATAATATTAGTTTCTTTTCTGTATAAATCATTCTTAACTTCTCTATCAAATATTTCTAATGAATATTTAAAATTACATTGTTCTAAGAGTAGCACTTTCATACAATTTAAAATTTCACCAAGCTCTTTACCAAATAAATCTACTCTTTTATTAAGCTTATTTTTACCATCTATACTCTTAATTTCTTCTCCCAATTTATCAACAGCCGAAATTCTATCATATAATTCTTCATATTTATTTATTATTTTAGTAAGATTCTTATGTAACATTTCTGCCTTATTTCTCATTTTGTGATTAAATAAATTATTCGAGTTGATTATTTTCCAATACAATATTTTTGATGTTTCATTCAACTCCAATAAATCTTTTTCTATAATATTTTTAACACTAAATATCGTATCATTAATATCACATAATACTTCCACCATTTTATTAATTTCTACCTCCAAATCTGCTTAAATCATAAAATTTACACTAAATTATTTCTTCATATTATTTATTATTCACTATAGAAAATTATTCTCATTATACATGTACACTTTTAAATATTTGTTTTAAAAGTGTCTAATAAATCAATTATATCTGATGATATACAATCCATTTCTTCTAGTTTTTTTTCTGATAAATCCACATTACCATTTCTATATAAGTAAATAGCTTCTTTTGCTTTTTTATGTAAATTTATATGTGGATTTTCAATAGACTTAAATATAGGATTATCTAATATTTCCTTATTCTCTTCTCTGTAATACCATTTTCCTAATCTACATTCTTTATAGTCAGATGCGCACTCAGCATCTATATCATCTATTCCTAATAACATATTATATATTTTCCATTTCCATAATAAATGGTCTACTTTATAAATATCTATTTTTTCTTTAATGGACAAATCATCTATCTCTTTTTTTAATATTTGCGATCTTATATTCTCCACATTTTTACTTAATGAATATACTTTATTTCCAACGCTTCTACATATATTTTCTATCTTAGCAGCTTCAGATGACACCTCTGTCAATTCTTCTGCAAACATAGATGTTGCAGCATTTTGTTCTTCAGTTGTAGCAACTATGCTAGATATTTCTTCATCTATTTTTTTGATAAATTCTACACTATCATTAATTAAACTGGCAATATTATCTATTTCTAATTTTCCAATCTTCAATTTTTTTATTATACCTTTTGTGGCTAAACTAGATTCATCTGTCTCATTTTGTAATTCTATCATGCTTTTATTAATTGTTCTCACAGATTCCTTTGTATATTCTGATAATTTTTTAATTTCATTTGCAACAACCATAAAACCTTTTCCATGTTCCCCTACTCTCGCAGCTTCAATAGAAGCATTTAAAGATAACAATGTTGTCTGATCAGAAATCTCCTGAATTATATTTAAGACATTCCTTATTTCATCAACCTTCTTTTCAATATTCTCCATTTTCGTTATTGCAGTTTCTATATCTTCAAAAGATGTATCTATAAATTCTACTGATTTATTAACTTTATCAATACTATTTAATGCAACTACTTTACCATTATTAGAATTATCCGCTATAACTTGAATACTTGAAGACATATTATCAATTGTAGCTGATAATTCTTGGCTGGTTGCAACCATAGAATTTATAAATTCTGTTTGAGAATTTATGTTTATTATCATGTCTCTAATTAAATCTAATCCTATTATTTCATTTAATATGTCATTTATTTTTACTATATTATTATTATTATAGGCTTCAAGTAATTTATTTATATTACTAACCAGCTTATCATTCTGAACATTGTCTGACTTCAAAAGGCACTTATTCTTAATACAATTTTCTAAATTATTATTCAAATCTTCTATAATTTTATTATTTTCTTTACTTCGGAAATTAAAAATTCTATAAATACTTTTTTTTAAATTCTGTATCATTTTTCATCTCCCATTATATTTTTCAAAAATTCGCAGTATAGTGTCACACAGATTTTTTCTTTTTAAGGATATCAGCAAAATATTCTTTTCATTTATAGTTGTTATTTTAAATATTCATCAACTTAACCTTTATCAGCAATTATTTTTATTAATGTTTTATTTTCTATTAATTCAAAAACTGCTGATCTATCATCAATTCTTGCAGATGCTAAGAACAAAACAAAATAAAGCTATCTGTGGTAACCAATGCATGAAGTTTTAAGCCAAAATATGTTTATTTTTTAAAGCTCAATATCCATATGAAGCAATATCTTTGAAACATTTACTGAAATAATCTCTTAAAAATTTACAAACTTGTATTGGCATGCTATCAATAATTCGGATAGAGTCATTCATCAATTTTTTTAGCATTATAATAAGTGAACTCTAACATTGTAGTCATCTCCTTATTATATTATTGTAGTTAATTATATTTTTGTTGAGATGATTGCTTATTGTTAGAGTTTTTTATTACCACAACACGTTAGTTTATATTTTTACATAAAAGTTCTTTTTAATTGTCATTTACTATAAAAGTACTTTCTCTTCTATATCTTTTTTTATAAGCCCTAGTAATTATATTGCTGTTAACTCAAGACCTATTTGAGCATATCACTTATCTCTATTATTGTATTTTTATACAATGTGAAACCTATTTCTTCACACTTCTCTTACATAAACTTTACTTTCATCAAGAATAAATTTAAAACATTAGCCTATTTACTCATACTATTTTTTTACTTTATATCTAGCCAATTCTCCATCAACTCTAGTTGCTTGTCTAGATAATTCATTAGTTGAATTTGTAATCTCTTCTAATGTAGATGAGTTCTTTTCAACTACATCTGCTATCTGATTCACGCCTTCAACCATTTGTGCAATAGCAATACTTTGACTATTAGATACTTCAGATACTTTTTTTGATAATTCTGTAGTTCTAACCACATTTTTAACAATTATATGTAAAGATTCCGCTGTTTCATTAGCTAACATACTTCCTTCACCAGCTTTTGAAATAGCATGTTCAATTATTTCTCTTGTATCTCCTGCTGCAATTTTAACTTCTTCTGCGAGTTTTCTAACTTCTTCTGCTACAACAGCAAATCCCTTTCCTGATTCTCCAGCTCTTGCTGCTTCTATAGCTGCATTTAAGGCAAGCAAATTTACTTGTGATGCTATATCATCTATTGTTTCTGTTACTTGTGATACTTGTTGTGCAGCCTCATTAATATCATTCATCGAGTTTCTAAGAGTATCCATTTTTGAATTTCCTTCATCAACTATCATTTTGGTTGACTCTAGATATTCCTCTGTCTTTTCTATATCTTTTGCATTCTCTTTTACTTGATCTGATATTTCTGTAAAACTTGCAAGTAACTCTTCTACTGCTCCCGCCTGTTCCATAGATCCTTCTGAAATTATTTCTGTTGTTGTATGTATATCTTCTGACCCCTCTGCTATTGACTTAGATGATTCCGCCATGTTCTTAAAAATATCATTTAATGTATCTATTATAATTCCAAATGATGTTTGTATTTCTTTAAATTGTCCTCTATAATCGATATCTTTATTTAATTCTATATCTAGATTTCCGCTTACTAAAGTATTTAATGTAGTAACTTCATCATCAACATAAGATTTTAACAAAGTTATTGACTCATTCATTTCACTTATTACTTGTCCAATTTCATCATTTGAAATATATGTATTATCAGTTTCTAGTTTTCCTTCATTTAGATTTAAAGAAATTTTTCTTAAACTTTGTATTCCTTCAATTAAAATAGAGTTAATTACCTTCATAATCCAAATTGAAAAAACTATAATTACAGCACCAACAGCAACAGTAAATATAAAGTTATATAATGTAATCCTGTCACTTTTCTTTAAAAACTCCTCTGCACTAGCAGTCGTATTATCACCTATCTTTTCTAATACTTCTCTAGCACTATCAATTGTATCTGCATATGTTGTTGTAAGCATATTTGCTGCTTCTTCATTATGACCATTTCTTATTAATTCCACTACTTTTTGTCTTTCAATTGCTGATTCATCCATATATTTGTTAAACTCATTTATCAAATTTGTATCAATAGAATCGTCTTCTTCAAGTCTTCCTTTAATACTGTTCATATTCTTTTTCAAGCTTTCTGCATGTTCATCTGCAATCTTTATATATTCATTTTTTTTAGTTATATCTTTCTCAATAATTGCCCTAGATGTATATTTATCTAATGCCTGAAGATTCACTCTCATCTGCCATACAGTATCATTAGTCACATATGAGCCATTATATATCTTTTCACTTAAACTTCCTACATTTGACAATGTGGATAATGATAATATCATAAATAAAATCATCATTACAATAATAGCTCCGAAGGAAACTGTATTTCTTTTTTTTATTGAATAATTTTTATACTTTTCTTTTATCCATTTCATAAATATAGAATCCACCTTTCAAGTTTTTATTATAATTCAATGACTAAGCACTCATAATTTAGTGCTCAAATTTTATTCATAATTTAAAATTTTTTATTTATTTTCTCCTCCTCCTTATAAATTTAGAATAATTTATTAATTTTAAATATTATGCAGTGTTTCTTGTAATTATTTTCACAATTTTTACATTTATAGACTTTTGTTTCAATAATAAAACAAGATAAATATTTTGTCTAGTCATTTTTTTATAAATATACAAAAATATAAAATTATTATAAAAAAACCTTTTAAATTAACAATTTATTTTTTATTTTTATAAAAAATTATATATATCAATATTGTATGTGCATAAAAATAATTGTGCTTTCTAATTTATGTAGGTATACCTCTTTAAATTTTTCTTTACAAAGGATTCTATTATATTTTCGCTTTGCAAATTTTGTCGTTATATAGTAAAATATAATCAGAGGTATTCACTGTAACTATCAAAATCTAACAAAAAATCCTAGTCACTATTTTATTTAGTAATTAGGATTTTTTTACTTTAATTATTCAATTCTTGTTTATGGATTTCCTTAAATTCAGTTGAGAATACTTTTTGAAGAAATAGTTAAACTGCCTTTTATCTCAAGTCAATTTGGGATAGAATTGTCGAATTAAGTATTCATAATATTATTCTGATTACTTCTTAAACTTCAATAGGTAATGATTGTACCTTTTCTATTTCTTATTAGAGCCATTGCATTATTAGTATAATTGAAAATATTGTAGAAAACATGAGTAATTGACTTGATTATTTAACACTATTTTCTTCATCTTTATTGCCAATATATTGACTAATGATAGCTGCACCACCTGAAGCAATTGCTGTAAATAGATAGATAAAAACAGTATTAAACATATTCACGAGTGAGACTTCTGATACTGCTGATTCCCCTACAAAACTTACAACAAAAGTATCTACAATACCTACCATCATCACCAATAATTGTTCTAAAAACAAAGGAACAATCATGTTTTTTAAATCCTTATTACTAAATAATATTTTATCCTCCCCGTATTTTTATCCAAAAAACTGTTTCATTCATTCTACTTATTTTCTGCCATAACTCCAACTAAGCTATGAGGTTTATAAAGTTCTTCTAAATAAATAATTTCTTCATCCGTCAATTTAACTGTTACTGCCTTAACAGCTCCATCAATATGATGTGGTTTTGTTGCACCAATAATAGGTGAAATGACTTTTGTAAGTAACCAAGCCAATGATATTTCAGTCATAGAGACACCTTTTTTCTCAGCTAATTCTTCAACTCTATGAATAATTGCTAAATCTTCATCATGTGTTATATCATATTTCCCTTTCGCATAAATATCTTCACTTAAGCGTTTAGACTCTTCACCAGGATGTTTAGCTAATCTTCCAGATGCTAACGCACTATATGGTGTCATAGCAATGTTATGAGCAACACAATATGGTTTCATTTCTCTTTCTTCTTCTCTGAAGATTAAATTATAGTGACCTTGAATAGATACAAATTGTTCATAACCTTTTGCTTTAGCTATCTCATTAGCCTTGGCAATCTGCCATGCATAACAGTTAGATATTCCAATATATCTGACTTTTCCTTGCCTTATAACATCATGTAAAGCTGCCATAATATCTTCAATAGGTGTATTATAATCCCACATATGAAGAATATATAAATCAACATAATCCATATCTAATCTTTTTAGACTCCCATTTAAGCAATTCTCAATGTGCTGTTTAGCATCAATCCCTTGTTCAATCTCTTCTTGAGTTCGAGGAATAAACTTTGTAGCAATGATAACATCCTCTCTTTTGGCATATTCTTTGATAGCTTTTCCTAAGAACGCTTCACTTGTTCCCCTTTGATAACCCATTGCAGTATCAAAGAAATTAATACCATTATCTAATGCATATTTAATAATCTTTTTAGACTCTTCATAAGGCAAAGTCCATGAATGCATTCCTTTTTGTGCTTCACCAAAACCCATACATCCTAAACATACCTTAGATACCATTAAATCTGAATCACCTAATTTTACATATTCCATAAAATGACCTCCTATTATCTTATAACTTCTTTTAAACTAAACTTATGATTATATTTGTTCCCTTACTATTTATCATCATACTTGCATTTTCATCTAATATATAGAATATAGATGTCGCATTTGTTTTTTCAAAAGCCTTATAATCTATCCTGATTGTTTTTGGAGCAACAGCTTGCTCTTTCTCATTTATCTTTATATCCATCAAAAAAGTCTCCCCTCTTTTTAAATATAATATTATTGAAAAGAGTAAGAGACTTCAATTTACATAAAATATGAAATGTCAAGAAATTGACATTCTTATAAAATTGTCAACTTTTACTATATGGATTTCCCGTATTTTCACCGTCTTTAAAAAGTTCCTTCATACCAATTCCTCTCATTTCTACAATCATTCTTACGATTTCTTCACATGAAACTGGCATATCAGATAAAATCCATGATAAAGTCATAGCACTTGATGCACTAGCATGATAAATTGTAGCAAATTTTAGAGTTTCAGGCATTAGTTTAGAACCATATAATTCCTGATGCCACTTAAGATCAAATTCTTTGCAATGCTCAAAGATATAATCTTTTAAGCAATTCTGTCCTTCCATCATGGATGCTTGTTTCATAAAGCAATGATATTTTTTCATATTTTCAAAAGCAAGAAGAAGTGAATCATAAAAGTTCATACTCATATTTTTATCATTAAACTCTGGAACAATCCTTGTATCATAAACATATTGAATTAAATCATTTTTATCAATAAAATGATTATAGAATGTTTGCCTGCTAATTCCTGTTTTATCTAATAACTGCTTAATTGTCATTGACTCTAAAGACTGCATCTCACATAATTCTAATAGTGCAGTAGCTAATAAATTCTTAACATTTATAGCCATTACTATCACCTACCTCAATTCAATTTTACCCAAAACCCAATTAAATATCAAACATAATAAACTGAATAATGAAAGGGGCAGTCGCACAAAGAATAAAAACTACAATATATTGTAGTTGAACTTTGAATTCTACAACAAAATGTTATGGCTACATTTCTTAATGCAACAGCTCCTTAAATTGATAAGGAAATCCAATAAGAAAAATAGTTATATTCTACCGTTCTTACTATCTATTATCTTAAGAGAAAGGAAAGTGTACTAGATGGATTTAAAAATAGAAGATTTAAGTATAGGTTACGGTAATAAAACTATATTATCAGATGTTAATTTAGTTTTTAAACCTAAGATTATAGCAGTTATAGGGCCAAATGGTGCAGGAAAATCAACACTTATAAAAGCAATAGCTGGTATTAATAAAGTAAAAAAAGGAACTATTAGTTTTAATGAAAGAAAAATTGATAAGAATTATAAAGAATTTTATTCAAAATACCTTGGATATTTTCCTCAGTTTTTACCTACAAATTCAGTCCTAACAGTATTTGAAGTTATATTGCTTGGTATGATTGATTCATTATCACTTAGAATTAGTGATGAAGAACTGATAAAGGTAATGTCCATAATGAAGAAACTTAATATAGATGGGCTAGCAAAAAAACGCATGACTGAGTTAAGTGGTGGTCAACAGCAGATGGTATCCTTAGCTCAAGCAATTATTAAAGATCCTAAGGTTTTACTTTTAGATGAACCACTTAATAATTTTGATATATATAGACAATTTGAAATATTAGATATTATCAAAAAAATAACTTATAAAAATGATATTATTACAGTAATTGCAATTCACGATTTAAACTTAGCAGCTAGATATGCAGATGAAATTGTAGTTATTCATGATGGAAAGGTATATAGCAAAGGAAATCCTAAAGAAGTTCTGACTAAAGAACTCCTTAGAGAAGTATACAAAGTAGATGCTGAAATAACTATAGACAGTAATAATATACCATCAGTTAATCCAATAGGAATGGTAAAATAGACCTATTTTATTAGAATAAGCTTTAAATATAAATTTAAACATGAATAAGGAGAAAATCAAATGATAAAAAGAAAAAAAGGTATTTTAAAAATATGTACTATGCTACTAACAGGTGCATTGATATTAAGTGGATGTTCAAGTAATAGTAATAACAGGTCAAGGTTGGGAAAAGTCAGGAACAATGGAAATGGGTTATTATGCTGATGCAGATAAGTCACAAGAAATATTAAAATCATTTACTACACGTACAGGATGGAACACTCTTTCAGCAGTTAAAAATAAAGAAGTTTATAGCCTTTATCATGGATTCCCACCACATGTATTTGCCTTTGCAGGTCTTCAAGGACTTGCTAAAGCATATTATCCAGATATATTTGAAGATCTGAACCCAAGTGAAAATTTAAAGGAATTCTATGAAAAATTTATGCCAGAAGATTTTTCAGGAGAATGGTTCTTAAAACTTCAATAGTTATATGATTAAGCCATTCGTTAATTATCGAAAAATTTAATAAATGAAAAAAATATCATAGTTCAATTAATTGAAAAAAGCAGAAATGCTTCTAATTCCAAAGGTTTATGTGACTATATCTCTTCGGAGACATAGAGAATTTGATAATTTTATATAATTATTAGAAAACATGATTTTACTCCTATGCTGAATAATTTTTTAAAGTTCTTTTCAACATATATAATTCATATAATTTTCATAATTAGCATAAAAAGGGCATTCCAGCTGACTTGAGCATTAAATCTACAAAATACCCCCAACAGAAAATAGATAAATTTTTCTGTTGGGGGTATTTTGTCACTTAGGTTATCCTGCTACCACCTGTCTATTCTTTGACGCTTATGTAAATTCATTTTATATATTATTCTATAATTTTCTTTTCTATTGAACAGTTCTATTATATATCTGTAATTTGAGTCCTAAATCTACTTTTAAATCTTAATCTTATTACGTATCTTAGTATATATTTACAAATACTTGTTCATTCTATTAACCATTTCTAATATCTCATTAAATATTTCTCGAAGTGAGTTCATCTTTTGTAAATTATCATTAGATATATTCGTAGTTTGTTCTGAATTGGCAGTAGTCTCCTCCGCTATTGCTAACAAATTAGATATGGTTGAATAAACTTTATTAGTATTCATCAACGAATCATTCATTCTATCTGATACCAAATTAATTTTATCTTTTACAGTATCCATATTATTCTTTATTAAACTAAATGCTTTAGTTGTATCTGAAACAAAACATTGTTGTTCTACATTTTCTTGCAATAATTCTTCAACTTGTTCTACTGAATTTATTGTATTACTTTTCAGCTCTAATAATATATTGCCTATATTTTCTGCATTGGTCTTACTTTCATATGCTAATTTCTTTATTTCTTCAGCTACTACTGCAAATCCTTTTCCTGCTTCACCTACTCTTGCTGCTTCTATTGCAGCATTTAAAGCTAAAAGATTTGTTTGTTCAGATATATTAGTTATTATATCTATAATAGTCGCTATATTAGCAAATTTACTTTCTAATTCTTTCATTGAATTATTGACGCTATTATTTTTTTCATTAATTACTTTACTCTTCTCAAGTAAAGTACTTACTTTATCAAGACCATTTTTAATAGCTATATCTGTATCATCCGAACATTCATTAACCTCTTTAGTTGATACCACAATTTCTTCCATCTTGTTTTTTATTTCATCAACTAATATTGTTTCCCCCTCAATTTCCTTTGTAGTTTGCAATGCTCCCATTGATATTTCTGAAATTGATTCATTTAAAACTACTGTGCTTTCATTAAATTCACTCATAATACTATTCAATATATTAAACTTCTCTGATACATTCTTAGTAATACATGTAATATCATTTATCATTTCTTGTTGCATAGAGTTTTTTTCTGATATTTCCGAAATATGTTTATCTATAGCCTTATTCATATCAAACATATTTTTACTTACTAAAATTCCTATTGGAATAAAAGCTAATGTCTCACAAGCAACTATAATTAATTCAGTAGTGTTTCCATTTGAACTTTGCATAACTAAAAATATTATAATAGTAATTACAGACCATATAGATACAAATAATATTAGTTTATATTCATTATATAATAATAACGATATTACATAGATAAATGCAATTGCATATGTCGTTGATTTATCTGTAGTTAATAGTGTAATTGTATATAATATGCAAAAACCTAATGCTAATATCCAACCCGACTTGTTTTTAGCATTATTTCTCTTATATTCTATAAATGCTCCCCCTAATGTTAACATTGATACTATTGCTACACCTATCACAAACCATAATTCTCTATAACCATCTATATACTCTTTTGCACTTCCTCCAATATATACTAATGATAAAAACAAAAAAATTACTAATATAATTCTATTAATATAACTATAATCTTTAATATATTTTTTCATTCTTAATATCCTCCTTAATTATATATTTTCTCTTAAAAGTTAGATGTGTACTTAATTAAATTCTTCTATAAGATTTACTTCTACATACACTCTTTCACTTTTTGCTTTAATACATACAAGGTTAATTAATTATACTTAACTTGTCCATTAATTTAGTTTAAATAACTTGTTAACGTATCCTTAAGATCAACTCTCATCTGCCATACAGTGCCATTAGTCACATATGAGCGCCATTATATATCTTTTTTACTTAACCCTCCTACATTTTCCAATTTAGATAATGATAAAATCATCATTACAATAGTAGCTCTGAAAGAAACTGTATTTCTTTTTTTATTGAATAATTTTTATATTTTTCTTTTATCCATTTCATAAATATAGGATCCACCTTTCAAGTTTTTATTATAATTCAATGACTAAGCACTCATAATTTAGCGCTCAAATTTTATTCATAATTTAAAATTTTTTATTTCTTTTATCTTCCTCCTTATAAATAAAAATAATCTATACATCAAACTATTATATCATGTATCTATATCAACGCAAATAGGCTATTCTTATAGGTTTCTATCATATCATTATAAGATAATCAACACTATTTTATAGTATAAAATAATACTCTTTTTTCTATTTAAAATACCATATTTTTATATTCATTCTTGTATTTGGGTAGATAATATTTTTAAAATTATATTAATCATTTTTCTTCTAATAAAACATGAAAAAAGGTTGTAGCTTAAACTACAACCTATAATATAAAATTATCTTCTATTTTCTTCTTTCTTGCCTCTTTACTATATATTTAATTATAATTGGAGTTATTATACTTGTTATTATTGATGCTAAGGCTATTTGAGACATTGCAACATTCACAAACGGAGCATATGCATCACTAATTTCAACTGCTAATGAGGGTACTGAAATAGATAATCCTGCTACAGATGACATTGCAATAGCTGCATAACCAGGCCTTTTTACAACTTTTCTATCTAACAATAATAAAGGCAAAAGACTCACTAAATAGAATATTAATGTGAGAATTACTCCTGATACTCCTGACTTTAAAGCTACTATAATATCTATACTACTACCAAAGCATATTCCCATGAAAGGCAAAAGCATTCCTGTAGCTGATGCATATAGCTTCTTAAAATCACCATCTAAATTTCCTAAAATCATACCTAATATAAATGGAAGCAGATTAGCTATTATTGTATTTAAATCTATTCCTTGTCCATTTGCTGAGCTTAAAATCATAAGTGGAATTGCAGGTACCACTATTAGATTTAAAAAGCCAAAAGCTGCTCCATCTATTTCATCTCCATAATCATTAACTAAGGCTAGATATAATCCTGGATTACAACTTGTAATTGTAGCAATAATGGCAACTGCAGATATTCCAAATACTCCTTCTATTCCAAAGAATTTAATCACTAATAATCCAATAATATATGATATAAATAGCTTTCCAATGCATAGTAATCCTGCTCTTTTAAGAACACTAACTATGTTTTTTATATTAAATTGTGTACCAGAGGCAAATAGCATTAATCCTACTAATACCATAGTACTCTTATTAGTAAAAAGTGCTGTTGTTGGATTCCCTATTTGAAAAATCTCAGGAAAAAAAGTGTTTATTATTGCAGAAAGTATCATGGGAACTATAAGTAGTCCCCCTGGTACTTTCCTAATACTATTTAATATTTTCATAAATCTTAAAGTTCTTTTCCATTGGTAGCTATAACATTCTTATACCAATAGAATGAATCTTTCTTGTAACGTTTCATTGTTCCATTACCATAGTCATCTTGATCTACATATATAAATCCATAACGCTTTGACATTTCTGATGTCCCTGATGAAATCATATCAATTGGTCCCCACATTGTGTAACCAATAACTTCTACTCCATCTTCAATAGCAAGCTTTAATTGTTCAATATGTTTACGTAAGAAATCTACTCTATATGGGTCATGTACTTTATTATCTTCTGTTAATTCATCAAAAAATCCCGAACTATTTTCAAGTATAAAAACAGGTAATCCAAATCTATCATATACATGATTTAATGTATATCTTAATCCTATTGGGTCAATTTGCCATCCCCATTCATTTGCATCAAGATGCGGATTTTTATAAACACTATGAACATTACCAGCAGTAAGCTCTAGCTGATCTCCATCATCACTTGATATCATAGAATTATAGTATGACATTCCTACAAAATCAGCTGTATTTTCCTTTATAACTTCCAAATCTCCATCTTTTATATTTAACTTAATGTTATGTTCTTCAAAATATTTCTTTGAATAATATGGATACTTACCACCATTTAAAATATCTAAATAGAATAGATTTTTCATTTGATCATCCTTTTGCATTGCTAGGGCATCTGCTGGCTTGCATGTATAAGGATAAGTAGTAAAGTATGCTACCATGCTGCCAATTTTATTTTCTTTATTTATTTCATGAGCAAGTTTTGTAGCTTTTGCAGCTGCAACAAATTGATGGTGAAGAGCTTGGAATAACATTTCTTCATAGTTTTCTTGCCCTTCATCTATTACTCCCATAGTTTTAGGACCAGCTTTAATACTCATGTTTATTTCATTAAATGTTACCCAATACTTTACTTTTCCTTTATATCTATTGAATATTACCTCACAATATCTTAAATATAAGTCAATTAACTTTCTGTTATACCATCCACCAAACTTTTCAATTAAAACTATTGGAAAATCAAAATGTGATATTGTTATTAGCGGTTCCATACCATTTTTTAAACATTCGTCTATAACACTATCATAGAACTTTAATCCTAATTCATTTGGCTCTTTATCATCACCATTTGGAAATAAACGTGCCCAAGAGATTGAATATCTAAACACTTTAAATCCCATTTCTTTAAATAAAGCCATATCTTCCTTATATGTATGATAAAAATCTATTCCTCTTCTTTTTGGATACTTTATTGTATCAGGATCATTTTTAGCTTCCGCTATCATTTCCTTTGTAATTTTAAGCTGCTTAGTCACTTTTCTATCATTTTTAGGATTAAATGGCATTACTTCTGGAACAGTAAGTGTCTTACCATCTACATTGTAAGCACCTTCAGCTTGACAAGCTGATAAGGCACCTCCCCATAAAAAGTTTTTTGGAAATCCTTTATTCATATAAATCTACCTCTCCTTCTATATTTTGTGTACAAATCTTATGCACTTATTTAATTATTTATATTAATTTCAATAAATTATCATTATTTGTTACTTCACCATTTTTTACAACTAAGACATCCTCATATTCATCAGAATTTGTAATTATAAATGGAGTTATAACATCATATCCTTCTTTCTTAATTTCATCTAAATCAAACTCAACTAATAAATCTCCTGCTTTTATAGTCTGCCCATTAGTTATATGACTCTTAAAGTGTTTACCTTCTAAGTTTACAGTATCCAATCCAATGTGAATTAATACTTCTACACCATCATTAGATTTTAAACCAATAGCATGCTTTGTACTAAAAATTGCTTCCACTATTCCATCAAATGGAGCCATAACTTTACCTATCTTAGGTTCAATTGCAACTCCTTTTCCCATTAATCCTTCAGAAAATACACTATCATTAACTTCAGCTAGATCTTTAACACTTCCCTCTACTGGACTTTTTATCATAACCCCTTCATGAGAGACTACATTTTCTTTTTTAGCTTCTGTTTTATTATCCTCACCAATTACAGAATCATCTACTCCAGCAATAATAGTAAACACACATCCTAAAACAAATGCTGCTACAACACCAATTATAATGTAAATATATTTATCTGCATTAAATGTTGTAAGAGATAAAATTCCTGGAATAGCAATAGCATTTGCATGAGCATTAACCATACCATAGAATCCACTTACTAACCCTGCTGCTAAACATCCAGCAAAGAATGGCTTCTTAAATCTTAAAGTAACTCCATAAATAGCTGGTTCTGTAATCCCAAAAAGAGCTGTTAATGAACTTGATCCTGCTGCTGCTTTCATAGTTTTATTTCTAGTCTTTAAGAATACAGCAAATGCTGCACCTGCTTGTGCCATATTAGCAGCTAAAGCACTTGCTGTTAATACAGTACTTCCTGTATCTGCAACTTGTTGAATTTGCATTGGCATAATTGAATAGTGCATACCAAACATAACAAGTATAGGTCTAAAGAATCCTAGTAAAGCACCTGCAATAATTCCACTTGTTGCAAATAACATATTTAATCCTTCAGCAATCCATGTACCTACATATGATCCAAATGGTCCTATTGCAATTAATTGAACTGGAACCATAATTAATAATGTAATCATTGGAACAAGTAATACCTTAAGTAAATCTGGGACTATCTTTTCAACAAACTTATAAACATAACTTAATAACCATACTGATAATATTATTGGAATTACCGTAGAAGTATACTTAACTAATAAAATAGGTAATCCTAAAAAACTTATTTTATCAACACCAGTTTGAGCAATTTTACTTGCTGCATCTAAAATTGTCGGATGTAATAGACATGCTGCTAAAGCAACTGCTAAATATTCATTAGTTTTAAACTTTCTTGCTGCACTAACAGCTAAGAAGAATGGCATAAAATAAAACACACAGTCAGATATCATATTAAATATTGTAATAAATCCTGTTGAAGGATCCACCATACCTGTTGAAGTCATTAGGGAAGATAAACATTTCATCATACCACATCCAACAAGTGCTGGAAGTATAGGCGTAAATACTCCTGATATAGTTTCTATAAATGCATTAAAAGGATTTTTCTTAGCCTTAGGCATCTCTGTACCATCATTATTTGAGAAATCACCAAGTTTCACAAATTCTTCATATACTTTGTTTACCTTAGCTCCAATTACAACTTGTAATTGTCCACCACTATGTTGTGCTTTCAAAACACCTTCTAATGTATCTATTGCTTTTAAATTTACTTCTGCTTCTGATTTAACAACAAGTCTTAATCTTGTAGCACAATGAGTAGCAAGGGTAATATTTTTTTCTCCACCACTTAATTCAAGAATTTTTTGAGCTAATTCCTTATTATTCATCTATCTCTCCACCTTTTGTTTTATAATATATATTTAAAACTTTTAAATCTTAGCCAGCATTTGATTTATAAGTTATAAAATCAAAATAAAAATGACCAAAGACTAATGTAATTATAGATATAGTAAATAATCACATTAATTTTTGGTCATGCCTGATCGAATCAGTTACAGTCCTAATTATTTTGTTTTCTTATTCTTTGGATATGAAGCATTAAATATAATTTTTCATCATTTGTACACTTCCATCCATATTTATTATTTAAATGTTTCTCTATTATTTCAACACACTCTAACTCTTCTGTTAGCTTATCCTTCATAATAGTAAACATATCGCTATTTTCATTATCCAATGGTTTATTGTTTACCTGTCTAAGAATAAAATATCTTATATGAGCTACAAATCTAGTAAATTCAAATGAGTCTTCATTAAACTCTATTTTAAATTTATATTTTATTAAATTAAGAATTTCTCCCATAATAGTTGTTATCTTAGTTGTTTCAGTCATATCATGTTTGCCAAGCTGAGCATTTATAAAATGTAGTGCTATAAATGCTGCTTCATTTTTATCTAATTTAACTCCAAGTTCATTTTCAATAATATCTAATGAATGAAATCCTATCTCATACTCTTTAGGGTACATATGTTTAATTTCCCATTGAAGTGGATTTCTAACTTGTATTCCTTCTTTATTTCTTTGAATAGCAAAATTAATGTGATCAGATAAAGTTAATAAAATATCTGCATTAAATTCCATATTAAGTTCTTTATAACCACTTCGTATAATTTTTTCTGTTACTTTGATCACTTCATTAGGGATGGATTCTAAAATTTCAGAAGCTTTTGTACTTTGAGGAATTACATACTTTTTCTCTATCAGAGATAAGTCTTCTAAAATATATGGTGTTTTTCGGAATCCTAATCCCTTTCCAACAACTATAATTTCTTCCTCTTTATCGTTCAAAGCTAATACAACATTATTATTTAACTTTTTTACTATCTTCATCTTTAGTACCTCCCTCCCTTATTTATTTTTAAAGCAAAAATGACCAAACATTAATATAATTATCCATAAATAATCACATTAATTTTTGGTCATGCCTGATCGAATCAGTTACAGTCCTTACAATGTATACGATAACAGACTTTCGAATTCTTGTCAATACTTTTTATAAAAATTATTTTTAAATTGATACAATTCCTTTGAAAGCAAATTTTTGAACCTATTGCGAACTAAATTTTTGTCTAACATTATATCAACTTCTTTTATTAAAACTGATGATGTCACACTAAATAATTAGTGCATAGTTCCTTTTTTGTGCAAAAATAAATCTCAAACCCAATAAGTTTGAGATTTATGATAAAAGGAGCTATTGCTAATTGATTTTAATCCGCTAATACAACAGACCCATCTACATTCCATACAAACGTCTAATTATTACTTATCCAATAGATTTCCTATTATTAGCAACCTTAATTGTTGTATCAACAACATTATCAACGGTGAATCTAAATTACTTAAATGACTCATTCGCACACTCTAGCATCTATAAAATAAGAAAAGTTACTTATTGCAGCATAGCTGTTCTTTTTATAAGTGCATATTCTTAAGCAGAGAACCCAAATCTTGTATTTGGTGCGAATCGCTTACACCTACGAATGCACATGAGTAGGCGTTTCCTTGGCATATAATGCTTAATGAGGTACAAGCCTGGCAGTATGGCTAATCTTCATCTGCTGATTAAGATATTTCATTAAGTAATTCCTTTTAATTCCCATGAGATAAGCATATTCTTATATTCTTATATTCTTATATTCTTATATTCTTATATTCTGGGCATTTTTTCATTATTAAAATAATTACACAATAATTTTTTATTTAAACTATGTATATCTAAAATTAATATTTTTAGCACTAATCAACATAATATGTTATGTAACTTATAAATATATTTTTATTATTATAGAGATCTATAATCTCTCCTTCTAATTTATGATTACTTTTAATAATCTTGACAAGAGGTTTAAATGGATTTTTTGTATTATTTTTAATTACAATCCCTATATCTCCATCGTTAAGAATTACCATCGTATCTAATGTAAACACTTCTACATGCTTTAAAAAGTAGCCTAATATCTCCATATCAAACCCTTTTAAATTTTTTTTCAAATTCTCTTCAAATAATATTTCATTTTTATCTAACATTATATGATTTATTTTTATTTCATAAAAGCTATCAACTATACTTATTATTCTAGCAAGACTACTGATTTCTTCACCTTCTAGTTTATTAGGATACCCTGAACCATCAAATCGTTCATGATGATGCAAAATTGCAAGTAATATTTCTTCGTCTAATGAATAATTTTTCTTTAAATATTCATAGCCTAATATAGGATGTTGTTTATATGCATATTTTATATTTTTTTCAACCTTCGATGACACTAATGCTATATCTTTTAATAATGCAGCTATACAAAGTTTTATTAATTTCTCCCTTCTCAGCTTCATTTTTGCCCCTAATATTACAGACATGATTGCCACATATATTGTTTGCTCAATAATAGAATTTACAACAATCTTGTTAGGCTCATATGATATTTTAAGATTATCAACTTCTAAGAGAATATCATTCACAAACCGTGTCGCTATAACCATTGCATCATCTAATTCTTTACTTCCCGCTTCCCCTCTAATAACCTCATTAGCAATTTTTTCCAATTCTATAATACTTTTGTATAAATTATCTATTTTCATGGTGTATTTACTCTGTTTGTTATTAAAACAATACTCATCATTAATATATACATATGATATACCCAAGTTATCTAAAATTTCTACCCCTTTGGGAGTAATTTTTTGTCCTTCTTTTAACATTAATCTCCCATTGCTATCAATTATATTGATAGCAATCTCAGAATCTTCTTTCAATTTTTTTACTGGTACTAATCTCATCTTTCATAACTCCTCTTGCTAGTTAATTATGCTGCTAAACTTTATCTTAAATTATACAATAGTTTTAATCTTCTCTTACTCTCCTACTACAGATAATTTTTGTAGCAATTAATGCAATCAAGTCACTTTGTTACTTAAATATTATTATTTAGTTTTTCTTCAACATCTTTAGTTACAATATCATAATCTTTATCAAACATAGATATTGTTTTTACACTATATTCATTTATTCCTGTTTATAATACTACCTTTGTCTTTTGAATTTCATTAGAATATACAACGTATGCTACTACATATTTGCCTGTTTGAAAGCTTAGTAATGGTTCATAGGCTCTGATTCTTCTGAAATCGGCTTTCATTTTATCTGTTGTTTATAATTCTAGGTGAATAATATGTATAATCTTCCATTAGAAAGATGCCATACATATGAAGACTTTTTACTCAACAAATTAGAATTTATCTATATTGATAATTATTTTTATAATAATTTTGATGTTTATTTTTCTCTACACTTTATTCCATAATTTCCTCTACTACCATTCTCATATCCTCTGTATATTTCATACTTCTTACCATTTATTTCAACTTCATCATCTCCTGTAAATATACAAGAATCCCCATTTTCTTTACAATATTTAGAAATTGCTTCAATAGCTTTTGTAAGTGTAGGATAACTCCCACTATCCTCATATGGAACCCAAAATGCTTTCTTAAACATAAAAACTCCTTTCTTCTATCAAACAAATTATAATGTAATAATAAAATTATTCTTTAATTTCATTAATATTATTTAGTTTAATTCTGAACACCTCTTTTGTATTAATCTATTTACATTCTCTTTAAATATATTCTCGAAATATATCATCATTTATCTTATGATGATATACTTCTGTTGATATTCAAACTTTTGAAAATTTAATTATATTATCTCTTGTCTATTAATTAAAAAGTTTTGCTAATCTTATAAATAATTCGTAAATTTTATTTTGCTTTCTATCTGTCACCTTAATTAATATTACTTCAATAATATACTAACTAAATTTTCACATTATCCTTCATATTAATTTAATTATATCATGCTTTATATACAAATTTCTATATTCACAGGTTTTATTATCAACTCACTTCTTGATACAAAAAAAGAGAAGAACCTCACCAATTTGGACTTATTTCTTCTCCATACATTTAGATAAATTATCAAGTTATCATTTATACTTACTTCTATTGATTCAATTTCCTTTAGTTCATTTATAAAAACTTTTCAAACTTTTTTATAAAATTAGAATAAGAGACAACGCACTTATTAAATAATAGCATTACCTCTCATTTTAATTTTAGACTTGTTATTTTATTTCATATACCTAATCTAATAAATTGATTTATATATTTCTAAAATTTCTTCAATACTTGTATCTCTTGGATTACCTGGAGTACATGCATCTGCCATAGCTGATTCTGCAAGTACTTTTAAGTCTTCTTCTTTTACTCCAATTTCTCTTAAAGTCTTTGGAATTCCAACGTCTTCTGAAAGTTTTTTGACTGCATCAATAGCAGCTTTTCTATATTCTTCTTGAGACATATTATCTACACCAGTAACTCCCATTGCCCTTGCAATTTCTCTATATTTTTCACCTGTAGCTTCTGCATTATATTCCATAACATATGGCAGAATTACTGCATTTGCTATTCCATGTGGAGTATCATAAAATGCCCCAAGTGGATGAGCCATACCATGTACTATTCCTAAACCTACATTACTGAAGCCCATACCAGCAACGTATTGTCCAAGTGCCATATCTTCTCTTCCTTTTGATTCATTATTTACTGCACTTCTAAGAGAACGCGATATTATTTCTATAGCCTTTAAATGAAGAGCATCTGTTAATTCCCATGCCCCTTTAGTTATATATCCCTCAATTGCATGAGTTAAAGCATCCATTCCAGTTGCTGCTGTTAATCCCTTTGGCATTGATGACATCATTTCTGAATCAACTACTGCAATTATTGGAATATCATGTGGATCAACACACACGAATTTACGTTTCTTTTCTTCATCAGTTATTACATAATTAATAGTAACTTCTGCTGCTGTTCCTGCTGTTGTTGGTACTGCTATAATATCAACACATTTATTTTTAGTTTCTACTGCACCTTCAAGACTTCTTACATCTGAATATTCAGGATTATTTATTATTATTCCAATAGCCTTTGCTGTATCAATTGATGATCCACCACCAATAGCTATAATATAATCAGCTTTAGCTTCTTTAAATTTTTCTATACCCTTTAAAACAACATTTATAGTTGGATTAGCTTTTACTTCATCAAAAATTTCAAATTCTAAATTATTATTTTTTAAAAGTTCCGTTACTCTTGTTGCAACATTAAATTTAATTAAATCTTTATCTGTTACTACTAAAGCTTTTTTATATCCTCTTATTTTTGCTTCTGTAACAATATTTTCAATTGCTCCTGCCCCTATATAGCTGGTTTCATTTAATATCATTCTATTTACCATTTAAATTCATCTCCTTAATATTTAATTTTTGTATATCTAATCTCCAACTACTACTCCCTTTTGAAGCATAATATTAGCGTAAAGTGCCTTTTCACTTGTTGCAATAATAGCATATCCCTTCTTTGCTTCTTCATAAAACGCAAAACGTTCAATATTACCTATACAATTTTTTCCTCTATCATCATATTTATTTATAATTTTCTCATATTCTTGCCAAATAGGAGTCTCTACATCATCTCCCGGCATAACTTCCATTAAGTTTACTGGATTTTTAACATAGGTATCTAAAGGAAAGACTTTTAAAATGGCATCTAAAATTTCTGGCACACCATGACCATCACATCTAATAACAATTGCATTCTTTCCCATGCTTTCAGCTGGAAAGTTTCCATCAGAAATAACCAGCCTATCACTATGTCCCATTTCACATAATACTTTCAATAACTCTGGCGATAAAATTTGTGGTATTCCTTTTAGCACTTTATTACCTCCTTAAATCTCTTATAAGCTTTATTCCAAAGTGATATATCCTCCGGATTATATTCCTTAATATCAGATGATTTTTCAATAATTCTCTTAGCTTCATCTAATCCTTTAATTAATCCTAAAGCAATTAATTGTAATGCAATATTTCCAAACACTGTTGCTTCTATAGGCCCCGCTGTTACTTTACAGTTACATGAACTTGAAGTCATTTGACAAAGTAATTTACTTTGAGTACCTCCACCTACCATGTATATATTTTCATATGTTTTATTAGTGCACTCTTTTATTTTTTCAAGTTCATATCTATATTTCAAAGCAAGACTTTCATCTATACATCTAACAATTTCTGCTTTTGTTTCTGGTACTTCTTGATTTGTGCGCTTACAATATTCACGAATACGTTCTGGAATATTGCCTGCCGGTACAAATTCTGGAGCATCTGGATCAATAAAGCACTTAAATGGCTTTGCTAAGGCTGCCATACTCTCTAGCTGGCCAAATCCATATTCTTCTCCTTCTTTAATCCATTGTCTGCGACTTTCTTGTATAAGCCATAAACCAATTATATTTTTTAAAAATGAAGCTTTTCCACCATACCCCCCTTCATTAGTTATGTTGTATTTACTTGATATATCATTAATTAATGGCCTTTCTAGTTCTGTTCCAAACAATGACCATGTGCCACAACTAATAAATATAAAATCTTTTTCTTTGTTAGGTACAGATACAAGAGCACTCTGAGTATCATGACCTGCTACTGAAACCACATCACATTTTTCTATACCCAGCTCTCTGCAAATATCATCTGAAACCTTTCCAATACTTGTACCTGTAGGAATGATTTCTGTAAATAGTCTCTTAGGAATGTTAAGAGCATCTATTACTCTATCAGACCAAGTTTGCTTTCTTGCATCTAATAACTGTGTAGTTGATGCAATGGAATATTCAGTTATTTTTAACCCTGTAAGCATATAATTGAATAAATCTGGCATTAATAAAATTTTATCTGCTCTCTCTAAAATATATGGCCTCTTTTCAACTAATGATAGTAATTGAAATGCTGTATTAATCTCCATGAATTGGTTACCTGTAATATTGTAGAATTCCTCTTTAGAAATCTTTTCTAAACTTTTTTCTAACATTCCATTTGTTCTGCTATCTCTATAATGAATAGGATTTTCTATTAAATTTCCATACTCATCAATAATTCCAAAATCAACTCCCCAAGTATCCACACCAATACTACAAAAGCTGCCATAATGTTTTGCTTTTATGATCCCTTGCTTTATTTCATAAAATAATCTCAATACATCCCAGTACATAGTGCCATTTACAACAACTGGATCATTAGAGAATCTATGAATTTCTTCTATTTCAATTGTATTTCCATCATATGTTCCAAGCATTGCTCTTCCACTAGATGCACCAAAATCAAATGCTAGTACCTTTTTTTGTTTCATATTTTCACCTGCTAACTCTTTTGATTGTGCGTTCTTTTATAATTATGAATATAAATTTACTTTTTCAAACTTTATTTAATGCATTATCAAAAAATAACAAGTCAAATCTGCCTTCCTATCTTACATCATAATTCTTCAGTAGCCTTACTTAATTAATCAAGTTATTAGACTAATCTACTTTAATTATCTGATGAAAAATATCCTTGGCATATTGGAACTTGTTATTTTCTTTAATATAATATGCCTAATTTAAAATTACTATTTATATAGTGGTCCATAAGTAGCACAAGCTCTAAAATCTTGTCCTTCTTTATCTTGTCCAAAAGCATTCCAAGCTGCTGGTCTGAATATTTTTTCATCTGGAACATTATGCATGCATACTGGAATTCTCAAAATAGAAGCTAAAGTTATTAAATCTGCACCTATATGTCCATAGCTTATTGCTCCGTGATTAGCTCCCCAATTATTCATAACATCATATGCTGATTTGCATGGACCTTCTTTTGTTGTTCTTGGAGCAAACCAAGTACAAGGCCAAGTATAATCTGTTCTCTTCCATAAAACTTCATTAACCTCGTTTGGAAGTTCAACTGTCCATCCTTCTACTAATTGAAGTACAGGACCTAATCCTTTAACAATATTAATTCTAGCCATAGTACAAGGCATAACATCCTTTGTTAAGAATCTTGATGAGAATCCGCCACCTCTAAAATATCCTTGATCTGCTGGATTCCATGTTGTAGCTTCAATAATATTCTTTTTATCCTCTTCTGTGATTTCCCAGAAAGGTTTAATAACAGCATTTCCATTTGCATCCTTTGCTCCACCATTAGCATCTAAGCATGCTGCACCTGAATTAATTAAATGTATAAATCCGCCAGCCTCTTTAGCAGCTCCTTCAATTTTATAACCTGTTGCTTTTTCAACTGCCTCTTCACTCCAATAAGTACGAACATCAGCAAATATTTGAGCTGTATTTGTTAAAAGCTTATTAAATAACATTGTTGCAGCATTTAATGTATCATTTTCAGTTGCTAATATATAAGGCTCTCTAGGTCCATTCCAATCAAATGATGTATTTAATAAAGATTCTGAGAAGTCACAATTTGGATAAAAATCAGTCCATTGTCTTTGACCTTGGAAACCTGCTGCAATAGCATTATGTCCAACTTTTTCTTCTTCACAACCTTGTGGAAGATTTTCATTTCCATTCATTAAGTCCTTAATAATACACATCATTTTAACAGTAAATTCCCAATCTTTATCTTTTTCTTCTCTAGTTTTTTGAGCTTCTACTGGATTTTTATCAAAGCCTTCTTTACAATGCTCCTTTGTCCATGCAAGAGCTTTTTGGAATTCAGCTTCATCATAGATGCCTTCTGTCATTCTTCTTATGATTTCCACTTCATCCACTGATTCAATTCTCATTCCTAGATATTCTTCAAAGAATTCTGGACTTATTATTGATCCGCCAATTCCCATACAGATAGAACCAATTTGTAAATAAGATTTTCCTCTCATAGTAGCTGCTGCAACAGCTGCTCTACCAAATCTTAATAATTTTTCTTTTACATCCTCTGGGATTTCTGTATCATTTGCATCTTGAACATCACGTCCATATATTCCGAATGCTGGTAACCCCTTTTGTGCATGTGTTGCAAGTACAGATGCTAAATATACTGCTCCTGGTCTTTCAGTTCCATTAAACCCCCATACACCTTTTATTGTCATTGGATCCATGTCCATTGTTTCTGCACCATAACACCAACAAGGAGTAACTGTAAGAGTAATATCTACACCTTCTTTTTTAAACTTTGATGCACAAGCTGCTGATTCAGCAACTCTTCCTATTGTTGTGTCTGCTATGACAACCTTTACTGGCTCACCATTAGAATATTTAAGATTTGATCTAAATAATTCTGCTGCTGCTTTTGCCATTCCCATAGTTTGTTCTTCAAGAGAACCTCTTACATCTAACATGCCTCTTCTTCCATCAATAGTTGGTCTTATTCCAATTACAGGATAATCTCCTATTAGTCTGTTTTTTGCCATATTAGCCATCCTCCTCAAATTATTAACTATTTTAATATAAATCTTTACTATATATGTTGAAAACTGAAATCTACACTATAACAACATGATATATATCTAACTTATGAATAAATCATTTTGCAACATATATATTACTTATTTCTAATTTCCTCTTGATTACGATTTCATTATACGATTATAATTTAATTAATACTTGTGTTATAGTAGCAAAAAATATAACAATATTCATATTTATTTAAAGGAGAAATTGTAATGAGATATTCAGAATATAATGAAGTTAAACAAAGAGGTACTT
>ENA-OXEC01000089-OXEC01000089.1-human-gut-metagenome-genome-assembly--contig:-NODE-89-length-63768-cov-40.4411_pt1 | contig 63768 bp, 59 predicted proteins | sample MGYA00249351_ERZ652235 | MGnify/ENA primary metagenome ERZ652235 (study PRJEB26925, sample SAMN05826906) | human gut metagenome | biome: ENVO:2100002; feature: ENVO:00000062; material: ENVO:00002003...
AGATCTGCGCATGTCTCGTGGGCTCGGAGATGTGTATAAGAGACAGGTATTATGAAGAATATAGATAACAAAGAAATAGAAATACTTTTAGACAAGTTTTAGAATAAATTATAATGTAAGCTGTAAAAACTACCTAGAATTAATAAATTTTTATGAAAAATAATATAATATTTATAATAGTTATACATATAATTTATATTTAATTACCTATCTTTCGTACAAATATAAAAGTTATAATTACCTATAAAATTTCTTTATGTGTCCAATTTAAGATAATGTATTATTGAGTACCATACAAATTTAAAAATGGTCATACTGAGAAAAGTAAAAATAATACTTATAATTTAGAATTATATTTAATTGGTAAGACTTGATTTAACTTGAAATATTAAAAGTTAGTTGGATATATGTGGGAATACAAAGTGCATAAATCATTAACTTTGCTAACTTAGTTAGTTGCGAAATATTTACTGTGATTCTCTCAGAAGTTCTTTTAACAACATCTTTTATATTTCCACCAATTTTTACTAGAGCTCTAATTCTTATATTTTCAAGTTCAGTGCATAAAGAACTATAGAGTTGAAACAGCTTATAAGATTATGTGCTGTGGATATAATCTACAGAAACCCATATATAATATAGAATTTTGATGTTCTTAGATTTTTTATATTACATACATTTTAGCCATCTTAAAGAATGCTACTATAAGTCTGACATTGATTATAAAATAAAAATGAAATAATTCCACTGGATTGATTTCATTAATACTTATGTTTTTTATCTTTACACTTATTATTAGTAAAGGTAAAATTATTCATTGGATAATACCTGCCTTTCTTAATTTTTTTGTGTGTAAAGAAAATTATACTTGAAGGCTAGTATTATTCTTTATTTATTTTTTGAAATTATAATATGGAGAGTGCTATGTTTAGTTGTATGAAATTTAGGTAATTAAAAATAAAAAAAGATACTAGTAATTAATTGATATGATTTGTCCAAGCTGTGAAATTATTTGTGGATATAACCAGTTACAAATTATAAATAGAAATAAAGAGTAATTAAGTTATCATCAACAAAATAAAAAGGCTGACTTCATATAGTTAACTAATGAAAAAATAAAAGAAAGACACAGGGGAAGAAGATTAGAAAAAATAATCTAAAAGAATTATAATTTTATTTTAGGAGGAATTTATTATGGAAAAGTATATTTGTACAGTCTGTGGTTATATTTATGACGAGGCAGTAGGCGATCCAGACAATGGAATTGCAGCTGGAACAAAGTTTGAAGATATTCCTGACGATTGGGTTTGTCCGTTGTGTGGAGTAGGAAAATCATACTTTGAAAAAGTAGCATAGTAAATATTAATAGGAATAAACTAGGATAATAAAATACATCTAAATTTCATAACTTTATAAGTTATATTACAATTTAGATGTATTTTATTGTTTACACCAGGTTCGATATAAGGCGATGGATCTATTGGCGTAACACAATCATATCATTAAGCACTTCTAGTCCATGCAATGACTCTAATGCAGACTTTATCATTTGGTTTTACTATAATAGTTGGTACTGGTACTGAACAATTATATCCCCATGCCTTAACAAATAGTTCTGGTATTAGTTTTAATAACTTCTTCTGCAAGTGATGTGAAATGTTTAATTCCATCTTCATAGGTAATTTTAAATTATTTATTTCAGATGTTATTACCATAAAATACTTCAATGAAATGTTAATATACACTATATTATTATTTTAGTGGAGTATAAAATGTAATAATTATTATTTAATTTTTGTTGACATATTCACATAATGTATGATAAAATACTAAATGTCTTAGGGGTATGGCTCAACGGTAGAGTAGTGGTCTCCAAAACCATTGGTTGTGGGTTCAAATCCTACTGCCCCTGCCAAAATCGTAACACACAGTGTTACGATTTTTTTATTTAAATAGTATAACATAGATATACTATATAGCTGAAGCAATTAAAAATTCAAATGTAGAATGAGATTTAATTAAATCATAATATATATATAAACTTAATAAAATTAATTTGTAAGATATATTAATTGAAAAATAGAAGATAGTTGTATAGTATAATAATATTGTGGTGATAATCCATTATGAGGTGAAAATATTATGGATAAATTACTTTTTTTAAAAAGAGTAGTAAAGAAAAATCCCCATGAAAATAAATGTGATAGGATCATAGAGGATAAAGTAGAAAGACGATATTATAAATTTGAAGATAAATTTATAAATAAAAATGGATTTTATTATATAAGTAAAAAAAATGAATCTGAAATAGAATTATTAGAAATAATAAAAAATTTATTCTATTTTGATAATAAGGTTCCGGTGATTGATTTTTTTAATTCTATATACTGTGATGGATGGGAAGCATTAAATTCGATTGTTAGATATATAGAAAGTAGCAAAGAATCAAAAGAAGAATTTGATATTGTAATTCAAATAGAAAATGAATATAAAAAAATAAAGTATAAAATTAATTTTAAAATTGAAGATAATGAAAATCGAGCAATAATTATCTTTAGAGATGACTTATCTAAAGAATCAAATAAAATAATAAGTTTGTTTGGTGGAAAACAAGCGTTAAGAAATAAAAATAGTAAGGCAGAATTAAATAAAAACAATCCATATATTATTATGTTGAATTCAAATATGGAAGTGCCAGACATGTTGGAATTTAAAATTAATGCTGAAAATACTCATTCATATAAATTTAATGTAGTAAAAAGTTGGAAGCATGATATGAAAAAAATGTTTGATGAAAATGTATATTTATTTTTCCCATTAAAAATATTTGATTTGGAAAAGAGATTATTTAATATAAGTGATGAATCTGTATGCCATGATCTTGTAAGGTATGAAGTGGTTAGATTTTTTAGGGAAATGAACAATTATTTAAAGAAGATAAAAGAAAAAGGTATCATTTCACAAAATGATATGCATGAGCTTAATTCGATTGCTTCTAATTTACTTCTTAATATAATAAATAAAGAAACTCAAACGCTTGCGCAAATAGATAAAAAATTTGTTGATAGTTTAATGATTACTGTAAGTTAATAAAAAATATAAAAATCCATATTTTTCAAGGAATATAAAAGCTTATATTGGTAAAAATAATATTGTCAACAAGGATAAATAAATTATTAATCATGTTGGCAAATACCAGATTAACCAAGGAGGGGATTGTAATGTCAAACAAAGCATTAGTTCCAGAAGCAAAACAGGGCTTATCAAGATTTAAGAACGAAGTAGCTCAAGAACTAGGAGTACCATTTAAAGAATATAATGGCGACTTAACAGCAAGACAATGCGGTTCCGTAGGAGGAGAAATGGTAAAAAGAATGGTAGAGGAATATGAACATAGAATATAGCGATTATGTTTATTAATATTCAGAAAGCTTAATTAAAATTTTCATATTTCAATGCCGAGGGATATATTACTTAAGTTTATAGTAATATATCCCTTATTTTTATGAGCCATTATAATTTTATTGACATACTTATCTATTCCTAGTAATATTATTTATAAGAGTGCAAATGCGAATTATTTGCATATAGGAGGTAATAATGAAAAAGAAAATTTTTTTAGGGGTATTATTAGGTTTAATAGGAAGTATGATCATAGGATGTGGACAATCAAATGATAAGAATGCAGTTAAAAATGAAGAGACAAAACCAAGCATTACAGTATCAATTTTTCCGTTAAAAGAATTTGCTGAGGAGATAGCAGGAGATAAAGTAGATATTAATTGTTTAGTTCCAAATAATATGGAACCACATGATTATGAACCTAAAACTAAAGATTTTGAAAAATTAATAAATAGTGATGCGTTTATATATAATGGACTTGGATTAGAAGAATGGGTAGAGAAAGTTAATGAAGTAATAAAGAATGAAGACGTACTAATAGTAGATTCAAGTAAAAATGTAGATTCTATAACAATAGAAGATGAAAATCATGAAGAAGAACATAATCATGACAATGAAGAAGAACATGACCATGAACACGGGGCAATTGATCCTCATTCATGGCTTAGCTTAAAGGAAGCACAAGTTCAATCAGAAGCAATAAAAGATACATTAATAGAGATAGATCCTGAAAATAAAGCATATTATGAACAAAATTATAATGAATTTAAACAAAAATTAGATGATTTATACAATAAATATAATGAAAAATTTCAAACACTTCAAAATAAGAATTTTATAACTGGTCATGCAGCTTTTGGATACTTATGTAGGGATTTTGGATTGGAACAAAAATCAGTTGAAAATGTATTTGGAGAAGGTGAACCAACACCAAAGCAATTAGAGAATCTAGTGAATTTTTGTAAAGAAAATAATATAACAACTATTTTTTCAGAGTCATTAGCAAGTCCTAAAGTTTCTGAGACTTTGGCAGCTGAAGTTGGTGCAAAAGTAATTCCAATATATACTTTAGAGTCTCAAGAAGATAATAAAAGCTATCTAGAAGCTATGGAGTATAATTTGAATCAAATATATAATTGCTTAGAAAAATAATAACTTTATAGAATAGAAAAATAAGCTTTGATATTTTAAACATCTTCCTGTCTATTTGACGGAGAACAGTTCAAAATGTCAAAGTTATTTTTTTATTCTTTAGGAGCGTGCCCTTTGAGGGGATAAACTGAAATGGAAAATATTGAAATAAACTAATGCCGTTGAACCTAAAGAATAAAAAATAAAATATATGTGCCTGGCCTTTTCTTCGGCAAGCTCAGAAAATCCAGAATGTGCTGAAAAAAATCGGCGGCTAAAGGAGTTTATTAAATTTAAGTTATTGTACTCTATTGGATTTATATTTTATAGGGGATTATATCATGGTTGCCTTGGCGATTTTTTTATGTTCAAATATTATAAAAACTCATGGTAAAAAATACAAGCATTTATTGACACATTTATATAATAACGTAAAATATAGATATATGGGATTAAAATTTGATGAATAATTTTAAGGAGAGTTTATGAAAGACAAGGCAAGAAAAATTTATGAGGAAAATATATTAATTCATGAGAAAAAAAGCGATTTTCTAAATAAGAAAAGTAATTTAGTTGGGTGGAGCAGGTTAGGAATACTTATACTGGTGATAGTAATAGATTATATTTTTTATAAAAAAAATGATTATGGTAATATTGCTATATCATCAATTTTAGGAATATTTATATTTGTGATCCTAGTAATTTATCATAATAATATTTTAGATTCTAAGAGGAAGGAAGATATATTATTAGAAGTAAATAAAAAAGGCATAAAAAGAATAGAGGGAAGATTTAAGGAATTTGAAGATGATGGCAAAGAGTTTTTAGATGATACGCATCCATTCACAAATGATCTAGATGTATTTGGAAATAATTCGATTTTTCAATATATAAATACTACTGTAACTTATGGTGGACGTATATTACTATGTAATTTACTAGAATTAAAAATAAGATTTTCAAAAGAAGAAATAAAACTAAGGCAAGAAGCTATAAATGAACTTGGAGAAAAGGTAGAGTATAGGCAGAATTTATTTGTTGAAGGAGTATTAAATGAGACAAATATCAAGGAAATAAAATCTTTTATTGAATGGAATAAAATACAAAGAAAATATGGTTTATCACGAATAGTATGGGCAAGTATATTTATTTTAATAACTATTGTGTCTATTTGTTTAATTATTGGGAATATACTACCAGAATCATTTTTGTTGCTAAATTTAATGGCAAATTATTTAGTATCAAAGATATTATCTAGCGGTATAAAACATGAGATAAAATTATTTGAATCAATAAAGAGTGTAATAAATGGATATTCAAAAATATTTGCTATAATAGAAGAAGAAAAATTCAATAGTGAATACCTTAAGCAGCTTTGCCGTAAGTTAAGTAATGATAATGTAAGTTGTAAAAAAGAACTAGAAAAATTATCTGATATCTTTGATTGGATAGGAAATAGCAAATATAATTCATATTATTTTTTATTAAATATATTATTTTTTTCTGATGTTTTTTTAATGAAAAGTCTTTATAAGTGGAGAGAAAAAAATGGTGAGTGTATAGAACAGTGGATTAATGTTGTTAGTGAAATAGACGCACTGAGTAGCATATCAAATCTTGCATTTGAAAATTCAGATTGGGTTTATCCTAATATTTTGGATAATGATATAATAGAAGGAGAAAATATAGGACATCCGCTTATTGGTAAAAAGGCAATTAAAAATAATTTTAAACTTAATGGGGAAAAAAGAGTCGCCGTTATTACAGGTTCAAATATGTCTGGTAAAAGTACATTTTTGAGAACTTTAGGTGTAAATCTTTTACTTAGTTATGTTGGTTCACCTGTTTGCGCAAGGAATTTTTCTTGTGGAATTATGAACATCTATACCTGTATGAGAACTAAAGATAATTTGCAAGAAAACATATCATCATTTTATGCTGAAATATTAAGAATAAAATTACTTATAGAAGCATGCAAGAGAGGCGAAAAAGTCTTCTTTTTATTAGATGAAATTTTTAAAGGGACAAATTCAAAAGATAGGCATATAGGTGCTACAGTTTTAATAAATCAATTAATAAAATATGGTGGCGTAGGTCTTGTATCTACTCACGATTTAGAATTGTGCGATTTGGAATATAAAAACAGTAAAATCGTAAATTATAATTTTAGGGAATATTATGAAAATAATAAGATTAAATTTGATTATTTACTTAGAAAAGGAAAAAGCGAAACTCAAAATGCAATACATTTAATGAGACTTGCAGGAATAGAGATAGGGGAGGAGTAAAAGGAGGTGAATTAGCCTTCTTAAATTATTATGGCATATATTATTATTGATTTGGAATTTAATGGAATGAAGGGGATAACTAAATATTACAAGGATTTTTTTGATGAACATAGTGAGCTTAAAGATGTTGGTATTGAAAATGAAATAATTGAAATTGGTGCCATAAAGGTTGATAAATATATGAAACCTGTATGTAGTATGAGAGAATATATAAAACCGACTATATTCCCTATTATTAATCCAATAGTAAATGAAATAACTAAAATTGACATGGAAATCTTAAAGGATAGAGGCATCTCATTTGAAGAAGCTATGAGTAAATTACGAGATATGTTTGAAGATGGTGATGTTTTATGTTCATGGGCGAAAGATGATATTGTAGAATTAATCATAAATTCTAATTATCATAATTATAAACAGCTAGAATGGATTAATGGTTACTTAGATTTACAAGAATATGCAATGAAAATATTAGTGCATAAAAAAGCATTAGGTCTTAAATCAGCTTTAGATGAACTAAAAATAAAGATTGATGAGAGTAAACTTCATGATGCATTAAATGATGCGGAGTATACAGTAGAAGTTTTTAAAAGAATATATAATTCAAGAGTTATTAAGAACTATATAATTAATGATATTTATAACATGCCTGCATTAAATGTGGAAAACCTAAAAGAACGTAATATAGACGAAGAAGACTTAAAATTACTATGCCCAAAATGTAATAAAAAAGTAAATTTAGAAATGCCCTTAAAATTACTTAATTGGAGATTTGCAGCTGTAGGAGCATGCCCTAAATGTAAAAATAATATATTATGTGAAGTTTCTATAAAAAAGACATTGAAAGATGAAGAAATCTACATAGAAAATAATAGTATACTTAAGAGTGAAGCTTATTTGAAATACTGTTATAAGCTTAATAATTTAGATGAAAATAAAGAAAATGTAACAAATATATAAGAAATTACTGAAGAAATTTTGTGAAAAGTATGATAAAATGTAAAAAGGACATGTTACAAAATATAGAAATATTATATAGAATGTGATATTGAATTCGTTTAAAGAATAATCTGTAGCATGGAATTATAATAAATTTATTTAGGAAAGGATTTTAGTTATGAATATAGCCTTTTTTCTTACTCCTAAAAATGAAGTAGTATATGAAAATCTAGAAGCGACAATGAGACAAGTTATGGAGAAAATGGAGCATCATGGATATACAGCTATACCGCTTATAGACAGAGAAGGAAAATATGTAGGTACATTAACAGAAGGGGATTTACTTTGGAAGTTAAAGAACACCCCAGATTTGAATTTTAAGAACACTGAATCTGTTAAAGTAAAACATATTGAAAGAAGAATAAATCATAAATCAGTATCTATAACTTCGAATATAGAAGAATTGATAACTTTAGCGGTTAGCCAGAATTTTGTTCCGGTTACTGATGATAATGGAATTTTTATAGGAATAATAAAACGAAGTGATATAATAAATTATTGTTATAATGAGATGGAAAAAAGAAAGCATTTAGAAGTTCAGCAGTTTTCTATGTATGATGAAGGATAGTATATTAAAGAGGTGGCTAGTTGCCACCTCTTTAAGCATTTTGATAAGTTTCAACAATGAAGTCAAATTCTTCAACATTAGTTATTTCACCAAAGGTATCTTCTTTTATTCGAGGATAATAGTATAACACTAATTTATCATTTGCATCTCTTAAGTTTTCAAGTAGTATATATTGTTTTTTAATCGTACAGTCCTCTATTACAGCTAAGGCCTTATACTTAGAAGAAATACCAGTATCATTATTAGTAAGATCAAAGGTAAAGTTATCAAACTTTCGAATATTAACTCTATCTTTATCACAAAAACTTAATAATGAGTTGCTTCTACAAGCTGAGCATGATTTGAAATTACACTCAAATGAACAATTTAAGCATGTACATTTATAACATTTTTCCAGTTGAGTGAAATCCTCTCTATTTTTTGCTTTATAATCTTGCAACAATGAAATAGTAGGGTTAGATTTAAATATAGAAAATAGAGATTTTTTTTTACAATCAGTTTCTGCTGAATCTAATAGCTTAATATATTCTTTTAATGCATCAGACTTAGAATAATATTTTCGTTGTTTTAATTTTTTTTCTTCTATAAAAGGGGAAACCTCATTTAATGCAAACATTATTTCTGTATATATCTTTCCCCAATAGTTTCTCTCAGTTTCTATAAAGTCGAGATCTTTATCCATATATATCACCTAAAGATTATTTTTATATTTTTCAAGTTCAAGATCTAAATCTACTTCATCTAACTTTTCAAACTCACTATCAAAATTGTCTAAATCTTTTAATTCTCCTAATCCTTGAGCAAGAGATTCTTTTCTTTGAATTTTTCTTTCTATGCTATCAAGTTGAATGGAATTATTTTTTGTTTGAACATTGGCAAGCACTTCATTAACTTTTTGCGAAGCTTCAGCATTTGAAAATCTAGCAGCAGCTTCATCTCTGTAGTTTCTAGTTTTGTTAATCTCTTCTTCTAATGAACGAAGATTGGCTTTTAATGCATCTGCTTGAATTTTTGAATTATCATAACTTGATTGAAGAGAAGAGACTTTTTTGTCAATTTCAACTTTTCTAGCTAAAGCTTTTTTTGCTAGATCTTCATTTCCTTTGCTTAATGCAAGTTTGATTTTTTCTTCATAATCAGCAGATTCCTTTTTAGCTAAGTTTAATTTTTTTTCTATTTCATGAACATTACCTAGAATTTGAGCAGAATTTAATTTTGCTTTATTAAATTGTTCTTCCATATCTCGTAACTTTTGATCCAATAATTCAATTGGATTTTCCATTTCATCTAAAGTATTATTTACTTTTGCTTTTATCATATTTGACATTCTTGAGAAGATTCCCATAAATTTACCTCCAATTATTTTCTTTTATTTTTTAGATATATTTTTATTAAAGCAATTATTATCATAAATATTATTGCTAATATTATAGCATTGATCATTAAACTTGTTATTGAGCCAAAATAAAATGGTCTATAAAAATAACTACCATAACTATATGATGGCCAATAAGATGTATTTCCTCTAGATGGTGAATCATAGCTTTTGGTATTAGTATCATTTTCTTGGTTATTACCATCTGCATCAGATGATTTATCATCAGTATTTTTATTTGTAGAGAAAGAACCACTTTTAAATCCTTTTTCACTTCCTGTACTACTAGAAGAACTGTCTTCATCCGTAGTTGTACTATTTCCACTAGAAGTTGAGCTTGTAGAAGAATTACTTACAGAACCGGTTTTAAAATCGCCATTAGTTGAACTTGTAGCGGAATTATTTTTATCAGTAGAAGTATTATTTCCACTACTTGTTGAACTAGTAGAAGTAGTATTTTTATTTGTAGAAGAATTACTTACAGAACCAGATTTAAATCCACTACTGCTTGAACTATTAGATGAGCTTTTCTTACTACTAGAACTTCTTTTACTACTAGAACTTTTTGAACTGTGAGAACTTTTGGAACTACTAGATTTTGATTTAGCTTGTGCAATGTTAGTTTGAAGCTGATCTGTATTACCTAGAGATATTATATCTAAGGATAAACCGGAAAATGTAAATAAAAGTGTTAAAAGTAATATAAAAAGTTTTTTCCTATTATTCTTTCTAATATTTATCCCCCCCCATAAATTAAGTATGTATTAATTATATAAAAAAAAGAATAATCACACAATGATAGAATTTACTCAAAATAGACTAAATTACAGGATTAGGGTTTAATATATTACTAAAAGGCTATTAAAACTATCTTTTAATAATATTATATAACTCTTAAAGGGTTATATAATATTATTTGTTGCAATCAGAAGTAAAATATTTTTATAAATATATGAGTTTACTTGTATTAAAGGTTTACTTAGATTAATATTGTAATTAGATAGTTTATTTTTAGGAGGATTTGAAAATGCTTAATGAAGAAAAAGAAGTTACAATGAATGATTTCTTTGATAATTATGATGTAAAGAAATTAAATAGAGGAGAAATATTAAAAGGTACAGTTATAGAAGTAAGTGATAAGGAAGTAAGTGTTAATATAAATTATGCTTTTGATGGATTAATTTCAAAAGAAGAAGTATCTATGGATAATAAAGATCCTAGAGAAGTAGTTAATGTGGGAGATGAAATTACAGTATATGTACTTTCACCTAATGATGGAGAAGGTTATGTTGAACTTTCTTTAATAAAAGCTATGGAAATAACAGAAAAAGAAAATCTGAAAGCAGCTTATAATGAAGGAAAAGTTATAATTGTAAAAGTAAAAGAAGAAGTTAAAGGTGGTTTAGTAGCTTATTATGGAAATATAAGGATATTTATTCCGGGATCACTTGCGTCAAGGGAGAGAATTGAACTTAGTACTTTACTTGAAAAGGAATTAGAGGTTAAGATAACTGAATTAGATTTCAGAAATAATAAAATAGTTGCATCAAGAAGGGTACTTGAAGAAGAAGAATATGAAAAAAATCAAAAAGCAATCTGGAATACTTTAAAAGAAGGAGAAAAGAGATCTGGAGTTGTTAAAAAGATAGTTAAATTTGGAGCTTTTGTAGATATAGGTGGAGTAGAAGGATTAATTCACCTTTCAGATCTATCTTGGAAAAGAGTTAATAGAGCAGAAGAAGTTGTAAAAGAAGGTGATAAAGTAGAAGTATTTATAGGAAGTGTGGATAAGGAAAAGAAGAGATTATCTCTAATTCTAAAAGATGTTGAACAAGAACCGTGGACTTTACATAGCAAAGATTTAAAAGAAGGCGATGTTGTAGAAGGAAAAGTATGTAGATTAACTTCATTTGGTGCTTTTGTAGAGCTGTTTGATGGAATTGAAGGCTTAGTACATATTACTGAAATAACAGATGATAATATTGCAAAAGCTTCTGATGTATTAGAAGTGGGTCAAAAGGTTAAAGTAAAAGTATTAAGTATTGACAACGAAAGCAAAAAAATTGCATTAAGCATAAAAGAGGCTGTTGAGACTAATAAAGAATATTTAAATTATGTTGATAATGAAGAAGATGGAACCTCTTTAGCTGATTTACTTAAAGGATTTAAGTTTGAATAAAGATATAAAATGAAAAGATAATGCCTACTTAAATTTAGGCATTATCTTTTTATTTTATTGTATTATATTTTTTCGATTTTTAACATATTAGTTCCACCTGTATGAGTTGTAGGCATACCAGCAGCAACTATTATATCATCTCCAGGTTCAGTTATTCCTAATTTAAATACTACATTTTTAGCTTCATCTAAAATTTGATCTGTAGTATTAAACATGTCACATAGCATTGGATAAATACCAAAGTTTAAGCTTAAAGACCTTCTAACTTGGTCATATGGAGTAATAGCTATAATTGGAGCTTTTGATCTATATCTTGAAAGTATTCTGGCAGTAGCACCACTTTTTGTAGCTGCAACTATTGCTTTTGCATCTAGTAAATTAGCAGTTCTACAAGCAGAGTAACTTATTGCAGCAGCATAATCAGTAAGAGATGGTTCTCTAAGTCTTGCAGTTAAAGCATTATAATCTAGGTATTCTTCAGCTTCTTGAGCAATATTAGCCATAGTTGTTGCGGCTTCAATTGGGAATAAACCAGAGGCACTTTCACCACTTAACATGATTGCATCAGTTCCATCAAATATAGCATTACAGATATCACTAGCTTCAGCTCTTGTAGGAAGAGAATTTCTTATCATTGAATCAAGCATTTGAGTAGCTGTAATTACTATTTTACCTGCTTTATTACATTTTTTAATTATCATTTTTTGAATTATAGGTACCTTTTGTATTGGAATTTCTACACCCATATCTCCTCTAGCAACCATAACTGCATCAGTAACTTCTATAATTGAATCAATATTATCAACACCTTCTTGATTTTCAATTTTAGCAATCACTTTTATATGCTTTCCATTATTTTCAGCTAAGATCTTTTTGACATCAAGAATATCACTAGCTTTTCTTATGAAAGATGCAGCAATGAAATCTACACCCATCTCACATCCAAATTTAATATCTTCGATATCTTTTTCAGTTATTGAAGGGAGTTTTATAACTACATTAGGTACATTAACACCTTTATGATTTTTAATCATACCACCAACTTCAACTACTGTGTGAATAGTTTTTCCTTCAATACTAGTAACAGTGAATTTTAGAAGACCATCATCTACTAGAATTTTACCTCCTACTTTTATATCTTCATAAAGTTCTAAGTAAGATATAGAACATCTATGTTCATCACCAAGAATTTCTTCTCCACAAATAAAATCAAAAGAATTGCCTTCCTTAAGTTCTACACCATCATTGACAAAATTATGGGTTCTTATTTTAGGACCCTTAATATCTAATATAATTGCAGTTGATGAATTTTTTTCCTTTCTTAAACGCTTTATTAATTCTATTTTTTCTTTATGTGTCTCATGAGTTCCATGGGAAAAATTTAATCTTGCGGCACTCATACCAATATCAATGAATTTGCCTAAAACTTCTTCATTATCACTGGCAGGTCCAATAGTAAAAATCATTTTTGTTTTTTGCATATTAACACCTCATCCTAATAATTTATTTTAATATATATTTCATCTAATTTTGAATAAATTAGCAATAATACACTACATAAATGAAAAAATATAAAATAGTAAAATGCTCGCAATAAATTTAAAAAAATGGAGCAAAATATATAATATCAATTATAGTCTTATCAAAATACATTTATTAAATTCATTAAATCTAGGCAGGAATAATTCTAATACACGTACTATATAATTTAAAATCAGAAAAATTATTGCTAAATAATAATACATAAAACGAATATTATTGTTTAGCTATAGATTAGTTATAGAGAGGAAACTAATATTTGATTTGATTATTGGAAAATTAAAAAATTATATAATTTTAACTATGTAAAGATAGATATGATATAATAAATGAAATAATTGATTAATATCTTATTATCTTATGATATTAAAGTGATATAAAAGATATATCAAATATATTGTACCACACAATTTTGGAAAGGAAGATATTATTATGAAAACTTTAGAAAAACTTACAGAAGAAAATGTATTTAAATATTTTAGTGAAATAAGCAAAATTCCAAGAGGATCAGGAAATGAAAAAGCTATAAGTGATTATTTATTAAATTTCGGTAAAAGTTTAGGCCTTGAATCAATTCAAGATGATGCAAATAATATAATTATAAAAAAGCCAGCAACTAAAGGATATGAAAATGCGCCGACAGTTATAATTCAAGGACATATGGATATGGTATGTGAAAAAAATAAAGATAAAGTACATGATTTTACTAAAGATCCTATAGAGTTAGTGGTAAAAGATGATTATATATATGCAAATGGAACGACTTTAGGAGCTGATGATGGAATTGCAGTTGCATATGCAATGGCAATATTAGATTCAAATAATATATCCCACCCAGCTCTTGAAGTGTTAATTACAACTGATGAAGAAGCAGGAATGAGTGGAGCTATGGCATTAAGTCCAGAGCATATAAGTGGAAAAATTGTCTTGAATTTAGACAATGAAGAAGAAGGAAAACTTTTAGTTAGCTGTGCTGGGGGAATTAGAACAAAATCTTCAATAAAAATTCAATTAGAAGATAAAAAGGAAGCTACTAAGGAATTTTCTATTGAAGTAAAGGGACTAAAAGGCGGTCATTCAGGAATGGAGATTCACTTAGGAAAAGGAAATTCTAATAAAATAATAGGAAGAATTTTAAAGAACATTTCTAATGAAATAAGCTTTAATTTAGCTTCAATAGAAGGTGGATCAAAGAATAATGCTATTCCAAGAGAAGCAAGTGCAGTAATATCAATAAATGAAACTGACAAAGATAAGTTATTTGAAATAGTATCAAATCTTACTAAAGATTTAAAAAATGAATTTGCAACTAAGGATCCAGGATTATTAATAAATATTTGTGAAACTACTTTAGCAAATAATAAGGTAATTTCAAATGAAATAACACAAAAAGTAGTTGATTTATTGTATATGTATCCGAATGGTGTGAACACAGAAAGTGTTGATATAAAAGGACTTATTGAAAGTTCTACTAATTTAGGTGTAGTGCTTATGAATGACAATGAAGTTGAATTTGATAGTGCGGTAAGAAGCTCAGTATTTTCGTTAAGAGAAGATATCGTAGAAAAGATAAAATGTATAACAGAACTTTTGGGTGGAGAATTTTCTAGTAATGCTGGCTATCCAGAATGGCCATATAAAGCAGATTCGAAAATAAGAGAAATATGTAAAGATGTATTTAAGAGAATGTATAATAAAGAACCAGAAATTGTAGCTATACATGCAGGTGTTGAATGTGGATTGTTTAAGGAAAAATTAGGTGATCTTGATATGATTAGCTTTGGCCCAGATCTTTATGATGTTCACACACCAAATGAGCATATGAGTATTTCATCAGTTGAAAGATGTTATGAATATCTATTAGAAGTACTTAAAGAAATTAAATAATTAATTTAAATATCATTTTTCAAGAGATTAAAGTATATGAATATATTTTAATCTCTTTTTTATTTCATATTTTAAATAAGAAAATTTTAAAATTACATTACATAACTCATAAATGGATTTCCAAAGGAATAATAATATATAAATGAGTTTTAGTATTAAAAATCTGGGGGTGGCATTATGAGATACACAAGATATGAATATAAAAGATATAGCAAACTAAAATTTCTATGTAGTGTTATTATTATAGGTGGTATTTCTATTGGTGGAGGCTTATATATAAGTAGTTTAATTTTTGATAGAAATCAAGAAAATTCAGTACAAACAATAGCATCTAAAAACAATGATAAAGATAAAGTTGTGGATACTAATATGAATATAATAGCATTACAATGTGGATATTATTCAAAGAAAGAAAATGCAGAGAAATCTGTAAATGAACTAGCTACTTATTGTACACCATTTATAATCGAAAGCGATGGAAAATTTAGAGTAATGGCAGGGATATATGAAGAAAATAATGCAAGTAAAAAGTTTGATGAATTAATATCCAAGGGGATAGAAGTGGCAAAAATTAAATTAACCATAAATGGAGAAAATAATGAAGATAAAAAATGTATTGAAGTGATGGATGGAGTTTTTACTATATTAAATAAACTAGACGAAGATGGTGTTAAGAGTATAAAGACTGAAGACTTCAAAAAATGGACTCAAAATATAATAAATAAAGAGGACTTAAATAATTCTAAAAAACTTAATCTAATAAATGAGTGTATAAATAATTTCCCAGAAGAAATAAATAAGAATAATAAAGGAGAAATTAGTGCCAATGTATATAAAGCAATTAACGAGAATTAAATTAGTTGTTTAATGAAATTATTACAACAAAATTAATTTTATATAAAAAAAAACATAACTTAATAGAACACACTTGTTTAAGGTGTTGTTAAATGATAAACTATAGGGTGTAGAATTGTTGCTGAGACAAATCTACACCCTAATGTCTATTTAAAAGAGTATTTGTCAATAATAATAGATAGATTCTTTAAATTTAGGATGTGAAAATATGAGAATAATATTAGCATCAGCGTCAGAGAGAAGGCAAGAACTTCTAAAAAGGTTAGTTTCTGATTTTGATATAATTATAAGCAATTTTGATGAAAACAAAGTTGATTTTAGGGGCTCTATAGATGAGTATGTTAAAGAAATAGCATTAGGAAAAGCGATGGATGTTAGAAATAGAGTATCTAAGGATTCAATAATAATATCAGCAGATACTATAGTTACATTAGACAACAAAATTCTTGGAAAGCCAAAGGATGAGAAAGAAGCTTTTAAAATGTTAAAGTCACTTCAAGGAAAAAATCATTTTGTTTATTCTGGAATTGTTGTAATAAATAATAAAGAGAATATTATAATACAAAAGAGTTTGGCTACAAAAGTCAAATTTTCCAATATGAGTGATGAGGAGATTTTTCAATATATAAATACAAAAGAACCAATGGATAAGGCTGGAGCTTATGGTATCCAGGGAATCGGAGGAGTTTTTGTTGAAAGCATAGAAGGATGCTACTATAATGTTGTAGGTCTTCCTTTAAATACATTGAGATCTGTTCTAAAAGAAATAGTATAGAAAATATTTCAACATTAGATATGATTTAAAAGAGCAATTTTTTCTTACAATGTAATAAATGATATCTATGAAGAATATAGCTTGTAGGTTAATCTGGGGTGGGGAGTTTTAATTATTTGGAGGTAAATAATGAAAGCAATCCCAAGAAATAAATATGATGATAGCTATGAAACACCAAGAGAAAGATTAGTAAAATTTGGACCAGAGGTGTTAGCAAATCATGAGCTTTTAGCAATTATACTTGAAAAAAACTCCAATAAAGAGAGTATACTTCAATTAAGTAGTAAATTGTTAATGGAGTTTGATGGATTAGATGGAATACTAAGTGCAAGTTTTGAAGAAATTAAATCTATAGAAGGTGTAAGAGGTGCTAGAGCAGCTCAAATACTTGCTATATCTGAATTAGTAAGAAGACTTAGTACATTAAGGGCATCAAAAAAAGAAGTTAAAATTAGTTGCCCGGAAGATTTAGCTAGTGTTGTAATGAATGAAATGAATAGCTTAAATCAAGAAGTGTTAAAAGTTGTATTTTTAAATACAAAGAATATAGTTATTGGAAGTAAGGATGTTTTTAAGGGCAGTTTGAATAATTCTATTGTTCATCCGAGAGAAATATTTAAACCTGCAATAAATAAAAGTAGTGCATCTATAATTGTATGTCATAACCATCCATCAGGGGATCCAACACCAAGCCGAGAAGATATTAATATTACTTTAAGAATAAAGGAATGTGGAAATATCTTGGGAATAAAATTGTTAGATCATATTATTATAGGTAACAATAAATTTGTTAGTTTAAAAGATAAAAAACTTATATAAATTGGAAGGAGCAAACGCAATAATGGGATTTTTTGGTTCAGGAAAAGATATGGGAATAGATTTAGGTACAGCAAATACTTTAGTATTTGTTAAAGGAAAAGGTATAGTTTTAAGAGAACCTTCAGTTGTTGCTATGAATAATGTAACAAAAAAAACATTAGCAGTAGGTTCAGAAGCTAAACTTATGATTGGTAGAACACCAGGAAATATTGTTGCTATTAGACCATTAAAGGATGGAGTAATTGCAGATTTTGATACAGCTCAAACTATGATGAAGAATCTAATAGAGAAAGTTACTACAAAAAATGCATTTAAGAGTCCAAGAATAATAGTATGTTATCCTTCAGGAGTTACAGAGGTAGAAAAGAGAGCTATTGAAGAAGCAACTAAACTTGCAGGAGCAAGAGATGTTGTATTAATGGAAGAGCCAATGGCAGCAGCTATTGGAGCAGGACTTCCAGTAAGTGAACCTACAGGAAGCATGATTGTTGATATCGGTGGAGGTACAACAGAAGTTGCAATAATTTCACTTGGAGGTATTGTAACTAGTAAATCATTAAGAGTTGCAGGAGATGAATTAGATCAATCAATCATTTCTTATATAAGAAAAGAATTTAGTTTAATGATAGGTGAAAGAACAGCAGAACAAGTAAAAATGGAAATAGGATCTGCTTATAAATTAGAAGGCGAAGAAGAAATGCTTATGGAGATAAAAGGTAGGGATATGATAACAGGCCTTCCAAAGATAGTAGAAATTTCTGAATCACAAGTAAGAGAAGCTTTAAAAGAACCCGTTTATGCTATTATAGAATCAATAAAAACTACATTAGAAAAAACACCACCTGAACTAGCTGCAGATATAATGGAAAAAGGTATTATGCTTGCTGGTGGAGGAGCTTATCTAAGAGGACTAGATGTATTAATAAATAAAGAAACAAATATGCCTGTACATATAGCTGAATCACCTCTTGATTGTGTAGTATTAGGAGCAGGAAAAGCATTAGAGGATTTTGACAAAATTAGCAGAGATCAAAGAGGTTAATTAAATGAAGCTTCTTAAAAATAAGCTGGCAGTAACTATTATAGTACTGTCAGTTACATTTTTAGTATTAATTATTGCTACTTTTAAAAGAGAAAACAAGAGTATGATTGAAAGTGGTGCAGGAGCGGCATTAAATCCAGTCCAAAGTATTGTCTATAAAGCAACAAATAGGGTGAAAGAAAGTGTAGATTTCTTTTTAAACTTCTCAGAAGTAAAAGAAGAAAATAAGAATTTAATTACTGAAAATGAAAAATTGAAAGATAAATTATTAGAGTATTCTGATTTAGCAGATGAGAACGAAAGATTAAGACAAATATTGAATTTCACTGAAGAACATAATAATTATGATTATGTTGGATGTGATATTATTGGATATCCTAACAATAATATTTCTGACGGATATTTTATTAATAAAGGTGAGAATGCAAATATACAAAAAGGGATGGTAGTTGTAGCGGCACAAGGACTTGTTGGCCAAGTAACTAGCGTTGGATCAAACTGGAGTATAGTTCAATCCCTTGCAAATGAAAATATAGTGGTTGCTGTTATGGCAGATAGTACAAGGGAAGCAACAGGATATATAAAAGGATATAAAGATAGACAAAATAGGAATTTGGCTAAGGTGTATGATCTTCCAATAGATTCAGAAATTAAAGAAGGCGATGTAATAATGACTTCAGGTGTTGGAATGCTTTATCCAAAAGAAATTAGAATTGGTGAAGTAACTAAAGTTGAGGAAGATAAGGTAAAAGTAATGAAAAGTGCTATAGTTAAGCCTTATGTTGATTTTAATAAATTGGAAGAATTGTTTGTAATAGTTCCTAAAGATATAAGGGACACAAAAGAAGTTAAATATAATTAGGTGATAAGTATGGAAAAAATAATTTTAATATTAATTTCTATAGTACTACTTATCTTAGACAATTCATTTGCTCCATTTTTTGCTATACATGGAGCTTATCCGAGTTTACTGCTTACTTTTTCTATAGCGTATTCAATTTTAAAGAAAAAAGAAGATGCAGTATTTATAGGAGTTGTCAGTGGGCTATTACAAGATATATATTTTTACAATGTTTTCGGTGTAAATTCATTGTTGAATTTATTTTTGTGTATTATGGCAAGTGTGATAGGTGAAAGTATTGTAAGAAATAAGAGATTAATTCCTACAGTAAGTATATTTGTAATTACGATTGTTAAGTTTTTTGGAATATTTATGATATTTTCCTTTATGGATATTATTGTTGAAGTGGATTTTATAAAAATTATAATCATGGGATTGTATAACTCAATAATAATGTTCTTCATGTATAAGATAGTATCTAGACAATTGGATAAAAATAACAACAATCAACAGTGGAGGTTTAAATGATAGTAAATAAACCAGCCAAAAAGAAAAAGATATCAAGATATACTGTTTTAAGTATAATAATGTTAATAATATTTGGAACTATTACTTTTAAACTTATATATCTTCAAATTTTAAATCATGAAGATTATAAAGAAAAAGCCAATGTTACATCAACAAGGTTTGAATCAGAAAAAGCACCAAGAGGAAGAATTTATGATCAAGAAGGAAATATATTGGCTGATAATATAAATACTTATACTCTTTCATATACAACTACAGATGATGCAACAAATAACTTCTATAGTACAATGAGTGAAATATTTAAAATATTCAAAGAAAATAATGAATCTATTCAAGATAATATGGCATTAAAAATAGATTCTGATGGTAATATTTATTTTGAATATACAACTAGTGATAAAGAATCACAAAATTATCAAGAATTAAGATTCAAAAAAGATAGAGGATTTGATGATACACTAAAAAAGAAGATGTTTCCAGATGTTGAAGAGTTAAGTGATGAAGAAAGTGCAAAATTAGATTCAGAACTTCTTAAGATAACTCCAGAAGAAATGTTTTATGAATTAACCAAAAAGTATTCTTTAATTGAACTTATTGATCCTAACTATAAGGACTCTAAAGAAAAAAAACAGATGTATGATAATATGTCTGGAAAGGAAATTGTAGATCTTATAAAGAAACAAGGATATTCTCTTGAAGAAATAAGAGAATTTATGGTTATTAAAGATGCAATAAAAATGCAAAGTTTTAAAGGATATAAAGCTGTTACTATAGCTGATAATATTCAAAAAAATACTGCACTTATAATTCAACAAAAGCTAATTAATTTACCAGGAATATCTGTTAATTTATCGCCTATAAGATATTATCCGTATGGAACACTTGGATCATCAGTGCTTGGATATGTATCATCAATAAATAGCTCGGAAGAAGAAAAATATGAGCTAAGAGGATATGATGCTTCTACAGATTTAATTGGTAAAGCAGGTATTGAATCAGCTTTTGAAGAACAATTAAAAGGTGTTAAGGGCGGAGCAACTGTAAAGGTAAATTCTCAAGGTAGAAAAACTGAAGAATTGTTTAAATTAGAATCTTATCCAGGAAATGATGTTCATTTAACAATAGATAGAGATATTCAGTATGTAGCAGAACAGGCTCTTGCTGATGGAATTAAAAATATCCAAGAAAATGGATCTGATAGGGGATATAGATTTGCAAATGCTACAAGAGGTGCTTTAGTTGCTGTAGAGGTTAAAACAGGTAGAATATTATCTTTAGTAAGCTATCCGGGATTTGATCCAAATTTATTTACTACCTCCGGTAAGCTTACTTCTGAAGAAACTAGAAATTACTTTAATCCAGATTTAGATTCATTTGGGACAGAACTTATACAAAGAATGGGATTGACTAAGGACTTAGATTATATATTTCCAAAAGAAAATGGAGCAAGAGTAGATAAGTACGATTTATATCCAAGACCATTTTATAATTATGCTACAATGGCATTGATTCCACCAGGATCAACATTCAAGCCACTTACAGCCATTGCAGGGTTAGAAACAGGAGTTATAGATCCGACTACTACGATTTATGATAAAGGTAAATTTGATGAACATCCAGAAACTTTCGGAGTTGGATTTGCTCCTCAATGTCTAGTATATAGTAATTATGGATATGGACATGGTTCAATCGATGTAAAAAAAGCTCTTGAAGTTTCTTGCAACTATTTTTTCTATGAAACAGCTTATAGATTGTATAAATATAATGGTGGAAATATTGATTCGCTAGATGCTATAGCAAAGTATGCATATCAATTTGGACTTGGAATAGACCCAAATAGTAAAGCTAATCCATCGACAGGTATTGAAATTCAAGAAAACTTTGGTCAGACATATAACTTTACTTCTTTTAGAAGAAATTCAGTGTATTATGCTAAGTATGAATTAGTAGATTACTTAGAAAAAGGTGATTATAAGGGAATAATCACTAATTTCGTTCCTTTTGATATACAAGTTTCAGATGATGACATTGAAGAAGTTAAAAATGCAAAGCAATCAATAAAGGATAAAGTTGCAAATTACTTAGGTAATGTTGGTACTGATGATAATAAAAATCCATCAGAAGAAGAATTCACGAAAGATGTTAAAAAAGATGTAAAAACAATAATCGAGCATTCTGATATATATAAGAAAAGAGTGGCAGATTACGAAGCAAAGACAGGTAAAACTGTAAGTCTTGATAATCAAGCTAATATAGTGTCAAATATAATAGCGAGATTTACAGTAAATGATAAAGCTGCCGAAAATAAATCACCAGCTCAGCTCGTATTCGCATCTATAGGTCAAGGTATGCATACATTTACGCCACTTCAATTAGCAGGTTATGTTTCAACAATAGCTAATGGAGGAACAAGATATAAGTTACATTTAGTCGATAAGATTACAGACAACGATGGTAATGTAGTGCAGCAATTTGAGCCAGAAGTATTAAATAAAGTAGAAATGAAACAAAGTACTATTGATGCTGTAAAAGAGGGAATGGCAAAGGTTAATGAAGATGATGGAGGTACAGCGAGTACTGCATTCATGGGATTTCCGATAAGTACAGCAGGTAAAACAGGTACAGCTGATTTCTCAGAGACTCAAAATGAAGTTGGAAGAGCACCATATGCTACATATGTGAGTTTTGCGCCTAAAGAAGACCCAGAAATAGCAGTGGTTGCAGTAGTTTTTGATGGAGGTCATGGAGGTTCAATAGCACCAGCTGTTAGAGCTGTTTATGAAGCATATTTTAAAGATAGATTATTAGAGATGGATCCTAATTATGCATATAAATCTCAATCTTTCCAGAAGTATGTTTTGAATAATCCATATAGAACAAAAACTGATACAGAAGCAACAAGTAATGAAACTTCCGGAAGTGAAGTTACTTCTGAATCAGGTGATGGTCAAAATAATACAGAATCCAATAATGAACCAGAATAAAATAAAAAAATTATCCCAATAAAATGTATTGGGATAATTTTTTTATATAATATATAAACTATTTAAAAATACAGATAGTTATTATATTCTAAATAAGAATAACGTATTTTATAAGTTGGAGGTAAAGATATGAAATATGATAATATATTACAAGGGAGATTTATCTCTCGTCCTAATAGATTTATAGCTAATGTTGAGATAAATAATAAAATAGAAGTCTGCCATGTCAAAAATACAGGCAGATGCAAAGAGCTATTGATACCAGAGGAAACTACTGTGTTTGTACAAGAAAATGATAATCCTAATCGTAAAACAAAATATTCTCTAATTACAGTGAAAAAAGGTGATAGATTAATTAATATGGATTCACAAGTACCAAACAAAGTTGTATATGAATGGATTAAAAAAGGAAATCTATTCAATAGCCCATCATTAATAAAACCAGAAAAGAAATATGATAAGTCTAGATTTGATTTATATGTTGAAGAAGGAAGTAGAAAAGCATTTATTGAAGTTAAAGGAGTTACTCTGGAAGAAGATGGCGTTGTAAGATTTCCAGATGCACCAACGGAAAGAGGAGTAAAACATTTAAAAGAACTTTGTAATTGCATAGATGAAGGATATGAAGCATATATAATTTTTGTTATTCAAATGAAAGATGTTTTATATTTTGAACCTAATGTAAGGACACATAAGGAATTTGGAGAAGTATTAAGAGAAGCAAAAAAACATGGTGTTAATATATTAGCTGTAGACTGTGATGTTACTGAAAATTCCATCGATATAAGAGATTATGTGAAAGTTAAGATATAAAAGTCTAAAAGTATCTAAATATATATACAAAAATATTGAAATAATGATATAATTTTAAATGGATATATAAAAAATATTTAAAGGTACATATTGGATATTGAGTTAAAAATATGATTTGTGATTGGTTTAACCTGCAGATTTATTGGAGGCAGTAAATGTATAATGATGGAATTGTAATTAAGGGCAACAAGGAAGGCATAAACACACAGATTGACATAAGTAAATTTGCTGATTTTGAAGATATGCTCATGAACCTTATAAAGAAACTTTCTAAGGGAAAACACTTTTATAAGGGAACAACATTAATTCTAAAAATTGATTTAAAAGCAATTACTCAGAAAAATGTCCAAACACTTAAAGAAGTGTTATTAAATCAAATTGAATTAAAAGATATTGTATTAGAAGATATTGAAAAAAATATAGAAAAAGATGAAGAAAAAGATAAAAAAGTATTTTCAGGGGTATATGAAGGAAAAACTAGATTTATAAGGAAAGCTGTAAGAGGTGGTCAATGTATTAATTACCCAGGCAATATAGTTATTATTGGTGATGTTAATAGTGGTGCTGAAGTTTCTGCAGCGGGTAATGTAATTGTTTTAGGAACATTAAAAGGAAAAGTAAGCGCGGGAACAAATGGAAATACAAAAGCTTTTATTGCAGCATTTTCACTTCAACCAGAGCTTTTAAAAATAGCAAAATGTATGGCCATGTCTCCAGATGATACTGGAAAACCTAAATATCCAGAATTAGCAAAGATTAAAGATGGAGTAATAATTGTTGAGCCGTATTTACCAAATAAATATATATATTAATGATGTCGGAGGGATTTTTGTATGGGAGTATCTATTGTAATTACTTCAGGAAAAGGTGGAGTAGGAAAGACAACAACAACTGCAAATATAGGGACAGCGTTAGCTTCACTAGGCAAAAAAGTAGTAGTTGTTGATGGGGATACAGGATTAAGAAATTTAGATGTATTATTGGGATTAGAAAATAGAATTGTATATACAATAATGGATGTTATAGAAGGCAGATGTAGATTAAAACAAGCTCTTATAAAAGATAAGAGATTCCAAAATTTATGTTTACTTCCAACAGCACAAACTAGAGATAAGGATGATATAAGTCCTCAAGAGATGCTAAAAATAGTAAAGGAATTAAAAGAAGAATTTGATTATGTGATTATAGATTCTCCAGCAGGAATAGAGCAAGGATTTGAAAATGCTGTAATTGGAGCTGATAGAGCAATAGTAGTAGTAAATCCAGAAATAACATCAGTAAGAGATGCAGATAGAGTTATAGGAAAGCTTGATGCTAAGGGTCTTGATGATCATGCCGTAATAGTAAATAGATTAAACTATCAAATGACGAAAAATGGAGATATGCTAGATGTTTCTGATATAATAGAAACTTTATCAATAGAACTAATAGGTGTTGTTCCAGATGACAGAAATATTACTGTTTCAACTAATAAGGGTGAACCGATAGTCTTAGATGATGGTGCATTTGCAGGAAAAGCGTTTAAGAATATAGCACATAGAATTATGGGAGAAGAAGTTGCATTTTTGGATTTGAATAATGAACAAGAAGGCTTCTTTACGTCTCTAAAAAAACTATTTAAGCGTAAATAGGGGGAGAGTTATATGGGATTTTTTAAGAGTTTAAGTAATAAACCAACTCCTAAGGAAGTTGCAAAAGATAGATTAAAATTGATTCTTATACATGACAGGGGAGAAATTCCTCCAGAAACAATAAAAAAAATAAAAGAAGAAATATTGGAAGTAATCTCTAAATATATAGATATTCAGGTTGATGATGTTGAGATATCAGTAAATAAAAATGATGATGATGAAGGAGATAATTCATCAGCACTTGTTGCCAATATTCCAATAAGAAATATACGTGGTAGATAAAAATGAAGTTTTTTGGTGGAAATTAACGATGATATAGTTGTTAATTTCTACTTTTTTTTGTGAAGATATTATGTAAAAGTAAATAATTTATTACGAATTTATTATCTTACATGAATTAATATAGAGAATATAATCATAATAATGTATAATTAAATATGCACTTATCAATAAAAATAAATATGATTATTTTATTTATGTTTATATCCGTGTATTTAAAGCAAAGAGGTGGAAATGTGTTTAAAAAATTAAAATTAGATACAAAGTTGATAAAAGAAATAGACAAAACTCTTTTAATTTGTATGATTTTACTTACTCTGTATGGAATATTTAATATATACTTATGTACTAAAGGAGATTATGGATTCTTTTTTGCTAAAAGACAATTTATGTGGTTCTTAATTTCCATGGTAGCTTTGTATTTAGTTATAACATTTGATTATACATTTATAATGAATTATGCTCCTATAATTTATTGGGGAACTGTAGTTCTGCTTATTATAACTAGGTTTGCAGGTGTTGTAGTTAATGGGGCAAGAGGATGGCTAAGGTTTGGACCAATATCATTGCAGCCAGCTGAGTTAGCAAAGCTAGGAATAATATTTATGCTGGCTAAAAAGCTGGAAGAAATGGATGGTCAGATAAATGATGTAAAGAATTTTTTCACACTGGTATTCTATGCAGCCATTCCAGTATTATTTATAATTATTCAACCTGATATGGGAATGACCATGGTTTGTTTCTTCATAGTTCTTGGAATATTTTTTATTGCTGGACTAGATATGAGAATAATTGGTGGAGGACTTTTAAGTATTGTATTAGCAATAGTTATAGTTTGGAATTCAGGTTTACTTCCTTCTTATCAGAAAGCTAGATTTACAGGATTCTTAAATCCAGCTGCTGATGATAGTGATACAGGATATCACTTAACACAGTCACTTATAAGCATAGGATCAGGTGGCATTCTTGGAAGTAGACCGTCTATAAAAAATGATAGCAGTACAGGTTATGCAGCTCAAAATGTACCAGAAATACAAACAGACTTTATATTTGCTGCAATAGCAGAACAATATGGATTTTTGGGAGCTATGCTATTAATAGTATTATATGGATTTTTAATATATAAGATGATAGCAATAGCTAGAACTTCAAAAGATCTATTTGGATCAATAATATGTGTAGGAATAATTTCATACTTCTTACACGCTATACTGCAGAATATTGGTATGACTATAGGATTGCTGCCTATAACAGGAATAACTCTGCCTCTTATAAGTTATGGTGGAAGTTCACTTTTAACTACTATTATTTCAGTTGGATTAGTATTAAATGTAGGTATGAGAAGAAAGAAAATATATTTTTAATGAGTTTAATTGGGATGTCGCATTAAATAATCTGCGGCACCCCTTTTTTGTTATATTATACATTGATTTTGCTAAGGTAAAATTTAGTGTTTTATACTTTTAACTTAAGTTAATTCTAAATATTCACTTTTAGTTATTATCTATTTATAAACTATATTTTGCAAATACGATAGTTCTATTTTGGGGTAATGTAAATTATTTTTAGAACAGCAATGTGCAATAATTAAATAGAGAATAATTATATATAATACTTATGAAATATATCTTTCATATTATCCTCTTTAGAAAAATATAATTAAATATATTAAAGAAGAAGGGGCGAGGGTGATGAACGATTATAGAGAAGCTTATGAAAATTATTATAGAAATATAAATAAAAAAACTAATGTAAATATCCAAGAAGATAAAAGTTCATTTTGGTCTAAAAATAAAGTGAAAAATTATAGAAGCAATAATAAAATTGAAGGTTTAGTATCTAAAGAATATTGGATTAAGCGTGTTGAGAGAGAAGTGGCAGGATCAGCTGTTATTATAGTGATTCTTTTTGGGCTCAAATGTTTTCCATCAGAAGGCACAACATCTCTATATATTAAATGTAAGAATATATTGAATACAAATTTAACATATGATCAATCAGTAGATATACTAAAAGGTATTGAAATAGGAACATTTAAAGGACAGAATTTTAATATAAATGGATTTACTTTTGATAATTTAAAAAAAGAAAATGTGAAGAAAGAATTTATTGACTGTATGAATTATATTAAAGATAATTCATTTAAGGTTGAAGAAAAAGAAATTTAAAGAACGTTTGGCAAGCAATTTGTAGAGGTTGTATTTTAATGAAGAAAAAATATAGAGTAATCATACTACAAATCCTTATTCTTATATTTATTATAAGTATAAATGGGAATTTTTTAATAGGTGTATTTTGGATTACGCTACATGAACTTTCTCATATCGTTATTGCAAGTAGTTATGGATGTAAGTTTAATAATTTCAAAATTAATGTTCTTGGTGCTAAAGCTGAAATATGTGAAATAGAGGAATTGTCTGAAAAAAGGAAATTAAATGTTTATTTAGCAGGCCCATGCTTTAATTTTATTATTGCGATGATGATGTATATTTTAAATTATAAATATAACTTGGTAATTTTTGAAAATAGCGTGAAAATAAATTTGAGTTTGGGATTATTTAATTTATTGCCTGCATATCCATTAGATGGATCAAGAATATGTGAAATATTGCTAACTAGAAGATATTTATATAGAAAGACAAAAAGTATTGTTGTTATTTTAAGTATTATTATGTCAATAATGCTGTTTCTTTTCGGAACTAGTATTATGATATTTTTACATAAAGTAAATATAAGTTTTTTCATGGCTTCTGTATTGATGATTTATACCTCAATTTTAGAAAAACAAAAAACAATGTATATAATAATGGGAGATATCTTTAAGAAATTAAAAAAATTAAAAAAATATGGCTATATAGAAAATAAAAGTATATCTATTTATTATAAAAAAGGATTGGTTAATGTATTAACTTTAGTAGATAAAAATAAGTTTAATATTTTTTATGTGTTAGATGATAATATGAAGGTTGTTGGAACTGTATGTGAAGATGAACTCATAGAAGCATTAAAGGAATATGGGAATATAAGTCTAGAGGAGTATATGAAGCTAAGATAGTAATATATATTGTTTTAAGAACAGGGGCTTATTATAAAAGATATTTAATTTTTTTTAACGCATAGGAAAGTATAAAATTTTTATCATAGCAAAAAACTTAAGAATAGAGCTATTCTGTAACTTAGATAGTCCAATACGTTAAAAAAATTATAGTCCCGCAAAAGAACCCAAAAGCAAGTTTTGGAACCTTTTGCATGGGTAAAAAAAGTGGCTTCTTATTTAAAAATGTGTTTGAGTAGTTGCCTATTTATAGTGTTAAGGTTTATATTTTACGTATAAAGCGTGGCGAAGCCACTTTTTTATTAAATTTAGTAAATGAAATCATATTTCATAGGAACAGTTCATATGCATCATAAGAAATTAAAAGATTCAAATAATTATATATTTAATATAGTAAAAAGTATTAATAGTTGTCAAAAATATCATTATTCCAATAATAATATAATTATGTTAGAATAGGTATAGTAATTTAGAGGAGGGAAGTATAAATAGTACTTCTTTTTTCTATTTAAGGAATTATTCAAATTAGACATATTATAAATATGGATATACTTATGATAGTATAGTTATATACAGAAATAAAGGATTATTCATATAAAATGTGGATAACTTAAGAAAATAAATCTAATTTGTGGATAAAGTTTCAGATTATAAAATAGAGTACTTTTAAGGAGGAAATAGTTAATGAATAAAATTTCAGATGATATTCTATTTAAGGTTGAAAAGCCAAGTAGGTATATTGGTGGAGAATTAAATGAAATTGTTAAAGATCCGAAATCAGTTGACATAAGATTTGCATTTTGTTTCCCAGATGTTTATGAGGTTGGAATGTCTCATTTAGGAAGCAGAATACTTTACCATACTATCAATTTAAGAGAAGATACATATTGTGAAAGAACTTTCGCACCATGGCCAGATATGGAAGCCTTAATGAGGGATAAGAATATTCCTTTATTTACATTAGAAACTAAAGATTCATTAAATGATTTTGATATCTTAGGATTTACTCTTCAATATGAAATGAGTTATACAAACATGCTTAATATGCTTGATATGTGTAATATACCATTAAGAACATCTGAAAGAGGAGAAGATTATCCTATAATTATGGCTGGTGGACCTTGTGCATATAATCCGGAACCTTTATATGATGTTGTTGATTTCTTTGAAATAGGTGAAGGTGAAGAAATCATGAACGATGTTTTAGACGTTTACAAACAATTTAAAAAAGAAAACAAAAGCAAAGCAGAGTTTTTAAGGGAAATAGCTAAAATAGAAGGAGTATATGTTCCATCATTATATGAAGTTACTTATAACGAAGATAATACAATAAAAGAATTTAAACCTAAGTATGAGGATGTACCTGCAAAGGTTAAAAAGAGAATAATAAATAACTATACAGCAGTAGAATTTCCAGAAGATATAATAGTTCCTTATACTGATATAGTTCATGATAGAATAGTTTTAGAAACATTTAGAGGATGTACTAATGGATGCAGATTCTGTCAGGCAGGAATGATATACAGACCGGTTAGAGAAAAGACTAGAGAAGATTTAGTTAAGCAAGCGAGAAAGTTAGTTGAAAATACAGGTTATGATGAAATATCACTTTCTTCATTAAGTACTTGCGACTATTCAGATATAAAAGAATTAATACATGATTTAATGGAGGAACATGAACCAGATAAAGTTGGGATAGCACTTCCATCAATTAGAGTTGATGCCTTTTCTGTTGACTTAATTAAGGAAATTCAAAAGGTAAGAAAGACAGGTTTAACTTTTGCACCAGAAGCAGGATCTCAAAGAATGAGAGACATTATAAATAAGGGGTTAACAGAAGATAGAATCCTTGAAGCTGCAAGAAGTGCCTTTGAAGCAGGCTGGAGAACTCTTAAACTTTACTTTATGGTTGGTCTTCCTTATGAAGAATTAGATGATTGTAGAGGAATAGGCGAGCTTGCAGAAAAAATGGTTAAGGAATATGCAGAGATTCCAAAAGGAAAAAATAATAAAGGACTTAGAATAACAGTAAGTACATCTATACTTGTACCAAAGCCATTTACACCATTCCAATGGGCACCTATGGCAAGAATTGAAGATGTTAATAAGAAGATTGAAGCTGTTAAAGGATCAATTAAATCTAAATGTATAGTTTATAACTATCATGAACAAAAGACATCATACATGGAATCAGTGTTTGCAAGAGGAGATAGAAGACTTTGTGATGTTCTTATAAAAGCTTTTGAAAAAGGTGCAAGATTTGATGGATGGACTCAGTATTTCAATTTCGACTATTGGACAGAAGCATTAAACGAATGTAATGTTGATGGAGACTTCTATGCATATAGAGAAAGAACATATGATGAAATATTACCATGGGATTTCATAGATATTGGAGTTACAAGAAAATATCTTGAAAGAGAAAATGAAAAAGCTAAAAAAGCAGAGCTTACTCAAAACTGTAGAAAAGGATGTACAGGATGTGGAGTAAATGTAAACTTTAAAGATGGGAAGTGTTTTGAAGGTGCGATACTTAATTAAATTTACTAAGGAACCAAATATAAAATTTATTTCTCATTTAGATGTACTGAGAACAATTCAAAGAAATATAAGAAGAGCAGATCTTCCAATAGAATATTCACAAGGATTTAATCCACATATGGCAACATCAATTGCGCAGCCATTGTCAGTAGGAGTTTATTCTAGTGGTGAATATATGGATATGGTTTTGACTAGAGAAATGAATGAGGAAGAAATAATAAAAAGATTGAATGAGACAGCTCCAAGTGGAATTAAATATATAAGTGCATTGGCTATTCCATATGTTGAGGGACAAAAGAAAGTGCCTCAAGCTATGGCAATGATAGATGCAGCAAGATATATAATAAAAATAAAATATACACAGATAGATAATGTAGAAACTGAAATGAATAAACTTTTGGAAAAAAACCAATGGAATACAATAAAGAAAAGTAAAAAAGGTTCAAAAGAAGTTGATATAAAAACTTTTATTAAAGAATTTAGTTTTTGGATTAAAGATGAATATTTAGTTATAAATACATTAATAAGTACTGGAAGTAGAGAACATTTAAGTGCAGAGTTATTAGTTAGATATATTCAAGAGAATACAACAAACGCAGATTTAGATGCTTTTGTTGATACGAAAAGAGAAGAAATGTATTTTTATAAAAAAGAAGATAAGCTAGTACCATTATATAAATGTTTAGAATAGTTAAGAGTTGACAGTGCACAGTTGACAGTTAAGAGGTCAACTGTCAAAGTAATTGTGAATTTTGAATTGTGAATTGTGAATTGAAAAAGGGTGGTGATTTTATGAAGGAGATTTTTATTGAGAGAAGTGAGAGTCTTTTAAGAATTGCAATTAAGGAGAATAATGAGTTAGTTGAAAGCATAGTAGAGGAAAAGAAAAGTGGACCTATAATTGGAGAAATATACAAAGGAAAAATTAAAAATATAATTCAAGGAACTAACTCAATATTCGTTGATTTAGGTTTAGATAAAGAAGGTTACATGTATTATAGTGACGAACTTAAATCTAAAGATTTAAAAAAAGGCGATGAAATATTAGTAGAGGTTATAAAAGAACCTATTGGAAATAAAGGCGCAAAAATAACTCATAAAGTTTCAATTCCCGGGAAATATGTCGTATTAGATTGTTATAGTAGTGGGATTAAATTTTCTAAAAGAATAAATGATGATTTAAAAAAAGAAGAAATATTAAATAATATTGCACCATTGGAAGATGTATGTATAACTATTAGAACAGAAGGTGCTAATATAGCCTTAGAAAAATTGAAAGCAGAAATAGATAAGTTTTATGAAATTTTTAAAAACCTAGATAGCAAAATGAAGTATTCATTAGGAACACAAAAGCTTTATGGTGATGATGCTATACTAACAAAGATTTTAACAAATAATATAGGTAATGAAACAGTAAAAGTTTTTGTTAATGATGAAAAAGATTTTAATATTATAAATAGTTTTGTTGATGGAGAAAGCAATTTTAAAATAGAAAAATATACAGGATACAGAGGAATATTTGACTATTATGGAATAGAAAAAGAATTGTTAAAGCTTAGACATCATAAGGTTAATTTACCTTGTGGAGGATATATTGTCATAGAGAAGACAGAAGCAATGTATGTTATTGATGTTAATAGTGGGAAAAATATAAAAGAAAGAAGCTTTAATAAAACAATTTTAGAAACTAATCTAGAAGCTGCTAAAGAAGTAGGAAAACAAATAAGACTTAGAAATTTAAGCGGAATTATTGTTATAGATTTTATCGATATGAGAGATAAAAATCAAAGATCATTAGTTATGTCTGCTCTTCAAGAGAGTTTAAGAAATGATAAAGGTAATGTTAAGATATTTCCATTTACAGAACTTGATTTAGTTCAAATTGCAAGAAGAAGGAATGGAAAGAGTATATATGAGTACATGGAAGAAGAATGCTCATTATGCAAAGGACGTGGAATAGTACTAAAGCTATCTTATATTGAAGGTCTTATCAAAAATGAAATTATAAGAATGAAGGAAGAAAATTCAATAGAGTCTTTTTATATTGAAGTAGACAGTGTATATAAAGAGAGAGTAAAAGAAGATGTATTTAGTTTTCTGAAAGAAATAGATGCTTTAGGAAATGACATATATTTAAACTATGTTGATGGAATTGACGGATATAAAATAGAGCCACTTTTATTTCAAAATCAAAAAGATAATTTAAAAGATTATAAAGTGAATAATATTGAGGAATATTAAAAGATTTTGCTTTACAAAAAATTATGATTATGATAAAATGGCTTTTGTAGACCGCTCACATAAGGTTTTAATTTATAAACAAAGTTAAATCTTTGTACCGAAAGTGGCGAGACCGTTATGAGGAGGTGTTTTAATGTACGCAGTATTAGCAACAGGTGGAAAGCAATACAGAGTTAAAGAAGGAGACGTATTATTCGTTGAAAAATTAAACGCTGAAGTTGACACTACAGTTGAATTAAATGAAGTTTTAGCAGTTGAAACTGAAGATGGTATCAAAGTTGGTACTCCAGTAGTTGAAGGCGCTAAGGTTACAGCTAAAGTTGTAGCTCAAGGTAAAGCTAAAAAAGTTGTAGTTTTCAAATATAAGGCTAAGAAGGACTATAGAAGAAAGAATGGTCACAGACAACCTTATACTAAATTAGTTATCGAGAAGATCGAAGCTTAATGTTATGGTTAAGATAACAATTAATCAAAAAGAATGTAATATTGTTGGTTTCGTAATAAATAACCATGCCATATCAGATGAAAGAGATTTTCAGAATGATGCAGCACTTGTAGGTGAAGCATTTGATATGATTTGTAACTCAGTATCTGTTTTATCTCAAAGTGTTTTAATTGGTTTAGATGAAGTTTTAAAACTTAATTGTACATACGAAATCATGGATGGATATCTAAAACTAGATATTTCAGATTTTACTAAAGAAGAGTTAAATCAAGCTCAGGTATTGCTCAAAACATTTGAAAAAAGTTTAGAAAGTGTAATTTTGAGTTTGGAAGAAATGTTTGGAAAAGAAAAACGTAGGGAATATATAATTTTAGAAATAGAGGAGGTGTAGTCACATGCTAATCATGAACCTTCAATTATTTGCCCACAAAAAAGGGGTAGGTAGTACAAAGAATGGTAGAGACTCTGAATCAAAGAGATTAGGAGTTAAATCTGCTGATGGAGAATTTGTTCTTGCTGGTAACATACTTGTTAGACAAAGAGGAACAAAGATTCACCCAGGTGAAAATGTTGGAAGAGGTAAAGACGATACTTTATTCGCTAAAATCGATGGAGTTGTTAAATTCGAAAGATTTGGTAGAGATAAGAAAAAAGCTAGCGTTTACCCAGTACAAATAGAAGCAAAAGCTGAATAGTTTTTACTTTAAGCACTCTTAGTTTTAAGGGTGCTTTTTTTAATATTGGCTAGGTAAATGTAAGATTTATATATACTTATTAGAGTGGTATATTTTGAAAAGTATATTTTATCTATGTATTCTATATTAAAAATAGTAGGTTCATTTCTAAATAATAATATATACCTATATTTATAGTGCATAAGGCTATTATAAATTACTATATTACTGCTATGCTTATTTATATTTTTCAGTAATTGGATATATTAATCATTTCTTTATATGATTATCTTAATAAAATTCCAGTGTGTTTTTTCTAAGTTAAAAAAGTTAAGATTTCTTAAATTGCAGATATTTAAAGAAATGGAAATATAACATAATAAGGAAGTGCAAGAAAATATTCATACTTATGTTGATACTTAAAGCAGATATGATATAATAAAGTAGGTTTTTAAGGGAATACTTAAACTATAAGGTAGTTTTATAAATAATAAAATAAAAGAATTATTATATATTATGATAAAATATTATATAAAAAAGTTACATAATTTATTATAATATATTTTTTATGACTAAGAAATAAATATAGTTATGTTTTAGCAAATATACATATTTTAATAAGAAATAAGAATTTGGATTATTATTTTAAATAGCTTTTAATTTTATAGGCGTTCGGATATTAATGAATTGTGAGTATTCATTAAAAAATCAATTAGAAAAGAAAGGTGGTAAACATATGTTTATAGATAAGGCGAAAATTTTCGTAAAGTCAGGTAATGGTGGAGACGGTGCTATTACATTCAGAAGAGAAAAGTATGTTCCATTAGGAGGACCTGATGGTGGAGATGGCGGAAAAGGCGGAAGCATCATATTTAAAGTAGATACTGGAATTACTACATTATTAGATTTCAAGTATAAAAAGAAATTTATTGCTGAATGCGGTGGTAACGGTAGCGGATCAAAGTGCTATGGTAAAGATGGGGCTGATCTTGTGATAAATGTTCCGATGGGAACAATCATAAGAGAAGCTGAAAGTAATAAAGTAATAGCTGACCTTTCACATAAAGATGAAGAGTTAGTATTACTTAAAGGTGGTAAAGGTGGTAAAGGAAATACTAAATTTGCTACAGCTACTAAACAAGCACCACATTATGCAGAGCCAGGAATGCCTGGGGCAGAATTAAACTTAGTTTTAGAATTGAAATTACTTGCTGATGTTGGATTGTTAGGGTTTCCTAATGTAGGTAAATCAACATTGTTATCAATGACAACTAAAGCTAAACCAAAGATAGCTAACTATCATTTTACAACATTAAAACCAAACCTAGGTGTTGTTGCAGTAGAAGGAATTGAACCGTTTGTTATGGCTGATATTCCAGGAATTATTGAAGGTGCTGCAGAAGGTGTCGGTCTTGGAATACAATTCTTAAGACATATTGAAAGAACTAGACTTCTAATACACATAGTTGATATATCAGGTGTTGAAGGCAGAGATGCTTTTGAAGATTTCGTAAAGATTAATGAAGAGTTAAAGAAATATTCAGTTAAGCTATGGGATAGACCACAAATAGTAGTAGCTAATAAGACTGATATGTTATATGATGACTCTGTGTATGAAGATTTTAAAAAGAAGGTTGAAGAATTAGGATATACTAAAGTGTTTAAAATGTCAGCAGCTACAAATGACGGTGTTGATGCTGTAATGAAGGAAGCAGCAAGAATGCTTAAGGATATTCCAATTAAGGAATTAGAAATTTCAGAAGATGAAATGTATATTCCAGAAGAAAAGAAATTCACATATGAAATATCTATTGAACCAAATGATGAAGGTACTAACACATATGTTGTTGAAGGAACATTTGTGGATAGATTATTACATGCTGTTAATGTACATGATGCAGATTCATTAAGATACTTCCATAAAGTTCTTAGAAATAAAGGTATCTTTGATGAATTAAGAGAAATGGGCATTAAAGATGGTGACTTTGTAAGATTAAATGACTTTGAATTTGAATATATACTTTAGGCAATTCAGAATTCACAATGCACAGTTCACAATTATAGCTTTTAATTGTGAATTGTTTGCATTGATGTCATAAATGGTATGAATTTTGAATCATGAAGTGTAAAATGAGGAGATGAAAACATGATAACAAGCAAGCAAAGAGCTTATTTAAGAAGTTTAGCTAATGATATACAGCCAATATTCCAAGTTGGGAAAAATGGTATAGAAGAAAACTTTATAAAACAAGTTAAAGAGGCTTTAGAAGCAAGAGAATTAATAAAAATTAAAGTTTTAGAAAATAGCGGACTAGATACAAGAGAAGCTTCAGATGAAATTTGCAGATTAGTTAATTGCGAAGGAATTCAAGCGACAGGAAGAAAAATGGTTTTATATAAACAATCTAGTGACGTGAAAAAGAGAAAGATTGAATTACCTAAAAAATAAATTACGTAGAATCAAGTTTAGTGGATAACAACCGAAATTCAATATATGATAGGCTCGATTGTAGGGAAATTTAAGCTAAAACTTCTAAAGAGATATGCTGTGCCCAAAACAATTTGCTCCAACAGCAAGTGTTGGACAAATTATTTTGGAACAGCCTATCTCTAAGAAGTTAAAAGCTTAAATTTCTTAATACAATACTACGCCTATTCATATATTGAATTTCTTTGTTTTATCTAAAATCATGGGTATCCAACTTCTTTTAGCTGTAATTTATAGTTTTTATGTTTTATGCCTTATAATACAGTTTTTAATCAATTTTAGTAATTTATAAAAGTTCTATAATGCCCAGTAAATAAGTAAATTCGTAAGAATGTATATTCTTATATTTATAAATTGATATGTTTTTAAAAATGGTAAAATATCAAATTTTTAAATCTTTAACATGTATAAATAACTTTTCTTTCATCTTAATATGGTTATATTTATAGCAGCATAATATTGATACTATGAGTTTATTTGGATTGTTATCTAATAAACTTAATACGTCCCTTATTTATTTTATTAATTTATAAATGAGTTTATAAAAAATTAAGATTAACGTTATTAAGAATCTATTTACTAATGATATAATAATATAGAAATAATTTTGGTTCATCACAGAATTTTGTTAAAAGGTGCTTTTTAAACATCAATTCTTTATTCCAAACAAAGTAAATAGGTCATATAAGTGATGTAAATTATTATGTATCACAAAATTTTAAGATGAACAATAATTTTATTATATTATTTAAGATAATTTGAAAAGCTATAATTATAGTATGAAATTATAAAAAGCTTATGGCGCTTAGGAGTGAAACTATGAAGATAGGAATAATAGGCGGAACTTTTGATCCAATTCATAATGCACATTTATATATAGCTTATGAAGCAAAAGAACAATTAAATTTAGATAAGGTTATTTTTATGCCAGCAGGAATTCAACCATTAAAAACAGATAAAAAAATAACGGAATCAAAAGATAGATATGAAATGGTTAAAGAAGCTATAAGAAATTATGATAGCTTTGAAGTTTCAGATTATGAAATAAATAAAGGGGGATTGAGTTTTACTTATGAAACATTAGAACATTATAATAATTCAAAAGAGAGTAAGGATGAGGAATTATTTTTTATAACAGGTGCTGACTGTTTAATGAATATAGAAAAATGGAGAGAGGTAGAAAAAATATTATCATTAAGCAATATGGTCGTTTTTATGCGTGGCGGAACAGATGTGGAGAGGCTATTAGCTCAAAAGAAATATATTGAAGAGAAATATAATACTTCTATAATATTTTTAGCACTTAAAGAGCTAGAAATATCATCAACAGATATAAGGAATAGGGTTAATGAAGGAAAGAAAATAGATTTTTTTGTGCCTGAGAGCGTAAAAAATTATATATATGCAAAAGGATTATATAAAAAATAAAAAAGTAGTAGTGAATTTTTTGATTGTTGGAAAGGATGGAGGGATATTTTATGTTATCAAGAGATGAAATAAAAGAGTATTTAAAAAATAATTTACAAGAAGAGAGATATAATCATGTTCTAGGAGTTGCAGAAACTGCTAAGAAATTAGCAGGATTAAATAATGTAGATGAAGATATAGCAGAGCTTGCAGGTTTTGCACATGATGTTGCTAAAAATATGCAAATAGATGAAATGAAGAAGATAATGGATGAAAATAATATTATTCTTTCAGAAGTTGAAGAGATAAATAAGAGCCTATGGCATAGTATAATTGCACCAATTGTAGCTAAAGAAAAACTAGGTATTGAAGATGAGGAGATACTTTCTTCTTTAAGATGGCATACAACAGGAAAAGAAGATATGACAACACTAGAAAAAATAATATATATAGCAGATATGATTGAACCAACAAGAGATTTTGATGGATTAGAGGAACTAAGAAATATAACATTTAATAATTTAGATGATGGAGTTTTAGCAGGTCTTACTCACACAATGAAATTTCTTTTAAGTAAAAATTCATTGATGGATGAAAATACAGTTAAGGCACGAAATTATTTATTAATTCATAATGGTAAATAAGAGATAGTTATTGAATAGTAAAAGAAAGGGAAAAATATTTAAGATAGATCTTTCTTAGATAGAGGTGAATTCTGGTTATGGGGAGAAAGAAAAATCAAAAAAAAGAAGATAGCACTTTTTCAAGATTAGAAAAGATTTGTTTAAGATGTATATCTTTAATTTTAGCATTAGTTGTATTTTCACTATTATCAGCAGCAATTGCATTGTTTAAAATATCAAATAACTCAATGCCAGATGGAGAGAGCCCAGGCTTTGGAGAATCATTAAATATATTGTTAATGGGCGTTGATATAGGTGATGTTAATCAGGTTGAAAATGAATCAATAAAAAGAACTGATACTCTTATGATTTTAAATTATAATCCTACAACTAAAAATGTTAATTTAGTATCTATACCAAGAGATACTCTTATAAATATTAATGGATCTAATTATAAAATTAATGCAGCTTATGCCTTAGGTGGATATTCAAGATTAGAGACTGAAGTAGAAAACTTACTAGATATAAATATAAATTACCTAGTAAGAATAGATTATAATGCATTTAGAGAATTTATAGATGCCATTGGCGGAGTTGAAATGACAATTGAAAATAACATGTACTATGACGATGAAGGTCAAAATTTACATATTAATTTCAAGGCTGGTGAAACTGTAAAATTAGATGGTAAAAAGGCTGAGGAATTTTTTAGATGGAGAAAAAATAATGATGGGACAGGACTTGCTACTGGTGATTTAGGAAGAATAGAAAATCAACAAAAGTTTATTGCGAAGGTAGTTAAAAAATGCAAAAATCCATTTATAATATTTAGGATACCTAGCATATTAAATGCATTTGCAGATAATATTGAAACTAATATACCAGCATACAAGGTTGTTGGATATGGATTGAAATTCTTAATTCATAGCTCAAATATGAATATGTCAACTATAACCGGTGATTTAAAAATGATTGGTGGTCAATCCTATGTTGTCTTTAATAAATCTTATAATTCAGATATAATAAATTCATTGGGTGAAAATGCTAGCCCCTCTGAAAAGTCAGAAGTAAATTATGATGCAAGAATAAAAGTTTTAAATGGAACAAATATTAATGGATTGGCAGGGAAAGTAAAAGAGAAATTAGTAGCTAATGGTTATACTAATATTGATGTTGATAACACTATAGAAACAGAAAAAAGTGTAATATTAAGTAATGATAGTTCAATTGCAAAGAAAATAAAAAAAGTAGTAGATGTAAGTAAGATTGATGAAAAAGAAGATAAGGTTGAATATAGTGATTATGATGTTATTATAATTATAGGTAATAATTATGATGATAAATTTTAAAGGAGTACTTTAGGATGAGTATTTTAGAAAAAAAAGTTGAAGATGTGGTTGAAGGTACTAAGCTTAGAGAATACTTAAAACGTGAAATGGGTATTTCAACAAGATTAATAAGAAGCGCTTCAATACAAAAAAGGATATTTATTAATAATGAAGTAGTTAAAATGAACCGTGCAATAAAAAATGGTGAAATCATTAAAATAGATTTAGAAAAGGAAGAAAGTCAGAATATTGCACCAGAAAAAATAGACATTGACATAGTCTATGAAGATGAAGATATTTTAGTAGTAAATAAGAAACCATTTATGGTTGTTCACCCAACTAAAACATATCAAAGCGGAACTTTAGCAAATGGTGTTATAAATTATTTTATGGAAAGCAATCAAAATTGCATTGTAAGATTGGTTTCAAGATTAGATATGAATACATCTGGACTTATTATAATAGCTAAAAATCAATTTTCTCATGGAATGCTCTCAAAAGCTATGAGCGAAAATAAAGTTGAAAAGAGATATTTGGCTATAGTACATGGGATTTTCAAAGAAAAACAAGGAACTATAGATAAGCCAATATATAGACCAGAAGGAATTGAAAATGGTACTAGAAGAGTAGTGGATGAAAGAGGTCAAAGAAGCATAACACATTATAAAGTTGTTGAAGAATTTAGTGATTCAAGTTTAGTTGAATGTAAACTTGAAACAGGAAGAACACATCAGATAAGAGTTCATTTAAGTTATTTAGGGCATCCTATATATGGTGATGTTTTATATGGAGATGGAGATAATGAGGGAGATTTGATTGAAAGACAGGCACTTCATGCTTATGGACTTGATTTTAAATCACCAAGAACAGAAAAAGAACTTTCGTTAAGAGCTGATCTTCCTGATGATATGAAGGGGCTTATAGATAAATTAAAATAAATATCACAATAATAAAAAATCTGCTTTCATTAAACTAAGATTTTAATTTGGTTTAGTGATAGCAGATTTTTTGGTTATAGATTATATAAAGTTTTTGCTTAAATTATGCTTATGAAATTTAAAGATAGAAGTTTGAAGAATATGGAAAATTAAAGATAATATTAAAAACAACGATAAGTTAGAAATGTCATGATTGGATTGAATAAAATGAGTGAAGAAGAAATAAAAGCAAGTGGATGGGATAGTATAACAGAAACTTTTGAAAGGATATATCCAGATCAAAAGGATCCGCTTCATTTTGGAACATTGATAAAGTGGAGGCTTGGGGGATCAGACCTCTAGATGGGATAAGTATTTATGATGCTGGAGAGTATTATCATTTTGTAACTTATGGACTTTCAGAGTTATATGAAAAGGAGTGTGAAGATAAAGAATATAGTGGATATGGGTTTGAATTTACATTAAAATTGAAAAAGAATCCCGGTATTGATGATAATGAGTTAAAATGTGTTGCAGGAATTTTGCAGACATTAGCAAGAATGACTTTTGAAAATGGAGAAATATTTAGGAAATATGAATATATTTACACTGGTCAGGAAACAGGAATGGATTCTAAAGGTATATCTAAAATTACAGGATTTATAACTATACCAGATAAGCAAGCTGGGGTAATAGATACACCAAATGGACAAGTAGAGTTGTTCAGCTTGTTGGAATGACTGATAAAGAACTTAAAATGCTATTAAATAAAAAGAGAAGTGATGTACAAGAACTGTCAGAGAAGCTGCAAATAGAACTTACAGATTATTCAAGGGATCATTTGATATAAATTATTTATAATATGTATGTTGCACTAATGTTTTTTATAAAAATACAGCTATATAGTCTGACGTACGGGCTCATGAAGTACCTAAAGTAACTATTAGTGATAAGATATGGACACTTTTAAGAGGAGCAAGTAAAGGAAGTAGGTATGGCTTGCGGACCACTTCAAGAGCCTTAAGATATAAGGTAGGTGCATGGCCATTATAGGACTGAGGAAATACCACCAGCTTAGCTGGTGGATTTTTATTGCAAAAAACTGAGAACTAATTATTTAGTGTGACAAGCCATTTTATTACTTTAAGGTGAAAATAATTTCAATAAAGATTTTAGTTTGAATTATTAAAATCATATTTTGTGAAAATAATTTCATATAAAAAATTATTTTAGTAAGCTAAATCTAAACAGTTCAAAAATATTTACTTGAAAACGTTGTGAGTATATACTAAGAGCTGTAAACGGGAGGTGTTTTTTAATGAATAAAAAAATAGTAGCAATTACTGCATGTGCAGCAGGTATTGCACACACGTATATGGCAGCAGAAAGTTTAACTAAAGCTGGCAATGAAAAAGGTTATAAAATAAAAGTAGAAACACAAGGCTCTATAGGGGCAGAAAATGTATTAACGGAAAAAGAAATAGAAGAAGCAGACGTAGTAATAGTAGCAGCAGATATAAGTATTGATTTAATGAGATTTACAGGTAAAAAAGTATTTGTTGCAAAATCAATCGATGCAATAAAAGATTCAGAAGGCTTAATAGAAAAAGCTCTTAAAGAGGGGCAAGTATTTGGAGCAAAAGGAACTAAAGTTGGAAAAGTTACTTTAGGAAAAACTGATAATAAGTTTGTAACTCATATAATGAGTGGTATATCGTATATGGTACCTATGGTAATATCAGCAGGTTTACTTTTAGCAGTAGCAAATATATTTGCATTCCAAAAAAATGATTTAGGACAAATAATAAATTGGGGATTTGATACATCTACTCAATTAGGATACTTTATGTCAAAACTTTTTGCAGTTGGACAAGTTGGATTTAAACTTATGATTCCACTTTTTGCGGGATTTGTTGCTAATTCAATAGCAGACAAACCAGCTATTGCACCAGCTATGATAGGTGCTTATTTAGCAAATGACCCAGAGTTTTTAGGAACTCAAACAGGTGGGGGGTTCTTATCAGCAATATTAGTTGCATTTATAGTTGGATATTTTGTTAAGGGATTAAAGAAAATAAAGTGGCCAAAAATTTTACAACCTTTATTAGCAATTATGATAATACCTTTAATAGCTACTTTTGTAATAACTGTAATTGTACTTTATATGATAGGTGGACCTATAGCAGGTCTTATGGACTGGTTATATAATAGCCTAACTTACTTAAATGATACTTATTCAAGTGCAACATTTATAGTTGGAGCAGTTATTGGAGCTATGATAGGATTCGACTTTGGAGGACCTGTTAATAAAACAGCTCTTATATTTGGAACAGCAGTATTTACAGATACTGTAGCTAAATTTGGAATCCAAAATGCTAACTTCGTACCAGGAACAGCAGCTCAAGCGGCAATATCAGTAGCGCCACTTGGAATATGGCTTGCATCAGTATTATTTAAAAATAAGTTTACTAAAGAAGAAAAAATATCAGCAAGTTCAGCTTTTGGTATGGGTATAGTAGGAGTTACAGAAGGGGCAATACCTTTTGCCGCATCTAATCCAGTTCAAATGATTACAGCATCAGTTGCAGGTTCAGCAATAGCTGGAGGTCTTGTAGGTTTAACTGGATGTAAGTTCTACGGAGGTATAGGTTCTCCTCTTGGAACTTTTATAGGATATATAGAACAACCTATTCCATTTGTAACATGGATTTTATGTACCCTTGCAGGTATTTTAGTTACAGCATTAATAATCGGATTTTGGAGAAAACCAGTACCAGAAAATAAAATGGATGATGAATTACAATATGAAACTGATAAAAATATTCAAGTAAATATAACAGAGGTTATAGATGAAAAGAATTTTATAAATAAAGATGTATTTGATCAAACTCACATATATGTAGATGAAAATTCAAAAACTCAAGATGAAGCTTATAAGTTTATAGCTAAAATAGCTAAAAAACATGGATATGTTAAAAGTGAAGAAGAATATTATAAAGGATTATGGAAAAGAGAAGAAGAAGCAACAACAGGTTTTAATGATGGAATAGCAATTCCACATAGTAAAAATAGTACAGTAATAAAACCAGGAGTGTTTTTAATAAAATTCAAAAACGGAATAGAGTGGAATTCATTAGATGGAAAAGATATAAAAACAGCATTTGCACTTACAATACCAGAAGATGGTGCAGAAAATCACTTGAAAATATTAAGTGCAATAGCAACAGAGCTAATTGATGATGACTTTAGAAATAATATTGTAAATGAGACTGATAAAGATAAATTATACAATTTAGTATCACAAATAAAGCTTTAATTAATAAAAATCCACTAAAAGTATAACTTTTGGTGGATTTTTAAAAATAGTTTTTAAGGAGAAGTAGTTATGAAAAAGGTACACGTATACTCGCATACACATTGGGATTATGAGTGGTATTTCACAGCCAATGAATCAATAATACAACTTATATATCACATGGATGAAGTAATGGATGCATTAGAAGAAGGATTAGTTGATAATTATTTACTAGATGGACAAATGATCCTATTAGAAGAGTATTTAAGGTTTTCACCTAGTAATTTTGATAGGGTTAAAAAATTAGTAGAAGAAAAAAAACTTATATTAGGTCCTTGGTATACACAAACAGATGAGCTTATTATAGATGGTGAATCAATAGTTAGAAACTTATTTTATGGAATAAAAGCAGCTGAAAAGTTTGGAGAATATATGAAGGTTGCTTACCTTCCAGATTCCTTCGGACAAACTAAGGATTTACCTAAAATAATGAATGGCTTTGATATAAAAAGAAGCATATTTTGGAGAGGTGTATCTAAAGATAATTGCAAAAATAGAGAATTTTTATGGAAAGGAGAAGATGGAAGTTCTTTATTGGTTTATAATATAAAAAATGGGTACTTTTATGGAGGGAATTTAATCTATAGTGATGATGTTGAAACAGTTGAAAACACTATATTGGATGGAAGTTCAAAAGAAAATATTTTACTTCCAGTAGGTGGTGACCAAAGATACGTTGATTTCAATATAAAAGAAAGAATAGATTTTTATAAAAATAAAAGCAAACATGATTTAGAATATGTTGAAAGTTCATGCGAAAAGTTTTTTGATGAATTAGAGAGAGAAGGTAACTTTGAAGAAGTTTTAGGAGAGTTTGTAAACCCTTCAAATTCAAAAATTCACAGATCTATCTACTCATCTAGATATGATCATAAATATTTAAATGATAAAGTTGAAAGAATGCTAATTTACAAATTAGAACCTCTTATGGTAATAGCAGAAAACTTAGGGTTAGATCCTAAGATAGAAATGATAGAAGCCATATGGAAGAGGCTTCTAATGAATCATGCACACGATAGTGCATGTGGATGCAACAGTGATAAAACTAATAGAAGTATATTAAATAGATTAATAGAGGCTGATGAATTAGCGTATTCAGCCCATGATTATATAATAAGAAAAATCAGTGAATCTTTAAAAGGTAAAAAAGAAAATGATTTGATTTTAATAAATACATTACCTAAAAAAAGAAAAGTGAATTCAGAAATTACTTTAAGCACAAAATTTAAAGAGTTTAAGATAGTAGATAAAAATGGCAATTTAGTAGACTATCAAATTTTAGATACTAAAAAAGAGTATAGCGGAAGCATAAAAAAAGATGAAAAAGATTATGATGAAAATCTTTATTATTATATATCCAAAATCTCCGTAAATGAAGAGATAGAAGGACTTGGAATTAAAAGATTTCAGGTAGTTAAAGATGAAAATTTAGAAGTTAAAGAAATTGAAATATTAAATTCTAATGAAATAGAAGATGATCTATTTAAAGTATCTTTAATGGAAGGAAAAATAAATATATTTGATAAAAAAAGAAATGTTATTCTGGAGGATTGTGTTTATATAGAGGATTCAGGAGATGATGGGGATACTTACGATTATTCACCACCAGAAAAGGATTTTTTACTTAAATTTAGATTTGAAAATTCTAAAGTATCAGCAATAAAAGGAAATATATATAATGAATTAAAAATAGAAGGAAAATTAGAAATCCCAAAGGATTTAAATAGTAGAGAAGATAAAACTTTGGATACATCTATAGACTATGAATTAAAAATATCCTTAAATAACAGTAAAAATATAGAGTTTCATTTAGAAATTGATAATAAAGCAAATGACCATAGAATGAGAATAGTTATAGATACAGGTCTAAGAAGCAAATATAGCATAGCTGATACTGCTTTTGGAGTTATAGAAAGAGATAATAAACCAGAGCATTTAGATGATTGGAGAGAACTTTTATGGAAAGAAGAACCTTCACCAATATATCCAATGCTACATTTTGTAGGACTTAAAGATGAAAAGTATAATGCTTATATTTTTAATAAAGGAATAAAGGAATATGAAGTTTTAGATGATTCCCAAATAGCTTTAACGCTTTTTAGAAGTGTGGGTTATCTTGGAAAACCAGATTTAATAAGAAGACCTGGAGTTGCATCTGGAAATGAATTTAAATATATAAAAACACCAGATAGTCAGTTAATCAAAAGGATGAAGTTTAAATTTGCCTTATACTTAGGCAAAATAATAGATTTAAATGAAGTTAGTGAAAGATGGAAAGATTACGCTATAAAAGTTTCAGACTATCAAGTTCAAGAAATAAATAGATTTACTAATACTTTAAAGTATTTTGTTATGCATCCTTTAAGAGAAGAAATAAATTTTATGGATAATTTAATAGATGTAAGTAATATGAAGAATATAAGAATTACATCAATTGCACCTATAGATAAGAGATCATATTTTATAAGATTCGTAAATAATGGTGAAGAAATTGCAGATTCAGGTGAAATTTTTATAGGTAATTGCAAAAATTATCAATGGATAAACATGAATAACAAAGGTAAATTTAATAAAATTGAAAATGAAGGATATATAAACCTTGGAAGCTTTAGAAAAGGTGAAATAAAAACTTTAAAGATTAATTTTTAATTTAGATAGGAGCTGGAGTGAGAAGTGAATAAAGAGATAATTTTAAGAATAACACATTCAAAAATGGATTTTACTTATGTTGAGGAAAAAATAGCAGAATATTTTTTAGGAAATAATCCTATTTTATCAACAAATGAATTATCAAAGAAGTTATGCGTATCCCCAGCTTCTATAACTAGATTTTGTAAGAAGATAGGACTTAGTAATTTTAAGGAGCTTAATTATTTATATAGTGAGCATTTAAAAGATTTGGATAAACTTAGCATATCAAATATAGCAACAGATTTGCATTCATCTTATATTAAGATATTTAGCTATATAGATAATAACTTTGAAAATGAAAAAATAGATGAGATATGTAAGCATATTTATGAAAATAGATTTATGCATATATTTGCTCTTGGACTTAGTGCAACAGCAGCTCAAGACTTTAAATTTAGGTTTTCAAGAACAGGTAAGCTTATAGAAGTAATATATGATAAGGACGCCATTGCAATGACTTGTGAACTTTTAAAAGAAGGTGATTTAGTATTTATTTTTTCTCTTAGAGGAAATAAAACTTTAGAAAGATATGCAGAAAGTCTTAAAGAAAAAGGTGTAACTATCATATCTATAACAGGAAATAAAAACTCTAAGTTAGTAAAATTATCTGATGTTTATTTGCTTACAGCAAATCTAGAAGGAGAAGAATCAACAGGTATGATGTCTGCTCAGATTCCAATCCTTATACAAATAGATTTGATTTATTATTACTATGTTAGAAGATATAGCGATGTATTAGACCAATGGATTTCAACAGAAAAAGTTTTTGTAGAAAAAAGGGGAGATAGGCATGATTAAATTTCCAGAGAATTTTTATTTTGGAAGTGCAGCTTCAGCAACTCAAACTGAAGGAGCTAGTAATGTAGATGGGAAAGGGAAAAATATTTGGGATTATTGGTATGAGACTGAAAGTTTTAGATTTCATAACAACATAGGACCAGATGTCGCATCTACTTTTTATAAAAATTATGTGAATGATGTAAAATTATTAAAAGAGACAGGTCATAATTCATTTAGATTATCTATAAGCTGGTCAAGAATGTTTAAAAATGGGTTTGGAGACGTTAATGAAAAAGCAGTTGAATTTTATAATAATGTTATAGATGAAATGATTAAAAATGGAGTAGAACCCTTTGTAAACTTATTTCATTTTGATATGCCTTATGAATTGCAAAAAATAGGCGGATGGGAAAATAGGTTAGTAGTTGAGTATTATGCAAAATATGCCAAAACTTGTTTTGAGTTATTTGGAGATAGAGTTAAACACTGGTTTACTTTTAATGAGCCTATGGTTCACGTAGAGTGTGGATATTATTTAGGATATCAGTATCCATATAAAGTAGATCCTAAAGCTGCTGTTTTAGTTGCATATCATACAGCACTTGCAAGTGCCTTAGCTGTAAAGGAATATAAAAATCTAAATGGTGATGGAAAGATAGGTATAATAATAAACCTTTCTCCATGCTACCCAAGAAGTGAATATAAAAGTGATTTAAAAGCAGCTTATATTGCTGATTTATTCTGCAATAAAAGTTTCTTAGACCCAGCTGTAAAAGGAGAATTTACTAAAGATTTAGTAGATATAATTAAAAAACATAACTTGATGCCGGAAATAGATTTAGAAGATTTAAAGGACATAAAAGAAAATACTATAAACTTTTTAGGTGTAAATTATTATCAGCCTAGAAGAGTTTGTGCAAAAGCAAATCTTCCAAATCCAGAAGCTCCGTTTATGCCAGAATATTATTATGACAACTATGAAATGCCTGGAAAAAAGATGAATCCATATAGAGGTTGGGAAATCTATGAAAAAGGTATATATGATATAGCTATAAACATAAGAGATAATTATGGAAATATAGAATGGATGATAACTGAAAATGGAATGGGAGTTGAAGGAGAAGAGAGGTTTAAAGTGGATGGAGAAATTCAAGATGATTATAGAATAGAATTTTATAAAGATCATTTAACTTGGCTTCATAAAGCTATTAGTGAAGGCGCAAACTGTGTAGGGTATCACGTTTGGACATTTATAGATAATTGGTCTTGGCTAAATGCTTATAAGAATAGATATGGATTAGTATCATTAGATTTAGACACTCAAAAAAGAACTATAAAAAAGAGTGGAAAGTGGTTTAAACAGCTTTCAGAAAATAAAGGATTTTAGGAGGTAGTTTATTATGTACGCTTGTATAGATATAGGAGGAACTGCTATAAAAGTGGCCGTATCTGATAAATTAGGCAATTTAAAATCAAAATCAAAACTTAAAGTAAAAGATAATTTTGAAGAGCTTTCAAATGATGTAGCAAACTGGATAAAAGATATGAAAAAAGAATATGAAATAGAAGGTTTAGCAATAAGTTCTCCAGGTGCAGTAGATTCAAAAAGTGGAATAGTAGGAGGTGATAGTGCTGTCAAATGCATTCACGGACCTAATCTTAAAGAAATATTTAAAGAAAAAACAGGGTTAAATGTCTCTATAGAAAATGATGCAAACTGTGCGGCTTTAGCTGAAGTTTTTTCGGGTAATGCTAGAGGGGCAAAAGATATGATGTTCTTAGTTTGTGGAACAGGTATTGGAGGCGCTATAGTTAAAGATGGCAAGATTCATAAAGGAAAACATTTATATGGAGGAGAATTCGGGTGCATGATTATGGAAGAAGAAGACGGAAAGTATAGAAACTTTAGTGAGTGCGCATCTACCATGTCTTTTGTAAGAAAGGTTAGAAAACATTATAAAGATGATTCTTATGATGGGGAGAGAATATTTAAGGAAGCTAGTGAGGGAAATGAAATATGTATAGATGCTATAAATACTTTTTATAAAAATTTAGCTAAAGGAATATTTAATTTGCAACACATATATGATCCAGAGATAATTCTTATAGGAGGTGGAATCAGCAGTAGAGAAGGGTTTGTTGAAAGGATTAATAGTGAAATCAAAGAAATAAGAGAAAGTATAGATATAAAAACTATAGAGCCTAAATTAGACATATGCGTTCATAAAAATGATTCTAATCTTATAGGAGCTCTTGCAAATTACTTAAATGAATATAATTAATTTATTAAAGAATAGTATATTTATTCTGATATACGGGCAGTTATTGATTACTTCTGAGCATATTTCTTTTGAAAAACCTTGTCACCAGAATTCTTCCTTTAAATATAGTCCTATTTCATAGATATTACTATCTATGAAATAGGACGTATCCAATAGCAGCCAACAAATTCATTTGTTTCTAATAAATAATCAATTGCTTAAATACTGTTTAGCTAAATTTAGAAATTCCCTCAAAGCAGGTGAAATCCATTTATCTTTATGATATATAACTTGTGAAATTATATTAAAATCTGGTCCAGCCCAATTTATAGGAATTAACCTTCCAGATTCAATTTCGTCTGTTACAGCAACCTTAGGTAAAAGAGAAATGCCAAGACCACTCATTGTGAATTGCTTAATAGCCTGCACACTGCCTGTCTCTAAAGCTACATTTGGAGTTATATGTGAATCTCTTAAAATATTTTCAAAAGCAGCACGATAACTGCATCCAGTATCAGTTAATATTAGAGATTCATTTGAAATATCTTTAGGAAAAACCTTCTCTTTTTTTAATAGAGGATGTCCAGGATATGCAAGAATAAGCATTTTTTCTGGAAGTTCTATTTCTGAAATAAACTCAGTTGAATCTATTTTTACGCCAAGAGAAAAAGCTACATCTACAATATTGTTGCTTAAGAAGTGCCTAAAATCAGCACAACTTCCAAATTTAATTGAAACATCAACATCCGGATAGAGTTCTCGGTATTTTTTTAAAATTTCAGGAAGTCTTAAAACACATAGTGATTCTGCTGCACCAATAGTTAACGTTCCAGTTGGCTTGTCTGCGGTTGTTATACTTGATTTTATATCATCAGATAATTTAAGCATTTGTTTTGCATAAGGAATTAATTTTCTTCCTTCGTGAGTTAAAGTTACATTTTTTCCTATTCGTTCGAAAAGTTTAACTTCAAGTTCATTTTCAAGTGATTTAATCTGAGTAGTAATGCTTGACTGAGCATATCCTAATTCCTGAGCTGCTTTTGTAAAGCTTTGAAGTCGTCCTATAGTTAAGAAGGCATTAAGTTGTTTAAAATCCATAAATTCACCTCCATCAAAATAATTGATTATGATAATAGAAATTATCAATTTTACTAATAGATAAATACATGATATCATATATTTAACAAATAAGTAAGGTCTTGAAGATTTAGGTTAGATAAATAATTCTAACTATAGGTAAATGCTTAATATAAGCATCATAAGTTATAACAGAGACTTTATATTAAAATTATCTAGAGGTGAGTTTATGTCAAATAAGTTAAGAGCAGGGATAGTAGGGGCAACTGGTATGGTTGGACAAAGATTTGCATGTCTTTTGGAAAATCATCCATGGTTTGAAGTAACTGTACTTGCAGCAAGTAAAAGATCAGCAGGAAAATCTTATAAAGAAGCTGTAGGAGATAAGTGGAAGATGGATGAGCCAATGCCTAAAAAATATGAGGACATGGTAGTAATGGATTCAGATGATATTGATGCAATTGGTGGAAAAGTAGATTTTGTATTCTGTGCAGTATCATTAAATAAAGAAGATACAAAAAAATTAGAAGAAAAATATGCAAAGAATGAAATACCAGTTGTTTCAAACAACTCAGCACATAGGCATACAGACGATGTTCCAATGATTATTCCAGAAATAAATGGAGAGCATGTTAAAATAATAGAAGCTCAAAGAAAGAGACTTGGAACAAAGAGAGGATTTATTGCAGTTAAGCCAAACTGTTCAATTCAAAGCTATGTTCCAGCATTAAATGCACTAAAAGAATTTGGACTTGAAAAAGTTGTAGTAAGCACTTATCAAGCAATATCAGGTGCTGGTAAAACATTTAATGACTGGCCAGAAATGATTGATAATGTTATTCCATACATTGGTGGAGAAGAAGAAAAGAGCGAAATTGAACCACTTAAAATCTGGGGTAAAATTGAAGGAGACAAGATTGTTGATGCAAAATCACCAGTTATAAGTGCACAATGTGTAAGAGTTGCAGTTGTAAATGGACACTTGGCAACAATTTCAGTTAAGTTTAAAAACAAACCAGCTAAAGAACAAATAATAGAGAAATGGAATAGTTATAAAGCTGATGATGTAGTATTAAGTCTTCCAAGCGCGCCAAAGCAATTTATAAGATATATGGAAGAACCAGACAGACCTCAAACTAATTTGGATAGAGATTATGAAGGCGGAATGGGAATTTCAATGGGTAGACTTAGAGAAGATGTGATTTTTGATTACAAATTTGTAGGACTTTCTCATAATACTTTAAGAGGTGCTGCAGGTGGAGCAGTATTGTCTGCTGAATATTTAAAAGCTACAGGATATTTGACTGCTAAATAGATGTTTAATATATAGAAATGTGCCTTTGGCTTAATAATTAGCCAAAGGCACATTTTTAATGTTTTCTTTTTCTTATTTTAAACTTCTTCTTAGAAAAATTAACGCCTACAAAGATTAATCCTAAACCAACAATAGCACCAGCTGCAATGCTTAATACAGGAAAATTCTTTTTTGACATTAGTGGAACATAATCAACTGATTCAACAGCAAGTAAATCAGTTGTAATAAACTCTTTTCCATTTACCGAAATAGTTCCTTTTAAAATAGGATCATTTTTATTAAAAGAACTCTTACTCAAATCTTTATTCTCAACGGTTATATCAGAACTTACATTGTTTTCTTCACCTTTTTTTACATAATAATTTATATCTTCAGGTGCAAGAAGGGGAATTTCTAAATTATCCTTTATCTTATATGTTGATACTTCTTGATTTTTTTTATATAAATTTACTAAAGAATAGTTATTGAAACCATAATCAAAAACAGTCTGCATATCATGGAAATTTTGATTTTTATCTAATGCATTTAGAAAAGATGCAACTAGAACATGTCCATCTTTCTCAGCAGCAGCTACATATGTATGATTAGCAACAGTTGTATATCCATTTTTTCCGCATGTAGCATATTGATAATAATATTTGGAATTTTTATTTATCATATGATTTTTATTGTTTACTATAATTTTTCTTTCAGGATTATTTTTCATTACAATCTCATAGTAAGGAACTTCTGAAATCTCCATAAAATCCTTATTTTTTATTGCTTCTCTTAGTATTAGAGCTAAATCATGAGGTGTGGTGACATGGCCTTTATCTGGAAGCCCACTTGGATTTTTAAATGTAGTATTTACAGCTCCTATTTCTTTGGCTCTTTTATTCATAAGTACTGAAAAATCTTCTATGCTACCAGAAATATGGATTGCTATTGCATTAGCGCAATCATTTCCAGACTCCATAAGTAAACCTAGAAGTAAATCCTTAATTGTTAGCTCATCACCAGTTAATAATCCAATGGCAGTACCATCAATAGAAGTAAAGTCTTGTGTGACTTTAACGGTTTCATCTAATTTACAACTTTCTAGTGCTATTAATGCTGTCATTACTTTTGTTGTAGAGGCTGGTTCAAAAGATTTATTTTCATTTTTCCCGAAAAGAACCTGGCCGGTTGAAGCATCAATAAGTATAGATCCTTCAGCATTAATATTAGGTTCTTCCACTGCATTTGCTTTTGCATTAGAGAATGAAAAGCAAACTAAAAACAGTAAAAACAATATCTTTACATACTTTTTCATTATTCTATTCTCCATAAAAATTATTTTGCTTACTCAGTACATTTTACCAAATAATTATAATTAATTCCATAAAAATTTCTATGCACTTGTAATTATAGTGTATTTTATATAATATATGTCAATAATTTTAATATAATAAATATGGAGAGGGGACACATATGTTAGAAGAACTTTTTAAGGATAAAAAGAAGCTTGGCATATATATTATCATATTAATATTATTAACTATTCTTGGTTTTAATTATTACAGGAATGGGTATAAGGAATTAAGAAAAAATAATGATGAAGATATATTTGTTGAACAAAATAATGAGTCTGATAATTCAGCTTATTTTGAGAATGAGAGCAATTCTAAAAGTGAATTTTCTGAGAAAAGCATTCCTTTAAAAGATAAAAACATAGTTGTGGAAATTAAAGGGGAAGTAAAAAAGCCTGATGTTTATACATTAGAAGATGAGTCTATAGTAAAAGATGTAATAGATCTTGCAGGTGGTGTAACAGAAGAAGCTGATATAAGTAATATAAATAGAGCAAAGAAATTACAAAATCATGAGTTAATATATATTAGAAACAAGAATGAAATAAATAATAAGGTTGAAGATAATACAGTTGTAAATAATATAGAAACTACAACTAATGCAAGTAATATGGTCAATATAAATTCTGCTACATTAGAGGAATTAAAAACTTTAAATGGTATAGGTGATGCTAAGGCCAATGGAATAATAGAGTATAGAGAGAAGAGTGGTGGGTTTACTTCTACTGATCAAATAAAAGAAGTGGATGGAATTGGTGAAAAAATGTTTGAGAAAATTAAAGATAAGATAGAAGTTTAAAATATTTGATTATATGTTATGATAATTGCAAGATTAAGCGAAAGATTATATAATAAACAAAGAAACATCTTCATTAGTAGATGAAGATGGGCTATACTGCTAAGTTAGTACCTCACTAAGCATTATATGCCGCTGAAGATAAGCTATACTGCTAGGCTCGTATTTCGCCACGCATTATATGCACATTAAAATGGGCTATACTGCTAAGCTCGTACCTCACCAAGCATTATATGCCTATGACACATAACTGTAATACTGTAATGATAACATAAAGTATATGTTGTGGATTTTTATTGCTAGTAGTTAAAGGAAACATCTTTATCTATCGATGAAGATGGGCTATACTGCTAGGTTCGTGCCTCACCAAGCATTATATGCCGAGGGAACATCTTCACAGTATATGAAGATGGGCTACACTGTCAGGCTTGCACATCACTAAGCATTATATGCCTATTCAATTTAATTAAATCCCTTTATAACAACATATATTAATAAACATATATAATAAAATTAACAAAAATTTAGGGGGAAAATATATGTCAAAGAAGATAGCAAGCATATTGATGAGCTTAGTATTATGTGTATCTTTAATTAGCTGTGGAAATGGAAAAACAGAAGATGAAGCAGCAAAAGAAAATAATACAGCTCAAGAGCAGCAAAAGACAGATGCGACAGATGCATACCTTACAGGAGAATGGGCAGAAGATCGTACATTAGATGAGCTTAAAACTGTATTTGATGAAAAGCTTGCTAACGTAGAGAAAATAACAAAAGATACAGGATTGAAGTATTCATTAGATGAGAAGATTAAGAAGATCGATGGCCAACAAGTGACAGAAAAAGCAATTTATTTTGATAATGAAAATCCAGAAATGAACAAAATGGAAAGCATGTATTTTGGATTAAAAATATATGGAGAAGATTTATCAAGTGGAGAAATTCAATTAAAATTAAGCTTGAAATTTGATAGTAAGGATGCAATAGAAAGCGGAAAGTTTGATTTAGGAGAAACAGCTTTTGCTAAATACATAGAAGCCTTTACAGGAGAAGAGAATAAAGATTATTCTAACATAAATAATACTATAATTGAACAAATGAAAAGTGGTCAAGAAGAAGTAATAGTTAGTAATACAACAAAAGATGGGTTAAAAGAAGAATATCTTGCTGATAAGGATTATATTGTTTATAAATTATCAACTAAAAAATATGTATTTGCAAATGCAGAAATGAGCATGGAATAAAAGTTTAGGAGGATATGTTTTGGAAAACGAAGAAATAAAGAAGGATATCAATAATAAAAGCGAAGAAAATACTTCAAGTGTGGAAAATAAAACTGATGAGACTAATATAGAATCAGTAGAAAGTGAAACTTCAGTAGAAGAATCTGAGAAATGTGAAAATGAAGATGGTGCAAACGAAGAAATAAAAGAAACTTCATTATTAAAGAAGATTTTTAGCAATGTATTAGATCAATCACTTATGATAGCATTATCAAGCATTTTGTTAATCATCTTTGACTTTTTAATAAAATTTGCAGGATATATGGTTGTTATGCCTTTAGGAGTGCTATTAATAATATACTTCATAGTTAATTCACTTTATTCGCCAATACTTAAGAATAGTAAATTTAAAAAGACTCTAGGCGAAAAAATATTTAATATATAGAATATTAATTATATAAAATAAAAATTTGAGTACAAACTGATTAAAAAATATATTTAAATAGTTTGTGCTTTTTTATTGTAAAATTTCAATTTTAACCAATAAAATTTATTGGCGTAAAGATAACTTTTAAATTATAATAGGATAGGTACATATGTAATAAGGAAAATACCTATTCATATGTATATTCATAGGTATAAGTGATTCAGCAAACATAAAATTTGGATTATCAGCTTAAGAATATAGATTAAAAATATTAATGTAAATTTAGGAGCGTGCAATGAGAAGAGGAAGCGATGTTATTGTTAAAATAGAGAATTCAGAATTTCCGTCAACAGGAATAGGTTATGCAGAAGATAAAAAAATATATGTAAAGAATGCTTTTCCAGGCCAGACGGTTAAAGCGAGAGTTAAAAAGAAAAGAGATACTTATGCAGAAGCAAAACTTATTGAAGTGATTGATAAAGCAGAATATGAAATTGATGCAGTATGTCCCCATTTTGGAGTATGTGGAGGATGTTCATCACAAAATTTATCATATGAAAAGCAATTAGAGTTTTTAAGTGAAGAAATAAAAGATTTATTTAAAAATGCAGATGTTCCAATGGGAAATTATCTGGGGATTCAAGGCAGTCCAGAACAGTTTGAATACAGAAATAAAATGGAATTTACTTTTGGAGATGCAGAAAAAGGTGCTCCACTTGGTGTTGGAATGCACATGATAGGTAAATCCTTTGGGATAATAACAGTTGATGAATGTAAGCTTGTAGATGAAGATTATAGAAAAATAATAAAGCTTACAGTAGAATATTTTAGAGAACAAAATTTACCTTATTATAGATTAATGAAGGCTGAGGGTTATTTAAGACACTTAGTAATAAGAAAAGCCAAAAATACAGGAGAATTGTTAGTAAATTTAGTAACTACAACTCAAATAGATTTTGATTTAAGTGAATATGTAAAGTTATTAAGGGATCAAAAATATTCAGGAAGATTAGTTTCAATTATACATACAGAAAATGACTCAAGATCAGATGCAGTAATACCAGAAAAGGTTAATGTACTTTATGGTAAAGACTATATAAGAGAAGAACTTTTAGGTCTTGAATTTAACATATCACCGTTTTCATTCTTCCAAACTAATACAAAGGGAGCAGAACAACTTTACTCAATGGTTAGGGAGTTCATGGGAGATAGTGAAAATAAAGTTGTATTTGACCTTTATTGTGGAACTGGAACAATTGGTCAAATAGTTGCACCAAAAGCTAAGAAAGTTATAGGTATTGAACTTATAGAAGAAGCTGTTGAAGCAGCTAAGGAAAATGCTAAGCTAAATGGATTAGATAACTGTACTTTCCTTGCTGGAGATGTTGCAGAAATAATTAAAACAGTTAAAGATAAACCAGATATAATTATTTTAGATCCACCAAGAAGCGGGGTTCATCCTAAGGCACTTGATTATGTAATTAAGTTTAATGCACCAGAAATAATTTATGTTTCATGTAATCCTAAGACTTTAGTTAATGATCTTAAAGTTCTTATTGAAAGAGGATATGAAGTTGTGCAGACTAAGGTTAAGGATATGTTCCCTAATACACCTCATGCTGAGACAGTTGTTAAGCTAATTAAGAAATAGCGCAGTATCAAAGGTTTCATGGATTTTAAGTAAATATAAAAGTGTGTTTTATCCTAAAGGATAAGGAGTTCTAAGTGCTAAAGTGCTAAGAACCCTATTAATGTTCCCTAAGAGTAGTCTTGGGGAATTTTTGCGTTTATGGGTTTTGATTATTATATATTTTATTATAAATAAGCTTTCTGATTATTTAAAAAAACAGTTAATGAAGTCTATAAAATATTAAAGGATGTAGAAACATTAGGGAATTACATTATAGAATGTTACGATGTTCTCCATGCTTTTGATAAGTTTTTGAAGGGATTATCTGATTAGAATATAGAGATAGATAATGTTTAAGATTGGATGAAAATTTATGATATAAAGTATAAAAATGTTAATCATAATCCATTACTTGGGGAAATAGGAGCACCTATTGGATTTGATGAAACAACAAATGATGTTGGTCGTGAATTTGGTGAATTCTATTTAACACCTAGAGGATATCACCCAAATTCGATCACACAGTTTACTCTAACAAGCAGTTTATCATTTATGAACTTCCCATTACTTACACATATTAGAACAATTTCTCCACGTCCTATTCTTCTTATCATTGGGGAAAATGCACATTCACAATACTTTAGTGAAGATGTATAAAAAGAAGCTTCAGAACCAAAAGAACTTTATACTGTGCTGAATACAAACCATGTAGATTTGCATGATAAGATAGATAAAATTCCATTTGAAAAGATTGAATCATTCTTTACAGAAAATATGAAGTAAATATTAATTATAGCTATTGACTTAGAGTTAACTCTAAGTTGTAAAATTAGAATGTAATTTAATGAAGGAAGAATTATTAGAGGATTCTTCCTTCATTAATATTTAACGTAATTAAATTGTTTAAATTATAAAATAGAAAGGCATGAAAATGAATAGCTATAACAGAAAATCGTTTACAAAATGGAATCCAAGCACAAGTTGATATTTATGGTAAGAGTTTATGAAGTAACAATCATAAACTCTTATTGAGGTGAAAGTGATATGATAGCCTTATAAATAATACTAGCACCATTATTTACATATTATCAATGGAAATTTACATTAGGAGGAGTTTTTTAGATGAGTAATAAGGAAATTTTGATTGTAACACTAGCATTATTGTTGTCAAATGCAATGGCTGGGCTAGATGGAACAATTGTAAACACTGCTTTACCAGCAATAATAAGTGATTTAAATGCAATTCAATACATGGGGTGGATTGTATCAGTTTTTTTATTGGGAATGGCAGTAGCAACTCCACTTTGGAGCAAATTAGGAGAACGCATTGGAAATAAAAAAGCATATGAACTAGCCACATTATTATTTGCAGTTAGTTCAACATTTCAAGCGTTATCAAGTAATATTATCCTATTCTTGATTGCAAGAACCATTATGGGAATAGGAGCAGGTGGAATGAACACCATTCCATTTATTATTTATGCAGATTTGTATGAAGATTTAAGGAAGAGGGCAAAAGTTGTTGGTTATGCTACAGCAAGTTTTAGTGCAGCAGCAATTATTGGACCTTTAATTGGTGGCTGGCTAGTTGATACTTTTAGTTGGCATTGGGTATTCTATATTAATGTTCCAATTGCTTTAATATCAATTTTAAGTATTAAAGTTTTCTTTAAGGAGCCTAAAAAAACTATTAAAAGTGAAAAAATTGACTATTTAGGTGCTGGTATTATGATAATCAGCTTAGTAACACTTTTAACAGGAATTCAAATGATAGAAACAGCATCATTATATTTGGTCAGTTTCTTAATTATTGTTGGTTTAATTTTATTGATAGTACTGTTTAAGGTTGAAGAAAAGGCAACTGATCCTATAATTCCTAATAGACTTTTTAAAAATGGTAAATTAGTAGCTGACTTCATATTATTTGCTCTTTTATGGGGAGCATTTGTTGCTTTTAATATCTACATACCAATGTGGGCACAAGGATTACTAGGGTTAAGTGCTTTAATTGGAGGTGCAACCCAGATTCCGGGCGCTGTTACAAATTTTGCTGGTTCAGTGGTTGGATCACATATGCAATTACGATTGGGTAAATATCATATAGTAACTTTAGGAACTTTGGCCTTTATAATTTCATTTGGAATTATGGCATTATGTGGAGTAGAAGTACCATTATGGATTTTATTAGTAGCTGGAGCCTTTGAAGGTTTTGGTCTTGGGCTAAGCTTTAATGTTTTACAAATAAGTGTACAAAAAGATGCAGAAAAGCGAGATATTCCAATTGCAACATCATTTGCATACCTTTTACGTATTTTGAGTCAAACATTTATGTCATCAATATATGGAGTAATTTTAAATAATGCGTTAAATAAAGGCGTTGCTGAATCTAACGGTCAAGTAACAATTGAAGCTCTAAATAAATTAAGTAATTCTCAAAGCGTAGGAGAGTTACCTACAAATTTATTTCCAATGATGAGACAGATTATGTATAGTGGATTACATAACATAATGTTAATAGCAGTAGCTTTACTGACTATTGCACTAGTCTTTAATATTGTAATACAGTTAAAAATACAAAGGACTAGCTAAAATTTTGATGGGAATGGGAATATAAAGATAGATAATAAATATATAAGGCTTTAGACAATACTATAAAAGTAAAATCTAAAGCCTTCAATAAGATTCTGACTACTTCAGTTAAATATTATAAATTATGTTCTTTTAGATAAAGGAAAATTTTCTTTATCTGTACTAGAAAAGAAAACATATCATTTGATAATACTATATTCTTTGATGCTTCTGAAACTAATTTTTTTACACGTATCTGATTTTCCTCATCTAAATGCTGAATCATATCATTAAATTTTGTCACTTCATGAATTCCATTTGAACTTTCTGTAATCTCTTCTAATATGTTCTCTATATGTTTTTGATTAATTTGCTTTGTTTCTTTGAGTGCATTAAAAAATGTAATAGATTCATCCATATTTTCATATAATTTTTTTAAAAGCTGTGAATTGCTATGAATTTCTTCTATAATTTCACTCATATTATTTGTAAGATCATTAGTTATAATATCGATGTTAGAAGAAGCATCTTTTGTATCAGAAGATAGATTTTTTACCTCATTTGCAACAACAGAAAATCCTTTTCCTGCTTCTCCAGCTCTAGCTGCTTCAATACTAGCATTTAATGCAAGTAGATTGGTTTGTGATGATATTTGTCGGATAGTAGAAGTTAATTGATTAATATTCTTAATTTTTTCTTCTAACTTCTTGCAGTTTTCTACAAACTTTTGATTTGCTTCAGCTACATTATCAACTGAATGCTTAATTTCGTTAATTTTATTATAAATATTATGCAAACTTCTATCATCTTCTTGATTAAATTTTAATATATCAGTTGCTTTTAAATTCATTAGTTCACTTAATTGCAATAAATCGTCTATAGCATTTTTTTGATCTTCATATATCTTATTAGCTTGTTTACTATCAGTCATAAAATCATCTAAAAAAGTATTACTTCCAATGTCATTAATTGTCTTACTCATTAAAAATTCTATTAAATCAAGTCCGCCTTGTATTAATTCTTCTTTACTATATTCTGGTGTCTGATTTGTTATACAATTTTCAGGTTCTTTCATTCGTTTAAATAAAACCATTGTTATTCCCCCATTGCAATCATAACTACTGTTTGATTTAAATTTAACTTATTATATTGTTCTCCATAACTAGAAAATCCACAAAAAGTGGGAAAATGCTTATCATATATTTGGGTTATTAAATTACATTGTTGCAGATTTTTTAAATCAAGTGTTCTAAGAATACAATTAATAAAAAACATGAATTCTACATTATTTACTTCTTTTTGTATTTTCTCACATGTATTTTCTACTGTTTCAATTACATTAGCAGATTTTAATATTTCTAATTTTGTATTTGGCATAATATTAATATATAGATCTAACATTCCTTGTGAATCAATATTTTTTAACGAACATAAATAAGTTTCATTTCCAATTACTCTGCCAAGTGGATAGTTTAAAATTTGTTCACTCAACATATGTTTTGGTATTTTTATTTTTTCAGATAATACATCAGTGGGATTTCTATTGTCAATTTTTTTGATTTTACGTTTTTCAATATCAACATCTGTTAAAACAAGAGATTCACCAATTGGATAGTAGATATTCTCTTTTACAATTTTAAAATTACATTGTGTTTTGAAAAAAATAATGACTGCTCCTGTAGATGTAATTTCTCCATTTAAACTAATAAAAGTTTTTTGAAACTTCATATCATCTCCGGCTGACCCTCCTGCCAACTGAAATTCATCATTTTTTATGACTGCATAAAAAAGAGAAAGAATAATTTCTTCTATACTACAATTTCCATTAATCAATGTCATTGCAAATGCATCTTTATGAAAATCTGAACTATTACAGTTAATTCCGCATTCTTCTGCGGTTTTTAAAATTTTATTTTTTTCCAATACTGGAAATTTAACTGCATCTTTTATAAGAGTTGCTTTTACTTTTGTTTTATCACATGTTAAAGTAGTTAAAACAATACTTTTATCAATAAAACCTTCTTTTACAATCTCACCTGAAGTCGTAGCTCCAACTACTTCGCTTTTAGGAAAATATTTTTTTATTTCTTTTGTAAGAATATCAAAATCATAAAGTGTACTTGCTAAAAAAATAACTAATATAGGATCTTTTTTATTTTTTAATTTTCTATATAATTCATCTACTGCTTGTTTTACATCTGGATTTTTACTTATTACAACTTCTTGTTTCATAATCTTATTAGCTGCCACCATAATAGAATTTTACTTTACAGCTTTCTCCTTTCTTTTATTACCTAAAATAATATATAATCATTAAAAGAAATATATTAGGTTACAATCTAAAAATCTGTATTTGAAATATTTTATGATATAGATTCTTTTGAGAATTACTTTATTTTTTAGATTAATTATTTCAATATGTATACAAAGATTTTTTGAATTTGTTAATAATATTTAGTATAAGATCAGTTTAATTATGAACGTATTCGCCAAAAAATTTAAATTTATAATTAATAAATCTATCATTAAAATATATTTTTTGTCAATATAATTATAAAATTTAATATTTGTAAAAAAATCGTTAAGGTAACTGTAAAACCTTTTCTTCTTGAAAAATAGTTGTATTAACTTTTTTAGTTATTAATTTTTCAGTGCTATAATAT
>ENA-OXEC01000090-OXEC01000090.1-human-gut-metagenome-genome-assembly--contig:-NODE-90-length-62342-cov-39.9546_pt1 | contig 62342 bp, 67 predicted proteins | sample MGYA00249351_ERZ652235 | MGnify/ENA primary metagenome ERZ652235 (study PRJEB26925, sample SAMN05826906) | human gut metagenome | biome: ENVO:2100002; feature: ENVO:00000062; material: ENVO:00002003...
TATACTTTGGTCCTACTAAATCCACATATAAATTAATGTTGTCCATTCTCTTATCCCTCCTTAATGATTTTCACCACATACAAATAACTTAGATTTATCAATATCAGTACTTAAATATTTCATTTCATCTTCTTTCAAAGTAGAAATATCAAAGCCTAACCCCTCTAAATATTCAGCTATTTTCTTGGCACTACTCATATCTTTAGAAACCATATAAACCTTTTTATAATTAAATCTAACTTCTTCTATTTCCTTATTTCTTGCCTGTTTTAGCTTCATTACTTGACCATTAAATGAACTATTTTCTCGAACTATTTCTTCTATTCTAGTCAAACGCCTTAAACTATCATTGATGTAATAATGTCCACTATATGCAACCTCTTGATCTTCCTTCATATCAGTTAATAAATTAGTTAAATTTGTAGAAAAGTTATTAAATGTGCTTTGATACATATCTAGCTTTTCCTTATACTTTGAAAAAACTTCATCTTTCTTTGCTTCAATATGCTTATTCCATTTTTCCTCAACGCTCTTGATTGCTTTACTTTCTACTCTCTCAATAAAATTTAATAAATCTTTCTTATTCATTTCTGATACCTCCTAACAATAAATAAATACAATATTGTTTAATGCTTCTTTTATTAACTTTTGTAAAACTTCCATATTAAAAAATTTGATTTTATACTCACTCTCTAATATGTAAATTATCTTAGATACATCTACGTCCTTAGTTTCTTCTAATACAACCTCTGTTGACTTCTGTACTGCTTCTCTTACGTTTGGTGTTATTGGTTTTAACATTGTTATCTCTCCTTATTTTTTTAATTCTTCCAACATGATAAAATATTGTTGGAAGGGGGTGTTTTTTATGTCTAAAACTAATAAAGAATTGGCTATTGATGTCGCTATAGCTGCTATTAATGCAAATCCAAAAACTGTTGCAAGCAATAATTCAGTATCTTGGGGATTAACAGCTCAAAACATTTGTAGTCTTATTAAATCTGTACATACTACTCTTGAAAAAATTGATTCGGAAACAAAGTAGTATAAATATTTATCATTGAATCTGTAGTTTTATCTAAAAATTCAGGTTCACATTCTTCAGCAAGAACTTTAAATCTATTTTCTAGTATTTGTCTTGCTTCAAGATTACTTAACTGCTCTTGAACTGGTACTTCAAGGGCAGTTCCTTCTAATGCTTTTATTGCTATGTCTAAAGCTTCAACATCTTGTTTGTAAATTGAATCTACTATATCATCTGCATCTTCAACATATTGTCTTTGAAAATCTCTTAATGATTTTAATTGCTCTATAACTTGTATTCTATTCATGGGTGTTCCTCCTTACTTTTAGTTATTAGGCTAATGCTAGTTGCACTTTGTTTAATTTAGCTTCTAGTAATTCAATTTTCCTTTCAAGCTTTTCTATATATTTATCCTTCTTTATTCTCTCTATTGGAGATAAAGGATTTATGTCTAGTCCAATATGCTCTATTTGCAAAATTTCTTCAATTGAATATCTTGGTGTTGGAAGTTTGGGAACTCTTGTTATTATTCCAGCCTTTTCATAATTTTCAATTACTTTTGTCGATTCAAAGTCCCACCTTGTAGCAAGACTTTGACGGCTTAACAATATTTTCTCCATATATTAGTCCCCCATTAATTAAAAATCAAAATACTCTTTGCCTGTAATATTAATAGGCTTCAAAATATCGCTTAATTGAGTCATTGTCATGCTGATGTAGTCCCTATTTCTTTTTATCCAATCATCTTCACTTTCTTCCTCTTCTGGAATATATAAATGTATAAATAATGGAATTACATTTCCATCAAAGGTATGGATTCTAGCAAAATCAAAAGGAATAAAGTCACATATATATTCTCCATGTTGTCCCTTTGGAAATAATCCTAAATAAATATCATCACCTAAAAATTCAACTTTTCTAATATCATCTACATTGATGATAGTCTCATGTACTTCTATAAATTTACTCATATTACATTGCCTCCTCAAAAGATACTTGATTATTAACTCTTGTAATTTCATCTATAAGAACTGTTGGCGCTACGTAATTATTAACTATTTCAAAAGCTTTAGATAATTGACATCTTTTTATAGCCTTATATTTTTTAACTCCAAACTCTCGTCTTAATTGATGTTGCATATCTGAATAAACTCTACCTCTCAATGATTTATCATTATATGCAGGTGTTTTATATCCTAAAATCTTAGTTGCTACGCTTTTAACTCTATCCATCAATTCATCACATTCTGAATTAAATAATGGTGCATTGTCTTTAAAATCTTCCAAATCTTTTTTAACTCCATTAATTTCATTTTTTAGTTCCTCTGTCTTTCCATCAATCATAAATATTGCTTGAAGTTCTTTTGACATTTTGGGAATTTGATAAGAACCTGTTTTTCTTATCTGTGGTAATACTTCTGATGTAACCCATCTTTTAAACTTCTTAGCATTTGGAAGTTTTGAAGAAAGTATTAAGCTGTAAAGTCCACTTTCATTTATAATTGTTAATCCTCTGTTTGGAATTTCTAAGGTAGCAAATTGCGACCTTTGGATTATTTGCTTGTCCTCCTCATCTACATGTTTTTGAATTGCATCTTTACTATTTGCATATCCTAGAACTTCTGCAACTTCTTTCCCAATAAAATAAGGTTCATCATTAATTAAAATTCCTCTTACTTGTCCAAATTCATCATTTTTAAAAATTTGTATTTCTTTACTCATTGTCTTGTACCTTCCTTTCTAACTAACTTGTTTTATTGCGTTTCGTAACATTTGAGGAAAAAAATATTTAATTATTTCATCAGGTTCAATATTCAACTTTTCGACTATGATAGAAATTTCTCTCATATCGAATACTGAATACCCATTAAGCTTATTATTTAATGAATTAACACTTATTCCAGTTTCTTTACTTAAGCTTCTATAATTTTTATTTTCTTCTCTAATCTTACCTTTTAATGCATTTAATATCTCATAATTTCGCTTTTTCATAGTTCTTTCTCCTTTCTTCGATTTTTATATTACGTTTCGTAACAATCACATGATAACATTGTCGATTAACATTGTCAATACGTTTCGTAACAAAAATATAAAAAAATGTGTTTTGTTATTGCTTTTAGTAACAAAACGCTATATACTTATATATTGAAAGGAAGGGAATTTAAATGTCTACAAAATATAATGTAACAAAAGAAATATTTTCAAAACGGCTCAAAAAATTAATGAGTGATAATAACGAAACAACATACAGTCTAGGAGAAATTTTGAATTTATCTGCCGCTACAATTTCAAGATATACTGATGGGAAAATGGCCCCTAAAATAACTACTATATATTCCATGGCTACTCATTTTAATGTGAATCCTGTGTGGCTAATGGGGTATGATGTAAAAAAAATATTAGAAACTCAAAATAATAAAATTGAATTATCTAAAGAAGAAACAACATTATTAGAAAACTATAATAAATTAGATAATGAAGATAAAAATAAAGTAGTTGATTATACTAAACTTTTATCAAATCAAGATAAATATAAGGATTTAGATAATGCTACAAATGAAATATCTGCTACTAAAGAAGATGATGAGTTTGCTAAAGTTCTTGAAGCTAGAAAAAAATTAGAGCAATACTATAAAGAAAAGCCACATCTAATGCCAATAGCTTCGCATGATAAAGAAGGTAACTTTACCGAGGAAGATTATAAACATGACATGGATATTATGATGAATGATGATTTATGGAAATAAGCACACAAGGGTGAACAACATTGACGTATAACGAATTATTAATAGAAGCTGATAAGCTTGGAGTAATTGTTAAAGAATTTAATTTAAAAACAGTAGATGGTAAATGTTACGGTAACAGAATCGCAATAGATTCTTCACTATCTGAGGGTGAAAAAGTATGCGTTTTATCTGAAGAATTATCTCACTATCGTCTTACTGTAGGTAATATATCTGACCAACATAATCTAAATAACAGAAAACAAGAATTAATTGCTCGTAAAGCTGTCTATGAAAAACTTATACATCCAGAAGCAATAATTGATGCTATTTTAGAAGGAGCATATAATACGGATGATTTAAGCGAAAGGCTATGTGTTCCTCATCATTTTCTAATTGAATCTGTCGAGCACTATAAAAGAAAATATGGTATTTATTATGTAGGTAAAACACATTTATTAATATTTGATACATTAAATGTTATAAGTTTTTAAATAATAAAAATAATAAAGGAGATGTTTTTAATGGAAAAGAACAATAATGATTTATTTGAATTAATGACTAAAATGTATGGAGAAATTCAAGAAATGAAAGGAGAATTTAATAACAGATTTGATAAAGTTGAAAAAGAAGTAACCAAAACTAATGTAACTATTGAAAATGATATTAAACCTAGAATAGAAGCTTTATTTGATGGGTATAAACAAAATACTGAATCTATAAATCAAGTGTCAGATAAAGTTGATGAGCTTCAATCTGATTTAAATAGATTGACAATAAAAACGCTAAGAACTGAAACTAATATCATAGACATAAATAAGATATTAAGGAATCAATAGGAGTGATTGTATGGATTTAGAATACAATATAATTCTTAGAGAAAAGGATGGAGGGCTTCAAACTATTGTATCTTATAAAGATAATTCTGGAAAATGGAAACAAAAGAGTAAGCAAGGATTTCCTAATACTAGAGATGGAAAACGAGATGCTAAATTACAAGCAGATAAAATAGTACAGGAATTAAAGCAAAAATTAGATAACAATCTAAATGCAGATTTAGAACATATTACATTAGGTCAATTTATAGATATGTATTTGGAGCATAAAGCCCTCTATAGCACTCTAAAAACTATAGAGATATATAAAGTTTCGCTTAAAGCATTTGAAACGCTATACGAGCTTGAAATCAGCAAAATAAAGACACTACACATTCAGAGATGTATAGATAACTTAACCAAAAGAGGTTTAAAGGAAATTTCTATAAAAAATTATTTAGCAAAACTATCAACTGTTTTCAATAGCGCAGTTAATGATTATAACATAATATCAAAATCACCCATAAATAAAATTATTATAAAAAAAGATAAAGAAAGAAATGAGAAAAAAGCATTAACTGACGTCGAATTTGATAACCTTGTGAAAGCTTTTGAAAATTCAATATATAATAATTATGTTCCTGTAATACTACTTGCTGGTACTTGTGGTTTAAGAATAGGTGAAATCTGTGGTTTAACTTGGAATGATATTGATTTTAAAAATAAAACTTTATCTGTAAATAAACAATGGAAAGTAATAAACAGAGAACCTCGTACTGAATTTGGTTTTGGGGAATTGAAAAGTACAAATTCTAATAGAGTTGTTCCTATTCCTACTAAAACATTACAAGTATTAAAAGATTTAAAAAAGAATGCCCCTATAAACTTTCAAAATCGTATTATAAGTAATAGGAGCACAGATGGCATTGACTGCTTTTTGAATAAAAAATTTAAAGATCTAGGCTTTGATATAACAATTCATGAATTACGTCATACCTATGCTACTAAATTAATAAGTAATGGAGTAGATTTTAAGACAGCTGCTAAGCTTTTGGGACATACTATTGAACAAACAATGAAAACCTACTCTCATGTTAATGATGATATGTTAAAAAAAGCAACTGAAACTATCTATAAAATTTTTTAACCATATTTTTTGACGTTTGTGTGACGAATTATATTTAAAAGCCTATTTTTAAGCTATTTAGTGCATAAATTTATTTATATCATCCATATCCATATTGGGCTGGAGGGATATATTTATACCATCTGCTATTATTTTAGAAAGAGAATCTATCACTAAATCTATATCTTTAGGCGTAACAAACATATCTCCAAGTGATTTAGAATATAATACTTCTTTTATTAATGATTGTTTCTCATTTCTATCTAAATTTTTTAGCATATTATAGAACTCGCTACCAGACTGAGTAGAGTTTATCAATGAATCTAATACTAGATCAATTGTATCATTTGCAATTGTAACAGCATCTACCACAGTTGGAACTCCTATAGCTATAACCTTAACGCCTAAGTTTTCTTCATTTATCTGTTTTCTATTATTTCCAACACCAGCTCCTGGTGATATTCCTGTATCACCAATTTGTATTGTTCTATTAACTCTTTCAACTCTTCTTGCTGCTAATGCATCAATACATATTACAAGCCCTGGCTTAGTTTTTTCTACAAGCCCTTTAATTATTTCAACAGTTTCTATTCCAGTTATCCCAAGTACTCCTGGGGCTATTGAAGATACTGGTCTTACACTGTCATCCATAACTTCTGGCATTACTGATTTTAAGTGACGTGTTACCATAATTTTTTCTGCTACTTTTGGTCCTAACGCATCAGGTGTTACATGCCAGTTTCCAAGACCTATAACTAAAGCATTTTTTGTATAGTCTATATCCACCAATCTCGATAATGATTTTCCAACGACTTGTGCTACTTTATCCATAGTTTCTCCGTCATAAGCTGTGAAATCTGGTATATCAATTGTAATATAACTTCCTACAGGTTTTCCTATTTTTTGAGCTCCTTCTTCATTTTTTACTTTTACTGTTGTTATATTTACTTCATCCTGCTTTTCATTTATTACTTCTATTCCTTCAATTTCATTATTATTATTTTTTTGCTTATATATTTCTCTAGCCTCTAAAGCTAAATCTGTTCTTACATTTATCATAACATCACCTCACAAATATAATCATTCTATTTTTCCTCTCTCTTTTAAATTTAATACTTGAATTACATAACTTTCGGTGCTATAATAAAGTTTGTTGAATATGAACTCGTACGCAGATTTCCCCAAAAACTGCAGAGACCCTATAAAAATTTAAGGGGGTGAATGAAGAATGGCAAATATTAAATCAGCAAAAAAGAGAATTAAAGTTATCGAAACTAAGACTTTAAACAACAGAATGATTAAATCAGCTTTAAAAACTACTATAAAGAAGTTTGAAGCTGCAGTTGAAGCTAAAAACGTTGAAGACGCAAAAGCTTTATTTACATCTGTTACTAAGTCATTAGATATGGCTGCTTCTAAAGGAGTAATCCATAAGAATATGGCTGCTAGAAAGAAATCAAGATTAGCTGCAACATTAAATGCAATGGCATAATCTATAACCCACCTTTAATGGTGGGTATTTTTCTGTTCAAAAGCAAAGTTAAAGGAATCGGTTTATCCAATTCCTTTATCTATTTAGGCACTGTTAAAGTATTTATTAATAAAAATTCCATTTCCATATCTTTATCAAAACCTGTAGATTTTAAATTTTTTTCTGTTCTAACACAAAGTTTAATTAACTCCATCAACTGTTTTTCAGAAAAACTTTTACTTTGAATTATTAGTTTTTCACATACGAATTGAGGAATTCTGAATTTCGAAACAAAATCATCAACTTTTTTTCCACTTATAAGCCCAATCTTAATTTCATATAAACGATAAAAATGTCTTTCTATAGCCGTAATCATTAACATATGCTGATCAGATTTATATAAAATATCTTTCATTATGTCTATTGCTCTATCTATCTTCCTTTGCGCTATAAGTTCAACCAAGTCAAATACATCATCTTCATTACTATTTGTAATTAGCAAATCAATATCATTTTTCTTTATCTCACGTCCATCTGTATATGATATTAATTTATCCACTTCTCTTTTTATTATATCAAAGTTATTTTGAACTTTCTCACAAAAATAACTTAATTCTGTCCTTCCTATTCCTTTATCTCTTTCTTTAAAAACTTCATTAACTTTTTTTATGTACCTGTCTCTCTTTAACTTATCACAAAAAACTACTGATAAATTTTTACCTAATTGAGTTAACTTTTTATTTTTATTAGGCTTATCTCTTTTATCTTTAAATAAATAGTACATTATTAAAATTGTATAGGGTGGCAAATCTTCTATATATTTTTTTATTTCATTATATATTTTTGTTCCTGATGAATCACTTTTTTCTTGAAGAAAATTAGCTCTATAAATGATAACCACTTTTTTCTCACTCATAAACGGCATAGTCTCACATGCATTAAATATGTCATCAAACGTTGTATTCATTCCATCTATTTTTATCAAATTTAATTCTTCTAATTCTTTTTCAACTGTTTTTTTTACAACAAGATTTACTCCATCTTTAATTAACTCTTCATCTAATCCACAAAATGCATATCCATTTTTTATATTGCCTTTCTCAATTTCTTGCTCATAAAATTCATAATTAATCACTTTATTTCCTCTCATTCTATCTTCACAGTTTATATATCATTAATAAGTGTATAATCTTTTAAAATATCCTATATATCTGATCCTGAAAGATTATAATTTTTTTCACCTTACCGTCTTTAAAATTTATTATATCACAATCTTCAGACTCATATTTATTCATGGTCATTTTTAAAAAATATTTTTCATCATTAACATATAAAATATAATTTTGACCTTTAGATTTAATATTGCATATGTCTTCTATATATATTTCATCTACATCTCTATATAAATGTGTTGCATGTGATATCTTTGAAAGTCTTTTAATATCTATTGGATTTTTATTGGTGATTAATATATTCCTCCCCATATGACTAAACACTATTGCCCCTTCTCTATAATACTCTATATATGGCAACGGACTATAAATCTGTATTATTATAATTATCATAGATATAACTGGTAGATATATGAATTTCTTATATCCCTTTCGATAAAAATAAAAGCAAAATAGTAAAATACAATAAAAAAACGCTACATAATCATTACTGTAAAACATAGGTAGGGTAATATTCTCAAATATATTCACCATGTAATCAAAAATATTCACTAGTTTCAGCATTAAATAACAAATAAAATCAAATACTGGTACGCATGAATATGTTAATATCAAAAGATTTCCAAGTATTACAATAGCATTGACAAATGGTAATAAAAATATATTTCCTATTATAAAGTTTAGAGAAAAATCATTAAATATAACCATTAAATAGGGTGTAGTTAAAATTTGTGCACTTAACGTTATACTCACTGTCTCTCTCAAATTTTTCTGAAGTTTATATAGTAAATTATTCAGCTTTTTATTATATAATATTATCCCTATAGTTGCCAAGAATGATAACTGGAATGATATTTCAAAAGCAGAATATGGAGATAGCATTAAGATTATAATCCCCGACAAGCTTATAGATGATAATGAATTATTATTTCTTTGAAAAATATCTGCTCCTTCTACAGCTGTCAGCATTATGAATGCCCTTATACAAGAATACTCACTACCTGTTAAAATTACATATAAAATAGTTCCTAAAAGCCCCAACTTATTTCCTGTTACTTTTTTAATAAATGCGTAAACTATTGCTACATGTAATCCAGACACACTAATACTATGTATTATTCCAAAGTTTTTCATATCATTTTCATCTTCTTCATCCAAATATTCTTTATATCCAAAAGAGATAGATGATATTAATGCTGATTTTCTTTGTCCTAGATTCTCTTTCAATAATTCATAAACATTGTATTTCATTTTATATATGTTTGTAATCCAATCATCTTCTATTGGAATACACTTTTCTACTAAAACTTCTCCTACAATTCCTTTTGACTTATCTGTATTGCTTTGAGCTTTACCTTGAATATAATACCTTTTTGAAACCTCTAAATCACTATCTTTTAAATCATCTAATATTATTTTTTTTCCATTACAAGTTGAAACAATATCATAAGAAGTCATTTGCTTTATTCTAACAATTCCATTAAATTTCTCATCAATACTATAATATGAAACATTAATTAGAATTCCTATAATAAAAATGATCAACATTAGAGAAGAAAAATTAATTCCGCAGTTGTAAATTAATATAATAAAAAAGGAGGTTACAACAAAAATTGTAAGCCCCCTATAGTCACCATTAAGTCCATAGCATATACAACTCATTAATAAGCTGATAAAAATATATACTATTGGATTTCCTATATCTTTTACTTTTTTCAGAGTCATTAGCTCACCCATATTCTTATATTTCTCATATTTATGAGTTTTGCCACTTTTCTGATAAAATTTCATATGTAAGCAAAATAACTATTGAAATTATAATTTCAATTATTATTATATCTCTTATGATAATACCATTAATAAATGTTATTAAAAATGCAGAAATAAGTATTATAAATAATGTAACTATTCCAAGTGTCAATTCATTTGATATTTTCCTTATTGAGACTTTGTTGTTTAATAGTGTAAATATTAAAGCATCTGTTCCTAGAAATATCAAAGGAATTATTTGTCCTTCTGAAGGTTCAACTTTATAAATAGAAATTAATGTTATTATACTTACTACAATTGACCTTATTATCATACCAATTATTGATACTTCTTTTCCTGATCTCAATACTGTAATAATTGATAATGGAATCATTACTATAGCATTTACTATTAACATTATCCAAAAATTCATTATACCTATTTGTCCCAAAATTAAACATCCAGATAAAATTATTAATTCTGATAATACTGTCATAAAAAACAATTTTAAAGCTCTTTGAATGTTTGTTTTTATTTCTTTAGAGTATTTTCTTATATTAAATAAACCTTCTAAATAGTTATCTTTAATATAAACATCAGATATCTTTTTAACCATCTCAGTTGCTTCACCTTTACTAATTCCAACATTAGCCAAGTTTAAGACAGGTATATCATTTAAGTTTTCTCCAACTGTCGCAACCTTATATCCATCTTTAACAAATAGTGCAACAATTTTTGCTTTTATTTCTGGAGTAACTCTACAGAATACTCTAACTCTCCCAACAAGCTCTTTAAACTCATCTTGATTTAACGAGTCTAATTCTATGCCTGCTACTACTTGATTTTTATTTCTTATAATCTCACATTTTAAGCAATTGGTAATTGCACTTAATTTACTTTCCTCAGTAAATAATATTGGAACAATACCTCTATCTTTTATATTCCTAATGTCATTTTTTATATTATGTATTAATGGATTTTCTAATCCTGCAATACCTACAAAAACCATATTGCTTTCAATATTTTCTGATTTAGAAGGCTGATAATTAAAATTTCTATAAGCAAATCCTTGAGTTATTAAACCTTCTGTAGAAAAACTCATATCTATAAGTTTTATTCTATTTCTTATTTCATCTGTAAGCTCTCTTTCAATACCTTCCAGCATAATATGTGTGCATTTATCTAACACAATATCTAAATTTCCTCGCGTGTTAGCCCTATATCTTCCTTTGACATTTGTAACTACAGTAAAAAGCTTTTTATCAGGATCCATTGGTATCTCAAATAATTTAGTATTATTAATATCAACAGCTGATTTAAATACTTTCTTTCTAGCTGCATATCCTAAAAATGCAACCTCTGCTAAATCTCCTGTGCCAGTACCTTCAGCTACATTATAACTTGAATTATTACAAATCAAAGAAATTTCAAGCAATCTATCAGAAGTTATTTCTTTTTTATATGTATCATCTTTACCTATTATACTTTCATTTACATATATTCTATCAACGACCATCTCTTCTTTACTTATTGCACCTATTTTATCTAAGAATAATATGTCTATATCATTCACTAGATTAAAAACAGAAAAATTAATAATCTCAATATCATCTTTTGCATATTGGTTTATTATTAAATTATATGATAATATAGCAACTACAGATAATGGCATGCAACCTATTGCAAATAATGCTTTTGTAAAAAATGTTTTATCTACATCTTGTCCAGATATTATAAAAAACATTCCTGCTGAAATTATTATAATAAAGAATATCAATAAATATTTTTCTACGATATTAGTAGTCATCTTTTTAAAACTATGCTTTCTTGTATTAGCTGATTTAAACATAGCTAATAGTTTTCCTATTTGAGTTGAATTTCCAACTTCAATAACAACACCTATTCCACTTCCATCACATACTGTTGAACCTTTGAACAACAAGTTTTTCATATCTGAAATAGATAAGTTACCACTTAATATTTTATTTTCAAATTTTTCTTTTAATAAATCTTCTCCAGTAATAGTCTTTTCATTAACCCTTAAATGATCAGATTTTATTATTCTTATATCTGCTGGTATTAAAGAATTCCTAGAAAATCGAACAATATCTCCAACTACAAGTTCTTCACTTTTTATTATCTTTTCCATTCCATCTCTTATAACCACAGTCTCAGTTGAATTCAACCTTTGTAAATTTGATACTTCCTTATCTCTTTGAAGAAAATATAACGTATTTATACCCATATCACTTATTAGTATTCCTATGATTATAAGACCTGGTATATATTTTTGAAAAACAAATAATAAAATTGCAATTATTATCTTTATAATAGTATATTTTTCTTTTAAAGAATTTAATATGTATTTATATATTTTTGTTTTATCTGGTAAATCAATTTTATTTGATCCTTTTCTTCTCCTTATTATTTCACAGTCCTTTTCACTTAACCCCATCTCAATATCACTATTTAAAAGCTGAACAATCTGCATCCAAGAACTGTTGCAATATCTTTCCAAAATAACCCCACCATCCTAAATTAATATTTATTATTAAATTAAATCACTATAATTATTTCGATAAAAAAATTTTAATATTAACATACTTCTTTAATATAATTTTTGTATTTTATTACAAAACTAATTTATATTATAAAGCTTTACTATAAAAAAGGCAAAACACTCTTTTTAATTATAGTTTAACTAATAATATTGGATTTTTCTATCACTTTTTAGTTTTTGGATTAAATATAAGAGAAGCTAAATATCCAAAGAATATAGATGCAGTAATTCCTGCTGCACCACCTTTAATTCCACCAGTAAATGCTCCCAAAAAACCAATTTCTTTTACTTCTTTTATAGCTGCTTTAGCAAGAGCATTTCCAAAACTCGGAAGTGGTATTGTAGCTCCTGCACCGCCAATTTCTATTAATTTATCATACCATCCAAATGCACCACAAATAGCTCCTATTGTTACAAATGCTACTAATATTCTTCCTGGAGTTAATTTTGTAGTGTCAATTAATATTTGACCTATTACACAAATAATTCCCCCAACAACAAATGCACTTATATATTCCATTGTTATCTTCCTTTCAATCAATTCATTTCAATAGCAACAGCATGCGCTATTCCTGGTATAGTTTCACCCTGAAGTGATGATGTAGTACTCATTAAAGCTCCTGTTGAAACTAATAAAACTCTTTTTATTTCTTTTTTCATCAGTTTCTTATATAAATATCCTGTAAATACAACTGCCGAGCATCCACATCCGCTTCCACCAGAATCAGTATTTTGCTTTTCATTATCAAAAATCATTTCTCCACAATCTATATGCACACCTCTTATATTATATCCAAGCTCCTCTATTAATTTATCGGCTAATTCTTTTCCTACAACACCTAAATCACCAGTTGCAATAAAATCATAATCACTAGGCTTTCTTCCTGTATCCTTAAAGTGCTTTGCTATAGTGTCTGCTGCTGCTGGTGCCATAGCTGCTCCCATATTATTAGGATTTTTTTGTTCAAAATCTTTTACTTTTCCAGTAGTTACATATGTTATTTGTGGATAATCCCCTTCGTGTCCTAATACTAATGCTCCTGATCCTGTAACTGTCCATTGAGCTGTCTTAGGTCTTTGTGAACCATACTCTAAAGGAAATCTAAACTGTCTTTCAGCCGAACTAAAATGTGATGATGTTGCTGCAACAACATATTTTGCAAAACCTCCATCCATTATAAGTGATGCTAAACTTAACGATTCTGACATCGTCGAACAAGCTCCATACAATCCAAAGAATGGAATACTAAATTCCCTTGCTGCAAAACTTGATGATATGATTTGATTTAATAAATCCCCAGAAAACAAATAATTTATATCTTTCTCTTTAAGATGAGCTTTATTTATAGCTTCAGAAATAGCTGTAAACATCATTTGACTTTCTGCCTTTTCAAAACTATCTTCTCCATAAGTATCATCACTTAAAACTTGATCAAAATATCCACTTAGAGGTCCTTCTCCTTCTTTAGGTCCAACAATTGAATGTGTTGCTATTATTTTAGGTGGATTCTCTAATTTTACAGTCTGCTCTCCTAATCTTTTATTTATTGTCATTTTTCACACTCCCTTATACAATTCAAAGTTCACAATTCACAATTTTTATATAGCTAACAGTTGACAAGTGACAATTAATTTAGAAGTCTAAAAAAGATTTCTTTATTTTAATATTGCATATGGTGCTGTCGCATAAAATAATTTGCGTATGCTCCTTTTTGTGGATGCTACAAATTAAAATTTATATTTTAAACGTGAAGATATAAAATGGTGAATGTCTCAAAGTTATAAATTTTACATTCTACAAACTTCATCAAAACATAAAATTTAGAAAGCTTAAATCTTTTTTTCTTAACTATAATCTATTCATTCATACTCTTTCTCTCTTAAATCAAAATTTGTAAGCGCGACAGTCACAAGCAGCTTTTAATAATGTATAAACATTATTTTTCTATTTAAATTATGAATTGTGCATTTTGAACTGTGCATTGTCTTAAAATAATCTAATAACATAATATATTATTCCTATTATTACAGATGTACCTATTCCATATACTAATACAGGTCCTGCAATAGTAAACATCTTTGCTGCTACTCCAAAAATATATCCTTCTTTTTTAAATTCTATTGCCGGTGCAACTACTGCATTAGAAAACCCTGTAATTGGAACTACAGTACCAGCACCACCAAAACTAGCTATTTTACCATATATACCAGTTCCTGTTAATACTGCACCTATAAATACCATTATTATAGGAACTATATTCATTACTTGTTCTTTTGGATAACCAAAACTTTCAATTATATTCATAATTAATTGTCCAATATCACATATAATTCCACCAACCAAAAAGGCTTTTAAGCAATTCTTGAATATTTCTGATTTAGGAGTTGCTTCTTTAGCCATCTGCTTATATTTATTTTTTATTTGTTCTTCTCTTCTTTTACTATTGCTGCTCATTTTTCACACTCCTTTTTCTTATATGATTATTATTCACATTTTTTTTAAAATTAATTATGTTATATTATTCCACAACATAAATCAGGGATGTAGAAAGTTTAGAGTGAGATAACCGAAATAAAACTCATAGTATCTATATTATTTCTGTTATAAATGAATATATTTTTTTAATTAATGAATATTTATCTATATGTTAAAGATTAAATAATTTAATCTTTTATCAATTTTTAAAAGTAATAAGTCTATGAATATAAAATTTTGATTATTTTCTAAACGTCGAAGAAATTTTTAAAGTGAAATATCTTCAGCAGTAGATGAAGATGATCTAAGATAGCCTATCTTGTTAGTTTTGTACATCATCAAGCATTATATACCAAGGAAATACGCACTTTTATTAGTAGCATCATAAGTTATAATAATTGATTGAAAACTGTATTTTAGGTATTGAATATTTACCAAAATATAAATTACATTAAATAATGGGTTTAGAGAAAAACAAAGAAATTCAATATATGATAGGCTTAGTATTGTATTAAGAAATTTAAGCTTTTAACTTCTTAGACAGAGGCTGTTCCAAAATTATTTGTCCACCACTTGCTGTTGGAGCAAATTGTTTTGGGTACAGCCTTTGTCTTTAGAAGTTTTAGCTTAAATTTCCCTACAATCGAGCCTATCATATATTGAATTTCGGTGTTATCCACTAAACTATGATTCTACGTCCCTTATTTATATTATAAACATTCATATTTTCTTATTCTTCTAATCTTTTTTTCATCTGAGCTAGAACCTTTTTCTCTATTCTAGATACTTGTACTTGACTTATTCCTAACATCTTTGCTACCTGAACTTGTGTTTTATCTTTAAAGTATCTAAGCATTATGATTTGCCTAGCCTTTTCATCTAGGCTTCTTAATGCTTCTTTAAGTGCTATTCTTTCAATTAAATTATCATCACATTTCTTTTCTTCACTTAACTTATCAATTAATAAAACTGGCGCTCCATCATCCTGATGTATAGTATCATATAAATATTGAAGACTATTTGCTGATTCAATAGCAAATATTATTTCTTCCTTATCTACACCTGCATATTCTGCTAATTCTTCAATTGTTGGACTTCTTTGTAATGTCTTGCTTAGTTGCTCCTTATAGATGCTAATTTTTCTAGCTAAGCTTTTTACATTTCTACTAACTTTAATCATTCCATCATCTCTTAGGAATCTCTTTATTTCACCTATAATCATCGGAACTGCATATGTAGAAAACTTAACATTATAATCCGTATTAAAATTATTAATAGCTTTAACTAAACCAATAGATCCAATTTGAAATATATCCTCATACTCATATCCTCTATTTAAAAACTTTTTACTAATTGACATAACAAGCGGTAGATTCATTTCTATTAATTTATTCATAGCTTCTGAATCTCCATTTTTCGCTAAATTAAGTAGTTCTGGATTATGGTCATAATTATAAGCCTCTCTTTTTCTATCCTCATTTCCCATATCTTTCACCTAACTTACTATGTTAAATTTTTTCTTAATTACAACCCTTGTTCCAATCCCTTTCTCACTTTCAACATGTAATTCATCCATAAATGTCTCCATCACCGTGAATCCCATTCCAGAGCGTTCTAGATCTGGTCTAGATGTATATAACGGTTCCATAGCTTGTTTGATATCATCTATACCTTTTCCCTTATCAGAAATTGCTATAATCACTTCATTTCCTATTATTTCTGTTTCTATTTTTATCATTTTATCTTTTTCATTCTCATACCCATGTATTATGGCATTAGTCACAGCTTCTGATACTGCTGTCTTTACATCACTCAATTCATCTATTGTTGGATCTAGCTGTGAAATAAACGCTGCTACTGCGACTCTTGCAAATGCTTCATTCTCAGATTTAGCTATAAATTCCAAACTCATTTTATTATCAAACATGATAACCCCTCCATTTAAATACACCCTACTGCTTCTTCTATGGTATTGTATTTTTTTATAACTTTATATAAGCCAGCAAGTTCAAAAATTTTATTTACATTTTTATTTACATTACTTATAAAAAGATTTCCACCTCTATAAGAAATTTTCTTATATCTTCCCATAACTGCTCCGATTCCGGAACTATCCATAAATGAGACTCCCGAAAAATCTAGAATTATATTTTTTGCTTCATTCATATCAATCTTATCATCAATTTTAACTCTAACTTCCTCTGCACTATTATGATCTAGCTCTCCTTTTAAAGTTACAATTAAAATATCTCTTTGCATATTAAAATCTAAAAACATATTTTTATGAGATTACCTTTAATAATTTATGTTAATCTGTAAGGTATTCCCTTACCTCCCCTCTTTATTTTTATATTTTTTATCATCTTTACCATATTTTAACACATAATTTTACTGCTAGTCAATTTTTTTATTACGAAAATTAATCAATATTTTTTTTAACATTAAAAAGCTACATCAATAATATTTTGATGTAACTTTTTCTTATCAGATCTAGTATCTATTTTTATTATTTTTTTCTTTTACTTGTTTTATATTTAGAAATTTCATCTTCAATTTCTTTTAGAAAACTCTTCATGGTATCTTCTTCATTAAAAATAAGAACTCTAAGTGCATCTTCCAAGGTATCCATGGAATAAATATGAAATTTATTATTCTTAACATCATCTTCTACATCACACTTTAAAATAAGCTCATTTTTATTGGAACTAGGAATCAAAACCCCCTTACCATCTACTGTGTCCAAAATACTACAAACTCTATGAAATCCTTCTATCTTTTCATTCACTCCACCTATTGGCTGAACTTCTCCAAATTGATTTATCGATCCCGTTACTGCTATATTCTGTCTTATAGGTCTTTTGCTTAAGGCAGATAAAATACATACAATTTCTGCAACAGATGCACTATCCCCATCAATCATTCCATAAGTCTGCTCAAAGCTTAATTGAAAATCTACTGGAAGTTTTTCATACGGAGTTATTAGCGCACTTAAAATTCCTCTCAATATACTAATTGACTTTTCATGAATACTTCCACTCATATTACATTCTTTATGAATATCAATTATATTCCCACTGCCTTGAAGTGCAATACATGTTATTCTCATTGGTTTACCAAAACTATAAAATTCAGTTCCAACTACAGCTAAGCCATTAACGATCCCAATTTTTTCTCCGCTTGTAGTTATTAATATTTTTCTATATTTATAGCTGTCCATAACTTCTTTTAAAATTTCTTCATCTTCATATGCTACTTCTAGTATATCTTCTTTATCGATAGATGTCTTTTTTTTCATTTTTGCATTATTATCTGCTAAATACAAAACTCTATTAATATAATAATCATCTATTGAAATTTTATTTCTACTTCCAGATATTCTTGTTAAAAACTTAATTATCTCTTTTATACCTTCATTGTTTATTTCTAATAAACGATCATTCTCTATTTTTCTTCTTATATTAGATATTATATAATTCTGAGCTTCTTCTTCATAATGTAGTCTTCTTTCTACTTCTATTCTAATTGGAAAAATTCTTTTGAAGTCCTCATCTTTATCATATAATACTTCAAAACTTTCATAATCTCCAATTAAGATAACCTTAACGTCAATAGGTATAGGAGCTGGTTTTAATCCTGCAATAGCTAACATTTCTAAATAACTTTTTGAGTAATTATAATCAACTCGTCCATGCATTAAAGCCTTCTTTAAATAATAATAGCTTATTCCATTTCCACTGTTTATTAATGAAGTCAGTCTCACTATTAAACATCCCTCATTAGCCTTAACCAAACTTCCTGCCTTTATAAGTGACATATCAGTTATATATTCACCATTATGATTTCTATATTCTATATTCCCAAGCAGATTAGCTAAACTAGGATCATCTTCATAAATAACTCTAGGATGTTCTATATTTAAATTGTCTACTATTACATTAACTTGATATTTATCAAGGATTTCTTTTATTTTCCCCTCGTCTTCTTCAAGATTTATAGTATAACAATCCACTATCTCATCATCAATACAATCAAACATTTCTATCAAATATCTATATACATCATCTTCAGTAAGAAATTCTAATAACAAATCATCCTTGTATTGTTCCATAGTACCTTTTAAATAGTCTCTATATATTATTTTTAATTTTTCTATAGATAGATTTTCTATGTCCTTTAGCTTTTCTAAAATTTCTTCTGCTTGAATTTTTAGTTTTGAAGCCTGCTTCTCTATAACTTCTTGAGTATCCTCTTCTAAATTGTCGTATTCTTCCTGTGTCATTTCATTTCCGCCATCTTTTAATGGAATAAATATAAATCCTCCACTAGTAGACTTCACATCAAAATTCTCTACTTTTGCCATTTGCATAAGCTTTGTTATATAATTATTTCTTTCTTCATTTATATTCTCAATTATAGATTCTTTTTCCTCAATAGATGAACTACTATAAAATTCATTTATGTCATACAAGTACTTCTTTTTCACTTCTTCTAATAAATCTTTTAGTAAAACCCCTTTTCCATTTTTTAAGAATATAATTTTAGGTGATGTGGAATCCTGATTTGTAACATAACAAATATCTTTTGGTGCTTCTTTTTCTTTATAAATTTCAGAAATTTGTTCTGCTAATATTTCAACTTTTTCTTTTGAAAATGAATCAACATAATATATATTGAACCCATCTTTTTTAATATTTAAAGCCTTTTTTATTTTATCAAAACCTATATACTTTTTAGATGATACGTCATCATTTAATTTCTTCATTGTATTCTCACACGAAGTGCAAAAAATTATTTCTTTTGGAGTTAACTCTTTCTTCATATATCATCCCACTTTGAAGTTATAATTGTAAATTACATCAAACACTACAAAGCAGTTACCTCCTTATTCAAATTTTAGGTATCTATAATATTTTTAAATGCCTTCTATTAATATTAATATTCTTTAAGAGGTAATTTAGATATACTTTTTTCTTAAATATATATAATAATTAAAATAAGCTTATTTGCTCTACTTCATTTTCTTTAAATGATGACGCACTTAATCCTATTAACCTGACCATTCGTAATTTTTCTGCTTCTAAAAGTTCTTTTGCTGCTTCATAAATTTCTTTATTATTAGATATATATTTATTTAATGTTTTGCTTCTAGTATGATTTTCAAAATTTTCAGTTTTATATTTTAATGTTATCGTCTTTGCCATAACATTTTTTCTTAATAGATAATCTTCTATTTCATATGAGAATTCCCTAAGAAATTCTAATAGCTCTTCCTTATTATTCGTGTTAAATTTTAGCGTTCTCTCTTTACCTATAGATTTACGTTCATGTTCTAATTCTATTTTTCTTAAATCTACACCTCTAATTCTCTCATATATATCAACTCCATTTTTGCCCAAATACTCTACAAAAAACTCTCTTGGCATTTTATATAAATCTTTAACATAATATATTCCCATGTTATTTAGTTTACTTACTGATATTTTTCCAAGACCATGAATTCTATCTATTTTTAACGGAAATAAAACTTCCGGAAGCATATCTCTGCTTATTTCCTTTATTCCATTTGGTTTGTTCCAGTCAGAAGCAAGCTTTGCTAAAAATTTATTATAAGATATTCCTATTGATAGAGTTAAATTTAATTCTTTAAATACTCTATTTTTTATATATCTCGCTGCTTCCATACCATTTTTTATCTTTCCTTGGCTTAAGTCAAGATATGCTTCATCTATAGAAACAGATTCAACCAAAGGTGTTACTTCATTAAATATTTTAAATATTTCCTGGGAAATTTGAACGTATCTGCCGTATCTGCCCGAAATATATACACCTGTCGGGCACTTTTCTTTCGCAATAAAAATTGGCATTGCTGAATGTACTCCAAATTTTCTTGCTTCATATGAACATGTTGATACTACACCTCTTTCGCTATTTCCACCAACAATTACAGGTTTACCTTTAAGATTTGGATTATCCCTCTGTTCGACAGATGCAAAGAAGGCATCCATATCTACATGAAGTATATTATTTTTCATTTAAATTCCTACCTTCCCTTATAAATAAAAAGAAGAAATTCATTTAGAATTTCTTCAAAACTTCACATATTTATGCAAGTACTTCATTCAATATTCCTTGATTTTTACTAACTAAAAATGAATAAACTCCAAATGCTAAAATTTCATCTACATACTTAACATCTTTTTTATTATTATACATAAATACAATTACTACTGCAATCATATTTCTAAAATCTTTATCTATATAATAGTAATATTCAGTTTCTTCATTAGATAAATATTTTAAAATTTCTTTGATTTTATATATAGTATTATCAATATTATATTCATTATCAAAAAAACCTACAAGCTGTAAAAATTGATTTCCAATTTTTAAATCATTCTCTTCCAGCTTTATTATCAGCTTTGATATTGGTTCTATTAATTCTTCAGCATTATTTAATAAAATTGAATTTGTTAATCCCTGAAGTTCATTTTTGTTAAATAAATCCAGTTTCTTGAAATAATCAAATATGTTGTCCATTTTTTCATATATATCATTATATTTAACATTTTCTAATGAAAGTAATGCACATAAAACATAATCATCTTGTTTTGTACATGAACCATATTTTTGTTTTATTATGTTAAATATATATTTCATTCGTTTACATATTATTTTTCTTTCTTTTTTATCTCCATATTTAGTTATTGCATAAGCTGCTATTACTAAATGCCCGCATTCAATAAAGTTTTCTTCTACAAGTTCATTAAATGTATCTAATAATTCATCAACAAATTTTTCAGTATCTAAATCATTTTCAACTAATAAAAATGATAATATGTAAAGAATATCTCCCCTAAAAGGTGACATATTCATTGTTCTTCTTTTTATCAAGCTTCTAATTGCTTTTACCCTATCATCTTCAATTTTCATTCTCTTATATCCACTGGTAAGTGCACCAAAATGATTTATATAATCTCCATCGTATCTTAAGTTGTAAATTGCATATCTATAATTTTCTATAATTATATCACAAATTTCCTTTATACTATTATCCATGATAAATTTCTCCCCTTTAGTATATAAATACATATATAATTATACTATATAATAAAATATATAATAACTTATATATTAATATATTTTATAACTTTTTCTCATGTAATCTTCACTTAAATATATTACAGTATTATTATGACAAACATATGACGAGAAATCTTTTTATAAAACAAAAGGCATAAGCACAATACTATTATTATCAATAGTATTCTTTAATTAAATATTGTGGTATAATAAGATGATATTATTAGTATAATAGGATTGTTATCCATATATTTATGCAAAGGAGTAAATGATTATGGGCTTTAAAGATAAGTTAAGCGGAAAGATGGGAAAATACTTTCAAGATGCTTACATGCAAAAGTATGGCGATAGAATAACTAGTGTTTCTGGGACAATTTTATCTGTAAAATTAATTGAAAAAAGTTATTTAATATTTCATAAGTTAACAGCTGAAATAATTGTAAAACCTGAAGTTGGTAAAAAAGTTGTTAAATGCTGGTATAAGAAAAATAGATGGTTTAAAAAACCTGAGTTTATAACTGTAAAACAAGGTCATAAAGTTATGATCATGGGAGTTAATGGAGAAAAGGACAGCAAAAAAGAAAATTCTCAAGAAGTTCAAATTATGAATTTATTAAATCTTACAACTAAGAAAGACTTGGTTCCTGTAGACCATAGCCAAATAAAAAAGGTACGTCAACAACAATCAAATATGATGAGACGTTAGGCATTTCACAATTCATAATGCATGATTCACAATTATTTATAAAAAATCCCCAAAAGGGGATTTTTTATTTGCAATAGTATAATATAGCACTTTAATATAATATTAGCATTTCTCTCATAGGCATATAATGCTTAGTGAGGTACGAACTTAACAGTATTGCCCTCCTATGAACGAAGGTGAATAGGAGTTTCCTTAATTTATTCTATACATTCCATTTATTTATGTCATTTTTATTCATATTTTATTTACATTATTTTGACTTTACTAGTAGATATACACTATCAATAAGTGCTATTATTCCTGAGAAAAATAATACAATTAACCATTGTTTTAAATTTAACGCTACAGTATGGAATATTTCTCTTAAAAATGGCACATATAATACTAAACATATTAAGATTATAGAAACAAGCACTGCTCCAACTAACCACATATTTGTAAATAATTTTATCTCAAATATAGAATGTCTTTCTGATCTGCACTCAAAAACATGGATAAGTTGAGACATAACTAATGTACATAATGCTAAAGTCCTACAAGTTTCTAAATCCATTCTATAATATCTACCAACCATAAATGCTAATAATGTACATAATCCAATTAATGTTCCTCTAACCACTATTTTTTCAACTAATCCTCTCGCAAATATACTTTCATTCTTTGCTCTTGGCATTTGCCTCATTATATCACTATCAGCAGGATCTACTCCTAAAGCAATTGCTGGAAGTCCATCGGTTGCCAAATTGACCAAAAGAATTTGTATAGGGCTTAAAGGATTAGGTAAATAAAAAACTGTTGCTAAGAACATTGTAAGCACTTCACCTAAATTACAAGACAATAAATATCTTATGAATTTTCTTATATTATCATAAATTATTCTCCCTTCTTCAACAGCCGCTACTATTGTTGAAAAATCATCGTCCATAAGAATCATTGATGATGCTTCTTTAGTTACATCTGTTCCAGATATACCCATGGCAATTCCTATATCTGCTTCTTTTATTGCTGGTGCATCATTTACCCCGTCTCCAGTCATTGCTACGACATTTTTGTTTTTCTTAAATGCCCTTACAATTCTTAATTTATGACTTGGTGAAACTCTAGCAAATACACGTATTTTATTTACCTTTTCCTCTAATTCCTTATCATCTATATTCTCAATCTGTTCACCAGTCATAACTTGTGAGTCATTATTACATATATTTAAGGATTTTGCAATTGCAAGTGCAGTGTTTTGATGATCTCCTGTTATCATGATTGGCTTTATTCCAGCAAGTTTACATTTAAGAACTGCCTCTCCAGCTTCTTTCCTTGGCGGATCTATGCTTCCTGTTACCCCTATAAATATTAAGTTTTCTTCTAGTTTGGAATTCTTTGATAAATTTTCCTCTTTATAAGCTGCTGCTAAACATCTAAGAGCTCTAGAAGACATAGCAGAAATAAAGTCCATAACTTGCTTTTTCTTTTGATATGTGAATGGCTTAATCTTATTATTTTCCAATATATAATTACATCTATCTAATAATCTTTCCGGAGCTCCTTTAACATAGCAAGTTTCTTTTCCATTTTCATTCATTATAACTGACATCATTTTTCTTGTTGAATCAAAAGGAATATCATATACTCTATGAACTTTTGAAATATACTCTTCAAGTTTTGGCACATCTTTGAAAAACATATTAATAAGTGCTAACTCTGTGGGGTCACCATGCAAGGTTTCACTCATTTTCTTTTTAGTAAAGTCATAGTTACAGTCATTGCAATATACTAAACATTTCATAAGCTTTGTATAATCAGTAAGGTTATCTTTTTCTATGTCTGTTATTTTTCCATTTAAATAAACTTCTTTTACTGTCATTTTATTTTGAGTTAATGTTCCTGTTTTATCTGAACAAATTACTGATGTGCAGCCTAATGTTTCAACTGCTGGCAATTTTCTTACTAGTGCATTTCTTTTAAGCATCCTAGAAACACCTAAAGCTAATGCAACTGTTACTATAGCTGCCAATCCTTCTGGTATTGCTGCAACAGCAAGACTTACTCCTAGTAAGAACATTTCTGTTATGTCATTTCCCCTTATTATTCCCATAACGGTAACTATCGCACATATAACTAAACATATAACAACTAGAACTTTCCCTAATGAGTCCAACCTTTGATTAAGTGGTGATTTTTCTTCTTCTATATTTTGAAGTAAATGAGCTATTTTGCCCATTTCAGTTTTCATCCCAATACTATTTACTTTTAAAATTCCCTTACCTTTTACGATTGTTGTTCCCATAAATCCTGTACTATTTTTGCTATGTGATTCTTTATTTACTCCAACAGATTCTCCTGTAAGCAAAGATTCATCTATTACTAATCCAGAACTTTCAACGAAATCTCCATCTGCTGGAATTCTATCACCTGCTTCCAATATTACTATGTCTCCTATTGTTAGATATATGGAGTTTATAATCTTTATACTAGAATCTCTTAACACCTTACAAGTAGGTGCGGCTAATTCTTTTAATGCTTCTAATGATTTTTCTGTTCTGAATTCCTGCACAAATCCTAAAATTGCATTAATAATAACAATTATAAGTATAGTTAGTGCATCTGCCTTATCTCCTATAATTCCCGAAATTATCGTTGCAGCAATTAAAACCCAAACAATAAAATCATTAAACTGAGATAAAAATATTTTCATTACAGATGTTTTTTCTTTATGCTGTAATTCATTAAGACCGAACTGCTCTATTCTTCTTTCTGCTTCTTTTGTGCTAAGTCCACTAATAAGCTCTTTTTCCTGTATCACAACTTTCTCCTCCCATATAAAGCTATATATACTATATATATTTTTCATTTTAAAAGTTATGCACCTTTTTAAAAGCAGCTATGCTGCAATTGAAATCTTTTCACATTTAAAAAAAGTGCGTTAGCACAATTACGATCTTCTCACATTTTGAAAAAGCAGCTATGCTGCAATTAAAATCTTTTCACATATAAAAAAAGTGCGTCAACACAATTAGGATATTTTAAAATTTTGAAAAAATGCGTCAGCAAAACTCTATTATATTAAAGTAATATAAATAAAATAGAATCGAGATTATTGTTTAATCCTGATTCTATTTTATTTAAAAATCTATTTAATTATTTCATTGAATTAACAGCTGAAGTTAATGGTGGAATTACTTGTTTCTTTCTAGATAAGACACCTGGTAAAAACGCCATTGAATCTTCAAGTTTAACATTAAATGTAGCTTCAACGTAATCAGGTCTATTACCTGCAACTAATATCTGAGAACCTTCTTTTAAAATATCTGTTAAAAGAAGCATTACTGTATCATAGTTATCTTTTTCAGCTTTTGAATTCATGTATCCTAACATCTCATCTTTTAGAGGCATAAATCCATCTATATCCATAGTATTAACTTGTGCCACTCCAACTTTAACATTACCCATTTTAAAAGGTTTGAAGTCTTGATTAAATATTTCTTCTACAGTTTTACCTTTTAAAGAAGTACCTGCTTTAAACATTTCTGTAGCAAATTCTTCTACATCTTTAATTCCAGCCATTTCAGCAAGCTTTAAGCATATTTCTTTATCTTGTTCTGTACATGTTGGACTTCTAAATAATAATGTATCTGAAATTATAGCTCCACATAATAGTCCAGCAGCTTCTTTAGATGGTTGAATATCTCTTTCAAAGAAGCATTTAGCTACTATAGTAGATGTACTTCCTATTGGCTCACTTCTAAAGAATAATGGATTATTTGTTTGGAAGTCTGCAACTCTATGGTGATCAATAACTTCAAGAACTTCAGCTTCTTCTATTCCATCAACAGATTGACCTTTTTCATTATGATCCATTAAAATAACTTTTTTCTTGTGATTTGAAATTAAATGATATCTAGAAATCGTACCAATAACTTTTCCATCTTCATCAGTTACAGGATAGCTATGATATCTTGTTTCAGCCATTACGCTCTTTATATCATCAACTAATTCATCTGTAGAAAATGAAATTAAGTTATCTGTAGCCATCACATATCCCACTGGAATACTTTGAAGTAATAATCTTGATGCAGTAAATGAATCATATGGTGTGCTTATTACTGTTACACCATTAGCTTTAGCTTTTTCAAGTAACTCTGAAGCAAGTTCATGAGAACCTGTTATTATCATTAATGATATCTTAATATCAATTAAAGCTTGTTGAACTTCAGGCCTATCTCCAACAAGTACAACATCACCTTCATCAACTATTTCTTTTAAACTTTCAGGCTGCATTGCAGTAACTGCAATCTTTCCTTTAAATGTCTTACACGAATCATTTATATATAGAGATTTAGCTTCAAGAGTATCTAGTATATTTTCTATGGATGTATTACTTTTAGATAAAATTTTATTATCTAAAATGTCCATAAAAGAAGAAGTTAGGTTTGAAATTGAAAGAATTCCCTTTAATCTCTTATTTTCCCCAACTACTGGCAATGATTTAAGATGATTGTCTCTCATTATATTCCAGGCATTTTTTAATGATAATTCTGGTAATACTGGTTCAATATTATCTATTTCTAAATCTTCCACTTTTAATTTAACTGTTTCCAATAATTGTGGAGCTTCTACACCAAAGTAATCTAAAATAAATTTTGTTTCTTGACTAACATTACCTAATCTTACTGGTATAACTGGAAGATTAGTTGTTTTTTTCTTAAACTCTGAATAAGAAAATGCAGAGCAAATAGAATCTGAATCTGGATTTTTATGACCAGTTACATAAACTAAATCCTTCAAAATAGTCCCTCCTTACGATATATTCCATTTTATGTATTTACATAATCAACACATAATTAATTGTACTTGTAAAATTGTATTATGTAAAGCTATTTTTCGCTATTATAATACATTTTATCTAACGTTATATTATAGTATCTTTTATAAAAAAAATAAAGGCATAGCCTTTATTTTTTTATAAATCACTAATAAATATTACACTTATCTCATACCATTTATCATTCCCCATAAATCATCAGCAACAGTCATCGCTTTTGAGCTTAATTGGAATGCTCTCTGTGATAAAATCACTTCTGTAAATGTTTCGCCAGAATCAACATTAGATGATTCTAAAAATCCTTGTCTTACATCATAATCTGTACTCAGTGTAACTTGTGCATCATCGCTTGGTGTATAGTAGTTATTTCCCATTTGAATAAAACTTTTATCTCCAATTGCAGTGAAAACAGGTATAGTACCTATCTTTACAGATTGATTATCTATCATCATGCTTATTCCGCCTTCTTGATCTATAGATAAATCCTCTGATTTAAGTTCAGGATTTCCTTGTGCAAATCCTGGCTCATAATTTATAACTACTCTATTACCACTTGAATCTACTAAATCTCCTTGAGCATCAATCTTGAAACTTCCATCTCTTGTGTATGCTATACTCCCATCTGATTGATATGCTGCAAAATATCCTTTTCCATCTATAGCCAGATCTGTATTATTTCCAGTAGTTATCAAATTTCCTTGCTTGTCCTTCACATAATTCACTCCAAGCCTAACTCCTGTGCCATTTACTGCTGTTTTATCATTTAGTGGTGTACCTTTTCTATCTAAAGTTTCAGTTAAAAGATCCTTAAAACCTATATCTGTACTTTTATATCCTGTTGTTGTACTATTAACTAAATCATTTGATAAATAATCTAATTTCTCTTGATATGCGTTCATTCCACTTTTAGCTGTAGCGAAAACATTAAACATCTACATTACCTCCTATACACGTCCAATTTGATTAGCAGCCTTTTCTAATGTTTCATCCTGCATTTTTACAAATTTTTGATTAGTTTCAAATTGTCTTTTAATTTCAATAAGCTTTGTCATTTGCTCTGTAGCATCAACATTTGAATTTTCAACAACAAACTGTCTAACCTTTACTTGTGCATCATATATTGGTGGATCAGATGTAATATAATTTTCTCCTAAAACTTCAAGTGAATCATAATTTTGAAAATCAGCTGTTAGTAGCTTATGAGTTGTTCCTACTCCATTAATATCAATGTTATTTTCTCCATCTAAAGAAAATTCATTATCTCCTATGTATATTGGCTCAATTGCATTTGTTGCAAGATTTCTTCCAAGTACACTAGATCCATCACTTGTTATTAAATATCCTTGATTATTTATTTTAAAATTACCATCCCTTGTATATACTTGTTGATTTCCATTTTGTGCCACAAAAAATCCTCTTCCATCAATTCCAAAATCAGTCATGTTATCTGTTGCTTTAAATGAACCTTGGGTAAAAATAGTCTTTACATCATCTGTCATTACGCCTAAACTTAAATTTCCAATTTCATTTTGTACATTTTTATTTCCAACTACTTTTTGTCTATTTGCAATCAATACATCTTTAAAATTTTGCTTAGTCAATACTGATGATTTAAAACCATTATTATTAACATTTGCTATGTTGTTAGTTACCGTTTCTTGTTCATTTTGTAAAGTTATTAACCCTGATACTGAAGTATACAAACCTCTTATCACTTTTCATCAACTCCTTTTATTATTGCCTTTACCTCATTTTCATAAACCATTCCTAATTCTCTAGCTCTCTGTTCTATCTCATAATCTGAAAGGGAATTTTTATAATGATAATTAAACATTAATATAACACCTAAAATCAAACCTATTCCTATTCCCATTAAGATTTTATTATCTTTAAAAAATTCTAATTTTCTTATTGTTGCTTGTATAAACCTTTTACTAATAGTATCTCCCCCTTGGTAACAGATAATTTTTCACTAATTTCTTCATCTGTTAACCCATCTTTTAAAAGCTCTCGTATATTTAAAGCTTTGCTACTTTCCTTATGATAATTTTCGTTTATACTATTATGTACTTTAGTATCATATCTATCTTCATTTATTAAATCTTTTTCATTAAAAAGATTTAAAGCTTTTTTTATTTCCAATATTTCTTGTTGCAATTCATTCAAGCTCTCACCTATGTCTTTTCTTAAGACTCCAAGTTCAAATTTGTAATCTGAAAGATCCCTTTCATTATTCCTTAATATGCTCTTAAATGAATTATCTTCTTTTTTATCATCATTTATGTCTAAATTCTTTGCTTTCTTCATAGATATATAACTATAAACTATAAAAATAAATCCTATAAGAATTAAAATTACTGGCATAATGCCTCCCTCATTTTACATTATATAACTAAACTTAATCTATGTAATGTAATCTCTTCATACAATCTCTTAAATTTTTGATTGCTCTACTATGCAATTGACAAACACGTGATTCTGATACACTTAATACTGTACCAATTTCTTTTAATGTTAATCCCTCATAATAATAAAGATTTAATATTGTTCTATCTTTTTCTTTAAGTAATTCTATTGCTTTTGTTAATATCTCTAATTGCTCTTTTTCCTGTAAAATCGAATCTGGACTCGGGCTATTTTTATCCTCTATAATTCCCATGAGATTCATATCTTCATCTTCTGAAAAAATTACATTTTCTAATGATATCATAGAAATATAGTTTATATAATTTTCTATTTCAGCAACTTCATTTGTTGTTATTCCCATATAATCAGCTATTTCTTTGTTATTTGGTTCCCTAAGCAGTCTCAATTGCAATTCATCTATGGATTTATTGTATTTATTAAGTTTGTCCATAGCTCCTTTAGATATTGGTCTATTCTTTCTAAGTTCATCTATCATTGAACCTTTTATTCTAATTGATGCATAAGAAGAAAATTTCATGCCTTTGGTGCTATCATACTTCTTTATTGCATCCATAAGTCCAATCATTCCATAACTGACCAAATCCTCATATTCCATGTACTTATTCTTTTCGAACATAACTCTAGAGGCAATATATTTTACTAATGGAATATACTCTTCTACTATCTGTTTTTTTCCATCAATCTCTTTCAGCATATTCATATCATTACCCCCTCACCCATACATAATCTATATATTCGCCCTTTGCTTTCTCATTATTTCAAACAATTCTCTTATTATTCTATCTGATTCCATCTCAGTTATATCTAAGAATTTAACACCATATAAAAAATTATTATCCATAGATGCTTCTATTCTAACTATTTGTCCCTTTAATTTCACCTCAATACCAGTCATATTTATTCTCATGACTATTATATCATTACCTTTTAATTTTTCTTTTGTTTTTACTTTCAGACCACCACCACTTAAATCAATCATAATCCCACTTTTATATGGTAGTTCTTCAATTTCTTTCTCTGTTTTATTAGTTATATTTTTGTAGGTAACCTCTTCTAATAGATTTACTCTAAAAAAATTTCTTCTTTGCACTCTTCTAACATCATAAGGTAATGTTAATTTATAGTATATTACATTATTATCTTTTCCTTTTGATATTACATTGCAATAATAATTAAAACATTTCCTGTCATCCAAATATGAATTAATCTCTATTTTATCATCTTTATATAACATCAAATATTCATCATTGCATACAGGTATATTTATTTTTATATTATCGTCCTCGATGTCAATTATTAAAGCTTTATAGGATTTTTCATCAACTATAACTTCTATCCTACTATTAACTTTAAGCTCTAAATTTACCACTACAACCCCTCCTAGGAAAATGCACTTAATATTTTTTTAAATAGACCTTTCACACTTTCAGATGAACTCCCACTCTCTCCACTAATTTTTTTAGCTATACTTTCCATGTTTTTAGCTGCATCACAATTAGGATACAATAATATAAATGGCTTTTGTTCTCTTACACTTTGTACCAATTTTCGATCATCTAAAATATATCCTAAATACTCTACTTCTATTTTTAAAAATCTACTAGCAGCTCTAAGTATTTTATTGAATGTTTCTTCTCCTTCTTTTTTTGTAAAAGCTTTATTTACTACAATTTTCACTTTTGTTTTTAGTTTAAAATAATCAGTAACCTTTATTAAGCTATATGCATCTGTCAATGAAGTTGGTTCTGGTGTTGTTATTACTATTAGTTCTTCACTGGCAGAAATAAATGCTAGTATATCTTTACTTACTCCAGCACCTGTATCTAATAATAAATAATCATATTCTCCTATTTTTTCTAACTCATTCAAAAATAATTCTCTTTCTCTATCAGTTAATTCTTGAATTTTATTTAAACCAGACCCAGCAGGTATCAGATGAATTCCATATGGTCCTTCTATAATTATATCTTCTATTTTCTTAGTAGTAAATACAATATCAAATATATTATATTTAGGATATAAACCTAATAATACATCATCATTTCCCATTCCTAAATCTGCATCAAAAATCAATACTTTTTTACCATTTTTTTGTAGTGCTACTGCCAAATTAACCACAAAATTACTTTTTCCAACTCCACCCTTTCCAGATGTGACAGTAATAATTTTTCTTGGAGACCTTCCTTTATTATCCGATTTATCATCTTTATTATTTACTAAATTTCTCAATGATTCAGCTTGATCTAACATAAAGTTTCCTCTCCTAAAATAAATCTCGTAATGTCTTCTTTTGTTGGTACCTTTATATCATCTGGTACATTCTGACCTACTGTTATATAATTTATTGGCTTATTAGAGAATTTAGCTATATTATATAAACATCCATATGATGTTGTCTCATCTAATTTAGTTATAATAACATTATTATAATTTAATTCAGAATAACCTTTTAAAATTGTTTTAATATCTTTATTTTTAGTTGTTGCACTTATTACCATATTTACAATATCCGGATTAGCTTTTTGAATAAATGCTCTAAGTTCTGAAATCTGCATTGTATTTTTACTGCTTCTTCCTGTAGTATCTATTAAAACCACATCACAATCTTCCATTTCTGTTATAGCTTGTTCCATTTCTTTTGTAGTAATTACAACTTTAAATGGAATGTTCATTATTTCTGCATAGGTTTTAAGTTGTTCTATAGCTCCTATTCTATATGTATCTACTGTTATTAATCCTACTCTCTTTTTTTCAACGAGAGCTAATCTTCCTGCAAGCTTAGCTATAGTAGTTGTTTTTCCAACTCCAGTTGGTCCAACCAAAACCACTTTTCCATTTAAATTCTTAGACGATACTAATATATCTCTTTCAAAAATATCTCTTAAAACTTCATCTACATTCTCATCATCTTTTATGCTTTCATTAATCTCAGAAATTATCTCATTATATAAACTTTCATCAATATCAAACTCTTCTAATTTTTCCTTAATTTTACCATTTTTATCCACTGTAACTGCTATCTCATCTTTTGATGTATTTTCAATTACTTTATTTATGAGATTTTTTAATTCATTCACTTCTTTTCTAACGGCTTCTACACCTTCATCTTCTTTTTTCAAAGAATCATTAGAATTGTTATCATTTGATTCTTCCATAATTTTTTTATTATGTTCTAAAATCTTTTTTTCCATCAAAGATAATTCTTTCTTATTTTCTTCTAATTTTTTATTTTCTGATAGTAACTGCTCTTTTTCCATGATTTTCTTTATATCTTCAATTGACTTTCTAAAAGCATTTTCTTCTTCTATATCTTTATTTTCTTTTCTACCATCATTTGCTGCTTCTTTATCAGTATTTTCTACAGCCGCAGTTACTTCAATTAATTTCCCAGAAAATAACCCTAAAAATCCATTTTTCTTTATTTTTCTTTGGCTTATTATTATAGCATCTTTTCCCATTTCATATTTAATTCTAGCTAATGCTTCATTAATATCCTTAACAACATACTTTTTGATAATCATATTAGATGCTTACAACCCCTTCACTGTTAATTTGAACATCATTTGGTACTTCATTCAATGATATTACCATTATATGTGGAAATACCATTTCGATAAGCTTTCTAAATACAGCTCTTATATTTGGAGATACTAAAATAACTGGCTGATTGTTATAGAAGTAAACTGAATCAACTGTATTTCTAATACTTGTAAGAATTTTTGTTGTTGTTTCAGGATCTACTGTAGGGAATGATCCTTGAACTGACTTTTGTATATTTGAACTAATTATCTCTTCAATATTAGGACTTAATGTTATTACATTAATTGTCTTATTTTCATCTACTATTTGATTACAAATAGTTCTTGCAAGTGCAAATCTAACATATTCAGTTAGTAATTCTAAATCTCTTGTATTTCTAGAATTATCAGCTAATGATTCTAATATAGTTACTATATCCTTTATTGGAACTTTTTCTCTAAGTAAATTTTGTAGTATTTTTTGAATTTCACCAATTGTCATTAAATCTGGTATAAGTTCTTCTACAACTGCACTATATTTTTCTTTTATGTTATCAATAATAAGTTTAACTTCTTGTCTTCCAAGTAATTCATATGAATGTGTTTTTATAGTTTCTGTTAAGTGTGTTACCATAACAGTTGTTGGATCAACTACAGTTAATCCTTTTATTTCAGCTTCTTCTCTTTGATCTTTATTTATCCAAACTGCTGGTAATCCAAATGTTGGCTCTATAGTCTTAATTCCTTGAATATCTGAATTCTCACCTGTCGGATCCATGCACAATAACATGCTTGGCATAAGCTCAGAAGAGACAACTACTGTTCCTCTTATCTTTATTACATATTCATTAGTTTTCAACTGTAAATTATCTCTAATTCTTATTGGCTGAACAACAATTCCCATCTCAATTGCACATTGCCTTCTTACAGATGCAATTCTTTGAAGCAAATCTCCACCAGTACTTTCATCGGCAAGAGGTATAAGTCCATATCCTATTTCAACTTCCATAGGTTCAACATTTATTAAATTCATTACATTTTCTGGTTCTTTACGTTCTGCTTCTATAATTTCATCTTCTTCTGAAATTGTCTCAGTTACCAATTTCTTATTCTCTTCTTTATATAATGTGTATGATAAAACTCCTGCTGCTGCTGATGCAATTAAAAAAGGAGTTTTTGGCATACCTGGTACTATTGCAAGAAATAACATTATTCCACTAGCTACAGCTGAAACAACTGGAAATGCTGTTAATTGCTTAGTTAATGTATTACCTAAATTTTCTTTACTGCCTGAAGTAGTAACCAATATACCTGCAGCAGTAGAAATTAATAATGCTGGAATCTGGCTTACAAGACCATCTCCAACAGTTAATCTAACATATGTTTGTGCTGCATCTACTATAGACATGTCTTTTTGAAGTACTCCTATAATTATCCCACCAATAATATTTATAGCTGTGATAATTAATCCTGCTGTAGCATCTCCCTTTACAAATTTAGATGCCCCATCCATTGCTCCATATATATCTGCTTCTGCTTGTAAATCTTCTCTTCTTTTAATAGCTTCTCTCTCGTCAATTAATCCAGAGTTAAGGTCTGCATCAATACTCATCTGTTTACCTGGCATAGCATCTAATGTAAATCTCGCTGAAACTTCTGCAACTCTACCAGAACCTGCTGTAATAACCATAAAATTTATTACTATTAATATTAAGAATATAATAATACCAACTACATAGTTTCCCCCTATAACAAACTCTCCAAAAGCATCTATTATGGCTCCTGCCTTTGCTTCACTTAATATTAATCTTGTTGATGATATATTTAGTGCTAACCTAAATAATGTTGTTATAAGTAATAATGATGGAAAAACTGAAAGTTGAAGTACATTTGTAGTAAACATAGTTATTAATATAATCACTACTGAAATTGTAATATTAAATGCCAATAGTAAGTCTAATACCATTTCTGGCAATGGAACTATCATCATAACTATTATACATATAACTCCAATTGACACTATTACATCAAAGTTGTCTTTTATATTCATTTTTTTCCCTAACTCCAAACTTACTCATCCCCTCTATTTTTTCAGCTTCATAACTACTGCTAAAATCTCAGCTACCCCTTGATACAAATCTTGTGGTATTTCTTGATCTATTTCTACTCTTTCATACATAAGCCTTGCAAGAGGCTTATTTTCTACAATTGGAACTTCATTTTCTTTAGCAATATTTTTTATCTTTAATGCAACATAATCTGCACCTTTTCCAACGACTACTGGTGCTCCATCTTTTCCTTCTTCATACTTTAAAGCAATTGCTAAATGTGTAGGGTTTGTAATAACTACTGTGGCATTTGCTACAGACTGCATCATTCTCTGCATACCTATTTCTCTTTGTTTCTGCTTTTGTTTAGACTTAATTTTAGGATCACCTTCCATATTTTTATATTCATCTTTTACTTCCTGCTTGGTCATCCTCATTTCTTTCTTATGCAATTTTTTTTGAAAATAAAAATCTATAGCTGCTATTACTATTAAAATTAAACATATTTTCTTAAATATATCTATTACAAGATTTTTAATTTCTAATACCATAGATGGAAATGTTAAATTATAAATAGTAAGAATTTCTTTATAGTTATCTCTTATGAACAAGTATGCAACATAGCTTATTACTATGACAACAGCAACATTCTTGCTAAGATTTAATAAACTTCTTTTTGAAAAAATCTGTTTAAACCCATTTTTAGGCTTTAACTTTCCTAGTGAAAATTTTATAGGCTCTTTAGTAAAAATTAGCCCAGTCTGCATTATACTAGCTACAATACCTGCTATCATTATTGGAACTGCAAAAACCATAATGACTTTTCCACAATTAAATATCCCTGTTATAATCCAATTATTTATTGTTAATTCATTAAAATGATTTAATTTTTCAAATGACAAAAAATAAATAGTTATTTCTTTCATTGTTTTACCTAGTAAATTTGAAAATGCCATCACCACAAAGGTACATACTACCATTGTAACTGCAACATTTACATCCTTACTTCTAGCAACTTGCCCCTTTTTCTTTGCATCTGATAGCTTTTTAGGAGTTGCTTCTTCTGTTTTTCCATCTTTATCGTCTGCAAATACAAAAAATATTGGAATTGCTTGGGCTATACTTATTAAATTTTCAAAAATCCCTGGCAAATTATCTATTGCAGTAGTCATAAGTTTAAATATCATTGGTAATAGTAAAACATATGTAAATATTCCGAGTAAAAATTTAATTGGTAGACCAAATAACATTACTGGAATTGTTGGTACTGTTCTAGTTATAAGTGCTAAACACAAATCAGTAATTAATATTACCAATACTAAGGGCATTGCCATTTTAACTCCAAGAACAAAGCATTTTATTATTATTTCTATAACTCGTATAATATTATCCTGATATATTATGCTTGTACCGATTGGTAGTATATTAAAACTTTTTATTAAAGAATTAATAACTAAATGATGCCCATTAACCATAAAAAACAGCAATGTAGCAACCATATAATTAAGATTTCCTAGTAATGTAGCTTGAGTATCAGTTGCTGGATCAATTATTGAAGTCATCATAAATCCAACATGAAAGTCCATCCATGAACCTGCAAACTTCGCAGCTAGAAAAATCATATTAGTAACTATTCCTAGAACTAAACCTGTCATTACTTCATTTACTCCAAATAAAGCAAGATGATAGTTACTTGTTATACTCTCTGTTAAAAAATTATAATTAACTCCTCCTAGAACAATAAAGCTCATAAATAAACCTAAAACTCCTTTTAAAATTCTAGGTGTTCCTGTGGGAAAAAACATGTCAACAGCCAAAAAAAATGCTGTTAACCTTAATGATATATAAAATAAAGCAAGAAAGTAGGCTGTATCAATCATGCTCTACCTCCTACGTTGTAATCTTAGTTATTATCTCAAAAATCCTTGTAGTATATGATGTTATTGCTTCTAACATCCAACTTCCTAAAAATATCCCAACACAAGCCGCTGCAAATATTTTAGGGAGAAAAGTCAAAGTCTGTTCTTGTATTTGTGTTGTTGCTTGTATAAGACTTATTATTAAGCCTACTACAAGCATTGTTATTAGTATTGGGCCTGAAACTTTAGCTGCTGTTATCATCCCATCTTTAATCACTGTATTAAGTAATGCTTGACTCATATTCTCTCACCTCACGTAAAGCTTATTACTAATGATTTAATTAATAGATACCATCCATCCACCATTACAAATAATAATATTTTAAATGGCAGCGAAACCATAGCTGGAGGTAACATCATCATTCCCATAGACATTAAAATACTTCCAATTACCATATCCATTATTATGAATGGTAAGTATATTAAAAATCCTATTTCAAAAGCTGTTGTTAATTCGCTTATTGCGAATGCTGGTATTAATGTTGTAAATGGTATATTATCTCTTGTTACTTCATTTTCATTTAATCCGCTTATTTCAACGAATAATTTTAAATCTTTTTCTCTAGTTTGTTTTAACATAAATTCTTTTAATGGTTTTGATCCTCTCTCGACTGCTTCTTCCTGAGTTATTTGTTCTTGTAAGTATGGCTGAATTGCATTGTTATTAATATCCGTATATACTGGATGCATTATAAATAATGTTAAGAATATTGCTAATCCAGTAGTTACTTGAGTTGGTAATCCTTGAGTTATACCCAATGCATTTCTAAGAAAAGAAAAAACTACAACTATTCTGGTAAATGACGTAAGCATTATCATTATAGATGGCATTAATGAAAGTATTGTAAAAAATATAAGAATTTTTATACTCGACACATAATCTTGTGGTGTATTGTTGCCATCCCCTATTGATACATTTACTTCCGGAATGTTTACCGAATTTGGAGCAGCATATGCATCTATTTTAAAAAATGCTATAACTATAAAAACTGTAAACAATAATAATATTGTTTTCTTTTTGCTACCTTTCATGCTTATCTCCTTTTAATCTCTTTAGTTTTACAAATGCTTTATTGTAAGCACACTGAATTTCCTTTAATGATTCTTTCTTCATTTCTTCTATAACTTGTAGTTCCTCTTTTTCTAATTCTTCAATTTTTTCCATACCTTTTTGGGAGCTAGACATTATATAGCCCTTTTTCCCAATCTGTACAATTACTATGCTATTATCTTTGGTTATTTGTAGTCTATCAATTATCTTCATGTATTTTTTATTATTTATATCATTAACTTTACTTCCAAGTACTTTAAATACTAAAAATATTAATAACAGTACTGTAGTTAATGATAAAATTAATTTACCACATATTTTAAAAAATTCAAGCATATCTTTCTCTTTCTTATTGAACTATAAAGTTAGAAAATCTTATATCTGTTATTCTTCCTTTAACTAGTTCTTTATTAATACTTTCTATTAATTCCTTTTTCATTATTTCCTCATTTGCTGTATCATTAACAAATTCAGAATCATGATTTCTAAAATAAAATATTATTGCATCTTTAACAACTACAGAATTAGTTTCTAATTCTGTTGGTGTCTTTTTATCTTTTTTGTCATATCCTACTGCAATTTCACATTTTAGATATCTCCTTGCCCCTTCATCATTTAAATTGACAGTAAATTCCCCTAAGTCTGTGTATAAATTTTCAACTACAACTTGTTGTGCTGAGACAGCATTATTTGTTTTCATAAATAAGTACACACCACCAAAAGTTGCTGCACCTAGTACAAATAATCCTAAAATAAATAAAACGACCATAATTGCTTTATTGCCCTTCCCTGAACTTTCATTTTTTACATCCTGTTTTTCTGCCATTATTATCACTCCTCATTATTTGCAACAATTAAAATATTTACCCTTCTATTTTTTGCCCTGTTTTCATCAGTAGTATTTTCAACAACTGGTTTATACTCACCATAACCAGCAGCACTTATTTTTGATGGATCCTCTCCACCAACCTCTGTAAAGTATCTTACAACCGTTGTAGCTCTCATAGTAGATAATTCCCAGTTACTTGGATATTTTGAATTACTTATAGGTATATTATCAGTATGACCTTCAACTACAATATTATTAGGTAATGTTGATATTAATGCATTTATTTTATTTAATACTTCTTTACTCTCTGGTTTTAAAGTTGCCTTTCCTGTGTCAAAAAGTATATTATCTCTAAGTTCTATTATTACACCTCTTTTATCAGATGTAACATCTGCTATATCAGCAGTTAATTTATTCTTTTCTAAATATTCTTTTACCTTATCGTACATTTTACTTTGAACTTCTTCTTCTGAACTTTCTTCACCTAAATTTTCATACTTTGTTTCTCCACCTATTACAGGCTGATTTCCATCATATTGCTGAAATTCTAAAATACTATCTGCTTCTCTTCCAGTCATCATTGAAAATGCTTCAGAAATCGCTTGTACTTTTGCTGCATCTACTGTAGACATAGAATATAATAATATAAAAAAAGTTAAAAGTAAAGTTACACAGTCGGAATATGTTGCTAACCATTCATCACCTGTAAAACCACCATCATCTTGTTTCTTTTTTCTTGCCATATATTATGCAACTCCTTCACTTGAATTTGCATTAGCTGCCATATATTCGCTTCTTTCTTGTGGAGATAAATATGATACAAGTTTATCTTCAACAATTCTTGGATTAACTCCTGATTGAATAGCAAGTATTCCTTCTACCATCATTTCTCTTAATGTTACTTCTTTGCCGCTTTTAATCAGTAAGTTTTGTGATATTGGCGATGCAAAAATATTTGCAATTAATGAACCATAATAAGTGGTTACTAAGGCTTTTGCCATACCTGAGGCAATTGTCGATGAATCCTGAAGATTTGCAAGCATTTGTATAAGTCCTATAAGTGTACCAAGCATACCAAACCCAGGTGCAAAAGCAGCCCATGTTTTAAATATATCTGAACCACTTCTATGTCTTGCTTCCATTTCTGATATTTCTAATTCCAATATTTCTCTAATTGATTCTGGTTCAATACCATCTACAACCATTTGAAGACCTTTTTTTAAAAACTCATCATCAAGATTATTAATTGCATCTTCTAATGATAATAATCCTTCTCTTCTTGCTTTCTTTGATAACTCACTAAATTGTAATATGGTTTCTCCTTTAGATATTTTAGGTTCTTTTAATGCTTGAGCAAATAACTTACCAACCTTTTTAAATTCAGACATAGGTGTTACAATCATTACAGAACCTATTGACCCTCCTAATGTAATGGCTACTGATGGTGCATCCCAGAATAGTTTTAAATCATCTACTCCATTACTTCCCATCATTCCATAAATCATCATCCCTATTCCTATGACTAATCCAATCATAGTCAATGTATCATTTCTTTTCATTACTTAATGCCCCCTATATATTGTAGGTAAAGATTTTATTTTTATATTTTATAACTTCATTCTTTACTTCATCTATACTCTCTAGCACTATATATTTTTTTCCATTTATCAATGTTATTATGGTTTCTGGCATTTCCTCAATTTTTTCAATATGATCAGCATTAAGAATAAATTTTTGCTGATTCATTCCTGTAACCTCAATCATAGATACACCCCTTTCAATGTACAATTGACAATGCGCAATTGACAATTAAGGATAAGAAAGCTAACGCTTTCTTTTTCAATATTATAATTGCATAAATTTTACTTAATCAAAAATTATCCAATTATTATTTTTAAAATCATTTCGAAATCTTCCCTTTATTGTCAATTGCGATTTTTTCCTTATAAATTACCTATTATTATCTAATTAAACCTGTTATAGTTTGTAGTACTTCATCTCCATTAGATATCATCTTAGAAGATGCTTGGAAAGCTCTTGTTGCCACTATCATATCTGTAAATTGTTCTGTTAAATCTACATTTGATCCTTCAAGTGCCCCTTGAATTAAATCTCCAAAGCCCTTACTATTATCATCTGTACCAGTTTTATCTAAGCCTGATCTTACAATAGTTGACCCAGAATTTGAAGAAACTTGTAACAAATTTCCTCCAACTGCTGTTAATCCTTCTGGATTTTTAAATGAACCTGTAGCAATTTGTCCTAGTGCTGATCTAGTTCCATCTCCAAGAACAGCAGTAATAAGTCCATCCTTTCCTATTTCAAATGTTTTTACTGGCTGATCTCCTACTTTATCTGGTATTGCTAATGGTACTAATTTTCCATCAGTAGTTAATGCTGTTTTATCATCCGCATTTACATATTTAGCAGTTATCCCATCATTTACATCATGAGTTAATGCTCCACCAACATTATATCCCATAACTCTATATCCATCAGCAGTTAATAAGTTTCCTTGATGATCCAATGTAAGATTTCCATCTCTAGTATATAGGACTTCTAACCCACCATTATCATTTGTTCCTGTAAATCCATCTTTATCGACTCCATTTGCAGCATTAATTGGTCCACTACCAACTATTAAATATCCATCTCCATCAATACATACATCAAGACTTCTTCCTGTTGACATGGCATTACCTTGACTCATAAGTTTATTAATACTTGATAACTGTGCTCCTAGCCCAACTTGCTTAGCGTTAGTTCCCCCTTTATTGCTTGTTGGTGCTGATGCATATCCAGCATTTTGGTATAGCATATCTTTAAATTCTGCTCTTGATCCCTTAAATGCTGTTGTACTTACATTGGCTATATTATTACCTATAACATCTAGCTTAGTTTGATTAACCTTCATTCCGCTTATTCCAGAATACATTGATCTTAACATAAATTCTTTTCCTCCTCGTTTTATATAGTACTTGCCTGCTTCTGTCGTTCCACAGACTAAACCCCTTTACAATTCACAATTCATAATGCACAATGAGTGATGAAAAACTCCGTTTTTCTTAAATTATATATTTTTTTAGAAATTCCTTAAGGAATTTCATACTCATTGATCATTGTTAATTGATCATTGTTTTGTCCTGTTATAAAAGTACTACACTATCAATATTTGTGAATATATTTTCGTTTGTTCTATTTTTATCTACTGCTGTTATAAGTGTTCTATTTTCTACACTTGCAATTAATGCAACATCTTTATATAAAATTACAGTATTTTTAGAATTCTTATCTTCTGCTATTTTAAAGGCTTTTTCAATTTCCTTCATATCCTCATTTGTAAAATTAATCTCATTTAACCTTAATGCTGCATGCTTTGAAACAGTAAAGCCTTCATTTTTATTTACTGTTTCTTTTAATACATCACTAAATTTTTTAGAGCTATTACCTTGTGGTTTTAACTGATTTATTTTCCCTTGTAAAGTACTTCCTTGTTCAACATTTCCTACATAATACATTTGTCCATTTATTATTCTATAACTCATATATTTACCTTAAAATTCATATATATCTAGTTTCAAGTTGTTCCTTCTGTTGAGTTATTATTAAGTGTTTCATCTGTTGAACTGTTGTTAGATTCTCCAGTAGTATTATCAGTATCTGTCCCCGATTCACTTTTATCTTCCTCAAAATCAGATGGATTTACATCCATATCTTTGTCACTTAAGTCTCCAGCCTTATATATATCCAAATATGAATATACTACTGTTTCACCAGTTTCATTAAGGTTATCATCAAATTTATTAATTTTTATTTTAACATCTCCACCATCAATATAAGCACCCTCGACTTTTCCTTTTATAACAATAGTTTTTCCATCATCATCTTCATCAACAATAACTACTCTTTGCCCTTTTAAAGCTGATGCTGCAATAAATTGAGTGTTTAAAGATGAAATAGCACCTGTATTATCTGATCCATCTATAACACCTGCTACTTTGCTAGACTCAATATTATCCTGAAGTTTTCCATTTGTATCCAATATAGATAGATACTGTTTTCCAGATTTTGTTTGAACTCCAATCACTGTACCCTCTATTGCATTTCCATTTGCATCATATTGATTTACTATTACATGCTTGCCCAAAAGATTTCTCACTGAAAAATCAGTCATTGTAGTATTTAAATTATTCATCTGTTCTATTGATGCAAATTGAGCCATCTGTGTAACATAAGCTGTTGAATCTTGATCTTGTGTTGGATCCATATTAGTCATTTGAGCAACTAATAATTTTAAAAAGGCATCTTTTCCCATTCCAGTATCACCATATTCAACAATCTTAGTTCCTCTATCAGTAGTAGATCCTACATTAGCTGCATTTGCATTAGATGCAGCTCCAAGTTCACTTGTTTTTTTGCTTTGAGCGTATTTTTTCTGCCTTTCTGCTTCTAACTTTGCTGCAATATTTTTGTTATTTTCACTTAATGATGCATTATAACTTGTATATCCCATAGCATTAACCTCCTATGCTAAGAAATTTATATTGCTATCCTCTATTGCCATTTCTTCTTCAACTAATTCTTCTGTAATAGAGTCTACTCTATTACTTTCTGAAACATTAGTTTGACCATTTTGTCTTCCTTGCATTTCACCTTCAAAGTCCTTTTGTTTAAAGAAAGTAGTGTCATCTTGATATAATTCAATATTAACATCTGCAATTTTTAAGTTTTGATCAGCTAATTGTTTCTTAATATCAACTAAGTTTTGTGCTAATAATTCAACTGTTTCTTTAGACGTAGCCTTCAAATTAGCTTTCATAACTCCATTTTCTTCTATCAAACTAATCGTCATTTGACCTAAGTTTCCTGGATTAATCTTTACTGTTAATTCTTTCAGTGCATTACTAAACATAAGTTTAACATCTTGAATTAAATCATTAGTGAAACTTATTGTATTGATTGTTGTGTTATCAGTCGCTTGTACATTATTTACCGATTGTCCTTGAAGCTGGCTTCTTATTGAAAATAAATTAAATTTATCAAGCGAATCATCTTTATTAAGCAACTTATTTAAAAATTTATCTTCTTTACTGGTAGACACATTTTCTTTTAAATTACTTTCATTTTTACTTAAATCTTCCTTAGTACCATTAGAATTGTTTTTATTTAGCATTTCTTCTAGTGTTAATACTTTGTTGCTTTCACTATTGTCAACTTTTTCGGAAATATCAGAAAGTAAATTATTCACTATATTTTTCACATCTTTATTAGAATTAATATTTTCATCTAATGTACTGTTTAATTTAGTTAATAATTTTTCAATCAACTTTAATGAATTACTGTCAAGAGCCTCCTTAGAAACATCAGTCTCTAACAATTCAGATAGCTTTGACATTAAATCATTTAAGTTAACTGCTTCAGTTTCTTTTTGAGAATTAATCTTTTCAATAATTGAATTTAATATGTCATTGTTTATTGTTCCTTGTAATTCCAACGTATTATCAGAATTTTTAAGTTCATTTAATAAATTCAATATGTTGTTTAATAGTTCTATAACTTTTTCCTCTGGTAATTCATCAATATTTTCTTCTAATTCTTCAATTTGCTTTTCTATATCTTCAACCTTAGTTGATGATTCTGTATTTTTTTTATCATCAATAATCATATTATTTTTATCGTCTTTAGATTTTGTGTCTAAAACTTCTTTAAAGTTATCTTTTTTATCCGTTTTAGATGTCTTATTATTTGAAGAAGTCAATTTATTTAATTCTGACGTCGCCTTATTTGAATTATTAGCAACCTTAACTATATTTTCATATTTTTTAACTAAATCTATAGTAACTCCCATATTCTCTCACCTCCTTTCACTGATTCTTATAATTCTTTGTCTTTCCTCATATAAGAATATAAAGCTATTTCATCAATAGTTATTTGTTCCACTCTATTTTGTTCTTTTACATAACTCTCATATTTCTTCTCTTTTAAAGTTTCCACTATTTTTCTATCAACCTGCTTTTCTTTCAATTCTCTTCTTTTTTTTTCAACTTCCATTATTTTTTTATTTAATGTCTTCTCTGTTTCCTTCATACCAGTTTGAAGCCCCTTAAGGTAATATCTTTTAAGCTTTTGATATACAACATCTTCATTTGGATTAATCCCTTTGTATTTATCATACTTTTCATTAAGATCCTGTAATTTACTTTCTATAATTTTTTTCTGCCTTTGATTTTCATTAAATTCCCTTTTGCATTCTTCTTCCTTTTGCATTCTTATCTCAAGAAGTTTGTCTAATCTAAATTTAAATTTTTCAGCCAAATCACATCAACCTCTCACCTAATACAGAATAAAATTTATTTAAACATAGAAATCAGCCTTTTTTGAACATCTTCAAACTGTGCTTTTTCTTCAATCCCCTGACATAGGAATCCATTCAGTTTATCATTATATTCAATTGCCATATCAATCTTCGGATTAGTTCCTGTTACATATGCTCCAATATTTATAAGATCTTCTGCCTCTTTATAAGTAGCTAGCAAATCTCTTGCTAAAGATGCTGCTTCCTTATGTTCTTTAGGTGCAATTGTACTCATAAGTCTACTTACACTGTTTAAAATATCAATAGCTGGATAATGGTTTTTATGTGCCAAATCTCTTGATAAAACTATATGCCCATCAAGTATACCTCTAACCGCATCAGCTATAGGCTCATTAAAATCGTCCCCATCTACAAGTACTGTATAAAAAGCAGTTATAGATCCATCAATAGATGTTCCTGATCTCTCCATTAATTTTGGCAGTTTAGCAAAAACTGAAGGGGTATATCCTTTAGTTGCTGGTGGTTCTCCTATTGCTAGCCCTACTTCTCTTTGAGCCATTGCAAATCTTGTTACAGAATCCATCATAAGGATTACCTTTTTACCTTGATCCCTAAAATATTCTGCAATTGCTGTAGCTGTAAGAGCACCTTTTATTCTAATAAGAGCGGGCTTATCTGATGTAGCACAAACAACAACAGACTTTTTCATTCCCTCTGGTCCTAAATCTTTTTCTATAAATTCTAAGACTTCTCTTCCTCTTTCTCCAATTAATGAAATAACATTAACATCAGCTTTTGCTTCTCTTGCTATCATTCCAAGAGTTGTACTTTTCCCAACTCCACTACCCGCAAATATACCTATTCTCTGTCCATCACCACATGTTAAAAATCCATCTATTGCTCTTACACCAGTTGGCATGATATCTTTTATTCTTTTCCTTTTCAATGGATCTGGTGCTTCATTTTCAAGCGGATATTCTTCCCCATCAATAAATAGTGATTCACTGTCTAATGGAGTTCCAAGTCCATCTATAATGTGGCCTAATAAAGCGTCTGAGCATCGAACACTAAGGGGTTTTCTTTGTGGAACAACTCTACATCCTGGCGAAATTCCTATCAACTCATCTAATGGCATCAGAATAACAAACTCTTCTTTAAAACCTACTACTTCACAGTTGATAGGATTTTCACTTTCATTATATATAATACATAATTCTCCAACAAACGCCTTTATTCCTTGAACTTCAATGGTAAGACCTATTACTTTTCTGACTATTCCTTCACTGTAAATAGCCGAGGTACCATTAACTCTTTTAGTAAGCTTATTAAAATCCAACTCTAAGTCAAGCATATAAGTATCCTCCTAAAGCAGTATTTTATCCTAGTAATGTTTTTCTAATTTGCTCCATCCCAATATCAATTCCAACTTTAACAATTCCACTTGGCTTTTCAAGTATAGCATTTCCCTTTTCCATACTATCATCAGCCATTACAAAAATATCATTCTTAACTGAATATTGCACTTTCCACTTTGAAATATTATTTTTTAACTCTTCACAATGAAAAGAATTTGCTTTTATTATTATGCTTTCCTCACCCTTTGAGATTTTAAATGCTTCTTCTATCAAAACATTCATTGAATTTTCTTTTGATAATTTTTCTCTAGTTATATTACCAGCTATTTCTAAAGCTAATTTTATTACATCAGTTTTTTTACTTTCTAAATACTCAGAGTAATTTTCTCTAGCACTTTTTAATAATGTTTCTGCATTATTTATAATTTCTTCTGCTTCAAATTTGGCCTTTTCAATTGTCTCTTCATATGCTTTTTTATAACCATCATCATATCCATTTTGAATTCCTTGATTATAGCCCTTCTCATATGCTTCTTTTTCTGCCTTATCAGCATTTAACTGCATTTTTAAAATCATGCCCTCTTTTTCTCTTTGTGCATCCTGAATTATCCTCTTGCCTATATCTTCATATTTCCTCAGTACTTCTTCTGGGTCAATTCTAGGCTCTTCTTCTACCACTTCAATTTCTTCAGGTTCAATTTCTTCAGGGATATAATTTTTCACAACATACTCTGTAGAAATAATCTTTTTTTCACTTTCCTTTGTAAAACTGCTCTTTATAATATTATACGATGATTGCATCTTCTCCACCTCTTGAAATTATAATTTCTCCAGCATCATCTAACCTTCTAATAACAGATACAATCTTTTGTTGAGATTTTTCAACATCCATAAGTCTTACAGGTCCTAAGAATTCCATATCTTCCTTTAAAGAAGCTGCAGCTCTCTTTGATTGGTTTCTATATACACATTCTGCCACTTCTTCAGAGCATCCTTTAAGTGCAAGTGCAAGATCTGAAGCTTCAACTTCTCTAAGAATTCTTTGAATAGATACATCATCAAGAGAAATAATATCTTCAAATACAAACATAGAACTCTTAACTTTATCTGCAAGTTCTGCATCTTCTCTTTCTAATCCTTCTGTAATATTCTTTTCAGTTGTTCTATCAACTTGATTTAATATACCTACCAATGTTTCTACCCCACCAATTGTAGTCATTTCAGTTCTTACAACAGAAGATAATTTTCCTTCAAGAACAGATTCAATTTCTTTAATAACCATAGGTGATGTATTATTCATAGTAGCAATTCTATATGCAACTTCACTTTGAGTTTCTTCAGGTAATTCTGCCATGACCTGTGCTGCTTTATCTGGTTGAAGATAACATAATATCAATGCTATTGTTTGTGGCTGTTCTGAAACTATTACATTGAATAATTGATGTGCATCTGCCTTTCTAGCAATTGAAAATGGTCTGTATTGTGCAGTTGCTTCTGATACCTTATCAAGAATTTCACTAGCTCTTTGGCTTCCTAATGCCTTTGATAATAATTGCTTAGCATAATCCATGCCGCCTTCAATTATATAATCTCTTGCCTTATTTATTTGTAAAAATTCATTTAATATCTCTTCTCTTTGTTCTGGTGTAACAGATGTTATATTAGCTATTTCATATGTTATTTTTTGAATGTCAGCTTCAGGTAGCTTTTTCAAAATACCTGAAGATGCATCTGGTCCAAGAGTAATAAATAATATAGCCGCTTTTTGAACTCCTGATAATTTGCTTTCACTCTTCATCGCCATAGCCATTCATCACCTCTCATCTTCTGTCAGCCATGATCTGATTATATCAACAACTTGTTCTGGCTTTTCTGTAGCATATTTCTTGATTTCTTGCTCTAAATGCGTCTTTTGATTCTTCACTTCAAAGTCAATAGGCGTAAATACTTCTGGTTCTTTTGGTATTAAACTATCATCAATCAATGTATCCAATAATTGTTCATCCTCATCTTTCTTCTTCTTTCTAAGTTTTCTGATTAAGAAGAATAATCCAATAAGAACTATTAATCCTGCAATAGAACCTATAACTATTAATCTATTTCTCTTTTGAGCTTCTATTTGCTTATTCATTTCATCAATTTGTGCCTGCATTTGTTCCTCTTCAGTAGTATCAAATGCAATTCCAAGTACTGATACTTGATCTCCTCTTGTTGCATCAAACCCAATGGCATTTTCAACAGCTTTTTGTATCTCTTCTTGAGTTTGTGTATCTAAATTTGCATCAATTAAAACTGATGCTGTTATTCTCTTAACTTCACCTGGTGCTGCTATTACTTTAGTTTCACTTTTTCCGACTTCATAATTAGTTTTTTGGTCCTCTTTTGATGAAGTATTATTGTCATTTCCATTAACAATTTCATTACTCATATTATTATCTACAGGACTTTCACTTACCTGTCCAGTAGATGAATTGTTTTGCTCCTTACTACTTTCTTGACTAATTATTACTTTATTAGGATCAACAACTGTTTGAGTCTTTTGAGTAGAATCAAAATCTAAATTAGCATTTATCGTAGCCTTAACCTTATTTTTTCCAGCAACTGGTTCTAATAAATTAATTACTTCTTTTTGAAGTCTCTCTTCATAATTCTTTTCTAAGGTATGCTGCTTTGTTATTGTTTCATCATCCACAGCATTTTGTCCATCTTCAAGATCCTTAGTTAGTAAATTCATATTACTATCAACTACTGTGATATTTTCTTCCGGAATATTTTTATTACTTTTTGAAACTAACGCTACTATGGCCTTTACTTGATTTTTATCTAAACTTTCACCTTGCTTTAATTTCAAAGTAACTGAAGCCTTTCCTGGTTCCTTATCTGTTACGAATACAGAATCTGTTGGTTCTGTAATATGTACCCTTGCTTCTTCTATTTGTTCAAACCCCTTAATAGTTCTTTCTAATTCCCCTTCAATCATTCTCTTCTTATTTAATTGAAATTGTTCATCTGTCATACCAAATGAACTAGAATTATCCATAAGTTCATACCCTATAGTTCCCGAGGTTAGACTTGGAGCTAATTTAAGTTTCAATTCATCAACTTTTTCTTTTGGTACTAAAATGGTGTTAGTATCACTTTGGCTTTTATATGAAACACCGTCATCTTCTAAAGTTGACATAACCGTTTGAGCATCTTTTGCATCAAGATTTGAAAATAAAACCTTATATTTATTTGCATTTGAATAAATGATAGCACTTATTATTGCAGCAATTATAGCTATAAATGCAATAATTTCTACAATCTTCACTTTTTTGCTCTGCGATTTAAACTTTTCTAAAAGCTCCTTAACTTTCTCTAAAAGTTTTTTCATTTCAAGCTCCCCTTACATATCCTCTTGCATTTTTATTGAATCTTAATTAGTTCTTTATAACCTTCAACCAGCTTGTCTCTAGTTGTAGTTAAAAATTGCAGACTTAAATTTGCTTCTGCTGCTTTCACCATAACTTCATCAATTGTAACATCATCACCTCTTACAAACGCACTTGTTGCGGCACTTGATTCTGTTGCTGCTTCATTAACATTATCTATACATTTTTTTAACATGGTAGAAAATTCATTACTATTACTAGCTGTGTCCTTAATATCATTTTCTTCGAATTTATTTTGAAACTGCTGTAATCTTAAATTAAAACTCTCTTCTATTCTCATCTCTACATCCTACTTTCCTATTTCTAATGCTTTTGAAAACATTGACTTTAATGCATTAAAAGTATCTAGATTAGCTTCATATGCTCTTGTTGACACCATCATATCAGCCATTTCATTTAATACATTCACATTTGGCATAGTTACATATCCTGTTTCAGGATCTGCATCTGGATGGGTTGGATCATATACCTTTCTAAGAGGAGAGTCATCCTTTTGAATCTTTACTGCCTTTACTCCTGCCATATTTCCATTAGCATCTAGTGCCTCTTGAAACACTGCCACTTTTCTAACGTATGCTCCACTTCCATCAGCACTTCTTGTAGTTTGGGCATTTGCCATATTAGAAGTTATAGTATCCATTCTTAATCTTTCTGCTGCAAGTCCTGTAGCACTTATCTTCATTGAACTAAATGCATTCATTTCTTCAACTCCTTTATTTTATAACAGATTTAAGTTCATTAATCTTTCCACTTATTCTAGTAATAAGTGCATTATACTTTAAAGTGTTTGCTGCCTGATTAACTTTTTCTATATCAAGATCAACATTATTTCCATCATTTCTCATACTTGTCCCGGTTTCTTGCTCTATGGATATGTTACCATCCATATCATTATCTCCAGCTATATGTTTAGAATTTGTCTTCTTTAGATTAAAACTTGAATCATCTTTCTTTAGATTTTCTTCAAATACAACTGAAAATTTTTTATAATCCTTTGTATTGATATTGGCCATATTGTTAGCTATTACTTTAGCTCTCATATTCGATGCTTTTAACCCTTCTTTTAGCAAATTATAGTTTTCGTCTGAACCAATAGACATTATTCCCATTTCTTCACTTCCCTTTTCTATTTTAAATATATTAAAAAATAACATAAAATTCTGTTATAATCAATTAAATATTATTTATATTGTATTTTCAATAGAAAAATACAATATTATCTATATTAATTATAAAATAAACATAACAATTAATCTATATATTTTTCACAGAAATATATTTATCATTAAGTATGCATCATAATAATTTCTTTTGTTTCCTTGTAAAATTTTTTAATTGCTTTTTTCCATCTAAAAACAAACAAAATAAAACTGCTATTTTTATACTAACTTTAAAATAGCAGCTTGCATCATATTTCAAAAGTACATACTTTCTTAGCAACTGGCTGACTTAGTATTAAACCGTAGTCCCTATAGCTTTGCGTCACAAAATTTCTCTTGCTTTGCTATTAATATTTTATTATGTATATATAATACTATTTTTTTACAATCTTTTCAAGGAAAATTTGTATTTATTTATATTTAATGCTAAAAGTTGTTCTTAAATTAATTATAAAACATTATTTTAAGAACAACTTAAATATATAATCTATCTTACATTTGCTAAAATATTCAATGCATCCTGTGGTAATTTATTACTTTGAGCCATTAACCCTATTCCGGAGTCAATCAATATCTTATTTTTGGTTATTTCAATAACTTCCTTTGCAATATCAGCATCTGCCAGACTACTTTGCGCACTTGTTAATACATCGCTTATTTCACTCATGCTATCACTAGTATCATCTAGTCTTGATTGGATAGCTCCATATCTGCTTCTTATATCTGTAAGACATACCACTGCATCATCAACTTTTTCAAGTGACGCCTGTGCTCCAGCTATTGATGTAACATCTATATCATCTATTTTTAATGCATCTGTTGATACATTAAAACGAGGAATATCAATAACTTCTCCAGATAATGTTCCAATTGTTGTTTTCATAAATCTAGTAGTGTTTGCATTATCAGTTACTAAATTATCTGATAATTTAACCCCATTAAATTCTGTATTATTAGCTAAATCATTTAATGATGACTTTATCCCTTCAATTTCTTTTTGAATTACTGCTCTATCCTCATCATTAATAGTTTCTGTAGCCGCTTGAACTGTTAATTGCTTTAATCTTGATACATTGTTATTCATTTCTTGAAGAGCTCCATCAAAAGTTTGGAGCATAGAACTTGTATCTTGTATATTAGAACTTGCTGCATTTCTTCCAATAACAGTCATTCTTAAAGTTTCTGCCTGAGCTATTTTATTTGGATTATCCTTCGCACTATTTATTTTATATCCAGTACTTGCATTATTCATTGCTTTAGAATAATTATCAACATTTCTTGAATATGTTTTAAATATTCCAAGAGAATACATATTATGATTTAATCTCATATAATAAACCTCCAAAATAGTTTTATATTTATATTTCGTTTTAATTACTTTATTTATCGAAGATTTAATTATAATCTTTAATGTATTTCTTTTCCATACTCATGAAAATATCAACTCTCACCTTTTGCATTTTATGTCTTACTTTCTTCTAAAGAAAATAATAATATTCCTATCATTCCATAACAAACGTAACAAACTTCTCTTCCTTCATGTCAAAATCATTATCTTCATATTCATCACATGAAAATTGAATTAAGCTCTTATTCTTTTTTATATTCTTTAGTTTTGATTTATTATCTAAGGATTTCTTTGGCCTGCCTCGGCTTCCCCTCTTCTTTTTTATCTCAACTTTATTAGATTCCTGTTTCAAATCGTCATTTATTACTTTACTTATTGTTATATCTTTTTCACTATTGAGCTTTGAATTCTTGTCTTCTTCTTTTAATTGAAAAATAATCTTGTCTCTTAAATAATTGCTATTTTCCTTAAATAAATTGTTTTCAGTTTTATTTTCATCTTTTAGTGCATTTATTTCTACTAGATTTTTATTAATATAATTCTTTTTTCCTTCTAATACTCCGCCTTCTATTAAGTTTTCATTACCTTCTTCTAAATTATTATTGCTATTTACAGTCTTGTTTATTGTTTCTTCTGTAATATTTTCTATGTGTTCTGATATATTCTCCACAGTATTTATATCTTTTATTTCATCATCTTCGCAAAAATTATCATTATTTTTTATATGTCTATTCGAATATTCATCTGATTTTTTCTTAATATTTTGATGCTTTGCCCAGTTTTTAACTTTATATATTTTCTGTTTTGTTAATTCAAGTATTTCTAAATCTATCAAAACCTTAACACTTAACTCTATTTCTTCAATTGTTCGATTAAATTCAATAGATAATGTCTCTATTGTATAAGGTATATTTTCATTTATAAATAAATATCCATCCATATTAACTTTTCCTGCTAAAACAATAAACCTAGCCAGGCAATAATGAATAATATCTCTACCTTTCATCGCATCAATCATTTTTAGTTTTATATCATCATACATCCCAACATTAAATTTTACACTTCTTAATTCTTTCATAATAAAAAACCACCTTTCAAAAATCTCTTTCTATATAAGATATACGCGCGAGATTTTGATAATGGAGTAATTTTTTTGAATTGTAATAAATTTGTAATAATAACCTCTTCGGTACCTAATATACTATTGTATAATATCAACAATATCACTTAATTTTCTGATTTTTAATTCTGCTTCAAATTCTATATTAGTTTTATCGTTTATATGATCTCCATTCTCATGTATTATTCTTATGGTTTTCATTCCCAGCTTTTTTGCTCCAATAAAATCCTTATTTGGATTATCACCTATATAAACGCACTCCTCTGGCTTAATATTAAAATACTCTATAATTTCTGTATAAGATTTTTCATGCGGCTTGCTATATCCATATCCATAATCATCTGTTACTATAATTTTATCTATTATTTTCTCTAAGTTTAAAGCTTTAATTTTATTCCATTGGACTTTTGAACATCCATCTGTTATAAGACCTAACTTTAAATTATTTTCTTTAGCAAAATTAAAAATTTCTTTGCTTTCTTCATATAATTCTAAGTTTGGCTTAGTATCTCTATATATTTCAACTAACTTTTTGATATCTTCTTTGAATCCATACTCATCACAAAGTATATTAAAAATCTTTCCCCTTCCATATTCATCCAATATTTTAATACATCTTTTGTAAACTTTATCATAATCCTTTTTATATTTAGATGATAAATATTTACAAACATTTTTAAAAGCTTCTAAAACATATTCTTTTTCATAATAAAGTGTATCATCTAAATCCCAAATTAAACATTTAATCATATTTCACTATCTCACTTTTTGAAATTTATGCCCAAAACACAAACTTCAATATAATCTCCTTTGTTCTAAAAATATAATTTATTTAACTAAAATTTCAAAGTTAACATGAGATGCTCCTTCTATATATGCACCTTTGCTGCAATTTATGAATTTTATATGTGGATTTTCTCTTATTAGCGATTCTATTTTATTTTTAAAAGTTATATATCCTTGTGTTGTATTTAAGCATTCTCCATTTACACCTTTTACTGTCTTCATCTTTGTATTAATAGTATAATCATCCTTAAACCCATACGTTTCTTCAAATGTACTTGTATGAGATTTTTTATTTATAAATGCTAAATCCTGTCCTAATAAAATTATTTTTTTTGCATTGCACTTTATGGCTATATCCATTGCTGAAACAGCTACTGTTCCTCTTGTTTTTATCTCATCATGTTCGCTTGTATTAAATATGTACTTAGGTCCATTATATAATTCTACTGCCCACCTTGAAGCCGTTGCTGAAAAGCATAATGGAATATTATAAGTCTCTAAATTTTCAAATTGTTTTTTAACTATAGGTTTTGTATCAATTATTACTACAGCATCTGGGGTTATTCTATTTTTAACCAAAGTTCTAAAGGCACTTCCAACACTAATAATATTAAACTTCTCTCTATTTTGTTTAAGCTTGGATAAATCATTATCTACTGATGGTCCTGCTGATACAATTATGAATGGCTTGTTTGATTTTTTAAATTGTTCTATAAATTCATTTATGCTTTTATAATTATTTTCAGTATTGATTTTATAATTTTCTTCTGATTGTTTAATTATCTCAGTATCCATATCAACATGTTGCTTCATTATATTAAAATCATTTATAAGGTTATATAATAATTTATTACTTTCCCTAATTGTTTCTAATGATGCTTTATGAATTATTATATTTTCTACACTTCTTAAAGAATCAGCAAATTTTCTCAAAAATTGTGAATCAGTACTACCTATAATTTTTGTATTTTTATAATTAAATATATCCTTATTAACCTTCTTGCAGTATTCAATAAGTTTTTTATTATATTCAAAAACATATAAAACTGAATCATCCTTAAGCTTTTCTGCTATTGCATGTATATGATATCCTAATCCAAGACCATAAACTACTACTATATTTTCATTTAATAACTCCCTATTTCCTTCAGCAAACTGAATTCCTTCTTTAACGGGATCATATTTACTATGAATATATTTATTATTATATTTTAATGTTAAGTTACCACTTTTACTCTTTTCTAATTCAATCATTGAACTCTCTACACTCCATTATCATATACATAATTTTTCTATATTTTCTGCTAATCTTTCAGCTCCATATAAATTAACAATATTATTGGAATTATTTTTTATTTCCTGCCTAACAATATTATCATTAATTAATATCTGAAGAAGCTCTGGAAATTTATCATATTCTAACTGCTCTATATTAATAATATCTAAAACCATTCTTTCTTTTTTCATCAATTCTGCAACATTTCTTTGATTATCTGCAATCACAACACCTATAGCTGGAACACGCATAGCACATAATTCATATATTGTAGAACCACATGCTGAAATAGCAATATCACATATTTTCATAATTTCTGACATATTGGCATTTTCATATGGATATATGTTCTTGTATTGTTTCGATAAATTATAGACTTGTTTTTTTACATTCTCATCAAAAGCATTTCCTAAAACAACATGAATCCTTTGCTTTAAATCTTTAATGTTATCTAAAACTTTCATAGTATTGTTATTATCATCCATTCCACCTAAAGTTAAAAGAATGTCCTCAACATTATCTTTTTCTTGCTTTTCATCACGTACAATTTTAAATTCTTCTCTAAGCATGCAGTACTGAGGTCCTAAAAACATCCTTGTACTTCCTTTAGTTGTTTTAGAATAATCAAGACATTTAGCATTAATATTTTGATTTATTATAAAATCCACATTCATATAGCACTTATTAATATCATCCACATAACCTGTCAGTTTGAAATATGGTTTTAGACTGTTAAAATATTCTTCATTCACTTCATAGCTGTCTGTTATAAGAATATCTGCTTTATATTCTTCTTGTAATACTAAAATATCACTTATAACATCTTCATCTTCTATTTTCAGAACTTCAAATTCATTTTCTTTTATTTTTTTTATTCCTGCTTCATACTTTCTATTACTATCTTCTCTACATATAAAAATAACTTGATTTTTTTTTCTTAATTGACAGGCAAGAACAAGCATTCTCATAATATGTCCCATCCCAATAGATTTTCCGCCATCTGCTCTGATAAAAATTCTCATAACCTCTAATCTCTTCTCCTTAAACTTTATTACCTAAATCTATCAAAAATCCACCAATAACAACTTTATCACCTGTACTTTTAGGGTTTTTTTCTTTATCTATAACCATTGTTAAAGTATGCTGAATATTATCCAAATTGCTCAAGTTTATCGTTGTATCAAAGTAGGCATCAGAATCCCTAAATAAATCAATATAAAATCTATATTTTTCATCCAACTCACATAATAATTTACCGCCATCTCGACTCAATAAATTCATCATAGCTAAATGTTTTCCTTTAAATTTAAATACAACAATATTATCTACATTATAACTTACAGCACCATACTTAAATTTATCATTTAAATTGTATGTTTCTTCAGACCAGCTTCCATAATACTCTATTTGTTTATCATCATGCTCTATCAATATCGGATTCATAAATTTATATTTACTTATAACTCTACAATCAATTTTTATTTTTATTTCTTTAAAATCAATATTCCCAAGTTCTTCTTTTATTATTTGATAATACAATTCATGCCCATTGTCATTAGGGTGAATACTATCTATAGATATCTTTGTCCATGTAGTTTCACGATTTCCAATCTTTCTCCAAACTACATCTTGAACGTCAATAATTGGAATATTATAAAAATATGCGATTTTTTTATGTATTGATGTACATGCATCACACATTCCTGTAGGCATATCTATTATTACTATTTTATCTGTATATTTTGAGCACTCTCTTATTAATCCTTCAAAATATATTGTTATATCCATCGACTTATAGTTTCTATCATTGACCGCAAATTCAACAAATATAATATCAGGTTTAAAATTGCCTAAATCTCTTTTTAATCTAAAAAGAGCAAAATTAGACGCTGTACCTCCAGCACCTAAATTCAATAAATTTAATTCCCTATACTTATCTTTTAAATATTGTTCTAATTTATATACATAAGACTTTTCATAACTGGTCGCCCCTGCACCTTCTGTTATTGAACCACCTATTATTGCTATATTCATCACTTTTCTCCTAATTTCTTAATCAAGCAAATTCCAAGACATAGGTGTACCCTTCTTAATATCTATCTTCGCCGTTTTACCTAATATATCTTTAATATATTTTGTTTCAAGTCCAAATCCCGGTCTTATACTTTTAACATTCTTTTCTGTAAATATTTCTCCTTGTTTCATATCTTGAACTATGAATAGACTTCTAGAATGTTCTCTTGAATTAGTTTGTTTTTGTGATAAATCATAAGTAACTTTCCCAAGAGCCTTTTCGACAATTCTTATATTATCAACCATTTCTTTAAACTCTTCAGGTTCCATTGAAAATTTGCTATCTGCTCCACCATCACTTCTTCTAAGAGTCATATGCTTTTCAATTATTTTAGCTCCAAGAGCAACTCCACCTACCGATACTGCATGACCCATGGTATGATCTGAAAGACCTGCTATTAAATTAAAAGTTTCTTTCATATTAGGTATAGTCTTTAGATTTGCCTCTTCAACTGGGGCTGGATAAGAAGATGTACATTTAAGTAATGCTACATTTTCATTACCCATTCTTTTACATGCATCTAAAGCATTCTGAATATCTCCCATTCTTGCTATACCAGTAGATATTATTATCGGCTTTCCTTTTGATGCTATATATTCAATAAATGGTATATCGTTGATTTCAAATGAAGCTATTTTATAAGCTGGAACCTCCATTTTTTCCAAAAAATCAACTGCTGTAAAATCAAATGGCGAAGAAAAGAAAACTAAACCTTCATCTTCTGCTACCTTCTTCAATTTAGGCTGCCATTCCCATGGAGTATATGCCGTTTGATATAATTTATGTAAAGTTGTACCATCCCAAATTGTTCCCTGCTTTATTTGAAAATACTCATTATCGCAATCAATGGTTATTGTGTCTGGTGTATATGTTTGAAGTTTAATTGCATCTGCTCCTGCCCATGCTGCTTTTTTTATAATTTCAACTGCTCTATCGTAATCTTGAAGGTGATTAGCTGACATTTCTGCTATAATAAATGTTCTTTCATCTTCACCTAATTTAAAATTTCCTATATTAAATGCTTTATTCATAAGCCACCTCATATTGTTTTATTCTATTTCATTATCTTTATTTTAATATCTTTCTTTAAAAATAGCCAGTTATTTAAATAATAAAAGCCAGGAAAACTCCTGACTTAATATAATCACTATTTTTCTATAATATTTTTTACTCTTTCAAAATCTTCTGGCATATCAACACTTAGGTTTATATTTCTATTTTCAAAATACTTTCCTTCACCTTTTACATATCCCACTTTAAATTCATCCTGATGATTATATATATAATATGTAACATGCTCTCTAAATGGCTGATATTCTTCTTTGCTAATATTTTCTTCATTACATATTAAATTATAGACTTTATCTAGAGCCTTTTTTGAAAACACCTCTGTATCAAAACCTCTTTGGAATGTTTCTGGAACATCGAGTCTTACATAATCGTAATCATACATTAAAAACTTAGTTATTACATTATCAACTATTACAGGATTTATAAGCGGACAATCCCCAGTTACTCTTATAATAATGTCCCCTTCATATTTATCAGCGACTTGTTTATATCTTTCAAGTACATTATCTTCCGAACCTCTAAATACTTCAAATCCAATACTTTCAGCATATTCTGCAAGCTTATCATTTATTTTTAAAGTTGATGTAGCTAATATTACCTCATCTACATATTTGCATTTTTTTAATGAATTTAATGTATAAAATATCATTGGCTGTCCATCTATTTCTTTCATAACTTTTCCTGGCAATCTTTCTGACCCCATTCTAGCTTGCACTATGCATACTACTCTCATATTCTTAATTCTCCTTTTTTGTTTATAGCAAATTTCTTTTACAATCATCTACTAATTTATGATCTTCATTGTATATAAACTGCATCATCAAATCTAAGCATTGTTTTAACATTAAAATTATTTTCAAATTTTATGCTTTTATCCTGTAACATATTTAACATTGCATTCCCATAATCAGCACCACATTCAAAACTTAAAGGAACTCCTCCTCCAAAACGTGGGTTTATTTCAAGAAGATAAATTTCGTTTTTATCTGTCTTAAAAAATTGAATTGTAAGAGGTCCTATTGCACCATTACCTTTTTCATCCTTTAACTTATTTAATGCTTCAATAACTTTTATTGTTTCATCAATAATTGATTGGTCTTTAACAGTTCTACTTTTGACAACTTCCCCACTTCTTACTTCCAATCTTATTCTAGGTATTATATATACAGGATCTCCATTAAAATCAACAAGAACATCAACAGTATATTCAGTTCCTTCTATATAATCCTGAATTATTCCATTTTTAATATATTCCTTAAAAAAGCACAATTCATTAACATTATTTATTCTAAAAGCATTACTACTTCCCATTCCATCTGCTGGTTTTATGAACAATGGAAATTTTGATTCTTCTTTATTATGTATTATATTTTCAATTTCATTCTTTGTATATACTCTTGGATTTTTAATATTTTCATGTTTAAAATACTCAGAAGTTTTATATTTATCCTTGCATACATCTACTACTCTCTCGCTGCTTAACATAAGTTCTGTATTTATATTTTGAAATTGCTGTCTATTTTTATTTAATATAGAAAATTCTCCTTCATAAAGAGGTATTAACAAATCTACATTTTCTTTTTTACATATTTTAAGCAACTCACTTATATAATTTTTTTCAACAGCTTTTGGTATTTTATAGAATTTATCAACAAAATATTTACAAGGATTTAATTCCCCTGCATCAACACCTATTATTTTAAAATTTTTACTTAAATGTTTTATTAACTGAACTCTTTTTCCTATTGAAGTTATAAGCATAACTCTTTTATTTATTAATTTATCACTCATTTTTATATTCTCCTTATTAATTCTGAAACACTTAAGATATTAAATACAAAGCATTTTTATGGCTTAAAATATTTTTTTATTTGACTTGCTATAAAATGAAATTGAACTAATAAAAAATCCATAGTGGATTATCTGTGTTATAATTTGATTGCTAAATAAAATAAACACTGAGGATAATCACTATGGACCACCAAAATCATAACACAAATTCACATAAAAATAAACAGTAAAAGACTAAAGAACGCTTTAATATAGAGTTACGTCTTAACAATGGATTTTACCATATAAAATAGCTAAAGAGCTTAACCGCCAAATTAATACTATTCTCAGTGAGATATATAGTGGAACTGCTACAGAAATTAAGCAAGTAAGTCTGTTAAAGTTTATCTTGTATATACTAGTGACAATGGTTCTGAATTTGCTGGCTTATCCACATTTTAAACTAATTTTGAAATTTGTCACGTTTCCTTTTTATTTATTTTAACTCTTGATTCGTATATTAATTATAAGACTTCCGATTAATATAAATTATTTTCTAGAAGTAGAGTATCATTTTACATAATAATTAATTTCTACTTAATTACGCTACCATTTTATTTCTTTATTTAATATCGTTGTAAATATTTTACCTCCTTCGAAAGTCAAATGTGACACATCATAAAACATAGTGTCATCAAATAAATCAGATTTAAAATAATCAATATACTGAAAATCATATTTGTGTTTCATTTCATTAATTATTTTTAAGAATTCATTTTTTATTCTTTCAGAAAAATTCTTATGATAATATTTTGAAGTTGGGCAAATTACTACTATCGGCTTAATATTATATCTCTTTAATAAGCCTAAATATTTACTAAATATAATAGTGTTTTCTTCAACTGTTTTAGGATAATTTTTATTACAATCTAATAATGCTTGCTTTTTTCCTATAATATAAAGTTCTTCTTTTTGTTCCGTTAAAGGTATTAGTCTATTTTCAAAAATAAATCTACCATTATTTGTCTTTAATATTCTCTCAGCTATATTTTTATTTATAATTGATCTTCTATAATTATCATTACATCTGTCTCTTATACACATCTGACGCTGCCGACGAAGAGG